>Ga0207677_10002120_pt1 | contig 10414 bp, 8 predicted proteins | sample KBSMisM42_FD_184311 | JGI IMG/M metagenome (GOLD analysis project Ga0207677, IMG submission 184311) | Miscanthus rhizosphere microbial communities from Kellogg Biological Station, Michigan, USA - KBS Miscanthus M4-2 (SPAdes) (version 2) | ecosystem: Host-associated > Plants > Roots > Rhizosphere...
GAGCCGCGCGGCGACCGAGGACGCGCTCGTAGACGTTCTGCGTGCGGGCGACCATCTGCGACACGGCGAAGCGACGCTCGGCGTGCGCGCGTCCGGCTGCGCCCATCGCGCGCCTTTGCGCGTCGTTCATCGCGAAGAAACGCTCGAGCGAGCGAGCGATCGAAGGCGCCGTCGCGTCATCGCACACGATGCCTTCGCATCCGTCGTCGACGAGCGCGTCGGCGTTCGCCGCCGGCGAGACGATCGCGGGCGTCGCGCACGCCATCGACTCGATGACCGCGTTCGGCAGGCCCTCGTAGCGCGAAGGCAAGAGCACGCCGTCCGCCGCGGCGACGAGCTTCTCGATCGCTCCGACGACGCCGAGGAACTCGACCTGGCCACCGAGCCCGACGAGCGCCGCGTACGTGCGGAGAGCTTCGGCGTAGACGGGCGGCGAGCCGCGACCCGCGAAGACGATCTTCGCGTCGCTCGGGAGGACGAACCGGCGCTGCATGTCCGCGAGGGCGCGCAGCACCTCGACCTGGTTTTTCTGCGCGCACACGCGGCCCGGAACCACCAGCACGCGGCGGCCCTTCATGCCCCAGAACCATCGCTCGCGCTCGCGCGCCGCGGCGTCGAGCGGCTTGAAGCGCGCGAGATCGACGCCGTTCTCGATCACGTCGATGCGATCGCGAGCCACGCCCGCGCGCCGCGAGAGCTCGTCGCGGATGCCGACCGAGTTCACGATGATCGCGTCCGCCATCTTGTGCGTCATGCGCTCGCCGAGGACGTGCTTGCGCGGAAGCTCCGTGCAGCGAACCGAGCTCACGATCGCCGGCACGCGCGCCATCTTCGCGGCGACTCGACCGAAGACGTTCTCCCAGCCCATCGTCGTGTGGAGGAGCTCCGTGCCGAGCTTCTCGAGGATCTGCGCGAGGTGCTGCACCGATCCGATCGACGGGAACATCGGCGCGTCGAGGCAGTGCACGCGCTCGACGGGCAGCTTGTAGCCGAGCTGATCGCGCGCGATGCAGACGACGAGGCTCGGCTCGTAGACCTTTCGATCGACTCCGCAAATGAGCTCGGCGAGCTGACGCTCGGCCCCGCCTTGCTCGAGCGAGTTGATGAAGTACGTCACGCGCATCGCAGCGATCGGGTTACCACAGAATTCGCCAAAAGACGTGCGCGCGCCGAAGCGCCGACGTCGCGAGCGCGCGATCGTCGCGCTCGAGGGCGAACACCCAGGCGGCGATCGCGTAAACAATCGCGGCGGCGGCGATCGATGTGGCAAACCGCAACACGAGCGGGCCTGGCCCGAACGCCCCAAATGTGAAGTAGAGCGCACGCCCTGCGCCGAGACCCACCGCCGCGCACGCCGCGACGAGGATGACGTCCGGCGAGATGCCGCGCACCTTCGTCAAACGCGCGACGAGCACGATCTGCGTCGCCTGCGCGAAGACGAGACCGCCCGAGAGCGCGAGCGCCGCGCCGAGGAGACCGAGCTTCGGAACGAGCGCGAAGCCGAGCGCGCTCTGCACGACGAGCGTCGCCACGGCAACGAGCGTCGTGAAGCGTCCGTTGCCGCTCAACGGGAGAACGAACGACGAGAGCGCGAGCGCGTTGGCGACGTGACCGATGGCGAGCACGGCGAGCGCCATCGTGCCTTGCGAAAAGCCGTGCCCGAACACCGCGAGGAGCGGATCTCCGAAGCCGATGAAGACGGCCGCGAGCGGGAACGCGACGAGCGCGAGCCAGCGTGTTTGCCTGCGGATCGCCGCGCCGAGGCCCGCGGTGTCGCCCTTCGAGAGCGCAGGCGCGACGAGCGCGCTCGTGGTCGGTTCGAACGCCCCGCGCATTTGGGTGATCGACGCCGCATACAGAACACACGCGGCGTACGCGCCGAGCTCGCTCTCCGTCCCCCAACGCGCGAGGAAGAACGCGTCGACACGCGCGACGAGCGCCCACGCGAGGCTCGCGAGGACGAGCGGCAACGCGACGCGCAATGTCTGTCGATCGAGCGGGCCCGAGACGATCGCGCGGAGCGTCTCGCCGAGCGGAAGCTCTCGCGCATAGAGCACGAGCGAGACGATCGCCGTCGCGCCCATGCCGATCGCCACCGCGGCCGCCGCGCCGGAAGGACCGTACCCCGCGCGCAACGCGAGGCTCGTCGTCCCCAAGAGAACGAGCGGCTGCGCGATGCTGCGCGCCCAGAACGCCCACTTCATCACGCCGAGCGCTTGCGTCGCGACCAGGAGAATCGTCGAGGCGTGATACGCGATGGGCACGAGCGCGAGACATCGCAGCGGGCCGACGAGCCCCGGTTTGTGCGCGGCCTCCGCGACATACGGCGCCGCGAAGAAGACGAACAAGAAGACGAGCGCGCCCGAGACGAGGACGACGCGCAGGGCCGTGCCCACGGCGCGCACGTCGTGTGAGAGCGACACTTGCCGCATCACGGCTTGGTCGCAACCGAAGAGCGTGATGACCGAGAAGAGATCGACGAACGTCGCCGACCACGTGTAGAGGCCGTACCCCGCAGCGCCGAGAAATCGCGCGAGCTGGACGTGGAACGCGGGGAGCGCGGCGCCGGCGAGCAGGCCGAGGACGTTCACCGCCGCCCCGCGCGCGTCCCGCTCCGCTTCTCGGCTCATGACCGCGCGTCCTCATCCGCGCGCGTCGGCTGCGCCGAACGCGCGTCTACATCCGCGCGCGTCGGCTGCGCCGAACGCGCGACTCGGTCGTAGACGGCGCACGTCGCGGCGACCATCTTCGCGACGTCGAAGCGCTCGAGCACGCCAGCTCGGCCGCGCGCACCCATCGCCTCTCGCTCCGCGCGGCTCGTCGCGAAGAAACGCCGCATCCCCTCTGCGATGTCTCGCGCGCTGGATCCATCGAGAGCCACCCCAACGGAGTGATCGACGAGCGCGTCGGCGTTGGCTTCGGGCGAGACGATCGCGGGCGTGCCGCACGCGAGGCTCTCGAGCACCACGTTGGGAAGACCTTCGAAGCGTGAAGGAAGGAGCACGCCGTCCGCGGTCGCGAGGAGCTTCTCGGCGTCTCGCACGGGCTCGATTCTCTTCACCAAGTCGGCGACGCGAAGGAGGCGAATCGCGCCGTCCACGAAACGGACGTAGCGCGTGTGAGCTTCGACGCGGCCTGCGAGCAGGAGCCGCGCGCCTTCAGGCCACTCCCCTCGCGCGCGCAGCATCGCGACCGCGCGAATCGCCGCGAGTTGGTTTTTCTGCCGTGCGATGCGCCCCGGTAGGACGAGCGTCATCCCGCGCATTCCGAATCGCTCGCGCACCTCCTCGCGATCTTTCGAGGCGAGCGGCACGAAGCGATTCCCATCGACACCATTTTGGATCACGTCGACGCGATCGCGGCGGATCTTTGCGCGCCGCTCGAGCTCGTCGCGAATGCCGACCGAGTTCACGACGAGCGCACCACCCAGACTGTGCGTCAGTCGCTCGCGCCGAATCGTCCGCGAAGGCAAACGTGTGCAACGCAGCGAGCCGACGACGACGGCGCCCGAGCGCGCCATCTTCACGGCGAGGCGCGCGTACGTGTTCTGCGGATCGTGGTACGCATGCACGACGTCGGGCCGCAATGTGCGCACGTGAGCGAGCAGTGACAAAAATGTCTTCGGCGTGGGACCAGCCGGCGCTTTCAGATCGATCGCCGACGCCACATCGAGGTCGTAAACGAAGTCATTTCGCGTATTGCACACCGCGAGGTGCGGCTCGAACCTTTGGCGTGGCAAATGGGCGAGGAGCTCCGCGACCTGACGCTCCGCGCCGCCCTGCTCGAAGGACGAAACGAAATAGAGCACACGTAAAGGTCGCACCCGATCTGCGCTAGCATTCTTGATTCCCTCCGTCACGCTCGTCACACCCACGCGCAACCGCGCGCACACGATCGGACGCGCCATCCGCAGCGTCCTCGCGCAGACCCACGTCGAGTGGGAGCTCGTCGTCATCGATGACGCTTCGACCGACGACACGGCGAACGTCGTCGCGTCGTTTCGAGATCCGCGCATCCGCTACGTACGGCTCGACGAACAGGCCGGGCCGACGGGCGCGAAGAACCGCGGCTTCGACGAGGCGAAGGGACCGTGGATCGGCGTCCTCGACGACGACGACGAGCTCGTCCCTCGGGCCTTGCAGAAGCTGCTCGACGTCACCCGTCGCATCCCACGCGTCGATGCGATCTCTTGCAACTGCGTCGATTCACGGACCGGCCGCTTCACGGGACACGGCTTCGATCACGATCGCTATCTCACGGTGCCCCTCGCGCTCGGACACGCGCGCGGCGAGCACTGGGGAATCTTCCATCAGCGCATCCTCGGCGATCGCCGCTTCGATCCGAACATTCCTGGGCACGAAGCGCACCTCTGGTACCGCATCCACGACGGCGCGCTCTGGTACTACCTGCACGAAGGCTTGCGCGTGTATCACCGCGAAGGTCGCGATCGCCTCTCGCTCGGCGACGACTACGCGCTCTACCGGCAAATCTTCGATCGCGATCCGGACCTCCTGCGGCTCTATGCGCGCTGGTCGAAGAAGGCGTTCGTACGCTTCGTTCGCGTCGCGGCTTTCGAGTTCTTGCGCGCAGGCGATCGCGAGCATCTCGACCTCGCCATCGCCGCGCTCGAAGAGGCGGGCATGCGCGCGCTTCCGATGACGCTGCGAGGCCTCGGCTCAATACGCCGACAGTCGATCGTGCGGCGCGGGCCCGAGCGCCTCGAGCGGCCGTGACGCGAGCCGGTGCTGGCGCCCGACTTGGACGAGCCACAAGCCGAGCACACGCAGCTCTTCGGGCGGCACGCTTCGAAATCGCGGCGCGAGATCTCGGGCGGCTCGCTCGGCGTCGTCACGGCCGATGAGGTGCGTGGTCTTCGCCCAGATCGTGCGCAGGCCCGCGCGCTCCGCGAGATCGAGGTAATGGCTCACGCGCTCGCGATTCGGCAAATCGACGTGCGAGCTCATCGCGCGCCACGCGGCGTCTCCGAAGCGCAAGAAGTCGAGCGCGTGATGACGCTCCACGCCGTGCGATCGCAGATCCACTTTGTGAATCAGGACGGCATCGTCCGTGACGACATCCGCGAGCATGCGAAAGAGCCCGTCTAGATCGCGCACGTGCTCGAGCACGGCGCGAGACAAGACGAGATCGAACGGCCCGCGCCCACGGAGCGAATCCGGCGATGCATGCATTTTACAATCATCGAGCAGCCGCCGCGCGTCTTCACCTACGAGCGGCCGATAGATCGTTTCCAAGTAGCGGGCGTCGCGCGACTGGATGTCGAACGCGTCGAAGCCGTCCCACGAGCGCGCCCCGGCTTGCTTCGCGAGGAGCGCGATCGCGCGCGTGTCGCCCGGCCCGAGCTCGAGGACGCGCTTGCCCTCGAGGACATCACCCACACCGCTCGCCTCCGCGATGACGCGGTAGTCGTCCATCACCGCGCGGAAGTACTTCGCCGCCGCTTCGCCACCACAACCGTCACCGCGGCCGGAATCCCGCGTGAAGCGTTGAATCGCCCCGTAGGCGCGCGGCGAAAAGCGCGCCAGGGCGTTCTTCGTCGCGTGAAAAGCGAACGTCCTCGCCGCCCAAAGCAACACGCGCGAGCCGTAGCACGGCGCCGAAGACCGCGGAGTGAAACGTAGTGGGTGATCGAGTAGGCTACGAGCGCAGCACACATGAAACTCGTCGTCTTTGGAGCCGGGTACGTTGGCCTGGTGTCGGGCACCGGCCTCGCCGAGCTCGGCCACGACGTCCGGATCGTCGACATCGATCCGGATCGGGTGAAGCGCCTGAGCGACGGGGTCCTCCCGCTCTACGAGCCTGGCCTCGCCGACTTGATTCGACGCGACGAGCGGAGCGGCCGGCTCACGTTCTCGAGCGAGGTCGGCGACGATTTCAGCGACGCCGACGTGTACTTCATCTGCGTAGGTACGCCTCCGGACGACAACGGCGACGCCGACGTCTCGGCGGTCATGGCCGCCGCCGACACGATCGCTCGCGTCGCGACCAAGCCCGCGCTCGTCGCCGTGAAGAGCACCGTCCCCGTCGGCACGTGCGACGCCGTCGAGGACAGGATGCGCGGCGGCCGCGTCACGCTCGAAGTGGCGTCCAACCCGGAGTTCCTCAAGGAAGGCGACGCCGTCGCGGATTTCTTCCGGCCCGATCGCATCATCGTCGGCGCCAACACCGAAGCCGCGCGCCGCACGCTGCGAGATCTGTATGCCCCGCTCCAGCTCTCCGGCGAGCGCGTCGTCATGATGGACCGCCGGTCGAGCGAGCTCGTGAAGTACGCCTCGAACGCGATGCTCGCGATGCGCGTCTCCTTCATGAACGAGCTATCGCGTCTCTGCCACGCGACGGGCGCGGACATCCACGCGGTGCGCCTCGGCGTCGGAGCCGACACGCGCGTCGGCCGTCGCTTCCTCTACGCAGGGCCCGGCTATGGCGGATCGTGCTTTCCGAAGGACGTGCACGCGCTCGTCCATCTTGGTCGCAAGCACGACATCCCGATGCGCCTCGCGGAGGCCACGCACCTCGCGAACAACGAGCAGCTCGCGTTCATCTGCAAGCTCGTGACGGAGGCCTTGGGCGACGGAGCGAACAAGACGGTCGCGCTCTGGGGCCTCGCCTTCAAACCGGAGACGGACGACGTGCGCGAATCACCCGCGCTGCGCGTCGCGTCGCACCTCCTCGAGCGCGGCGTTCGCGTCGTGGCGCACGATCCGGAGGCGGGAGCCAACTTCGCGCGCGCTCTGTCGCACCCTGCGCTCACGATCGTCTCCAAAGAGTACGACGCGGTGAAGGACGCCGACGCGCTCGTCCTCCTCACGGAGTGGCGAAGCTATCGCGCTCCGAATTTCGCGCAGATCAAGAAGCGCATGCGCGGCGACGTCGTCATCGACGCGCGCAACGTCTGGCGTCCTTCCGAAGTGCATCGCGCGGGCCTGCGCTATCAAGGCGTGGGCGTGAACCCGAAGGTCTGAGACATGCGCTGGGTGGTGACGGGAGGGGTCGGCTTCATCGGCTTTCACTTGTGCCGGGCGATCGCCGCGCGCGGCGACGAGATCGTCGTCGTGGACGATTTCAGCGACGCGCCTTATCCGCGCGCGTGGAAAGAGCGCAACCAGCGCGATCTCGAAGACGAGCTCGGTGCTCGAATCAAAGTAACCAACGCGTGCGTGACCGATCGCGACGCGATGCGCGCGGCGTTCGAAGGCGCGTCGGGCGTCGTTCACCTCGCGGGGCTCGCTGGCGTTCGACCTTCGTTCAGAGCGCCTGCGCGTTACGCACGCGTGAACGTCGAAGGCACGGCGACGACGCTCGAGATCGCGCGCGAGGTCGGCGTGCAACGTTACCTCTTCGCGTCGAGCTCGTCGGTCTACGGCAACTCGACGCCCCTACCCGCGCGCGAGGACGCTCCCGCCGTCATTCCGGAGTCGCCTTACGCCGCGACCAAGCGTGGCGCGGAGCTCGTCGCCTCCGCGATCGCCAAGATTGCTCCAGAGCTTCCGATCACGGCGCTTCGTTTCTTCACGGTCTACGGCCCGCGCCAGCGCCCCGAGATGGCCATCACGCTCTTCATGAACGCCGTCTTGCGCAGCGAGCCCATCACGATGTTCGGCGACGGCTCGATGCGACGCGACTTCACGCACGTCGATGACATCGTCCGCGGAATCGCCTCTGCGATGGAGAAAGCGCCGGCGGGCTTCCGCGCCTACAACCTCGGATCCGGCGCTCCCATCCGGCTCGACGCGCTCGTGGAGGCCATCGGAAAAGCCGCGGGCAAGACGCCGAACGTGAAGCGCGACGCCGTTCCGCCTGGAGACGTCGACGCGACGTTCGCGGACATCGGGCGCGCGCGCGAAGAGCTCGGATACGCCCCGCGGGTCGCGCTCGTGGACGGCCTCGCCACGGTTCGCGCTTGGGTATCCCGTAGCGTATAATCACGGGATGAAATACTCGGCTTGCTTGCTCCTCCTCGTCGCGTGCGGCGGCGCAGAAGGAACGCCGCTCCTCGAAGGCGGCGCTGGCGACGACGCAACGACTGGCGGTGACGCCCAGTCGAAAGACGGCGCGGCGAACGACGGTCAGCCCGGAAAAGACGGCGGATCGAATTGCCAGGCCCTGCTCACCGATCTCGAACAAAAGCGGCAAGCCGCCGTCCAGTGTTGCCTCACGTGCGGAACGCTCCAGTGCACGCAACAAATCGAGGGCATGTGCTGCCCGCTCACCGTCACGAGCGGCGACTCGCTCGCGTCGAAGGCGTACGAGAACGCACTCCAGGCCGTGAAGAACGCGAACTGCCAGATCAACTGCCCGCCGAGCCCGTGCACGTCGAAGCCGACGCTCGTGTGTGAGCAGTCCGGCAGCTGCGCGCAGTAACGATCGAACTATTTCGCGAACTGCGGATGCACGGGCCGATCGACGGCCTTGCCCGGCCGCAGATGTCCGATCAAGTAGACGCCGGCGTTCATCACGCCCCACGGGCGGATGTGCTTCATCGTCGTCAGCCACTGCATGACGCGCGGGCCCTGCGCCGCGGGACGAAGACCGCTCACGACGGCGTGATCGCGCGCGCTCTTGAACGCTCGCGCCACACGCTCCATCACGACAGTCGGATGCGCCCGCTCGCGTGCGACGCGTGACGCCGTACGCGAGAGCTTCGCGCGGAGCGACGGATCGGCGATGAGCTCGAGCACTGCGGCGCCAAACTGCGCGTCCGCCTCGAGCTCGGCCGGCTGGCCTTTTCCCGGCGGCAGCATGATCGCGTTCTCACCGTCGACGATCTGCGAGGACACGCCCATGCCGTCCGCGAAGGCGACCGTCGGCGTTCCGCAATAAAGCGCTTCGCCGAGCACGTTGCCGTACGTCTCGCTCTGCGACGCGTGCACGAAGACGTCCGTGTACGCGTAGAACGCCGGCATCTGCGTGAAGGGCACCTCGCCGGGGAACGCCACGCGGTGCATGATGCCGAGCTCGCGCGCGAGCCGCTTGTAGTCCTCGGTGTCCGGCCCTTGGCCAAGCATCGTCAGCGTGGCCTGAGGAAGCTCCGGCAAGACGTGCTTCGCGAAGATGCGCAGCACGCGGTCCTGCGCCTTCTCGCGCGTGTGGCGACCGGCGCACAAGAGACGCGGACCGTTGGTCGGAAGGAACGCCTCGTACGGATCGTCGCCGATGGCGCGATCGAAGATGTCCGGCTGCACGGCTCGCGGGATGACGTGGATCGGCGTCGTGACGCCGCGCTCGCGCCAATACGTCCGCAGACCTTCACTCAAGACGACGAGACCGTCGCCTTGGTTGTAGATCTGGGCGAATGTCCTCTCGTAAGGACGCTTCAGGAAGAGCTCGAGCCCCGCATGCACCGCTTCGATCTTCGATACGCTCTCCGGAAGGAGCACGTCATACGCCGCGGCGAGGTGCGTCGTGTTCACCATCAACAGCGGGATGCCCTTCATCTCACGGAGCCAGATCCCGAAGTGGTGAACGAGCGAGGTGACCTGGGCGAAGATGATGTCGAAGTCCCACCGGTTCGGGTCGAACACCCAACGCGCGAGCGGCATCGGCAGGTGCACCCCGCGGTAGGTCTTCAGCGGGATGCTCGGCAGCTGAACCGTACCGGGCGCGAGGTCGTTGGGGATGGCATCCGGATCATGGGCACCGATGATGGTGACCTCGTGCCCGAACTTGCGAAGCTCTTGATAGAGGAGGCGCGTTTGGAAGACTGCGCCGTTCGCGTACGGGATTCGTACGAAGTCGCTGAGGAGCGCGATGCGGAGCGGACGGCCGAGGCCAGCCGAAAGTGTCGAAAATGGATGCGCTTTTTCGACGTGGTGGTGGTCGCTCGGGTCTTGCGCGAGCTTGCGGGGGAATCGAAGAAGAGAGGCGGTTCTAGAAGCTGTCATTGGAGCCAAGGATGAAAGTCGTCGACGTGACCGAGTTCTATTCGGAGCGCGGTGGAGGCGTCCGAAGCTACCTCGAAGGAAAGCAACACATTCTATGCCAACTCGGTCACGAAACGTTACTTCTCGCGCCCGGACCCCCGAGCAAGTCCACGGACCACCTCCGAAGGCTCGGCGGTCCACCCCTCCCGTACGACCCCACGTACCACTTGCTCTGGCGACCGGACAAGGTCCGTGAAGCGATCGCGACGGAACGTCCCACGGTCGTCGAGATCCATTCGCCGTACGTGGCTGCCATCGGAGCGATGATCGCGAAGCGGGAGACGTTCGGCATTCGCACGTTCGTCTGGCACTCGGACTTCATCGACACGTACGAGCGCGTGCTGCGTGTGCCGATTCCATTGTGGGGATGGGTTCGCAAAATCGCGCGCGCGTGCGACGCCGTCTTCTGCTCGAGCGTGTGGCAAACGACGAAGCTCGCTCGGCACGGCGTGACTGCAGAGCACATGCCGTTCGGT
>Ga0207677_10002129_pt1 | contig 10397 bp, 11 predicted proteins | sample KBSMisM42_FD_184311 | JGI IMG/M metagenome (GOLD analysis project Ga0207677, IMG submission 184311) | Miscanthus rhizosphere microbial communities from Kellogg Biological Station, Michigan, USA - KBS Miscanthus M4-2 (SPAdes) (version 2) | ecosystem: Host-associated > Plants > Roots >...
AAGGATATCTTCGGCCGGCTCGACAAGATCGCAAAGCCCGGCGCGATCCTCGCGTCCAATACCAGCTACCTCAACATCAACGAGATCGCTGCGAGCATCTCGCGGCCGGGTGATGTTGTCGGGATGCACTTCTTCTCGCCCGCCAACGTGATGAAGCTGCTGGAGGTCGTGCGCGGCGACAAGACCGCGCCTGACGTGCTGCTGACCGCGATGCAGATCGGCAAGAAGATCAAGAAGGTCGCCGTCGTCGCGGGCGTCTGCCACGGCTTCATCGGCAATCGCATGCTGATGCCGCGGCAGGTCGAGGCGACGAAGCTGCTGCTGGAAGGCGCGAGCCCAGAGCAGGTCGACCGCGTCCACGTCGAGTTCGGGATGCCGATGGGGCCGTTCCAGATGGCCGACCTCGCAGGCGTGGACATCGGCTGGCACCGCGACCCGAACCGGATCGAGAACATCCGCGATGCGCTGTGCGCCATCGATCGGTGGGGCCAGAAGAAGGGCGCGGGCTTCTACGACTATGATGAGAAAAGGCGGCCGAGCCCGTCGCCGGTGGTCCAGCAGATCATCGAGGACTTCGCCAAGAAGCAGGGCGTCGAACGGCGCGAGATCTCAGATCAGGAAATCGTCGAGCGCACGCTGTACACGATGGTGAATGAGGGCGCGAAGATCCTCGAAGAGGGCGTCGCCCAGCGCGCGTCGGACATCGATGTCGTCTGGGTCTATGGCTACGGCTGGCCGGTCTATCGCGGCGGCCCGATGTTCTGGGCCGACACCGAAGGGGCGGCCAAGATCGTCGAGGGGCTGAAGCGGCAGGAAGAGCGGATGGGGAGCGATTTCAGCTTCTCGAAGCTGCTGCTCGACAAGGCCGAAAAGGGTGAGCGGTTCACGCGCTAGACGTGCTGCTCTTCGGATAGCAGGCTGAGCATCGCGAGAGCTACGCCGGCAATGATCGCGCCGGTGATGAAGGTCGCGCTGCTGCCCTGCCGGTCCCACAGCCAACCGGCCCCAAGGCTGGCGAGCAGGCTGCCGATGCCCGTCACGAACCAGAAGGCACCGAAGCTCGTCGCGCGCAGGTGGTCGGGCGCGCTGTCGGCGATCATTCGGCTGAAGATTCCCTGGGTCAACGCCATGTGCGCTCCCCATAGTGTCGTGCCGATGACGAGCCCGGTGAAGCTCGCTGTGCCAGCAAGGACAAGGTTGCCGGCGATCAAGGCCAGCATGCCGAGGGCGAGGATGTTGGCTGGCCGCAGGCGGTCGCTCATCGCGCCGGCAGGGTAGGCGAGCGCCACGTAAGCGAGGTTGAAGATCGCCAGGGTCAGCGGCGACATGGCCTCGCTGAGGCCTATGCCGATGCCTTTGAGGATCAGGAAGCCTTCCGAGAAGCGCGCGAGAGTGAAGAGGAAGCCGACCTGGAGCAGCCGTTTCGTTCTTGGGTCGAGCTCTCGGAAGCCGCGGAAGAATGGCGAAGTCTTGATCGGACCGAGATGTTGTTCGGGTTCGCGCAGCGCAAGCCAGGCAAGGAGGAACGAGATTGCCGCCGGGATGATTGCGAACCAGAAGACGGCGCGAATGTCGCTCGCCAGCCAGGCCATCAGTCCGATTGCGGCAAGCGGCGCCAGCAAGGCGCCGGCGCTGTCCAGCGCCTGCCTGAGGCCGAAGGCGCGGCCCCGGATTTCGGGCGGGGTCTCGTCGGCGATCATGGCATCGCGCGGAGAGCCTCGGATGCCCTTGGCGATGCGGTCCGCGAAGCGCGCGACCAGCACGGCCGGGGCGCTGCTCGCCAGCGGGAAAAGCGGCTTGGACAAGGCGGCGAGGCCGTAACCGGCCATCACCCAAGGCTTTCGTCTCAGGCTTCGGTCGGAATAGCGGCCGGAGAAAAGCTTGGCGAAGCTGGCCGTCGCTTCAGCGACGCCGTCGATCGCGCCGAGCGCCGTGGCAGGCAGACCCAGCACGAGGGTGATGAAGGCGGGCAGGAGCGAATGATAGATCTCGCTCGACAGGTCCATGAACAGGCTGACGAAGCCGAGGACCCAGACGTTGCGGGGGAGGGACGGGCGAGCGCTCACTGGAACCTCATTGCGGCCACCCGCCGCGAACGCAAGGCAGAGTGCATTTTGACTGCAGGCAGCAACATTGCACTCCAAAAAACATTTGTTAGTCTGCAATCATGCTGGGGGGTTCGTCACCGGAGGCTTTGGCCGCGCGGTTTGCCGCAGTCGCTCACCAATGGGTCGCGGAAGGCCCTGGCGAACGAATGCTCCGCGCACGCAAGAAGATCCTGCAGGCCATCGTGAGCAAGGAGCCAGCGACCCTGGGCGAAGTCGCCAAGGCGCTCGGCCGGGGAGCGCCGGCGGTCAGCCGGTCGGTGGATGCATTGGTACGCGCCGGGTTGGTCGAGCGCACTCAGGATCCGAACAATCGCCGCCGCCTGGCGTTGCGGCTGACCGGCGAGGGCCGCGAAGCCCTGTCGGCACGCGTCTCGGGTGGCGCGGCGCTCAAGTCGAAGCTCGATCGGATGGCGCACAGCGAACTACGGGCGCTCGAGCGAGCGATCGAAATCCTGGAGCGCGGGACCTAGGTTTTTCCGTGCCGGCGGCGGGTCTCCCAACCCTTCTTCGCGGCTGCGCTGCGACTGGTCGACCGGCCCGATCCAGCGTTCTTGCCGCCCTTGTCCTGCTTGTTCACGGTCGCCCAGGCGCGCCGCTCGGCCTCCTGGTGCGAAACGCCGCGCTTCTCATAGCTATCCTCGATGTGCTTTTCCTTGCGGTCCTGCTTGGCCGTATAGGCTCCGCGGGGCATCACTCGCCTCTTTCATACGTTGATCCACAATGAAAACGCCCAAGGGGAACGACCGTGCCATGCTGCATTGCAACATGACCATGTTTTCACTATGTGGGCGCCGAAACTTTTCCGGAAAAATCACAGATTAACCTGCGTAACGTCGCGATCATCGCGCACGTCGATCACGGCAAGACGACCCTTGTCGACCAGCTCTTCCGCCAGTCGGGCACCTTCCGCGACAACCAGCGCGTCGAGGAGCGGGCGATGGACTCGAACGACCTCGAGAAGGAGCGCGGGATCACCATCCTCGCCAAGTGCACCTCGGTCGAGTGGAACGGCACGCACATCAATATCGTGGACACTCCAGGCCACGCCGACTTCGGCGCCGAGGTCGAGCGCATTCTTTCCATGGTCGACGGCGTGATCTTGCTGGTCGATGCGGCCGAAGGACCGATGCCGCAGACCAAGTTCGTCACCGGCAAGGCGCTGTCGCTCGGCCTTCGTCCGATCGTCGTCGTCAACAAGATCGACCGGCCGGACGCGCGCGCCGCCGAGGTGCTCGACGAAGTGTTCGAGCTGTTCCTCAACCTCGAAGCCAACGATGAGCAGCTGGATTTCCCGACCCTCTATGCCAGCGGCCGCGCCGGCTATGCCGGATTGACGGACGACGTTCGCGAGGGCGATCTGACGCCATTGTTCGACACCATTGTCAGCCATGTCCCGCGGCCACGGGTCGATGGCGGCCCGTTCCGGATGCTCGCCACTTTGCTCGACCGCGACCCGTTCCTCGGGCGGATACTCACCGGGCGCATCGAGAGCGGTAAGCTCACCACCAACATGCCCATCAAGGCGCTCGACGTGAACGGCAATGTCGTCGAGGAAGGCCGCGCGACCAAGGTCTTCGCGTTCCGCGGCCTCGAGCGCGTTCCGGTGGAGAGCGCCGAAGCCGGCGAGATCGTCGCCATTGCCGGTCTCATCAAGGCCACCGTCTCCAATACCTTCGCCGATCCGTCCGTGCAGGCGCCACTACACGCGCGGCCGATCGACCCGCCGACGCTGGCGATGAGCTTTTCAGTCAACGATAGTCCTTTCGCCGGCAAGGACGGCGACAAGGTGCAAAGTCGCGTTATCCGCGAGCGCCTGGAGCGCGAAGCCGAAGGCAACGTCGCGATCCGCGTCACCACCGCTCCCGACAATGACAGTTTCGAAGTCGCCGGCCGTGGCGAGCTTCAGCTCGGCGTGCTCATCGAGACGCTGCGCCGCGAGGGTTTCGAGCTCGGCATCAGCCGCCCACGCGTTATCTTCCGCGATGGGCCAAACGGCCGCGAGGAGCCGTACGAGACCGTCGTCGTCGACGTCGACGATGAATTTTCCGGCACGGTCATCGACAAGATAGCGATGCGCAAGGCGGAGATGACCGACATGCGCCCCTCAGGCGGCGGGAAGACGCGTCTGACGTTCAGCGCGCCCAGCCGCGGGCTCATCGGCTATCATGGCGAGTTCCTGTCCGACACGCGCGGCACCGGCATCATGAACCGGCTATTCGAGCGCTACGGCCCCTACAAGGGCCCGATCGCAGGGCGGCAGAACGGCGTGCTGATCTCGATGGAGCAGGGTCCCGCAGTCGCCTACGCGCTGAACGCGCTGGAGGAGCGCGGCATCCTTTTCGTCTCGCCGGGTGAGATGCTCTACGAGGGCATGGTCATCGGCGAGAACGCCAAACCGCAGGACCTCGAGGTCAATCCGCTGAAGTCCAAGCAGCTCACCAACTTCCGTGCTTCGGGCAAGGACGAAGGCATTCGCCTGACACCACCTAAGCGGATGAGCCTCGAACAGGCGATCGCCTATATCCAGGACGATGAGCTTGTCGAAGTGACTCCCAAGGCGATCCGCATTCGCAAGCGCTTCCTCGACCCGCATGAGCGCAAGCGCGAGGCGAGGAAGCTCGAAGCGGCCTAGGCTAGGCCGTAACGAATCCGCGCGAGCGCCGTTGGGCCGCCGTGCACAGGGACAAGCTGCTGCAGGTCGGAATTGGCGTGGTCGCCGCCTTTGCGGTCCTCGGCCCGCTAGGCGCTTTCGCGTTCGTGAAGTCCGGCATGTACAATGTCGCTGCTTCCAAGCCCCACACCAAGTTCACCGAATGGCTGACTCACGAGACCATGATCCACTCGGTGCGCAGCCATGCCAAGGACATCGTTGCGCCGGCAAGCGCCAGCGCTGCGCAGGTGCACCGGGGCTTTTGCGAATATGAGACGCACTGCGTCGCCTGCCACGGAGCGTCGGCAGTGGCGCGCGAGCGATGGGTTAGCGGGATGGAGCCTGCGCCGCCCTACCTGCTTGACGCGACCCATCGCTTCAAACCGCGCGAGCTGTTCTGGATCGCCAAGAACGGGATCAAGATGACCGGCATGCCATCGTGGAAGAATTCGATGTCCGATCGGCAGATTTGGGACCTCGTCGCGTTCCTCGAGGCGATGCCGAAGATGGACTCGCAGACCTATGTGCACTGGCGCGCGGCCGGCATCTGCCCGCTGCTCAGCGCTCGGCCATCTCCAGGACCTTTGCCCACTCCTCGTCCCTGACAGGCGCCACGGAAAGGCGCGACTGGCGGATGAGCTCCATCTTGGCGAGGCTGGGCTCGGCCTTGATCGCGGCCAAAGTGACCGGGCGGGCGAGGGCTCGCACAGGCTCAACCCGCACGCGCACCCAGTCGGGCGCCTTGGGGTCGGGCTCGGCGCCGCGCGTGACCCGCATGATCCCAACGGCGGCCTTGTCTGACATGCTGTGGTAGAAGAGCGCCTCGTCGCCGGGCTTCATGGCCTTGAGGTGTAGCCTTGCCGCATTGTTGCGGACGCCGTCCCATTCGGTGCCGCCGTCGCGAATCAGATCGCCCCAGCTGTAGGCTTCGGGTTCGGATTTCATCAGCCAATATGCCATCCGCGGGCTGTTAGCCGGGTCGCCGCGATGAGGAAACCGATGCGCTGCCGCAACGAACTGCGGTGAATCGTGCCAAAGCAACGACCAAACTGGGATTCAGCAATAAGTTCCGTCACTTATCCTGCGGTTGGCTCAACTCACCGAGGATCGCTTGGACTCGCCGAGCCCTTAACATATCTGGGCTTCAGCGAATGGGAGCGGTGAGCCGCAGCGTCTTTGTTCAACGCGCGGCTCGAGGCAAGACGGGCGATCCCCCGCTGGAATTCAAGAGCGCTCTTTGAAGCGCCTCCAGCGGGTCTTTCGCCCGCCAACATAGGCAAAGAAAATAGTGGTTAAGCTTCTCGGCGGCCGCGCTGCGGCTGCAGTCATCGGCTTTTTCATGCTTGCGATCGGTTCGAGCGCAAACGCGCAGGACGTTGCGGCGCAGCCGACAGCGGCGGCCGTCACGGTTGCGGCGCAGGCAGCGCCCTCCGCCGCGCTTGCGGCGATGGCGACCCAGGCTGCGTGGCTCTACAAGGGCGGCTGGGGCTTGGATGCCCTGGTCGACAAATTCGCGACCAGTGCGCCGCTCGACGAGCAGACGAATTGCCTCGCAACCGCGGTCTATTTCGAGGCGCGCGGCGAGAGCGTGGAAGGTCAGCTTGCGGTTGCCCGCGTCGTCATGAACCGCGCCGCTTCCGGCCGCTATCCGACCGACTGGTGCAGCGTTGTCAAGCAGCCGGCTCAATTCTCGTTCGTGCGGCACGGCGAGTTCCCCTACGCGGACACGGGCTCCTACGCCTGGCAGAAGGCCGAGGCGGTCGCCCAGCTCGCGGTGGCCAACGTGGTCCCGAGCGTCAGCAATGATGTGCTCTGGTACCATGCCGACTATGTAGCGCCGTCGTGGGGTCGGCGCCTGGCCATGGTGGAAAAGATCGGCGCGCACATCTTCTACCGCGCATAATGAGTTAACCCTGGAGGGGTGAAAGGCGCCTCGGACTCACGAAGTCCGGGGCGCCTTTTTCATTCCGGCGCAACCGCGCGGCGTCTGGGCGATAACCCCGTTCACGAGGGGTACGCAGTAGATTCAATCCCGTGCGAGCATCAAGTGACGGATTTTCCGGGGGGAATCTTCGTCCGAGTGTGGGGAGACGCGCCGGTGCTGAACATCCTGATCGTCGAAGACGACAGTCAGCTGGCAATTACGCTGAAATATCTGGTCGAGGACAATCCTCGCTATCGGGTCGTCGCCATGGCCGAGGATGCGGAGGGAGCGATCGCAGCGGCCGAGGCGCACGAGCCCGACCTCGTCCTGCTCGACCTGCATCTCGCCCGTAACACAACCGGGTTCTCGGTAGCGGTTAGGCTGACCGGCATGGGCGTGCCCTGCCTGTTCGTCAGTGGGAAGGCGCCGCGCTTTCCGATGCCCGACCTTGCCATCGGTTGCCTGATGAAGCCGTTCACGGCCGAGGACGTGCATCGGTCGCTCGCCGCGGCGGAAGACCTCCTGAGAGGCCGTGAAGCACACCGGCCCAAAATGCCGGAAAATCTGACGCTCTATGATCCGGCCGAAGCGCCGTCGCCGCCGGAGCCGGGCTTCATCCCGTCAAAACGCTCGCTGCGCACGCGGCTGGAGCACTGGATCTCCGGCCACCAGCACTAGAGACACATCATGCCCTTGCGCGGCTCGCGAAGTCCCATGGTGGTTTCAGTGAGACGCACGCCGGCATCGAGCAGCGCCTGACGCCGGCCCTTGATGTCCGCATTGCGCTGGATCTCTTCATATTTAAGCAGCGGCGCAATGCACGGGTCAGCGAGGGTGCGCTCGACGAAGGCGGCGGTGCGCGGCCACCGATCGGCGTCGACGGTGAAGGCAGCGTAGAAACCGTTCTGGAAGAAGCTGGCGATGGCGATGTCCGCCAAGCCGATCTCCCCGAAGAGGAAGCCATCGGCCGGCAGTTCGCCTTCAAGATAATCGAGCGCGGCCGGGATATCTTCGTTCAGCGACCTTTCGATCCGCGCCTGGTCACCAGGCTCGCTCCATACGAGCGGGTGAACGATCTTCTGATAGAACAGGCCCCAGATGAACACGTCACCTAGGCGGGTATCGGCATATTCCTCGAACCAGCGGGCGCGGGCGCGATCACGCGGGTCGGCCGGGATCAGTGGGCGGTCGGGATAGGCATCGTCGAGATAGGCGCAGATGACGCTCGAATCGCTTACCGAGAAGTCGCCATCGATCAGGACGGGAATGCGTCGGAGAGGGCTGAGCCGCTGATATTCATCGTTGCCGAAGAACGGCGTGATCGGGTCGACCTCGTACTCGAGGCCCTTGAGATTCATGCACGCCAGCACCTTGCGCACGTAGGGGCTGACGAAGCTGCCGATGATCTTGAGCGGCGCGGCCATGAGGTTGCAATGCAGCCGTTGCGGCGGACCTGCAAGCAGGGCTGGACGCGCTGCTATTGTAGCGCTACAGATGTAGCGTCATTATTAGAGGATCTCCCATGCGTATTCTGCTCGTTGCCGTCGCGGTCATCGCCTTCGCATCCCCGGCCTTCGCCGTCGAAGTGGTCCCGGTGCCGCAATTCCGCTCGGTGGAGCTGCGCGGTGGCGGTGTCGTCACAGTGGTGCCGGGACCGGCGGAACGCGTAACCATCATCGAGGGGAGCAGCCAATACACCCGCATGCGCGTGGAGCGTGACGGCAAGCTTACCATCGACACCTGCGATGAGCGCTGCCCGCGCCTCTACCGGCTTCGCATCGAGATCCAGTCGCCCGGCGTGCCTGACCTCGCCGTCTCCGGTGGTGGAGGGATCACGACAAAAGGCGGGTTCCGTCCTCAGCGCGGCCTGGCGGTCGCAGTCCGGGGCGGCGGCCATATCGACGCACGCGCCGTGGAAGCCGGCTCGGTATCGGCGGCGGTGCATGGCGGCGGCCAGATCATGGTGCGGTCGCGCTCGACCCTTTCCGCTGCAGTCAATGGAGGCGGCCTCGTCCGCTACTGGGGTAATCCGTCGGTCACGAGCGCGGTCCACGGCGGCGGCGCGGTCCTTCAAGGGTCGTAAGGCCCTGACGCGGCCGCGTTAGGCCGTTATGGTCGGCGTGTGGGGCGAGCCGACCATGTCCTAGCGATCGACCAGGGCACGACGTCGACGCGCGCCATATTGTTCGATGCGGAAGCTCGCGCCGTCGCGGTGGCCCAGCGCGAACTTCAGCAACATTATCCTGAACGCGGCTGGGTCGAGCACGACCCTGAGGACATCTGGCGAGACACGCTTGGTGTAGTCCGCGATGTCCTTGGCCAGATCCACGTCGGGCGCGTCGCCGGCATCGGCATCACCAACCAGCGCGAGACAATTGTTGTCTGGGATCGCGCGACGGGCGAGCCGATCCACCGCGCGATCGTCTGGCAGGACCGACGGACCGCGGACGAATGCGTCCGATTAAGAGGCGAGGGCGCTGAGCCGATGGTCCAAGCGAAGACTGGCCTGCTGCTCGATCCCTATTTCTCCGCAACCAAGTTGGCCTGGATCCTCGACCGCGTCCCGGGAGCGCGCGAGCGCGCAGAACGCGGCGAGCTTGCTGCAGGGACGATCGACTGCTTCTTGCTGTGGCGGCTGACCGGCGGAGCCGTCCACGCGACCGATGTCACCAACGGGGGCCGCACTTCGCTTCTCGATATCGGCAGCGGCACATGGGACACGGAGCTGTGCCGCCTGTTCCGGGTACCCGAGCAGCTGCTCCCTGAGGTTCGCGACAATAGCGGCCTGTTCGGCACCACTGCAGCGGGTCTGCTCGATGCCGAGTTGCCGATCGCCGGGATGGCGGGCGACCAGCAGGCCGCGCTGTTCGGCCAGGCCTGCTTCCACGAGGGCATGATCAAATCGACCTACGGCACCGGCTGCTTCATGCTGGTGAACACGGGTGGCGAACCGGTCGTTTCGAAGCATCGGCTGCTGACGACGCCGGCGTACCGGCTGGCGGGCAAGACAACCTACGCGCTTGAAGGTTCGATCTTCGTCGCCGGAGCAGCGGTTAAATGGCTGCGCGACGGGCTCGGCGTAATTGCTGACGCCGCGGAGACGCACAGCATGGCGACGCAGGTCCCCGACAGCCATGGGGTGATCATGGTCCCCGCCTTCGTGGGGCTAGGGGCGCCGCATTGGGATCCGGACGCGCGCGGCGCGATCTACGGGCTGACACTCGACGCGACCGCCGCTCACCTCGCCCGCGCGGCGCTCGAGGCCGTGGCCTTTCAGACGCTCGACCTGATCGATGCCACGACGAAGGATTTCGGCTCGCCCATCGAAGCCGTACGCATCGACGGAGGCATGGCAGCCAATGCGTGGCTCGGGCAGTTCCTCGCCGACATCCTGCAGGTGCCTGTCGAGCGGCCGCAGAACCTCGAGACGACGGCGCTCGGGGCGGCTTTCCTCGCCGGCCTTGCGACTGGCGTGTGGGACGATCTTCCGGCGCTCGAGCGGACATGGAAGCGGCGCGACGCCTTCAAACCGGCGATGGACCTCGATCGCCGCGAAAGACTGATTGCCGGCTGGCGCGATGCGGTTGCGAGGACGCTGTCGAAGCGCTGAGGTTCTGGTGGATGCCCCGCGTGGATTCGAACCACGATTGACGGAGTCAGAGTCCGTAGTCTTACCATTAGACGACGGGGCAGCTTGGGAGCGGGCGAGATAGAA
>Ga0207677_10002131_pt1 | contig 10393 bp, 10 predicted proteins | sample KBSMisM42_FD_184311 | JGI IMG/M metagenome (GOLD analysis project Ga0207677, IMG submission 184311) | Miscanthus rhizosphere microbial communities from Kellogg Biological Station, Michigan, USA - KBS Miscanthus M4-2 (SPAdes) (version 2) | ecosystem: Host-associated > Plants > Roots >...
AAATTGGTGGAAAAAGTCCTCGGCGATTACCTTGTCCCATAAATAGGTGTAGTAGGCAGAGGAGTATCCAGCCAGGTGGCCGAAGGCGGTGTACACGTGCGTGTCGGGAACCGGGGTAAAGGGCGTGTACTTCTTCTGGCCGGCAAGCGTCACGGCGTCCAGATCCACTGCTTCCGGTTTGGTTTTATAGATGTTGTAGGACAAGGCTGTAAAGCTGTTCTGGCGACTTACCCAGATGGCTCGCCCGAATGCCGTGGCGCGGTTCATGCGGGCGACGAGTTCTGCAGGGATTGCCTCGCCGGTCTTGTAGTGCTTGGCAAAGGTCGCAAGGACTTGCGGGCTATGCATCCACTCTTCCAGCATTTGTGAAGGCGCTTCGACAAAATCTCCCTCCATGCTGATTCCAGTAATGCCTGCCCACTGTTGCTGGCCCCCGAGAATGTGATGCACCAGATGGCCAAACTCGTGGAAGAAGGTGACCACGTCGCTGTAGTCCATCAAGCCTGGATCCTCAGCGGTAGGCTGGGGGAAGTTGCACACCAGGACAGCCTCGGGTAGTTGCTTTCCGCGGATGCCGTCAAGCACAGGTGCCATTTCGGCATGGCTGAACTTGCCCGGACGGGGATGCATATCGAGGTAGAAGCGGCCGATGACCTTGCCTTTATCGAGGACGTCCCAGGTCTCAACCGCCGGATCCCAGGCAGGCGCGCCATCCTCTTGCTTGAAGGTTACGTGAAAGATTGTGGCTGCAGTGCCGAGAATGCCCTTCTTCACCGCTTGATAGGGGAAGTATGGGCGGACGCTTTGCGAGTCGAAGTTGAACTGGGCGCGCCTGACGGATTCGCTAAGAAATCCAGTTTCATAGTCGGAGATTTCGGTGGCGTTCGGATCGGTCTTGTGCTTTTCGGCAAGCTGCATCTCGAACTCGCGCTTGGTGATCGGATCGGCGGCTTCTTTCACTTGCTCGATGAAGTCCCCGATTTTGTCGCCATTCTTAATCATCTTGTCGGCGGCATTGTAATCCGCCCACGAGGAGTACCCGAGCAGGGTGGCGATCTGGTACCGGATCTTCATCATGTTTTCGAGAACTTCTTTGTTTTTCGGGTAGGCGCGATTGTTGAAAGTCTCAAAAAGGCGCCGGCGCAACGAATCGCTCTTGGCAAAAGTGATGGCCGGAATGTAATCGGGATAGTTTGTGCTGATGTAGATCTTGCCGTCAGCGCCGGGTTTGTGGTGCTCGATGTAGTCAGCGGGAAGGCCGTCGAGCTCTTTGGCATCCATGACTTCAATCTTGCGCTGGTCGTCAGAAATGTTGCGGTCGAAATCCACCTGCTGCTTGGTCAATTCGTCGTTGAGTTTCTTAAGCTGGGCTCGGGTGTCCTCGTCTTTATCGACGCCAGCCAGGCGGAACTCAAGCAGGTATCGCTGCACATAGTAGCGGGTAGCCGCATCCGCTTTGGAAACGTCTAGCGCGGAGAGCGACTGGTAGACATCATGGTTCAGGCTGAGGGCGGTTTGCGCAGCGCTTGCCTTCTGAACCATTTGCTCGGCACGGTCGCGGAAAGCGGTCTCCGGGTGTACCTGGGACATGAGTCCGGAAAGGTAGGCGGCGGCGTTGATGTTCCGTACCGCCTCGTCAAAAGGCGTTAGGGTGTTTTGGATGGTGCGAGCGCCTTGGACCGCGGTGAGTTTAGCGATCGCGGCATCGGCAGCGGCGAGGTGGTCATTCACAATTTTTTCGAAGGCGGTAACATCTGGCTTCGAAGCCCAAATCGAAGGCTGAATGCTTTGTCCCCAGGCAGCGCCGGCAATCAGAAAGCAGACGATCGTAAGAAGAAGACGGAAGTTGAGCACGTGGAACCTCGTGTGTGATTTCAAACCTGAAACTCCTAAGATAACCGACGATTGTCCTTGCCGTCCGTGAGCTGTGTCAAGCAAACCCGCTGAAAAAGGGGTGAATTGCTGCATTTAGGGGACGAACTCGATGCCCAGGCGGCAAAGCAGGGAAATTCAGCATCAAAGCTCGCGGTAGGGATGCGATGGGCGATGGGCCGTTTGGCGACTCGTGATATCTGGGTCTTTCAGGGGAGTACCCAGTAAGAGCCATTACTAACGGGCGACTGATAGCACCTTTGGGTCATTGACCTTCCGATTGCCCGAGGATAAGTTGAAGCCAGCTTAACTCCCCCTGAGCAGGAAAAGGCCGTTCGTGGGGGTTTTTTATGAAGCTAGTGCATGTCTGGTACGCAGCGATCGGATTTGTCGTGGCGCGCTGGCTGTTCAACCGGGAGCCAGTTCCGGTGATGGATCCAGTGTCCCGGCTGCGGAATTCGGGTTTGCTGTAACCCTTGGGCTCGTTCTCTTCTGGTGCCCACTTCTTTGAAATGCTGGGAGAGGTGGGGGCCTGTTCTCTCTGTCTGCTCGAGATGCCTTTCGTAATGGTTACCTCCCGCACGTGAATCCATAGAATGCGGTTAGCGGCGCTGGAGCGCCGACCCCCATGTCACGCTTAATCAAGCTTGGGATCGCCTCTATCCTCCTTTTCTGCAGCGTATTTGTGCGGGCGCAGGATGCGGACCTTCCGCTTGGAGACGTGGCGCGCAGCTACCGAAAAAGCAGCTCCGATTCCCGCCCGGTTATCGATAATGACAATCTGCCTGTCGTGATGGACAAGGCGGAAGCCGCGCGATTGAATTCCAAGCCCGTGTTTTCGATCGATCCCTCGGGCAAGACTTTTCGAATGTCATCACCCGACGGAAGCTGCAGCCTGTCATTCGACGCAAAGGCAGCGCCGCTCATCACCACACACCACTCCACCAGCAGTCTTCCCTTCGACCAATTGGATCGCCTCGATGGAACAGCTTCGGTTCACGATGGCATTCTCGAAGTGCAATTACACAATCGCAGCGAATGGGATCTGAGGGAAATCGTTGTCGGGGTGACGTTGTTGAATGAGCGCGGCCCATTGTTTCGGTCGGCAAGTCTGCTGGGACCGACGGACGGAATCTTGATTCCGAAGCCTCCCGACACAACCATGCTGTATCACCTGACGGCGACGGTGCTCCCGGATGGGAGCACGACTTTTCGAGGGACCCTCGATCAGGACCTTGGCCCTGCAACGGATTGGCACTGGGCACTGGTGGGCGCGAAGGGAATTCCGCCTGCGGGGCCGGTCGAAGACTCCGCCACGGCGAAACCGCAGATCCAGCCTCCGTCAACTACGCCACCCACCTTCTCCAATGCTTTGCCCCCGAGTGAGCCTCGGATGCAGCAACCCTCAGCAAATTCGCAACCCTGATTTTGTGGATCGGCTGCGCTACGTTCTTATCGGGTGACGGCGATGGCCTGCGGAACGCTCGAGAGGCTGACCGTTTGTCCAGTGGAATTCAGAGTCGCGTCTGACTTAATGGAGAACTCGGTGATGGTCTTCGAGCCGACGTTCCCGACCAGCAGAAAGGTGCTTATGGGATCAAACGCCAGGATGCGCGGGTTTGTTCCCGTCGCCACCATGGTAGTGGTGGTCGCCGTGAGCGAACCGTTGGTCCCGACAGAAAACACGGACATGTTCGCAGTGGCGCTGTTTGCCACATAGAGATGGGTGGCGGTGGAGTCCAGGATCGAGGTGACGGGTGCCGCCGTCCCCGCGTTGCTCGAAGAGGGGAAGGGTGATCCGGGGATCAGCGTCAGCGTAATCTGATTCGAGCCGCTTGCATACTGAATTGAATATCCCGAAACGGTGTTGTTGCTTGGATTTGTCACATAAAGATACTTCGCTGCCGGATCTACGGTGACCGTCCCGACGCCTTCAGTCACAAGAAGCGGAGATCCTGCGAGCAGAGTAAGGGTTCCCGAATTCACGCTGTAAACATAGACCCGCGAGAAGTTCGGAGCAGCTGCGAACAGAAGACCACCGGCGAAGGCAATACTTGAGGGCGAATCGGGAAACGAAGTCGTGGTTCCCAGGGTCAAGCCTCCGCTGCCACCGATCGAAAAGGTCGAGATGCTATTGGAAAGAAGGTTCGTCACAAACAGGGTGTGGCTTGCATCGTCGAGCAATAACTGCTGGGGAGAAAATCCCCCCGTGGGAACCCGCGGAAGTACCTCGCTGATCACGCCGGAAGTCGAATCGATGTTCAGCAGAGATACCGTATTGTCGCTTTGATTGGCTACGTATCCGCGCTGGCCAGAGGAGTCTATAACCATGCCCGACGGCGTGTTTCCGACGATGAAGGGAGCCGAAGGAAGCACGGTAGAAGCTCCGGTCTTATCGTCGAGGCGGTAGCCATAGATGCCTTGTCCTGTGCTGACATAGAGCAAATGAGTGCTGTTGGATGATCCGCAGCTGCACAGGGCAGCGGTAGCCGCTAAGAGAGAGAGAACCGAAATCGTGTATCGCAGGTTCATGGGTGCGGTGTCGCTAGAAGGACGGCGGAGCGGACCTCTTTCCGAAAATGATGACCAATCCGGAGGAATAGCGCGTGTCGTGATGGCGCACTCCGAAAGCGGAGTTGATCAGGTAGTCTGCCTGAATTGCACGAAATGCAAACCGCTTGCCGATGGGGATGTCGGCGCCTCCACCGAGCGCAACCGTCCCGCCCAAACTGGAGGGCTCTATCTGCGAAGTCCCCAACTTGAGCAAACGCGAGCGAGACTTTCCAAACAGGGCATGACCAAAGAAGTCGATGCCCTTCAACTCGAAGCGATATTGAGGGCCACCTGTGAAGTTGAAGGTCTTGATCTCATCATTCCAGTGACCACTAAAATCCCCGACCACTCCCAGCCCCTGGTACAGGTCTGGCAGCGATATCTCCAGATTGCCCCCGTTTAGATTTTGCGTGTTTTCAAAACCATACTGAGAGGCGTCATAGCGCTGGAGAGAGTAGCCGACAAAGATGTTAACTTCGGGCTTCTTGAAGAACCCCTGTGCCAAACACGGTCCTGCGAGTACGAAAATCGCGACAAGAGGTATGGCGGATTTCGCCAGCACGGCGCACGGGCGCGGAAGTCGCATCAGCTCGGTACCGCTCCTGTAAATGAAAGTGAATTAAGTACTATAGCAGAGCCAAAGGCCATCGGCCGCCACCACCCAGGACGGCTCGGGAGGTCAGCCTTCCTGCCTCCAGGCACGGGAAGGCTTAGCTCTACACGGGTCTGATGCGGGCTTTTGGTACAGAGATGCTGGCTGGCTACTTCGTGGCCAGCACCCCGGCCAATGACTCAAAGATCTTAAAGCCATCGACGCAACCAAGCGCTGGTTCACTGGCCCGTTCAGGATGCGGCATCATGCCAAGCACGTTCCGACCTGGACTGCAGATGCCAGCGATATTGTCGAGCGACCCGTTGGGGCTGGCTTCGCGGGTGACTTCGCCATGGGGTGTCGAATAGCGAAAGATAATTCTTTTATCGCGCTGGAGCTGAGCGAGCGTGGCGTCGTCGCAGAAGTAGTTGCCGTCCATGTGGCCTATGGGTATGCAAAGAACCTCGCCTTCCCGGCACGCGTTGGTGAAAGGTGTGTCGGCATTTTCAACCCGCACATAAACCGGTTTGCAGACGTACTTCAGTCCGGCATTGCGCATCAGCGCGCCCGGGAGCAGTCCGGATTCGCAGAGGATCTGGAACCCATTGCAGATGCCGATCACCAGCCCTCCCCGATCGGCAAATTTCTTTACAGAATCCATCACCGGCGAGAACTTCGCTATGGCGCCAGTGCGCAGGTAATCGCCATAGGAAAAGCCGCCGGGGACAATCACCACATCGCAGTTCTCGAGATCTTGCGATTCGTGCCACAGGAAAGTGGCTTCCTGCTGAAGGACCTGCTCGGCGGTCCAGTACGCGTCGTGATCGCAGTTTGAGCCGGGGAAAATGATGACACCAAATTTCATGAGTACCGCCTGAGGCGAGTCCTTTCGCTCAGTCTAACATGAACAAAAACAAGGGCCATGGGATGGATTGTTAAAATTCGTGCGTTGCCGTTGACAACTTGAAGTCCGCCGCTAGAATGCGACTCTTATGCGCGAAGAGCTGCTTCGGATTGAAGATCTCGGGATCAATAACGGACAACACACCCTCAAGTTAGCCGGGCCCCTAACCATTTCAACTCTGTTCGAATTCCAGAACTTGGTACGCGCAAGCGCAGGTAGCATGCTGCTCGATTTGACCCAGGTCCCCTACATCGATTCGGCGGGAGTCGGAGCGCTGGTCGGTGCCTACGTTCGGCACAACAAGGACGGACACACGCTGACCCTGGCGGGGGTGAATGAGCGGGTGCGGAACATACTCAAGGGCACGCGCGTCGAGCAGTTCTTCAGCTACGCCGATGGCCTCCCGCAGCTGGCGTAACAGGGAAGCCAAGCTCGTAAAGCCCTGCGCCACCCTTCTTCAGATGTTTGTCGTCGAGGATCCCCTCATACGATCTGAATCCTGCCCTACTCCTTCTTTGCGCTCTGGGCGAGAAATCCAATCACGGCGTTCAAGACTGGCTTGGGCTTCTGCATGAAAAGAGCATGGCCAAGCAGCGGGAGCTGGAGATGCTCCGCGCGGGGGAGAAGCCGTTTTGCCACGGCTAGGTCAGAGTCGCTCAGCAAGGCATCGAGCTCGGGGTTGGCTTGGAGCAACAACACCGGGCACGCGATTCGAGGCAGAATCTTCTCCGGATTCCAACCAACATAGGCGCTGCGATCCACAGTCATCCGCAGGCATTCCGGGTCGGTGCGGATAGCGGTGCGCGCCCAGTCCAGCAAGGTGTTCGAGGTATTCCCCGCGATCTCATCCAGGTGAATGACCTCGGGGATGCCCGGAAAATGGATCTGAATTCGGCCGATGCCGCCGGCCAGTTCTTCTACCGGTTGGCAGCGCAGGAGCAGTCGATGCAGCTGAGAAAAGATGGCGTCATACATACCGGAAAGATTCGCTGGGGTGAGCAACGAATCGCCAACAATCAGAGCTGAGACGTTGGCATGGCCGGCCGCGGCACACATCCCAATCATCCCTCCGAGCGAGTGGCCGAAGATTGCAGCAGGCGAGGGAATCGAGATGCTCAAGAATTCCGCAATATCTTCCCCCATATCGACAACTCGGTAACCATCCTTCACGCGTCCGGAGCTGCCGTGTCCCGGGAGATCGACGGCAAAGATGTGAAAGCGCGACATGAGATCAGGTAAGAGAACGGAAAAGCAGGAATGATCCCGGGATGTCCCGTGGAGCAGCACCAGTGGCGGGCCATTGGGCGGTCCTTCTTGATAGCGGAGGCTGACCCTGCGCCCCGGGAAATTCTTCTCCCCAAGATCTGTGCTGGCTGGTGACGGCATTCTGACAACCTTTACCACACAGGACACACAGTTCCTACCCGGGGAACCACGGAGGGCATTAAGAGCGGGAGCTGGGCGAGTCGGGCCGAGACTACCGCTGTCCCCACTTCAGCTTGGAATGCAACACTTCGAAGAATGTGCCCTTGGTATGCAAAAGTTTTACGTGAAATTGCGACTTGCGGCAGGAGATACGGTCGCCATCGTTCAAGGGCATGCCTGATTGCCCGTCTACGCTGAGAAAGGCCTCTTCTTTCTCGGTTACGACTGCGATCTCGATCTCAGATGTGTCCCGCACCACCAGAGGTCGATGGGTGAGCGAGTGCGCCGAGACCGGAGTGATCACAAACGCATCTACGTTTGGCATCAGAATGGGGCCGCCGGCGGCCAAAGAATAAGCAGTCGATCCAGTGGGCGTGGCTACGATTAGGCTGTCAGCCTGGTAACGCGAGACGAAGGTCTTATCGATAAAAACGTCGCAGTGATTTAGGCGTGCGATGGACGACTTTCCGACGACGATATCGTTGAGTGCGTCGAAGGCGGCGATGTTGACTCCCGCCCGGGTTACTTCGCAGTGCACCATGGAGCGGAGGTCGATCGCGCAGTTGCCCGCTTCGATACTTTCGAGCGTGGGGTAGAGCTCTTCGATCGGCACTTCGGTGAGAAACCCCAAGGCCCCAAGATTGACTCCCACAATGGGAATGCCAGCTTTGGCAACAGCGCGAGCAGCAGAAAGAAATGTGCCGTCTCCGCCTAGCACGATGACGTAATCAAGATCCTGCTCGCCCATTTCTAGCCGAGAAACCGTCCGCAGATTGCCGGCATGGGGCGCGGTTTCAGGATCGACCAGCAAGGCATGGCCGCGCGTGTGCAGCCACTCGATCAGGCCGGGCAGTATCTGGGCAACTTCGGGCTTGTTCGGCTTGGAGACGATTCCGACAGTTTTCTTCGAGGCAGGTCTGGCCATAAGCGAAAGGGAATTGTACAAGGTTGGGGGAGGATGTGGTTCCTGGTCAAAGCAAAACCGGCCTTCCTGGGCCGCTGCGAGCGTTGCGATTGGATTACAATCCCACATCGCCATTTTCGGCCGTCGGGGAGTATGGGATGGAGGGCGGAAAAGTTGCGGTACGGATGCTGGTCGACCCGCCGGGAATCATCGACGTGGGACCCCGCGAGAACCCTCACCTTGTGATTCACGTGGGTGCGCCCGTGCCGATCGGCTGTGAGCGTGGCGGGGAGAAACATCGGGGCACGCGCATTCACGGTGACCTGGATATTGTTCCTGCGGGCGTGACCAGCCGCTGGGTCCTCGAAAAAGAAGATCGCGCTTTGGTGGTGAGCATTTCCCAGGACCTATTGGGTGCAGTTGCTGCCGAGATGGGACTCGACCCCAAGCAAGCCGTTCTGTTCAACCGGTTTCAGGTGCGAGATGCAAGGCTGGAGCACCTGGCCTGGGCGTTGAAAACGGAAATGGACGACAACTTTCGCAATGGGCGGCTATTTGCAGACAGCATCGGAACAGCCATTGCGTGTCAACTGATGCAATCTCACAGCGTGGCTGCTCCAAAGATCCCGGCGAACGGCAATGGGTCGGGGTTCCGGTTGCGAAGAGTGCTCTCCCACATAGAAGAGAACCTCGCGGAAGATTTGTCTCTGGAGACAATTGCCTCGATTGGCGGTTTGAGCGTGTCCCACTCGCAGAGGGCCTTCCGGGACGCGGTGGGAATCTCAGTTCACCAGTATGTCATTCAGCGCCGGGTAGAGCGCGCCAAGACTTTGCTTGGCGACGAAAATCTCTCGATCCGCGAAGTGGCCCTGATGGCTGGTTTCTCCCACCAGAGCCACATGGCGTATCACCTGCGGCGTCTCTTTGGCTGTTCTCCGATGGAGATCCGAAGAGAGAGGTGCTGAGCGGAATCTGCTCACCATAGCGGGAATCTGAGCGACGACAAGCGAGATGTTATGGCAGAGTGAAAGGCATGTCGAGCAACCCGGCAGTTTCGTTCGAGAACCCGAGGCCGCTGCCTGCGATCCTGGTCGGTGGACTGATTGCCGGGACGCTGGACGCGCTGGCCGCGTTTTATCTGTACGGTCGCGGCATGCCACGCGGAATCTCGAGTGGCCTCCTTGGCCGGAGCGCGCTTGAGGGCGGAACCGAGGTTTGGATCCTCGGACTCGCTTTGCACTTCTTCATCGCGGTCTCAGCGGCCGGCGTTTATTACGGGGTGAGTCGCAAGCTGAAGTTCCTAGCCGAATCTCCGGTGGTGTGCGGATTGTTCTACGGAATCGCCGTGTTTCTGGTGATGAACCTCATCGTGCTGCCTCTGTCGGCCATTCATTTCAGAGGACCGTTCCAATACGTTGGGCTGGTGCGCGGCATTCTCATTCACATGTTCTTTATCGGCCTGCCAATCGCATGGAGCGTGCGAAGGTACGCGAGCTAAAGTCGACCTTAACCACTGCCATCGGCATTTCACGTTCCCTGATCTAAAACTCTGCCAACAGTAGGAATTCGCGGTTCCCCTCAGCTCCGAGAATCGGTGAATCAATCACATCGCTTGAAAGAGCCCCAAGCCCTAGCACGCAATCGCGAACTCGTTGAATGGCTTGGCTATGAGCCTCGGAATCCCGAACGATGCCGCCTTTTGCAATCTTTTCTCGACCAGCCTCGAATTGCGGCTTCACGAGCACAATCAGTCGCCGTCCCGCGGGAGGGGAAGTCGTATCGGGAAATGCTGCGGAGACCACGGGAGGGAGCACAAGCGTCGCCGAGATGAACGAGACATCTACGGCGATCAAGTCAACCGGTTCACCGCCGAGTTGCTCGCGCGTGAGGTAACGCGCATTGGTCTTTTCGAGCAGGTGAACTCGGCTGTCCTGTCGCAACTTGAATGCGATCTGACCGTGGCCGGTGTCGACGGCGATAACACGACGAGCGCCTCGCTGCAGCAGACAGTCGGTGAATCCGCCGGTCGAAGTGCCAATATCCAAGCACAGGCTGCCGGTCACCACCAGGCCCCAATGATCCAGAGCGCGCTCAAGTTTGAGGCCGCCGCGGCTGACGTACTTGAGGTCTTCACCGAGCAAAC
>Ga0207677_10002137_pt1 | contig 10384 bp, 10 predicted proteins | sample KBSMisM42_FD_184311 | JGI IMG/M metagenome (GOLD analysis project Ga0207677, IMG submission 184311) | Miscanthus rhizosphere microbial communities from Kellogg Biological Station, Michigan, USA - KBS Miscanthus M4-2 (SPAdes) (version 2) | ecosystem: Host-associated > Plants > Roots >...
GACTGCCCGTCAGCGGCCCCAGATGACGAAGGGGTTTTCGGGATGCTCCGGCGGGTACAAAATAAACGAGCGTCTTGGGTCGATGCTGTCGACTTGCCACGAGGCGCGTACGCCGAAGTTGTGCGAGACGAGCCACTCTTGCGCGCGCGTTTGTGCGTCCGGCGAGGCGATGAGCGTGATTTCGAGCTCGGTGGTTCCGCGATCGGTGCGCTTGAACGTCGCCGTCTGCTCGCGCAGGCCCTCGATGAGGAGCAGCGGCGCGAGCGGGGCGAGTGACGGCGAGCGTTTCATGAGCGTGGCGGTCGCGCCTCTCGCGTTCGCGCCATCGACGCAAATCGTGAACGTCGTGAGTGGGGCGCTCAGAGGCGGGCGGCACTCGTGCAGAATGCAAAACCGTTCTTGCTTGAGCTCGATCCGCGCGCGGCCGCGTTCGAGCTTCGCCTCGAGGACGCGATCGTCGCCGGAGAGATGCGCGCGGAGCTCTTCGAAGACCCGGTGAGTCGAAGTCACGTCTTCGATCGGTGCGCTCCACGACGCCGCGCGACAAATCGTGCCGGGCAGCACCCACGCTTCGCGCAGCTCGCCCGCCGCAGTCTTCGGCCAGACCCCGTCGAGCTCGCCGGCCTCTTCGACCCAGTCGGCGGGCGCGATGAGCTCGTGAAGCGCCGCGAGCTTCTCACCCGGAATGGCGGCGCGCGCTTCACGGACGATGACGGGCGGAAGCGTCTCGGGCTTCGTCGCCTCGTGCGTGACGTGCCCGCCGCACGCGAAGAGGAGCGCCGCGACAAGACGCCTCATGAGACATTCACGCGCAGCGTGAGCGTTCGTTCCACGGCGCTATCATCAAAGCATGAAATGGCTTGCCTTGACGCTCGTCGGTCTCGTCTCCGTTCTCGATTGCTCTACCGACTATTGCCTCTGCGGAAACGACAGCGGCAGCGGAGACGTGCAGGGACCGCTCGTCAGTGGCGGAGAGAGCTGCACTTCGGAGGGCGCCACCGCGAAAGGGCAGGCGCCGATATGCACGGACGTGCTTTCGACTACGACGTGCACATGCAATGCGGGGAAGTGGGACTGCGGCAAGTGCCCGGCGTGCGCGAATCCGATCATTTTGGGGAGCGGACAGTGCGGCTTTGGTGAGGTGTGTTCCGGACCGACGATCGCGAAGCAATGTGACGGCACGACGACACCGGTGAGTGGCGACTGCAAGTGTCCCGGCAAAGGTTCCGGCTGGACATGCGATGGCGTCACGACGATCTCTTGCGCGGACGCGGGCGCTGACGCAACGACGGACGGTGCGGTTGATGGCGGTGACGTTTGATTCGGCGGATATTTCTTCGTTCGACAGTCGTAGCCGCCGCGATCGAACACGGGTGCTCCGACGCGTGCGACTGCGGCACGGAAGCGGGCATCGCGGACGTCACAGTGCCGGTCAACAACGGCGAGGCATGCTCGGTCGAAGGTGCGAAGGCTGAGGGGCTCACTCCAAAGTGTTCGAGCGTGGTCCCAAAAATACGCGCACTGCGTTTGTTCGACCGGGACGTGGAGCTGCACGTGTCCGTCCTGTGAGTCTGCTCGGGGGCCCGTGACGGCCGTGCGCTGCGATGGAACGTCCGAGGCCGATGGCGGCTGCGTGTGCACGACGACGTCACGATGGGCGTGCGAAGGTGTGACGAACCCCACGTCGCCGAAGCGGGACCCGACGCCGACGCAAACGATGGCTGGTGACGCGGACTAATTGTCCGGCAAGAAGAGGCCGAAGATCGCGTCGAGGATGATCGACGGAATGAACGCGGCGATCGCCCAGCCCAGGCCGAGGAAAAAACCTTTGAAGGAGCGACGCGTGCGGATGAAATGCACGAGCACGGCGATCTGTTGGAAGAGGAAGACGCTCGCGATGAGCGTGGCGGGCGGGTAGGCGCGCGCGAGCATCGCGTCGTTCAGCTTTTTCTCGTCGCGCTTGATGATCCACGCGCTCGCTGTCCACGAGACGGCGCCCGAGACGAGGATCGCCACGACCTCGACGATGGACTCGGCGATGGTCTCTTGGCGATTCATGCGTCAGTGCTTCTTGTGCGTGGGAGGGATGACGACGCGGCGCATGTCTTGAATCCAGCGCTGCATGTCGGCGTTCGACGGCGAGTCCTTTCGAAGCGTGGCTTCCATCGGCCACCACGCGACGGGGCGCTCGTTGACGGTGAAGACGATGTCGTACGCGCCAGCCTTCGTCGCGAGGGGAGGAGGCATCATTCCGCCGTTTCCGACGCACGACCAGGCGTTCTCCGGGCGGACCTCCGGCCAGTAGCAGCCTTCGCTCTGGCCCACGACGTGGCCCTGCTCGTCGAGCACGTACGCGGCGACGATGACATCGCGGCCGATCCATCCGCGCGTGCCTCTCGCGAACCAGGTGAATTGCACGCGGCGCGGGTAGCTGCGCTCCGTCCACGTCGAGCGAATGCCCGCGAGGACGAGCGGTGACTGATTCGCGACGCGCGCCACCACCACGTCGACGTCCGGCTGACCATCTTCGGCGACGTCCGAGTCGTGCGAGTGGAGGTTCTCGTCTTCGTCTTGCTGCTCGGCCGCGACCACCGCGCGACCGATCTCCGTGCCGTCTTTGATCGCGACGATCGTGTAGTGGCCTTCCTCGGGCGCCTTGAACGTGAGCTCGCTCGTCGCGAAGCCGACTCGCTGCCTCTCTTCGAGCGTCGCCGTGCTGCGCGACGACGAGACGACCTTGCCGTTCGAATCGCGCGCTTCGAATTTGATCTGGGTCTCACCCGCGGGAAGACCGAAGAGCATCGCGACACACGGAACCGTGACGCTGCCGTCGTCGTCGATCTCGACCGAGCGCGTGTCGCCCATCATGTGCGCCGTCGGCCGGCCGCTCTCGTCCTTGCCGATTTGAAAACGCGTCGCGATGAACAAATCGGCGTACGTCCGCTTGCGCTGCGTGTTTGCGTAGTCGAAGAGCTTCTTCTCGAGCGGCGCGCGATGGTTCGCGAGCACCTCGTGCAATTCGGAGACGGCGACGGCGCTGAAGATCGACGCGGCGTTCTTCTCTTCCATGCCCGTGAAGAGGATGGCGTGATTGACGCCCGCGACCTCGGCGTGACCACGATCGTGGAACGTCACGACCGGGCCCCCGGAGAAGCCCGGGTATACGGCGGCGTCGAAGAGCAGCAGCTTGTTCCCCATCATGTCGACGACGCCCGACGTGATGCCTTCGGACATGCCCCACGAGAGCGACCAGAACCCGCGCCCGGTATGTCCGAGCGCCCAAACGGGCTCGCCCACCGCGAGATCGTGCTCTTCCATCTTGAGCGGCGGCACGCCGTCGAGCGCGACCTTCGGCTTGAGCACCGCGACGTCACGCACTTCGTCGATGCGCACGAGCTCCGCGTCCACCGTCTGGTTCTTGCGCGTCCGGATCTTCAATCGATCGGGACGCAAGACGACGTGCGCGGCCGTCACGATCAAGACGCCGTCGCCACCACCCGGCATCTCCTTCGCCGAAATCGCGAAGCCGGTCCCGTGCGGCGAGAGCTCCTTGCGCAGCGACACGTCGATGACGTGCTTCGGCGCGCGCGGATCTTTGCCCATGAGCCGCTCGAGCTCTTTGATCTCTTCTTCGCGATCTTGCGTGTCGTCGTTCACGATCGCGACGACCGACGGCGCCACGGAATCGAACACGACCTCCGCCGACGGATGAGGCGACTTCGCCTCGGTGCATGCGGTCGCTGCGAGAAGACAGAGAAACGCGCGCTTCACGCGGCGGACTCTAACTCACTTCTTGTCGAACCAGGCGAGCCACTCTTCGAGGACGCGGAGGCGATCGCGCTGGAACGAGTAGACGCGCTCGCGGCCGCGTTTCTCGTGGACGAGGACGCCCGCCGCTTCGAGCGCTTGCAGATGCCGCGTCGTCGTTGGCCATGCGTGGGCGAAGCGCGCCGCGATGTAACCGGCCGTGGCTTCGCCTCCGCAGAAATGGATCGTCATCAAGATCTGCCGGCGCGCCGGATGCGCGAGCGCATCGCACACCGCATCCAGCGCGTCCAAACGTTGCTTGGTCTTTTCTCCAGCGTCGGTCACTCCAGCGGTTCGAGCTGGAGGATGCTCATGTCTTCGAGGACGGGCCCCATCGTCTCCCAAACGGCCATCACCTCGGGCGTCTGGTGCGCGAGGCCGGAAGCTTCGCCGTCCTTCCACGTCATGAGCTCGACGAAGCAATCCGAGTTGGCGCGCTTGTCGTGCGCCTTCCAAACCTTGAACGGATCGCTCGTGACGAGGCCGACGCTTCGAAGCGCGGGCTCGTGCTTCTTCACGAGGGCGGCGAGCTCCGCGGCTTTGCCCTTCTTCGGGCGGTAGATGACGAGCGTGGGGACGGGCTTGGACATGATGAAAGCTCCTTGTTTTGGCGAGGTGCGCATCATTTAGCGTTGATGCTAAATATCGGCAAGGGAAATCGACACGGGTATGGTGCGGACCATGACCCACGCGGATTTCAGCGATGTCCTTCGAGGCGGGCGCTTTCGATGCGACGGCGAGGCGATCACCATCGAGGTGAAGAAGCTCGGCGATCTGATCGTGCGAAGCGGGCGCGTCACGGTCTGCGATCCGCTCGCGCCGAGCGTCGTGCTCGATCTCTCGCGCGCGGTTCCGAAGGGCAAACATCCGGTGGAGGTCGCCGTCGCGAAGCTTGGAAAAGATCGGCGCGTCGCCCTCGGCTGCGTTCGCTTCGGAAAGGGGAAGCCCGTTCGATGGGAAATGGCGACGGCGCGCGGGCAGAACGCGAAGAAGCTGAAGGCCGACGAGTTCTTCGGTTACGGCGTCGACGCTGGCACCGGATGTTTCGTCGACACGAAGGCGATGAAGCGACTCGAGAGCGAAGAGACCGGTGAGGCGATCTTCGAGGCGCTCGAAAAGACGCGCGTCTACACCTGGGCGTGGGCGAACGTCGCGCTCGGCGACGCGAACGTCGTCGCGTTCTCGAGCGGCTTCGGCGACGGCTTCTACGGATCGTATTGGGGCCTGGGCGCGAAGGACGAAGTCATCGCGCTCGTGACCGACTTCGGTCTCATGACGGAGCCGATCGAAGAGAAGCTCGTCTTTCCGCTCGCCGGTCCGTTCAAGCACCCGAAGCTGAAGGACGCTGGCGTCACGTTCACCGCGGTGAAGGGCAAGAGGCTCGCGTATCGCCTCCGCGGCGAAGGGCACGTCTCGCTCGCCACCGCGAAGGGCAAGCTCGTCCCGTCGGACGCGGATCGAAGCTACACGGACCGCGATCAGACGGTCCGGTTCAAGCCGAAGAAGCCTCCCGCCGATCTCCACGTCGCCGTGACGATCACGCTCGGCTACCGACCCGCCACGCGCGTGAAGTGATCAACCGCGGCGATTTTCGAAGAAGCTGCGCATCGTCCTGACTGTCTGCGTCGCGTCCCACGTCGTTTCGTGAATGCCGTTCGTGTCGAGCTCGTAGATGAGCGTGTCGGCGAGCGACAGGAGAATGGGCGAGTGCGTCGCGATGACGAACTGGCTGCCTTCGTCGACGAGCTCTTTGATTCGCTCGAGGGCGTCGAGCTGGCGCGCTGGCGAGAGCGCGGCCTCGGGCTCGTCGAGCACGTAGAAGCCACCCGGCCCGAAGCGGTGACGCAGCAGCGCGAAGAACGACTCGCCATGGGACTGTTCGTGAAGCGATACGCCACCGTACGAGTCGATGATCGGCGGTCCGAAGGACGGCTCTCGATCTCGGTTCTCGATTTCGGTCGCGACGTTGAAGTAGCTCTCCGCTCGGAGAAAGAACATCGTGCGTGGCCGCGCTGGTGGACGAGCGACACGGAGAACGCGACCGAGCGAAGACTCGGAGCGGCGCGTCGCGAAGTTGAAATTCTGCGAGCCGCCCTCGGCATTCATCCCTGCGGCCACGGCGATCGCCTCGACGATCGTCGACTTGCCGCTGCCGTTCTCGCCGACGAAGTACGTGACCTTCGGATGCAAAGGCAGGATCTCGAGCTTGCGAATGGCGGGAATCGTGAACGGGTAGACGTTCGCGGCGTCGATACGTGACGGGACGACCTCGATGCGCGAAACGAACGGCGCGAGGTTGCTGACGCGCGGGCCTTTGCGCGACGGCATCTAGAGCGGGCCTTCCGTGAGGCCGTGGACGAATTGATTCACGCGGGGCTCGCGGGCGCTCTTTGCTTCTTCGGTCGTGCCGTCGAAGATGAGCTCGCCTCGATAGAGCATGCCAACGCGGTCGGTGACCGTGAGCAAGCGATCCAGATCCGACGAGACCATGACGACGGTCGCGTTCGAAGCGCGTTGCTCGGAGCGGAGCAGGTCGAAGATCTTCTGCGACGTGACGGGGTCGAGGCCCGCGGCGGGCTCGTCGTAGAGCACAATCGAAGCGTGAGAGACGGTCGCGCGAGCGACGCCGACGCGTTTCTTCTGACCACCGGACAAACCCGAAGGCATCCGGTCTTCGAAGCCGGCGAGCGAGACGCACGCGAGGCGCTCGGAGACGCGTGCGGCGATTTCGTTCTCTGGAAGAGACGTGAGGCGGCGCAGAGGGAAGGCGATGTTCTCGGCGACCGTCATGTGATCGAAGAGCGCGTTGTTCTGGAAGAGCATGCCGATCTTCGAGCGCTTCTCCTGGAGCTGGATGTCGGGGAGCTTCACGAGATCGTCGCCGTCGACGATGACCTCGCCGCGATCGGGCTTGAGGAGGCCCGCGAGGAGCTTGAGCGCGACGCTCTTTCCGGCGGCACCCGGGCCGATCAATCCGTAGAGGCAACCGCGCGGGACCTCGAGCGTGATGTCGCGCAGGACGACGTTGAGCCCCGCGAACGTGCGGAACGATTTGCTCACGCCCTTGAACGCGAGCATGGGCGCGGGCACTACTTCTTCTCGCCCTCGCGCGCGCGTCCGAGGCGCACCCACAGCATGAGCGCGGCGAAGGCGAGGCCCGCGATCAAGACGACGAGGCCGCCGAGCGTGGCTTGGAGCGTGCGCATCGATCCGCGCGCGACCGCGATCGGTCCGACGTGCGCGAGCTGTTGCTCACCGCGCGCCGCGGGGGCTGGGCGCGAGACCATGACGACCGACACGTCTTGCGCGGCGAGGCCAGCGACGCCGCCCGAGACGATCTTCTGCACGGCCTCCGAGGTGATCGGGGGGGCGCTTCCGCGATGAGCCACGAGCACGCTCGCCGTCGTCTTCGGCTGGGGGCCGTCGCGAAGGAGATCGTTCTGCGGAAGGTTCAGGTGAACGCGCGCGCCGAGGACGCCGTCGATGCTCTCGAGGGTGCGCTCGAGATCGCCCGCAACGCCTGCGACGTACTGCGCGTGCTCGGCGGCTTGCGAAGGCACGAGCGCGCCCTTATCCATGGAGTCGAGGACGCCTTGCGGCTTCGGCCGAGGCAGCTCCTCCTCCCGCATCGCGGAGAGGGCTCGCGCAACGTCGTCGCGCGCCACGACCACGCGGACTTTGCCCTCCGAGGCCGGATCGACCTCTTTCGTGGCGTCGATGTTCGAATGATCGAGCGCCAGGACGATGCGATTGGCGTCGTCCTCGTCGAGGTTCGCCGCCACGGGCACGTTGCACCCCAATAAGAACGCCCCAAAAACGGCACTGAGAACCGCCCACCGCCTCATGTGGTCGACACTATCGACGAGGCGGGAGGCCCTTGCAACCCCTCGAAACCGATGCTACCGCTCACAGAAGAAGCGAAGCCCTCGTGGCCGAAAGGTCCGAGCGTCCGCTTCCAGCCGCCGGTGAAGCTCGCCGGCTCAGCACGGGAAGAGCCCTTTTGCCCACGCCATTCACCGAAGCGATCGCGACGCTCAACGATCGAGCGTTGCGCAGACTGCTCGGAGCTCGCGCGTTCTTGCGCGGCTACGATTACGTGCGCCGGCACGCGGTCGAGAACGTGCAGATCGAGGAAGCGTCCGCGAAAGGCCAGGTGCGTGGCACCGAGCCGGAGCCCTACGAGGTCACCATCCAGCTCACGCCCACTGGGATCACCTCCCAGTGCTCGTGCCCCGCGTTTTCCAAGATCAACGGCCACTGCAAACACGTGGCAGCCCTGCTCATCGCCGTGAGAGATCAATTCCGTCCTCCCAAACCGCCGCAGCCCCAGCAGCCCCATGGGCTCCCGAGCGTCACGGCAGGTCCCAACGGCGTCAACGCCTACGCGGTGCCGCTGCCCGAGGGCGGCGGTGGCGGAGGTCGTCGAGGCCGGCGAGCGCGGGCGCGGGCGATGAAGCAAGCGGCGATGGCAGCGCACGGCGCGCTGGCCCGCCAAGGCAACGACGGCAAGCACGGCGTCGAGGCGTGGCTCTCGGACCCGATGCCGCCGCAGCCGAAGATCGAGTACCGAATGGAGGCGCGGTCGAACGGCATGGCGGTCAGGGTCATCGACCCGGAGACGCGCACGCCGCTCCTTCCGAGCACGCTCCTCGTGCCGCAGTCGCAGTCGCCCACGCACGATCGAGAAGCGCTGCGTCTGCTCGCGCGTCTCGAGACGGAGCAACCCCGTCGCGTCGGCATCGAGGTGCGCGGCGAGGACGCGAGCGATCTGCTCCAGCAGCTCCGCGGCCGTCGCGTCATCCTCGAGCCGCAGATGATGGAGCTTCGTTATCAGGACGAGCCGCTCCGCGCGCACTTCGAGCTCGAGCTGTCGCAAGACGGCGCGGCGGTCGTCGTGAAGAGCTTCTTCCAGCGCGCCAACGATCCGCGAAAGTTCCTCACATCGCAGGGCGCGTGGTTCGAAGGCAGCCCCGGCTGGCACATCGATCACGAGGGCTTCGCGCGCCCCGTCGACAAGCGCGTCTCGCCGGCGAGCCTTCGCCGTTTGATTCGGCAGCACGTCATCCACGAGCCGATCGAAAATCTGCCGCTGCTCATCGCGCAAGGTCTTCCGAAGGTGGCGCTCGAGGTCGGCGCCGAGTTGCCGGCGCTCGAATCCGTCGCGGACGTGGTCGACATCGAGCCGACCTTCCGCGTGCGCGCGGGTGGCTCGCTCGTCGAGGCGCAGGTCTCGCTGCGTGCGGTCTACGAAGACGTGGAGATGGATGTTCGCGCCGATGGGATGACGCCGCCGGTGGTCGTGAAGCCGCCGAATCCGGGCTCGAAGCGCGCGCGCTGCATCCGCTGCGACATCGCCGCGCAGCAAGCGGCCGCCGGAAAGCTCCGCGCGCTCGGTCTCCAGCCCGACGAAAATGGACAAGGCTTCATCGTCCGCGGGGACGGCGCGCTGAAATTCTGGACGGACGGCATCACGACGCTCCCCGAAGAGTGGGACCTCTACGCGCCCGACGATCTCGTCGACGTGCAGGTGCGCGACGAGTCGCTCGCCGCGAACGTCCGCGTCTCGAGCGGCGTCGATTGGCTCTCTCTCCGCATGTCCTTCGAAGCCGAAGGCATCGCCGTCACGCAAGACGAGCTCGCGCGCTGTTTGGCGGAAGGCCGGCGGTACGTTCGGTTGCAGGATGGGTCATTTGCGCGCCTCGATCCGGACAAGGTCCGCGAAGTCTTGCAACGCCAGGCGGAGATCCTCGCGACGAGCGGCGGCACCGGTGGAAAGCTCCCGCTCTCTCAAGCCGGCCGCATCGAGGAGCTCCTCCAGCAAGTGAACCGCTCGCAGGTGAGCGACGGCGCGAAGGAGCTCTTCAAGAAGCTCCGCGACATCGACGAGATCAAAGGCGTGAAGAAGCCGCGCAACCTGAAGGCGCAGCTCCGCCCGTATCAGGAAGCCGGTTATCAGTGGCTCTGGTTCCTGCACGAGATCGCCTCGGGCGGCGTCCTCGCGGACGACATGGGTCTCGGCAAGACGGTCCAGACGATCGCGTTGATGCTCGCCGTGAAGAGCGAGATCACGAAACAAGACGAGAAGAAGAAATTCCGCGCGCTCATCGTCGCGCCGACGAGCGTCGTCACGAACTGGCTCCGCGAGATGGACAAGTTCGCGCCCTCGCTGCGTCACGCGCTCTGGCACGGCGCCGAGCGCAAGGAGCGGCAAGACGATCTCGAGGACGCCGACGTCGTCGTCACGAGCTACGCGCTCCTTCGCCGCGACGAAGAGCTCCTCGCGAAGATGGGCTGGACGTACGTCGTCCTCGACGAGGCGCAGAACATCAAGAACCCGCTCTCGGCCACCGCGCGCGCCGCGAAGCGCGTGAAGTCCGATCGCCGCCTCGCGCTGACGGGCACGCCGATCGAAAATCGTCTCTCCGAGATCTGGAGCATCTTCGATTTCGTCTCGCCCGGTTTGCTCGGCGGCCTCGACAAGTTCGAAGAGAAATACTCGCGCCCGATCGACGCGGGCGATCCGAAGGCCGCGCAACGCCTCCGCGCGACGATCCATCCGTTCATCCTTCGCGCGGAG
>Ga0207677_10002143_pt1 | contig 10373 bp, 4 predicted proteins | sample KBSMisM42_FD_184311 | JGI IMG/M metagenome (GOLD analysis project Ga0207677, IMG submission 184311) | Miscanthus rhizosphere microbial communities from Kellogg Biological Station, Michigan, USA - KBS Miscanthus M4-2 (SPAdes) (version 2) | ecosystem: Host-associated > Plants > Roots > Rhizosphere...
CGACGCGGACGCCACCGCCGATGACCAAATTTCGCACGTCGTCGAGCGAGTGGAATTCGCCCAGCGGGCGAACGATGAAGCGTGAACCGTTCTCCGTGATTTCGCCGGCGCTCACCGAGAAGTTCGGAATGAAGCGCGGCTGGACCACTGCACCGAGGGTCAGCGAGTAGGAGACTTCCGGCAGCAGGTTCGGGTTGGCACCGCTGTTGATGCCAAGCGAATATGCACCGTTCCTGACGTTCGGCAGGAGTGAGCCGAGCGCTGCCGTACAGGCGGCCGTCCGGGTCGGATTGTTGCCGATCTGGTTGGCGCTGCAGGGATCCTGGAACGTTGGCGAGAAGTTCGGAACGACCGGGAAGCCCGTTTCCGACAGGTTCGGTGCGCGAACCGCCTTACCGAAATTGCCCCGGAACCGGATGTCCCTAACCGGCGACCATTCGCCGCCGAAGTTATACGTCCAGACTCCCTTGATCGGGGCCACGTAGCGCGAATAGCGGGCGGCGCCCGTGAGCGTCAGTTCGTGGAAGAAGGGCATGTCCTTGAGGATCGGCACGTTCAGCTCGGCGAAGGCCTCGGAAACGTGGAATGCCTTCGGATTGAAGTTCCCGACGTCGACGTCGTTGGTCAGACCGCCGCCAGCCAGATCGACAAACGGATCCTCGTGGTAGAAAGCCGTCTCACGCCGATATTCGCCGCCGATCACGAAGCCGATCGGACCGCCCGGAAGCTCGAACAACTGGCTCGAATCGCCGTTCACGAAGCCGAGCACGTCGAACTGTGTCATCTTCGCCTTCTTGATCTCGTTGGTCGAGAAGTAGGCAATCGACGCCGAGTTATTGGCAGCACCGAACGGATTGTACGGCACGCAGGCCGCGATGTCGGCCGCGAGCCGCGCCGCCTGCGCCGCAGTCACCGTGCCAGTCGCACCGCCAGTCGGGGTTTGATAGACGACCGCAGCCTGCGGATCGAACTGGGCCCGGCATTGAATAGCGCCCGTCACGGGGTTCCGGCCGGCATCGAAGGCCAGCATAAACCGCTGCCGATCAAGGAAGCCGGTGGTGTGCGTGGTCTGGTTGAACTGTCCGTAGTTGGCCGAGATTTCGTAGCTCCAGTCGCCGTTGAACGTGCCCTTCACGCCGCCAACGATGCGATAGGTGTCACGACGGAACGCTTCGTCGCGAATGCCCACGTCGAGCAAGGTACGAGCAGTCACGAAACGATACTGCCCGGAAGCGATGCGCGCGAGGTCAGTGGCGTTGAGCGGGCCGCTGATACCCTGGCATTGATCGCTGGTGGGGTTCGCCGTGCAGAACGCGGTCATGCTGGCAAACGGAGCGCCGGTGCCCGAAACAACGCTCGACGAGAACGTCGATCGCGTGAACGACGGAGTGACCCCGGTCACGTTACAATTGGCGGTGAGGCTGGTGTTGCAACCCGAATTGATGATCGCATTCGAGATAATCGTGCGGGCAGTCGGGTCCAGGAACGGGTTATCGAGGCGCGTGCGCTCACGATAATCGAAGGTGCCAGTGCCCTGGACGAAGCTCGGACCCGCATTGTTGCCGCTGGTGTCGAGGCGGACCCACTTGGCTTCAAGGAACGGCTGGAACGCGTCGCTGATGTCGTAGTGGGCGAGCAGGTTGAGGTTGATGCGCTTGTTCTCCGGGAACACCGCGAGAAGCCGACCCTCGCGAGTGGTCGGACCGTTGCCACCGAGGAAGTTGCCCGTAGGGCCGGTGCCCACGCGGCTGCCCGTCTCGGCCATGAGCGTGCCGTCCGGGTTGAACAGGAAGTTACAATTGTAGGGAATGCCGTTGTTGGAGGGGACGTTGCCGACGGTCGAAGGGCCGCCATTGGTGCCGCCAAGACCGGTTCCGCAAATCGCGTTCCCGCTTCCCTCCTGGATGGGCACAAGGCCGAAACGGCTGATTGTTGAGCTGCGGATATCGGTGACGAATACGCGATCGGGGAAGCTGTCGCTGCCGTGCTGGCTGGCGGCCAACCCTGCATCCACGTCGGAGACGATGAAGCCATCCTGCCTCCGGAGCCATGGGAGGTCAGAAGCGAAGATGCGATCTTCATGATTGTATTCGGCCTGGAGGGTGACGTTGCCCCGGCCGTCGTCGAAGTTCTTTCCGACCATGACCGAGCCGAAGTAAGTCGTGCCGGCGCCTGCAGCGAGCTCGGAGCCATGGCCGCGCACCTGCACCCCGTCAAAATCGCGCTTCAGGATGAAGTTCACCACGCCGGCGATGGCGTCCGAACCGTACACGGCCGAGTTACCGCCCGTCACAATGTCGACGCGCTCGATCAAGTCGGTGGAGATGGTATTGACGTCGGGAACCGAGGCGCTCGACAGGATGTCGGCCGGCACGTGACGACGGCCGTTGACCAGTACGAGTGTACGCTTAGGGGCGAGGCCGCGAAGGTCGAGGAGATTAAGGCCGGCGATGCCGATGCCGAGACCGGGGTTCTGCTGAGCGAAGGTGCTGCGCAGCTGGGGCAGGTCGTTCAGCGTGTCGCCGATGTCGGTGCCGCCACGCTGGAAGAACTGCTCACCCTGAATGGAGGTGACCGGAACGACCGACTCAAGGTTTGGTCGACGAATGCGCGATCCGGTAACGGTAATTGCCGCTTCGGATTTGGAGCCGGACGCTGCGTTCGCGCGAGCGATGTCGGCCGGATTGGTCGAATTGGTCGACTGGACGTCCTGCGTCGTCACAGTCGTCGGCGGGGTGGTCGTCTGAGTCGTCGTCTGCACAGCAGCAGCGATCGCCGGGCTTGCAGAGGCGGCCATAAAGAGCGCGCCGGTTTGGAGGGCCGTAGCGGCCAGTAGATTACGGTTGGTCACGGTTTTGGAATCCCCTAGTCCCCAAGTGGATTCCGGTGGAGTTCCTCATCTCGCCGGTCACTGCAACAGCCGGTACATTTGCAGTTCAGCTTTTTGCGTGACCTGTCACTTTAATGTCACGCCACAAAATAGTGACAATTGAGAAGGCGCCGCCACCGTTCGTGCAATCCCTCGACAGCCTTCACTTTGATCATCATGGCTTTATGACTGACGACCAGGGGGTTGCGGGCGATCATGGGGGCGTTGAGCGTAGGGACTCTGGCGATCGTAGCGCTTGCGCTGCTGTGGCTGGCCCTGGCCGCAACGATCGCGATCCTTGCAGCGCGACGCTATCGCCTGGCCCAGAGCTTTTTGGACAGGGCTCGCGCCAATGCGACCTTGTTGGAGCTCATGCCGACGCGTCCGCTACTGGTCCGACCGGACGGGCGGATCGAGGCGGATGAACGACTTGTTCGCGAACTAGGACTCGAGGGAGCGCCGGGCTGCCTCGCTGAGCTGACCACCAACGGTGGCGGAATAGCGGCCGAAGACCTCGCAAGGCTCACGGATCGCATTGAATTAGCGCGTGCCTCGGCGGCCCGCATCTCCTGCACTCTCCAAACACGCGGCACGGGCAGGACCTTTGACGTCCGTGGAGGACCGGCGCCCTTAAGCGAGCCCGCCGGCACGCTTTTGCTATGGTTCGTCGACGTGAGCGCCGCCGAGGAGGAACGAGCCAAGCTCGCGCTTCGGCTGAGGCAGACGGACGCCGCGGTGAATTCGCTAACCCAGGTAATCGAGGCAGCGCCGTTCCCGATGTGGTACCGAGGACCCGATCTCAAGCTTGGTCTGGTCAACAGCGCGTTCGTTCAGGCGGTGGAGGGGCGAGATGCCTTCGACGTCATCGAGCGCGGCGCGGAGCTGATCGATGCCGAGGGTGAGGACAGCTCGCTCGCTAAAGCGCGGGAGGCGCAGTCCTCAGGCCGGATGATCTCTCGAATGCAACCGGCCATCATCCGGGGCGAGCGGCGAATGCTGCGGATCGTGGATGTCCCGCTCTCGACCGGCGCCGTCGCCGGCTTTGCGCTGGACGTCCAAGACCTTGAGGAAGCGCGGGCCGAGCTTGTCCGGCATATCGAATCCCAGCGGGAACTTGCGGACCGAATGACGGCGGGAACGGCGCAGTTCGACGCCGATCGCAGCTTGAGCTTCTTCAACCGCCCATTCGCAGCCATGGCAAAGCTCGATCCCGAGTGGCTGGCCGAGAAACCGGAGTTCGACCGGGTGCTCGAGAGGATGCGCGACGAGCATCGGCTGCCCGAAACCCGAGATTTTCCGGCCTGGAAGGAAGAGCGGCGCGGCTGGTTTACCAGCCCCGAGGAAGTCATCGAGGAAGAATGGATGTTGCCCGCCGGCGACCATATCAGGGTAGTCGCCCAGCCACTCCCGGATGGAGGACTCAGGCTCTTTCTCGAAGACCGAACGGAACAGCTGCGGCTGGCGTCGGCTCGCGACACCCTGCTTCGTGTCCGAGCGGCGACATTCGACAATCTCTATGAAGCGATCAGTGTCTTTGCGAGCGACGGCCGGCTCTACACCTGGAACCGGCGTTTCCTCGAGGACTGGGAGCTCGACGAGGAGTGGCTGTCGACCCATCCGCGAATTGACGAGCTCGTGCCTGCAATGACGGGCAAGCTGGTGAACCCGACGGCGGCCGCACAAATTCGTGAAATGGTCAGGCAGACCACCAATGAACGGCAGTCGTCGACCGGACGTATTTCGATGACGGACGGCCGTCACTTCCAGTTCGCCGCAGTGCCTCTGCCTGACGGTAACATACTTCTCACTATGGTCGACGTGACGGACTCGACCCGGATCGAGGCCGCGCTTCGCGAGCGCGCGACGGCCCTTGAGGAAGCCGATCGCGTGAAGACCGACTTTGTCGCCAACATGAGCTACGAACTCAGGACTCCGCTGACGTCGATTGGGGGCTTCGCTGAGCTGCTCGGTGGCGGGTACGCCGGTGAGTTGACCGCTAAGGGACGCGATTACGTCAACGCGATCCTGGAATCGGTCGAACGGCTGTCGAAGCTGATCAACGACGTGCTCGACCTCACGACGGGCGATACCCGCGGTGTAGCGCTGGAGAAGGAGCGGGTCGATATCGGCGGCCTCTGCCGGGCTGCCGTCGAAACAGCGAAGCCGCGAGCGGCGGAGAAATCGCAGAAGCTGGACGTGGAGATCGGCGCTGCCGCAGGTCACGTGTTCGGCGACGCGCGCCGCCTGCGGGAGTCGATCGAGCACGTCGTACAGAACGCAATTGCTTATACGGACCGGAAGGGGCGGATCGCCTTGTCCGCGGACGGTGACAAGAAGCAAGCGATCATTCGCATTACCGACAATGGTCCCGGCATCGACTCCGAGGACCTGCCCCGCGTGTTCGATCGTTTCGACCGTGTGTCCGAGGCTGGAGTTCGTGGAGAAGCAGCACTTGGTCTCGGACTGCCGCTAACGCAGCAATTCATCGAGGCTCATGGTGGCACCGTTGAGCTCGAGTCCGAGCGAGGGAAGGGCACGACCGTTACCCTGACGATCCCGCGCAGCACTCGATGATCCTCAGTGGCGAACACCAAACCGCCGCGGCGGGAGCCGCGCTGGCGGGGGCGGTACGTGCGGGTGACGTGATCACGCTGTCGGGACCCCTGGGGGTGGGCAAGACGGCTCTTGCGCGGGGCTTCCTCGCCGCGCTGGGCCATGACGGCGAAGTGCCAAGCCCGAGCTTCGCCATCGTGCAGCCCTATGATGATGTCCACCCGCCGGTCTGGCACGTCGACCTCTATCGGATCGAGGATCCGGCGGAACTCGAAGAGCTGGGCCTGGACGCCGCGTCCGATGCGATTCTGCTCGTCGAATGGTCTGAGCGCGCGGGTGAGCGCGCCTGGCCGAACGCACTCCGTCTGTCGCTCGAGTTTGGGCAGGACGGCGACAGAATCTTGACAGCGAAGGTGCCCCCGTCATGGGAGGGCCGATGTCCTCTCCAATGATTCCCCCGGCACATGCTCCTGATTTCCTTGCCGCTTGGGGGTGGGAAGGGGCCGAAATATTGCCCCTGGCCGGTGATGCTTCGTTCAGGCGCTACTTCCGCGTCGTGTGTGGCGAGCGCAGCGCGGTGCTGATGGATGCACCGCCGCCGCACGAAGATCCCCGCCCGTTCATTTCTGTAGCCGAATGGCTCATTGGCACGGGCCTCAGCGCACCTGAGATCCTTGCCCGGGATCTGGAGAAGGGGCTCCTGCTGCTCGGTGACTTCGGCAGCGTGCGCCTTCGCGAAACGCTTGACGAGGATCCGGACAGGGAACGCGAGCTTTATGAACTCGCCACGGACGTTCTGGTCCATCTTCATGGTCATCGCCCGATGGAGGGTTTGAGGCCGCATGGCCTGGAGCAATGGCTCGACGAGCTGGCGCTGTTCACTGACTGGTACTGTCCGGCGGTTGGCGCGGAGGTCGACCTCGAAGGCTATCGCAAGGCCTGGACGGAAGTCCTTGAGCCCATTGCGAATGATGGCCTCGGTCCGGTCACTGTTCTTCGCGATTATCATGCCGAGAACATCATGCTGGTCGAGGGTCGTGGGGGGGTCGCGCATTTCGGGCTGCTGGACTTCCAGGACGCGCTTGCCGGGCATCCGGCGTATGACCTCGCGTCGGTGCTGGAGGATGCTCGGCGAGATGTTCCTGAGGCGATCGAGCGCCAGATGATCGATCGTTATGTGGCAGCAACGGGCCACGACGAAGAGTTTCGGCGCGCATATTGGGCACTGGCTGCGCAGCGCAACACGCGGATCCTCGGCGTTTTCACTCGCCTGTGGAAGCGCGACAACAAGCCCGGCTACCGTCGCTTCCAGCCTCGCATGTGGGGCCTCGTGGAACGCGACCTTGCGCAGCCGCATCTGAAGCCCGTCAGGGACTGGTTCGACAGGAACATCCCCGCCGAGCATCGGCGCGAGCCGTGGAAGGAAGCCGCGTGAGCACGGCAAAGCGAGCGCTGCGCCTGCGCGCCGAGGTTCCAGCGGAAGTGCCGCGCACGGCGATGATCATGGCTGCCGGACTGGGCAAAAGGATGCGCCCTCTGACAGCGACCAAGCCCAAGCCGTTGATCGAGGTTGGCGGCAAGGCGCTGCTCGATCATGTGCTCGAAAAGCTGCGTACGGCAGGCGTTCGCAAGGTCGTGGTCAACGTCCACTACCTTGCTGACGCGCTTGAAGCACATCTCGCCACACGTGCTCACGGCCTCGACGTCGTGATCTCCGATGAGCGCAATCTGCTGATGGAAACCGGCGGCGGGCTGGTGAAGGCCGAGCCGCTGATCGACTGCGACCCGTTCTTGGCCCTGAACAGCGACAATCTGTGGATCGATGGGCCGGCCGACACCATCAAGCTGCTCGCATCGCAATGGGACGATTCCAAGATGGACGCCCTGCTGCTTTTGGTGCCGCAGGCGCGCGCGCTAAATCATCGAGGACAGGGCGATTTCCATATGGATCGCGCGGGGCGTATCCGCCGCCGCGAACGCAGTCACGTGGCGCCGTTCGTTTTCACCGGCATCCAGATGGTCTCGAAGCGGTTGCTGCGCGAAGCGCCCGAGGGCCCGTTTTCGACGAACATCCTGTGGGATCGTGCAATCGAGGAAGGCAGGGCGTTTGGCGCCGTGCACCAGGGCCTGTGGTTCGATGTCGGCACCCCCCAGTCGATCCCGATGACGGAAGCGGCACTCGAGAATGCCTGACCGCCCGGCGGTCTTCACCATCCCCTCGCACCGTTCGTTCGCCGACGCGCTTGCAGCTGGGCTGATTGCGAAGTTCGGCAAGGAACCGCTCGGCCTTGCCCAAGGGCGCATCCTGCTTCCCAACAATCGAGCGGTCCGTGCGGTCACCGAGGCGTTCGTAAGGCAGAGTGGGAGCGGCCTACTATTGCCGCGGCTGATCCCGGTCGGCGATCCGGAGCTCGACGAGCGGATCGGCGGGGCGCTCGACCGCGTCGATGAGCCGCTGCCGCCCGCGATCGAACCGACCGAGCGGTTGCTGCGGCTTGCTTCGCTGGTGAAAGGGGAAGGGGCGCCGGAAGACTTGCGAATGGCGGCGGACCTGGCGCGGACGCTGGATGCACTGCTGGTGGAGGAGATCGCGCCGATCAGATTGCGCGAAGCGGTCGCGGAAATGAGCGATTTGGCCCGTCATTGGGAGAAGTCTCTCGCGAAATTGCAGCTTATTTACGAAAACTGGCCGCAAATCCTGGCCGACCAGGGCGCAATTGATCTCCCCGAGCGCCGCAATCGACTGCTGGCCGCACTGGCCGACCGGTGGAAGGACGAGCCGCCGCCCGGCTTCACGATCGCAGCGGGTATCACGACCGCAGCGCCGGCCATCGCAAAGCTTGTAGCGCGGGTCGCGCGGATGCCGGAAGGCATGGTCGTGCTTCCCGGCCTGTGGCTCGCCGACGTCTTCCCCGACGAGGAATGGGACGCGCTCGGGCCGGACGAGGATGGTCGGGGCGAAGCGACCCATCCGCAGTTCCACCTGAAGCTACTGCTGGATCGGCTGGGTGTTGCCCGGGAAGAGGTACGGCTTTGGCGCCGGTCGGGCGATTTCGCATCGTCGCCGGCGCGGGGGCGAGCCGTCGCCAATGCGATGGCGGCGGCGGACTTCTCGCACAAATGGGAGACATTGAAGCCAACGGAGCGGCGCCTCGGCGGCATCCGGCTGGCGGAACTGCCGGACCCTGCGGCGGAAGCCCAGGCGATCGCCCTGGCGCTTCGCGGCGCGCTCAACGAACCGGGCAAGACGGCCGCGCTAGTGACCCCCGACCGGCGGCTGGCGACGCGGGTGTCGGCGCTGCTCGCTCGCTGGGGGATCGAAGCCGACGACAGCGCAGGCAAGTCGCTCTCGGCGACACCGGCAGGGACATTGCTTCTCGGCATTGCCAGCGCTGCCGCCGAAGAGTTGGCGCCTGTCACATTGCTGGCGTTGCTCAAGCACCCGCTGGTCGGCGGGGAGGGCGAGGACCGGGTCAAATGGCTGGAGGCGGTGCGCCAGCTCGACGTGAAGCTGCGCGGGCCTCGTCCGGCCGCGGGCCTTGGGGGGCTGGACGAGCTGTTCGGCGACAGGCGCGAATGGCGGACGGTGCGGCGGCGCGTCGAGCTACTCGATCAACTGCCACGCGAGGCCATGCCGCTGACAGAATTCGCACGCTTCCTCGTCGCTGCGGCGGATGTGCTTGCGGGCGACCAGGCATGGCGAGGGCCTGCCGGGCGTGAAGCTGCGGAGACCATCGCAGAGCTCGAAACCTCGCAGGCAGCCTGGGAACTACGCGTCGCCGCAGAAGATGCCGTCCCGCTGCTTCGCCAGCTGCTCGACGGGCGGTCGGTTCGTCCGCCCTATGGAGGGCATCCCCGGATCTTCATTTGGGGCTTGCTGGAAGCCCGGCTTCAGCGCGCCGACCTGGTCGTGCTCGGCGGACTCAACGAGGGAGTTTGGCCGTCGCGTCCGGCACCGGACCCCTGGCTTCCGCCCAAGGTCCGCGCAACGCTTGGGATGCCGACGCTCGACACACGGATCGGTTTAGCCGCTCACGACTTCGCGAGCGCGCTTGGAGCGCCGGAAGTGCTGCTAACGAGGGCCCGGCGCGATTCCAAGTCGCCGACCGTCGCCTCGAGGTTCCTGCTTCGGCTCAAGGCGATCAGCAGCGGCCTGCCGCGCGACCATGTGCTGGAACGGCTGACACGCGCGCTGGACGATCCAGGACCTCCGCATCCGGTTCCGAAGCCTGCACCTTCGCCGCCCGCCGAGCAGCGGCCCGACCGGATTTCCGTCACCTCGGTTGATCGACTGAAGGCAGATCCCTTCGCATTCTATGCGCAAGCGATCCTGAAGTTGCGGGCGCTCGATCCGGTCGATGACGAGCATACGGCGAGGTGGAAGGGCAATGCCGTCCACAAGGTCCTGCAGGACTGGCAACAGCAGGACAATTGCGACCCTGACCGGCTTCGCGCGCGAGCGGAGCAATTGCTCGGCGACGAAGCGATCCATCCAATGCTCCGAGCATTGTGGGCTCCGCGGCTCCTGGAAGCGATCGACTGGATCGCCGAGATGGAACGGACGAACCAGGCCGAGGGCCGCCTGCCACTTGCGGCGGAGCTCAAAGGTGAAACGCCCCTTGTGGGTGTGATCGTCGAGGGGCGGGTCGATCGCATCGACCGGCTCGCCGACGGGACCCTGGCCATCATAGACTACAAGACCGGGCAGCCGCCGTCACAGAAGTCGGCCAGCGAGGGCTTCTCGCTACAGCTAGGGTTGCTGGGCCTGATCGGGCGGGCAGGGGGCTTCGAGGGCGTGTCGGGCGACCCGGAAGCCTTCGAATATTGGTCGCTGGCCCGCTATCGCGGCAAGTTCGGAAGGTTGATGTGCCCGGACAAGGACATGCAGGAAGGCGAGTTCCTGGCGCATGCAAATCGGAACTTCGCCGAAGCGGCGCGCAAATGGCTGACA
>Ga0207677_10002146_pt1 | contig 10364 bp, 8 predicted proteins | sample KBSMisM42_FD_184311 | JGI IMG/M metagenome (GOLD analysis project Ga0207677, IMG submission 184311) | Miscanthus rhizosphere microbial communities from Kellogg Biological Station, Michigan, USA - KBS Miscanthus M4-2 (SPAdes) (version 2) | ecosystem: Host-associated > Plants > Roots > Rhizosphere...
GATGATGTCGTCTTTGTCGAAGTTGCCGGCGACATGGCCCATCGCGCGGTGCGAATGGAAGTGCGTGCCGTCGAAGCTCGTGATTCCAGCGCCTTCCTGGCCGCGATGCTGGAGCGCGTGCAGGCCGAGTGCGACGAAGCTCGCCGCATTGTCGGCACCCCAGATGCCGAAGATGCCGCATTCTTCGCGGAGCGTGTCGTCATCAAACGGATTGGTCGTCAGCATCGAGTCCCCGTGCGCAGGTGCTGTCGTGGAATCGTCATATAGGGCGGAGCCGCGCTATTGTCGCCCCCAGCCTGAATAAGGCGTTAAGTTTTAACGGCTTAGGCGCTTAGCCTTTGTAAAGCGCGGGGAATCTCTTGTGCAGCGCCGCGACCTTGGGCCGGTCGTTGAAGACGATGTACGGATAATCCGGGTGCCGCCTTGCGAAGTCCTGGTGATAGGCTTCCGCCGGATAGAAGCCGCCGCTCTCGATCCGCGTCGCGACAGGCGCTTTGTAGATGTGTGCCGCGTTCAGTCTTGCGATGAACGCCTTGGCAAAGCGGTCCTGGTCGGGCGTCTGCGGAAAAATCGCCGAGCGATAGCTCGTCCCGACATCCGGGCCCTGGCGGTTCACCTGCGTCGGGTCATGCGCCACCGTGAAGTAGATCTGCAGCAGCTTGGCGTAGCTGATCTGCGCCGGGTCGTAGGTGATCCGCACCGCCTCGGCATGGTGCGTGGCCTCGGAGCTCACGGCATCGTAATTCGCGTCCGAGGCGCCGCCGCCGGCATAGCCGGACACTACGTCCTTCACGCCCTTCACATGCTCGAACACGCTTTCCATGCCCCAGAAGCAGCCGCCTGCGAGCACTGCCGTCTCGGTCTTGGGTGCGGCGGACGCGGGAGCAGCAAGTACAGCAGACGCAATCAGGACGGAGGCCAGCTTCATGGATGTTCCTTTGGGCTGCGATCTAATGTGGCCTTACCGACATTTACAGATGCTGGACGGAACGGCAGCGATTGGGCAAGAGCGCTGCTGACACGGAGGTAAGCAATGCCCACCTACACCGCGCCGGTGCGCGAGACGCAGTTCATCCTCAATAATGTCCTCGATATCTCGCGCTATTCGAACCTCCCGGGCTTCGCCAATGCGACGCCGGACCTGGTCGAGGCGATCCTCGAGGAAGCGGGCAAGTTCGCGGCGGAAGTGCTGCAGCCGCTTAACCGCATCGGCGACGAGGTCGGCTGCAAGCGCAACGACGACGGCTCGGTCGTCACGCCGCCGGGCTTCAAGGAAGCCTATCAGCAGTTCGTCGAGGCCGGCTGGCCGACCCTGACGGGGCCGGAGGAATATGGCGGGCAGGGGCTTCCGCAGGTCGTCGGCACCGCGGTCACTGAGTACATTCTCTCGGCGAACCACAGCTTCGAGATGTATCAGGGGCTGACCGCCGGCGCGGTCGCGTCGCTGCTGGTCAAGGGTAGTGACGAGCTCAAGCAGAAGTACGTCCCGACGATGATTACCGGGCGCTGGACCGGGACGATGAACCTGACCGAACCGCATTGCGGCACCGATCTTGGTCTCCTGAAGACCCGGGCCGAAGAAAATCCGGACGGCAGCTACTCGATCACCGGGACCAAGATCTTCATCTCATCCGGCGAGCACGATCTTGCCGAGAACATCATTCATCTGGTGCTGGCCAAGCGCGCCGGTGCGCCCGACAACGTCAAGGGGATCTCGTTGTTCGTCGTGCCCAAGTTCCTCGTGAACGACGATGGGAGCATTGGCGAGCGTAACACGCTCCAATGCGGTGCACTCGAGAAGAAGATGGGCATCCACGGCAACGCCACTTGCGTCATGAACTACGACGGGGCGAAGGGCTGGCTGGTTGGTGAGCCGGAGAAGGGCCTCGCCGCGATGTTCATCATGATGAACGCGGCGCGCCTCGGCGTGGGCCTTCAGGGCCTCGCCCAGGGCGAGGTCGCCTACCAGAATGCCGCGGCCTACGCGAAGGACCGGCGGCAGGGCCGGGCACTGCGCGAAGATGAGCGTGAGGCCGGAGCCAAGGCCGATCCGATCATCGTCCATCCCGACGTCCGACGGATGCTGATGGAATCACGCGCGTGGAACGAAGCCGGACGGGCGCTGGTCCTGTGGGGGGCGCTTCAGGTCGACCTGCTTCGGCGGTCGCCCGACGAGGCGGAGCGACAGCAGGCGGACGACCTCCTCGGGCTGATCACGCCGGTCATCAAGGGCTATCTGACCGACAAAGGCTTGCAGGCCGCGGTCCATGCGCAGCAGGTGCTCGGCGGCCACGGCTACATCCGCGAGCACGGCATGGAGCAGTTCGTGCGCGATGCGCGGATCACGCAGATCTACGAAGGCACCAATGGAATCCAGGCGATGGACCTGGTCGGCCGCAAGCTGCCCAAGGACGGTGGCCGCGGCGTGCGCGCTTTCTTCGACATCGTCGGCCGGGACATTGTCGACGCCAAGGCCGCGGGCGATCCGGCGGGCGTTGCCGCCGCCCTCGAGCCTGCACTCAAGGACCTGCAGGCCGCGACCATGTGGCTCGCGCAGAACGGAATGGCCAATCCCGACAATGCCGGGGCCGGGGCCTATGCCTATATGGATTTGATGGGCCTCGTCAGCCTCGGCTGGATGTGGGTCAAGATGGCCGCGGCGGCTCAGCGCGCGCTCGACGCAGGCGCCGAGGATCGCGCCTTTCACGAGAATAAGCTGGTGACCGCCCGCTTCTACGCGGAGCGGGAGCTGCCGCTGTCCGGCGCGCTCCGCCGCAAGATCGAGGCGGGCTCGGAAACACTCATGAAGATCCCGGCCGAGGCCTTCTAGGCCGGCCGCTTTACGTCGAAAGCCACCGTCAGCCGCTCGCCGGCACCGAAGGCGCGGGTGCCGTGCCACATGGTCGAGGGGAAGAGCACCAGGCGCCCCGGCTTGGGCTCGACGACGCGGATCGGAGGCAGGTCGGGAGCCAGATCGCCGGCCTGCCCGAGCGCCAGCCATCCTGCCTCGCCAAGGCCGCGGTCCTTGTCGCCAGGAAGTGCGATGTACAGCGCGGAGCTTAGCCAGCCGGCCGGGTGGAGATGGTCGATATGACGACCGCCGCCGGTTAGCCGCACCGACCATGATCCATTGAACAGGATCGGCGACCGCTGCTCGATCAGCGTGGGATGCTGCGGCCGAGGTGGCGGCAGGTTCGCAACATGCTCCTCGATCGCCGAAACCAACACTGCGCGGAGTTGACGGATCTCGGGTTCGAGCCGGCCAAGCAGGTCACCCTGCGTCTGCGTGCCGCCGCGCAGGCTCTGGTCGACGGGCTCCACCTGGGCCCAGTGCAGTGCACGCAGGCGCTCCGCCAGCGTGTCGAGATCGGGCAACCGGTCGGCGAGGTCGTAGACGCCGATCAGCTCGGGGTCGCCCTCCAGCCACTGCCAGCGCGCGTCCTCAAGCAGGCGCCAACAGATCGACAGATAGGGCCACATGAACTGGCCAGCCTGCTCGATATTGCTCTCGGCGACGGCCGCAGCCTCGGCAATCCGGCCTGAGCGGATCAGGAACCGGAGATAGGCTACCAGCGTCGACAGGTCGCCGAGATGAGCCACTCGCTTGAAAAGCGGCTCCGCGGCCTGGAGTTGGCCGAGCTCGGTCCTGGCGACCGCTTCTGCCGCTTCGAACTCGGCAAGCGGCCCGAGAGCAGCCTTGGCGCGACCGATCACGTCAAGCGCGTGCTCATGCAGATTGTCGTGCGCGACCGCCTGTAAGTAGCCGATCCACAATTCCTTGCTTCTCGGCATCGCGCGCACTGCTCGGTCGAAGCTGCGCGTGAAGCCGTCGCGGTCACCGGATTCCCAACGAAGCTTCGACAAGGTCTTGTGCGCTTCGACCCATCCCGGATTGGCGATGAGCTCCTCGTCCAATGCATCAATGACGAGCTTGGATTGGCCTTCCTGGGTCCAGGCCGCAGCGAGCCTTAGCGCCAGCTCCCTGTTCGACGGGTCGAGTTCGATAGCATGCTCGAAGAGCTCGGCGGCGGGCAGCCCTGCCTCAAAGGTGACGCTGGCAAGACCGTTGGCGATCATCGCATCGTTCGGCATCAGCGCCGCCGCCTTGCGAAAGGCTTCGAGGGACGCCGCGCTATCCTGCAAGTCGCGATTGAGGAGGCCGAGCAGCTGCCAGAGCCGCGCATTGCGGGTGTGCGTGCGCACCATCTGCTGCACGGGCCCAAGCGCGTCCGATTGTGCGCCCGCCTGCAGCGCTGCGGCGCCAGCGGCGAGCATCGCATCGGTGTCGCCCGAGGCCGCGGCCTCGTCGATCAATTGCTTCGCTTCGGGTTTGGAAGGTGTGCGCATGAGAGGTCTGGGTCGGCGGCTGAGCTAGTCGAGTGGCGCTCGAGGTGACAAGAATCTTTAGGCTTATCGTGGGCTTTACATTCAACCGCCTGACCTAAGTTAGACAGTTAATGCGGCATCTACTGCTATGTGGATAACTCGCGGCGGTGAGTCGCAGGGGCCTCGCCGCGCGACTGAGTACGGGGGTCGCGATATGGACAAGGACCTCACCTATTATCGCCGCCGGCGGGCGGAGGAGCAGGCCGCCGAGGATTTGGCGCTGAACCCGAAGGTTCGTGCAGCGCATCGCGGACTGGTCGCGGGTTATGACGAGCGGATCGCTGCGCTAGAACAGAGCAACACGGCCACAGAGTTGCATCTCGTGAGCGCTCGCTGAGCGAACGGCAAACTCTTCCGAACACGGTAAATTTTTCGACAACCACAAGCCTTCAATCGGCGTGAAGGCGTGGTGATGCATTTGGGCCTCCTCGATAGTTACCTAAGTGGGGAACCAAGATGCGCTTTTATGTTTCACTCGCGGCTCTTGCCGCCTCGGCCGCCGTTGCTACGCCGGCCTTTGCCCAGGCGTTTCCGTCGGATGACGCGCAGGCGACTGCTCGCGGCGTCTTGCTTCAGACGCACTCGCTGATCAATCAGACCAATCTCGACTTCGGCATCGTCACGACTGACGGCACGAACACGGGTACGGTGACCATCGCTCCTGATTCGTCTGGTGCGCGTGGCTTCACCGGCGGCGTGGTGCTGCTTCCCAGCAACCCGACGTCGGCCCGTTTCGACGGCCGCGGTGCGCCGCTGGAGACAGTCGTCCTGACCCTGACGCCGCCGGTCGGTAACGTCCTTCAGTCGGCGGCTGGTGACCAGATCAGCGTCAATTCGATGTCCGTCGACGGTGCTGGTCTGACTGAAACGCTCACGGTGAACGGTACGGGCGATTTCACGGCCTATGTCGGGGGCGACTTCGGCCTGAGCGCCACCCAGGCGGCAGGCGTGTACAGCGCCGACTTCAACCTGAACGCGGAATACCAATAAGCCTCCGCAACAGCTATTGATCAGAGGGCGGCCGCGCAGTCTCAAACTGCGCGGCCGTCTCCGTTTTTGGCATTTAGCTGCCGTTCAGCTTGTCACGACGACTCGAACGGTAACCGCGATGAAATCCGGCCCTGTAAGGCCCTCACGGACGTTTTTCTTTCACGTTCGTCCCTTTCATCGACGGAGATTGAATCATGCGTATTTTCACCAAGCTGCTGACGGCAGGTGCCGCCCTTGCAGCTGCAGCGCCGGCGACGGCGCAATATTACGGCAGTCAGTACAACGGGTATGGCTACAACCAGCCCTACGGCTACGCTCAGCAGTACGGCTACGCGCAGTCATACGGCTATGCGAACACTAGCGTCGCCACCCAGCAGTGCACTGCCGCAGTGCAGAACCGGCTGTATAACCGGACCAGCCTCGGCAGCATTCTCGGCTCGCTCGTCGGCGTCCCCGCGGCTAGCGGGCGGGTGGTCGCGGTAACCCGCGTCAGCCCGCGCAGTGACGGCCTCATGACCGTTCGCGGTCTCGCCAGCAGCGGCCGCTATGCAATGAACGGCTACGGGCCGTACGGCGTCGGCGCCTATGGCGCGGCAGGCTACGGCTACGCTAACCAGGCCGACCTTAGCTTCCGTTGCACGGTCGCCCCGAATGGCGCCGTCTATAACGTGAGCATCAGCCGCCGCTAATAAGCGGTCGGACGATTGACCAGGGAAGAGCGCCGGTTCACGCCGGCGCTCTTTTCTTATCCAGCCGGTTCAGCGAAGGGTCAGCGCCCGGTCTGCTACCGGCTTACGGATTCGCGCGTTTGAAGGACGGAAATGGCCAAGCACTTCCCTTCCATGTTGATGAAATCGATCCTCGCCGGCGGTGCCCTCTGCGTCGCCGTTGCGGGCGTAACACCGCTCGCGGCTCCCGTTCTTGCAAAGACGCGCGCTGCAGTGCCCTTCGATGGCGAGATCGCGCAATTCTATCGCGCTCGCGGTGGGGCGCCCTTGTGGTTTGGCCCCACGTCAAGCGGAGCAGCCGACCAGCTGATGCAGCTCCTCGGCAGCGCCCAGGCCGATCATCTGAACCCGCGCCGCTACGACGTCCGCGGCCTGGCTCGTGCAGCTGCCGAGGCGCGCAGCGGAGACCCGGCCGCGGTCCAGCGCGCCGAGGCGGCATTGAGCAGTGCGTTTGTTACCTACGCACGTGACCTCAGGCACGACCCTGGTGTAGGAATTGTCTATGTGGATCAAGAGCTTAAGCCGACGCCACCCTCAGCGATCGAGCTGTTGAGCGCAGCTGCCCACGCGCCCTCGCTTAGTGACTACGTCCAGCAGCTCGGCTGGATGAATCCGATCTACGCCAAGCTTCGGCAGGCGATCGCGAGCCGGCTCTACCGCAGCCCTGCCGAGCTCAGGCTGCTTCAGCTGAATCTCGAGCGGGCGCGAGCGCTTCCTGCCGGCAAGGGCCGTTACGTCATCGTCAACCCTCCCGCGGCGCGGCTCTACATGTACGAGAACGGCCAGGTGGTCGATTCCATGCGCGTCGTCGCCGGCCGCACGGACCCGATCGCCCAGACGCCGATGATGAATGCGTTCATCCGCTACATCGCGCTGAACCCTTACTGGAACTCACCGCCAGACATCACTTCGCGGAAGCTCGCGCCGACCATCCTCAAGGAAGGGCGCGCCTATTTCACGAAGAGGGGATACGACCTCGTCGACCGCTTTGGGCCCGAGGCGCACGTACTCGACCCGATGTCGGTCGACTGGCATGCCGTCGCTGCCGGCCGGGTGCAGGTGAACCTGCGCCAGCGCCCGGGACCGGCCAATTCGATGGGGAAGATGAAGTTCATGTTCCCCAACCCTCAGGGGATCTGGCTCCACGACACGCCCGAAAGAGAGAAGATCGACGACGCTGCGCGGCTGCAAAGCAATGGGTGCGTTCGCCTCGAGGACGCGGCGCGGTTCGCTCGCTGGCTGTTCAATGGCCGTCCGCCGAGCCCAAAGGGCGCGCGGCCCGAGCAGAAAGTCGACCTGCCCCAAATGGTGCCTGTCTACATCACCTATCTGACGGCGGTCCCTAGCGGCAGCTCGATCGTCTATTTCGACGATTTCTACGGCAAGGACAGAGGGCCGGTCCGTCGCCTCGCGGCGCTCTAGCCCGCGCTCCGCTGCTGCTGGTCAAAATAGGTAGGCCGTAGAACGGTCGGCTGGTTGGACGGCTCTTTCTTCGGCGCGAGCCGGGCCAGGTCAAACTGTCCGTCGAACTGGACGCCGAACTTGCCCGCCTGCGCCCAGCGGACGACGCCGCGGACCGGGCCAACTCCGACGATGTCGATAGCAAGCTCGGTCCCCGGGGCGACCGATACGTTGCATTCGACCTGAGCGCCCATCGACGAGATGTTGCGCAGCTTTAGCTCCACGGTCTCGTCGCCAATGATCGCCATAGCACGCCGCATCAGGCGGTGCCGCGGTTCGCGAGTGCAAGCGAAGCCGGCGGCCTCAACCGTCGTGCTGTTCGCAATCTGGCGCGCGACCTCCGCCGGGCCCGGTTGTCCGAAGATGTAGCCCTGAACCATGCTGACTCCGAGCTCGCGGATCAGTTGGAGGTCGTCGTGGGTCTCGACGCCCTCGGCGCACGTGTCCATGTCCAGGGTCTCGGCGAGCGTGACGATGGCGCGGATGATGGCGGCGTTGCGGTTGGTCGCAGAAGCGGCGCCGCGTACAAAGCTCTGGTCGATCTTGATCTTGTCGAACGGCGCCTTCTTCAAATAGCCTAGCGAGCTGTAACCCGTTCCGAAGTCGTCGAGCGCGAGGCGGACGCCAAGGGCCTTGAGCTTCGTGAACGTGTCGTCCGTCGTATCGCCTTCCGCAAGGAACACGCCTTCAGTGATCTCGAGTTCGAGCCGCTCGGCCCGCACACCGGTCTCCCGCAGGTGCGTAGAGATCATCTCCACGACGTTGGGATCGTTGAATTGCAACGGAGAGAGGTTGACGGCGACGCGGACATGATCTGGCCAGTTTGCCGCTTCTTCGAGCGCCGTACGAAGCACCCATTCGCCGATCTTGGCGATTAGGCCCGCTTCCTCGGCAAGGGGCACGAACTTCGACGGCGAGATGGCCCCGCGGGTCGGATGCTGCCAGCGCACCAGCGATTCAAAACCTGTGACCTCCTCGCCGGCGGTGCGTACGACGGGCTGATAGTGGACCGACAGCTCGCCACGCTCGATCGCCTGGCGAAGATCGTTCTCGAGCAGCTGGCGTTCGGCCGCCTCGCTGTGCATCGAGGGCTCGTAAAGCCGATGCTTGCCGCGGCCGGCAGCCTTGGCAGCGTAGAGCGCAAGGTCCGCGTCGCGGACGAGCGCGTCGGCGCTCGCGCGGCCGGGATCGCCGATCGAGATGCCCACGGAGGCGCCGATGGTCACCTTGTTGCCTTCGATCATGTAGGGCCGCGAAACCTGCTCGATCAGGGTGCGCGCCAGCGATTCCAGAAGCCCGACGTCCGCGCCTCCGGGCAGGACCGCCTGGAACTCGTCGCCGCCGAGGCGGCCCACCTGCCCATGGTTGCCCATCACGGACGTCAGCCGCTCGGCGACCTGGCGAAGAAGCGCATCGCCGATCGGATGGCCAAGCGTATCGTTGACGTTCTTGAAGCGGTCGAGGTCGATCATGAACAAGGCGCAGCCCTTCTTGCGATGGGCGGCGTTGCGCAGCGCCTCGTCGAGCGTCTGCCGCATCATTGCGCGGTTGGGCAGGCTGGTCAGCGAATCGAACCGGGCAAGGCGCGTGATCTCGCGCTCCGACTTGCGCTGTTCAGTGAGGTCGGTGCCGATCCCGCGAAAGCCCAGGAACCGGCCCTGCTCGTCGAACAAAGGATTGCCGGAAAGCGACCAATGGACGTCCTGCTCGCTCGCTGGTCGAACGACGACGTCGGAGAAGGGGAAGCGTGCTGAAAGGTGGAAGCCCAGCGTCTTTCCTTCTTCGGTCGAGTCCGACGCATGATCGACGGAGAGAAGGTCGGTGAACTGGCGGCCCAGGAGGGCGCTCGGCTCGCAGTCGAAATCATCCGCCAGCTGCCGCGACACGTACGAGAGTGTGCCCAGCGAGTCGGTCTCCCAGAACCATCCGCGGCCGCTGTTCTCGAATTCGTCGACGAAGTTCAGCGCCTTCTTCGCCTGCCATTCAAGCGACAGGCGGGTGCGGCCGGAGAACAGAGTCTTCTGGGTGATGAGGACGCTGTAGACGACCATCAGCAGCGCCAGCACGTCGATCGCAAAGGTGACCTCGATGTTCTTCGAGAACAGCGCCGTGGTGACGAACGCCACTCCGGTGTTCACGACCGCGAGCGGCGGCGACGGGACCGAGACGACCGAGCGCAACAGGAAACCTGAGGCCATGGCGATGGTCACGAACGACGCGCTGGCAAGCTCCGCGGATCCTGCCGCGGCGCTCCCGAAGCTCCACAAGATGCCCGTTCCGGCGAGATAGGCGCACAGGATCCGGACCAAAGTATGGGGTGCCAGGCTAAGCTTGCGCCAGAACAACACCAGGCATCCGGCCACGGCGTCTGCGGCGATCGACGCGAAAAGCGGTACGCCGACGCTAACAAGCGCGGTTGCGTTGAGTTTCGAAGGGCTGTCGAGGAGGAAGCCCAGCATGATTGCCAAGTGTCCGGCAAGCAAAAGCCAGGGAGCGTAACCCCATGCGCCAAGGCGGCGCTCGGCCAGCGTCAGATCCGCGCTTTCGGAGTGATCGCTGATGTCGAACCACAGCACCTCGCTCACGGACGCGCGCACGGGCGGGTGAATTTCTTCCGACTTCCGGAAAAGGGTCCGACGCATGATGCTCCACCTGGTGCCGCCCAAGTTACGCGGGGCGGTCAAAGGCGGAGTCTCTACGCGCGCGAGTTAACTTTGCGGGAAACGAACAGGGTTACCGCCCCTTTAGCATCTACTCGGGCAGGAACTCTGGGACCGAGAGATAGCGCTCGCCAGTGTC
>Ga0207677_10002147_pt1 | contig 10362 bp, 6 predicted proteins | sample KBSMisM42_FD_184311 | JGI IMG/M metagenome (GOLD analysis project Ga0207677, IMG submission 184311) | Miscanthus rhizosphere microbial communities from Kellogg Biological Station, Michigan, USA - KBS Miscanthus M4-2 (SPAdes) (version 2) | ecosystem: Host-associated > Plants > Roots > Rhizosphere...
AGATGTTCCCAAAATCAGCCAGGAGATCCAGTCGGATTGGGACTCGATCAATCCGCTATCACTCACGAGCGCGTGGGCGATTAACGATCCAACCGGTCGCGTGATTTATTTCGGACTTCCGGTTTCCAGCACAACCGCGCACCGTGCTCCGAACCGCATCTACACGATGAATTATCGGCAGATGAGCACTGCAAGCGAAATAGCCGCCGCTGATCCGGTTCACGTTTCCTTGACTGGAAAACTGAGTGCGAAAGACAATGCGCGCAAGTGGTGCCCGTGGACGCTGACCATGAACGGCGCAGCGCTGATGTATCGCGGGGCCGGGAAACTCCAGCCTGTGTTTTTCAATGGCGACGGAGTAGCGCCGAACACTGGCTCTCTTTTTCTGTACGGAAACGTCTACACGCTGGACCCGCTGAAACTGACTGACGACGACTACGGCCAGATTTACCCGTATTATTTTCTCTACTTTATGCCTGGGTCTGAGCAGGGTCAGCAGATGGGAATCGGTTCGCGGTCGATGCTGGCTTACCTGACCGCGCAGATTTCCGGCGTGGGTCTGATGACGATCACGCCATTCTGCGACAACCTCTCTAACCCGTGGAGTCTTTCGTGCTCCCGGACAATGGCAACGAGTCCGAGGTTCGATTTGGAATGGACAGGAGGAAACACGGTCGCGAACCGCATGGCATTCCAGTGCCTCAGTTCACCAGTGACGGGAACGGATAATTCGTTCACGTTGCAACAGGTCCGTGCATGGCTGCGAACGAACGCTCATCTTCCGATCAGGGGTGCGGCACGATGAAGATAGCGCAGATCAATTGGCTCCGAAAGTTGGTGATCGACGGCGTTCCTGATGCTGGCGCGCGCTTTTACCAAATGATGAAGTCCATCGAGCGGCAGACTTCCAATACCGAACAGCAGGGAAATGTAAATCCGCAAGGTCAGCCGAATCTGCCGCCGCCGATTCAGGACGTTCAGGCGACGGGGCAAAACGGCGTCCTGCACGTTTCAATAACACATAACGGAGTCGGATTGCAGCGCGGGGCGATCAACTACATCGAGCACGCGGACAATCCCAATTTCATAAACCCTCAGATTCGTTGCGTCGGAGACTCGCGCAGCTATACGGAATTCGTCGGGAACGATACCCGGTACGTGAGAGCCTACAACGCTGTTCCAGGCAGCGGTGCGGGGCAAATCGTAGTTCATGGCGGAGCAACCCCTATCCCTGTAAATGGCGGTGGATCTATCGGGCCTCCCGCGTATCTGCCGTCGCAAGGTAGCGGCACCGGAGCGCCAGGGCAGGGCGGTGTAGGTCCGGGGCCAGTTCCGCAGCGCACAGAAACCAGCGGTTTCGATTGGAGCCTACAGCAGGCGCATGGTGGCCTTGGATCGCCATCTCTGGTAGGCCAGGGTGATGTCACTGGCGGAGGTGTTGCGGGCGGCGGCGGCGGCGGCGGTTCAGCCTCTATTTCGGAGCCCGTAATCGCTCCGTGCGAATGGCTCTCATCTGTTTCCGGGACGAACACAATAGTCGCGGTGACAGCCACGCCATATCAGGCTCTGGCGGCTGGTTTTCTGGTTCGGTTCATACCCGCGAATACGAACAGCGGAGCCGTCACGCTTAACGTGAATTCTATCGGCGCGAAAGCGGTAACGAAGAACGGGACAACGGCTCTCGCTGGCGGGGAACTTCTCGCCGGCAAGGAATATGTTGCTCTTTACGATGGAACTCGGTTCCAGGTCATCGGCAGCATTGCCCCTGCAAACTCCAACGTATTAGCTTCAGATGCGAACGGAGTGCCTGTTCTTGCTGCGTTGCCAGATACAAATATCTGGATCGGAAACGTCTCGAACGCACCCGCATCTCACGCGGTTTCTGGTGATGCGACATTGGCGGATACGGGCGTCCTGACTGTCACAGGGGCTAATGGCGCGGCTATCCCTACAGGCCAGAGCGTTGTCGGAACAAATGTAAACGGGCAGTTCGTTGCTGGAACGGCAGGCACCACGTTTACCAGTTCGTCGTTCACTCCGGTTCTGAATTTCGGCGGCGCCGCAACCGGGATAACGTATACCACTCAATCGGGATACTATACCAGCGGCGGCGGTCTGGTGATTTGCTGGATATATCTGGTGCTCACGTCCAAAGGAAGCGCAACGGGAGCGGCGACGATTACCGGACTGCCCTTTGCTGTTGGTGCCCCAACGCTGGCGGCTGGCGGCTACGTGAATTATGCGCTGAATCTTACTGGCCTGACTTCGATCCCTACTGTTCTCACAGCGGGCGGAGGGTCGGTGGCCAGTTTGTATCAGTGGGGTGCGGCCGGTGTCACGGCACTGGCGGACACAGCGTTTACGAACACTACCAATATCGCCATAACTGTCGAGTACCATACATAAGGGCTAAAATGAAAAACATGCGACACGTACTGATTTTGCTGGCACTCCTGATCGCTCCCGTTGCGCTCCACGCCCAGGCTGTGCGCTTCGACTCGAACAGCTACACCACGAATTCGTCGTGCGTGGCAGGGAATTTGTGCCCGGTACTTGCCATTCCAGGAACCCGCGTGAATTTCTGCTCGGGTACGCAATCGACATTAGCGCTGTGCCTCTCGAATCCGGCTACAACATATACGAGCTTTACGGCCGGAACTGCGTGCTCGACGACCGCGCAAGTGACTCCCGCGACCGGAAGCAATACCTGCACTTCCACGTCAAACAATCAGGGAGACTTCGGTGCGTGGTTTCTTCCCGGCCAGTATGCCTTCTACCTTAGACCTCCAACAAGCGCAGGCGGCGGTACTTATGGTCCGTATCCGATCAATGTCGGGGCGGGCGCCGTGTGCGGGCCAGCTACTTGCGACGTGAATTACCAAACCCTTGCGGCAGCCTGCACTGCTGCGGGAACAGGCACTCTTTTTATTACACGAACGTGGAGTGCACTGACAACACAGACTTTGGCCTGCAATATAGAAACTCTCGCGAACGGAATTATAAAACCAGCTTCAGGCCAGACGGTAACGCTTTCAGGTTCGTTTGACGGCTCACTAACGCAGCACTTCGATCTGAGCGCGGGAGGGGCAATCCTCGTTACCAATGCCGTAACGAAAGCACTGGAGGCTCAGTGGTTCGGGGTGGTAGGCGACAACACGACCAACAACACGACAAAACTAAGCGCGGGCCTAACTACCGCGATGAACTCATCAAAGCCATTTCATTTCCCGGAAGCTCCCGGCTATCTCGCGTGCGGGTCCACTGTCGCCGGAACCGGGCCAATGACAATCTACGGGGATGGGGAGTTTCTGTCTACCATTAAGCCATTCGGCGGTGCCGCAGCGTGTACTACGGCCCTCACGATCACCACGACGGGAAACGTGAACCTGCATGATTTCGGATGCCAATACGGATTTACCGGACACACTCTGACCGGAAGCTCTTGTATCAACATCACAGGGCCGGGAACAACAAACAACCTCACGGCTCCCAATAGCGTCACGGTTGAGCACATGTACTTTTCTCAGGCAAAGAGCGTCGGCCTTCAGTGTCAGCCCTGCCAGAACGTAAGCCTCACCAATAGCATTTTTTACCAGAACTACTGGTTCGGAGCATCTTTCGCGAGTAGCGGAACCGTGCTTTCACACACGACGCTGCGGAACTTTAATATTCACGGCAACACCTTTATAGACACAGGGATTGGCGTGGGCCTGAGTTTTTTCCTGTCAAATATTTCGGTGACTGGAAACGTGTTCGACAAAAGCAATCTATCGCTCGTCCAAATTCCGCACGCCTATGCGACTATCGAAGGGAACACGTTTGACGGCGTGCCTGACACTGGATGCTACATAGATTCACAATGCGGGAGCCTGTCAGGTGCCTATAACGCAATATTTCTGGAGGGAGTCTCCGACTGGAGCGTAGGGGTGAATTACATAAGCGGAATCGACGGAGCCGCTGGTGTGCTTGGGGCGGCAGGGTCTAATCTAACCATCGGAACACAGATGGAATTGCCAACCAGCCATGGCCATGTCGATGGGCTGGTGATAGAGGACAGCACGGCTGGATTTCCGCTTTTGATCGGCGGAACGTCTAATGGTCCAAATCCGATTGTGGGAGTTGACATCACTGTCAAGAATACGAAATTGTCCAATGTGAACGAGTGCCCGAACGTCGGTGGGGCTATCGGAGTCGAAGTAAGTAACAACTACTGCAACGGGGCGGTTAATGGCGGGTTTATTCTCGGTAACATCCAGAACGGGACGTTCAAAAACAACACCTGCCGAAACTGCAACACGGCAGGGGGTACTACCTATACAACAGGGACGCTGAGCGCCACAAATGGCAGCGCAACGCTGACTGGCTCGGGAACAGTATGGAGCAGCGGTATGGTTGGTGGAGGTATCACCATTGCCGGAACTACGTACCAGATACTCTCAAGAGCCAGTAACACGTCAATCGATCTCACCGTCCCCTATGCAGGCACAAGCGGCAGCGGATTGTCATATTCCATCCATTACGGTGGTGGCCTCACCTACCCAGGGGTGAATGTGAATGGGACCGGAACCCACCTTGTCCAGGTTAGCGGCAACACTTTCCAGAACGACAGCGGCAACGGTATTCTGTCTGGCATCAATGACGCAACGGGCCTAAGTCCGGCAGTCAGCCTCATCACCTACGACACCACAAACACCTGTACCGGAAGTTGTGGGTATGGAATCATCCTGCCGGTGCCTACTCTTGGGCCAACTTTTACCAGTTGTGGTACCAGTCCTATTCCCGCAACGTACAATAATAATGCACAGGGGCTAGTCGTGATAGGAGGCGGTGGGGCGGTGAGTTCTTGCACCATGGTTTTCGCCAACAGTGGCTTTAACCAAGCTCCGGCCTGCAATTTTATAAGCTCAAACGCTGCGCTGACATTTGGCAGAGCGGCTGGAACTTCAGGGCTGCAATTTGTGTTTGCCACTGGCGGAGCCGCTGACATGCAGGGAGTTTCGGTGCAATATTCCTGTTCATCTGCTGCTGGCAGCGTGTCCGCTGGTTGGTATCCGTACGCAACTCCATACTAAACATGACATTCCTGCTGCGCTCGTATAAATGAGAGTTCGCCAACTCAATCATGACGACATCCCGAAACTGCAAGCAATCTATCGCCAGCAGGGATTTTCATACGATTTTCCTGACTTGAACAGTCCCCATATCGAATCGATTCATGTCGTCGCGGACGACAACGACGAACCGCTCTGCGCCGTCATTGTCCAGCGCATTCCACAACTGTATTTTATCGCCAGCAACTTCAGGCCTCTACACGCCAGAATAGCCGCAATCCGGATGCTCCATGAATCCGTCTCTGCGGAGTTGAAAGCAAAAGGATATAATGAGGCCAATGCGTTCCTTCCACCACAAATTTCAAAGGCTTTTGGGCAATGGCTCACACGTCGATTCGGGTGGGTTCGCAATTGGGATTCCTGGTGTAAGCGGATCTGAGGGGGTGCAATAGTGGGGCGCGGATCACAGGTGGCAGATACAGCTAGCCAGACGGCGCAGAAAAACTCCGACGCCCTCACAGGAAAGTCGAACGGAATCTTTTCCTCGCTCGTCCCTCAACTCCAGGCTGAAGCATCTCATCCTACCGGATTTTCGCCAACCGATCTCGCGACAATGAACACGCACGCGATGGAAACGGCCGGCGGGGCTACGGCTGGCGCTACCGGGCGCGGCGCTTTACTCGCGGGACGCACTCGCAATGCAGGCACCCCAGCAGCCGCAATTGCCGATGCCGCGCGGTCCAGCACTGAGGCTATGGCGCGAACGGGTCAGGAGATCGACGCGCAGAATGCGGAACTGAAGGCGAAACAGCAACAGGCTGGACTGTCCGGGCTTCAGGGAATTTACGGTACGGATGTTGGCGCGGCGAATGACTCGCTTGAGACAGTCGCGCCACTTGTGAACGCCGATACCAACGCGGAGAACGCTTCGTGGGGGGCATTTAACAACATCACCGGAGCGCTGACCGGAGCGGGTCAATCCGCTGCCGCATTCAAAAAGAAATGACCACCTACCCCACGCAGACCGGAAACCCCGTCGCCGATGAACTGACCCGGCTGACCCCGCACGCGAAAACCGCGCTGATGGACGGCGTGGATCGCCACATCGCGACAACGGGTACGCTACGTCTAGGCGACACTTCCGCTCCGCCGTCTGATGGTCCGGTTCAGGGTGCCATTCCGCTACAGGGTGGCCCATCTCCAGCGCCTGACAACGGCGCAATACCGCTTCCGCAACGGCAGTCCGCGCCGATGGGAATGCCTGAAGGAATCACGGCTCCCGGTGCGATTCCAGTTCCGCAGGCGGCAGCGAAGCCAGCGGTTGCTGGCGCTATCCCGGTTCCCGCGAAGTTTCAACCCGCGCCGACGCCGATGTATGACGAATTGTCGCGGGTGACGAAGGCTCCGTTACAGGGCGACCAGGCGCACACGAAAGCCGACACGGGCCGAAGCGGTATCGGGCAGATTCATAATCCGTGGGCGCGCATTCCGGTGCAGATTCTCGACGCGGTTGGCAGGTTCGCAACTCCCGGACTTGAGGCTGCGATACCGGGGACAGAAGGTTATCACCAGGGCGTTGTGGCTGACGCGCAAGACGCTGCGAAGACCGAGCAGAGCGCGAATGAATCAGTAGAGCGTCAGCGGCATGAGTCGGCACAGACGGAGCACGAGCAGGCGGAAACTGCTGGACTGCCAGACAAGGCTGCGAACGAAGCGGCTGAAGCGAAGTATCACACCGCGCAAGCCGAAGCGCTGAAGAATCCCGACATGGACGAGATTTCTGAGGGAGCGATTGACCCATCTGATCCGACAAAAACAACCCGCATCGCCTGGACCAATAAACGTGGCACACCGGGGAATATCACCTATGGACCTGCCATTGGAGCGAAGCCGACCGCGCCTCACATCCAGACGGACCCTAAAGAGATTTACACCGAAGCCGTAGCGGATGCGTTTAAGCGCGGAGTGGACCCGGCAAAAGATCCAAAGGTTCAACAGGCAGCGAAAGCGGTTACGGAAATCCAGAAACAGCCTGCCGAGAAAGAACCGCAGCGCGACGACAAATACATTTCGATTCAGGCCAAACCAGCAGCGCAGCGCACTGAAGAAGAAAACGCCTACGTCAAGGGCTATGAAAAGTACGTTCAGGAAACCAAGGTTCAGCCTGGCGTGGTCCGCATGGAAACGATGGGCGGCCTCCGGGAAATGCCTGTTCTCGACACAAAGAACGGGAATACTCCGATGTTCCTGAGCGCTGCGGATATCAACGAAGCCAACCGCAAGGAACCTGGCCGATACATGCCTCCGGGCGTTGGGGCTCCGGCGCTCACGAAAACAGCACTGATCGAAGACATTCGAGGAAATGTGCAGCAGGTTCGTGAATCTCTGAACGCAATGCCGGAGTTGAGTGGTGGAGATCGCGCCAAGATCGCTATCGCGATGCGGTCGCGAGATCCGAAGTCGGCCATCTCTGCCCTGATTTCCAGTGCAGCAATACCGGACGATCCACATCTTCAGGACTATCTGATTAACCTGACGAATCTGCATGAGAACGCGATGGCCATGCGTTCAGTGTTGGGCGCAGGCCAAGGGTCCGAGGATTTGCGGTCTGCTATTTTGGCCGTCGTTCCGGGGCCGCAAACGCCTAATAAGAAGTTCGCACTGAAACAGCTTGACACGTTTGAAAAGACTTTGGATCGTTTGTCGAAGGGTATTCCGCAAGTCAAACTTTCAGGCCAGCAACAACAGAATGGCGGAAACTCCGGCGGCGACCAAGCCAAGCTGAAAGCATTCGCGGATGAGTACTTTGGAGGCGATCTCGTTAAAGCTCAGGCCGAGATCGACCATCAACGGCAAGGGGCGAAAAAGTAATGCCAGCCCCGAAGGCAATCCCAAATTTCGACCAGTGGCAACCGACAGCAGGGGTACCGAAGTTCGACGAATGGAACGGCCGCGAACAGAAGCCTGCCAGTGCGTCCCCCAGTAAGCCCGCGCCGTCGCCATCCGACAGGCTGCCAAAGAATCTTGGCCACATAGACACACCGCCATTGCAGGCTTCCGGTTTTTTCAGCGGGAACGGATTCGGACCTGGCACCTTCGGTAAGGGAATGGGCGAGGTAATTCAACCCGGCAAGCACATGGCTGGTTTACACGACATGGCAACCGGCGCTGGAGAAATGGCTCTTCCGTTACTGCCGGGGGCGATCTGGGCAAAGCCAGCGCAAACAATCGCTGGCCTGATAACTGGTGCCGGAACTGGCGCGGCGGGAAAGTTCGGATCTGCGGCGTTAGGGGTAGACGAGGACACTTCAGATGTAATTGGAGACGCAACGGGACTGGCAGGCGGATTACTGGGCGGAAAATTTGTGCCGAGCCTGTTCCGCGCCGATCCACGTATCGGCATGACCCGAGGACTTCGGCCGCCACCGTCTGATTTCGGATTTGAGGACCGCATCCCTGAGACGATCTCTCTCATCAAGGCCGCGAATCCGGGATACAAACCGGGAGTCGAGAACGGAAAGTTCAACCTCGTTCCAGCCGCGAACAAAACTATCAACGCGCTTCAGGGCCAACTGGAACCGTGGCTGCAACGCGCCGAAGGTCAGACAATATCTGGCGAGCCGATTATTCGCGCTACGGAAGAGGGCATCAATAAGTTACTCCCGAGCGAACAGACGACAGCGCGAAAGCCGTTCACTGCGACAGGAAATTCAGTCTTGGAACGCGCGAAACAAGACTACGCAGAGTTCACCCCGCAGCAATTGCGCGATAGGCTGGCACTTCTCAACGAACGATTGAGCCCGTTTTTCAATAAGAACCAGGCAGGGCAGAGTACAGCACTTGCCGACATCCCGGAAGCCGTTCTGAAGATGCAGCGGGACGCGGTGGCTGATTTGCTGTATCAGACATTGGACCCTGAGAACGCGGGCGCTGGGCCTCGCCAAATTCAGTCACGGACCGGCGATGTAATCCACATGCGAGACGCTGCCGCACGACGCAACAACGCGATTGTCGCCGAACAGCCGTTAACTCCGTTCGGAAAATTCGCAGACCCGCTGAAGGGTTTCATTCGCACGCTTATGCCAGGTAAAGCGACGGGCGCAGGTATCGCTTTCGCGGAAGGGTCAGAGGGAAGGTCGCTCCCACTGGTTCGACGATCTTTCAACGCTGTTCCTGATGTAAACGGCATCAACGAACTCGGCAGTTTCCCGCGTCCCGGCCCGCGCATGATCGGGGCACCTACCGATACCAGCGGTCCCGTCGGACCAGCAGCAACCGCATTCCGCAACACGGACTTCATTGATCCGCGCGTGCGTGGATTGCTTGGCCCTAACACTGCTCCTAATATGGGAAGCGGAGGACGCGGCGGGGTCAACGTGCCCGATATTATCGGCAGTTCGTCGCGTGGCGAAGGAACACCACAAAGATTACTCGCAGCGCCCTCGGAAGGTTCGATTACTCGCGAAAGTATCGATTTGACCGATCCACGCTCTCGTGAGATTCTGGCCCCCAGCAATCGCGGATGGATTCCGTCCGCGCCAGGGCAACCGCCAACGGAAGCACAGATTATCAGCAAGCGCGGCAAGGCGGTTCCGAATACGCCAAAAGGAATCAAGATTCCGCTGCAAGATACTGGCCACAAAAAGATTCGGGTTCGCAACCCATAGGAGAAAAAGTAATGCTCTACGGCACTCCCCAGGCAGGCTCAAACACAGGAGGCGCTGGCCTCAATATCACCAGCCTCGAAGCAGGGCAGAATCTCACGCTCCTCGACGGCACGGAAACAGTCGTCAGCGGTTCCGCGTCAATTTCGTTCTCGAAGGGATTCCACGACGCAGGGCAGTATCCGATCACGTTCAATATCTCAGGATGCTCGAACGGCTCCGTCGTGGAAGTTCAGGTAGCGGGCGCGGATGTAGCGGCAAAATACCTGACCATCGCTACACCCGGAATTACTTCCGGCAACGGCGCTTACACTGATTCCGGCGCATCCCCTTTCCGCCGCATCCTGATCTCAACTTTCGCCGCGGGAGACGTTCCTGTCGTGGTGGCAACGCGATGAAGCGCTTGATTATTGTTCTCGCCCTCATGGCTTTTGGCTCCGTTCTCGCGATGGCGCAGAATCCGGGGCCATGCGAGAGCGTGACTAACTCCGCGACCACTGGGCAGACTATCAGGGCGAATTCAGCCGGGAGTGCGCCGCCATGTTCCTGGACTACGCCGGCGACAGGCTCCGGCAACAGCACAATCTGCATAGCCACAGCAAGCGCCACAGTCCCGACGTGTCCCGGCAGCCCGGTGGTCGCGGAGT
>Ga0207677_10002150_pt1 | contig 10360 bp, 9 predicted proteins | sample KBSMisM42_FD_184311 | JGI IMG/M metagenome (GOLD analysis project Ga0207677, IMG submission 184311) | Miscanthus rhizosphere microbial communities from Kellogg Biological Station, Michigan, USA - KBS Miscanthus M4-2 (SPAdes) (version 2) | ecosystem: Host-associated > Plants > Roots > Rhizosphere...
CGCCAATGCGTAAAGCTGGGAGTAAAGCTGGGCTCGTCGTCGGACTGGTGGTGTTGGCGATCTTCGGAGTAGCTGTTGTTGTCGGTGGCTTCTTGATCTATACGAAGCTGAAACCTTCGCCTTCATCGACGATTACGAACAATGCGACGAAGCCACCTGCGAATACGGCGGTGGAGGCAGGTCGATACTGGTTAATGTTAGAACCCGCATCTTCGAAAGAAGCGCCGACTAGAGTTGCGGGTCTGGTGCCGATTGCTTCTGGTCAGGCTTTTCAGGTGCGGTTTGTCTTTCCCGAGAATGGATACGTCTATATAGTCGGACCCGGAGGCGATAACAACGAACCCACTGCGTTCCTGACAAACAAGCCTGCCCCAGAGACAGGCCTCACAAGTAACGAGGCACGGGGTGGCAGCGAATTCAGTTTTCCCAGTGGTGACGGATTGCTGAGGCTCGACGCGAAACCTGGCACCGACAAATTTACGGTTATTTTTTCCAGGACAAAGCTCGAGTCCCCGCAGTTTCTAAGCACAAAGGCTGTTGGAAAACCGTTGCCACCGGATCAACTTAAGGAACTTGATGATTTCGTCAGCAAAAACATGCAGAAGGCTCCGTCAACAGAGTTGGATGATTCAAACAACCAATTGCCCTATGTTCGTGTCAAAGTCGACGCTGACCGTACGGGCAATCCGATCGTTTTCGAGATTCGTATTCAGCATAATTAACGCCTTGTCGCAGGGCGTTGTTGAAATCGCGTCGTTTTATGAAACTGACTTAAGGAGAAGTTGGCTATGAGACTGATAGTCGTTTTGCTTGGGTTACTTTGTTGCACGGCGCTCCTGATTAGTGCAGTTCCTTTGTCGCCTCAAGACCAGGAAGATGTTCGAGGTGCCTTTCTGACATCTCGTCCGAAAGAAAAATCGTCAACCTCCTCTGCGACTTCTAAGCCCAGTAGAAGGCGACCGCGGCCGGTTTCAGCCGACAACAAGAACACGGGCTCTGACAACAAGAACATAAACGTTGATAACAAGGGCACGAACACCAATCTGGATAACTACAAGACCAAGTCCGAAAATCAGGGAACGAAGCCAGCGCCTGTAAATGCTCAGCGCCTTGGCCTGGGACTCACCCTTTTTATGCGCGATTCAAACGGCCTGGCTGTGCGTACTGAGCCGAGCCGTGTTTTTCAAAAAGGCGATCGGGTGCGTGTTCTCCTCGAAACCAATACCGACGGCTATATCTACATCTTCAACACAACAAACGATGGCCCACCAGTCATGATTTATCCGAATGCGGATCTCGACGAAGCGGGAAATTACCTTCAGGCGCACGTGCCATTTGAGATTCCATCGAGTTTGTCTGCTGAGGAACGTCTGAGATGGTTAGCGTTTGACGAGAACGCCGGGAACGAAAGATTGTTCTTCGTCTTCACAAAAGAACCTTTGTCGGGATTGCCTATTGAGGACGATCTGATTGCCTTGTGTCGCGACTCAAAGTCATCTTGCCCGGTCAAGCCTGGCGCGGACGTTTGGGCCCAGGTTGAGAAACAATCGAAGCAGCCGCTACTGTCAAGCGCTTCAGCACAAAATGGACAAGCTCAGACCCAGACAGAACAACAGGCATCGACACGTGGATTGGGCTTAGCGAAAAGTGATCCGGAGCCGTCCATGATCATGATGGCATCTTCAAAGACTTCGACGCTGGTAACGACACTCGATTTAATTCACAAGTAGTTTCCGTGGCTGGCTATCAGGCTTGCCATGGTTGCTACCCTCCAGGTTGTAGCTCGCCCGTTTTTGAGAAGGGGGAGAAAATGAGTTCTCACGTCTTCAAAATGATTTCACTAATACTTTGTCTGGCATTGTTAATTGTTCCTACGTTGGCGGTACGCGCTAACGTTTTGGAACCGCAAACCGATCAAGCTCATCAAGCACTCACTCAAGGTCGTCAATTGTTGAAGCGTGGCCATGCCGATCTGGCGCTGGTTCAACTTCAAAAAGCGCTACAGTTGTTTACGACAGCGAATGACGCAAGCGGAATCGCAGCAACTCACAATGAACTCGGAGACCTTTATCTTAGGCAGGGTCAGTACCCAGTCGCACTGGATCACTATCAGAAAGCTTATGACGGATTTGTGAATGTGAAAAAACCTGACGTCTCAAATGCTTCGTCGGGGGTTGCGCGGGTCGCAGGTTCTGAGGCCGCGGCAGGTGTAAACGCGGCTGCAAGCATCGCTGATGACAAATTCAACGCCAATCTCATGCTGGCTAAAATCGGGGATATGAATTTCAGGTTGGGAAAGATCTCCGATGCCCTCGGCGCGTACAGCCGAATGGATGTTAAGCAACCGGAAAGTGCCGCATCCAAAGTGACACGCAGATTTGGCGGGCTGGGTGGTGTGATTGGAAGCATGGAGACAGGCAGAGTCTCCGTCGCTGCGCCAACTAGTGCTATCACTGCTGCGCTAGAGGCGAAGAAGGAGTTGGACGAATATCGAGTCTCGATTGTGTTTTCCAGCTACGAGTTGGGAATGGGACGGATCGCCTATGCAAGTAATGACTTGGAAACTGCGCGAAACCATTTTCAGAAGGCGCTAGAGGCTACTGGAAGTGGAATTGGTGGCGTCGCAAAACTAGGGCAGGTGCGTCGATTCCGAGCTGCGGCAAGAACCAGTCTGGGCGACGTCCTGTTGAAGCAAGGAAAATACAAAGACGCGAGTAAGTTTTATGCAGATTCAAAAAAGGGAGCGCAGGACGATAAACGTCTGGATTTGATGTGGCCTGCTCAACGTGGGCTTGGCCGTACTCTTTGGCTCCAGGCAGCGCAGGAGAAGGATGCTAAGAAAGCAACGTCAATCAGAGAGTCCGCGCTAAGTAACTATCGCGAGTCGCTCGCCACCATCGAAACTCTCCGGCAGGGAAGTCTGAGAGCAGATGAAGCGCGAACGACATTTTTGGCTACTATTAAGGATGTTTTCGATGAGGCATGTGCTGCAAATGCCGAGATGGCGTTGACCAGCGGAGCGACGCCGGGTGCGCCGTTGAGCGGCAAGGCTCTGGAGTATGCGGCCGAAGCATTTCGCATCAATGAGCAGTCGCGCGCTCGATCTCTTCTGGACTTGCTCAACGAAACCGATGCCACTATCAGCCAAGGAGTGTCACCCGAGTTACTCAAACGGAAACAAGACAACCTCGATAGTCAGCAGGACATTGCCGATCTTTTGACCGGTGTGAATATTTCGAGCGAGGAACTCAAGAAGAAACCGACTGAACTTGATGCTGAATTGGAAAAACTTCAACTCGAATATGAAGAGATTGAAAACCAGATTCGCACTGCCAGCCCGCGTTATGCGTCCCTCACTTCGAACCAACCATTGACGTTAACGGACGTACAGGGAAAGGTCCTTGATGATCGGACTGTCTTGCTCGAGTACGCATTGCAGCCTGATAGCTCATACATGTGGGCCGTGAGTAAGAGTGGGGCAACACTGTACAAGCTGCCCGGACGCACTTCGGTCGAAAAACTTGCAACGGATCTGCGAGCACAACTAATCCCGTCCAAATTGCAACGACGTATTGTCGGTATCGATGTCGCTGAGTCTGACCGAGGTTTGGGTATCGCAGGGTCAGCACCTGAAGACGCCGCTGCCTTTGTCACTGCGGCGAACGCGCTTTACAAGATCGTGATTGAACCGGTTGAGGCTTCGCTAACAGACAAGCGACTCTTGATTGTCGCCGATGGTGCACTCAATTACATACCTTTTGAAGTGCTATTGAAATCGGCTGACAGCGGTGACTTCTCGTCACTAGGTTATCTGGTTAAAACAAATGAAATCGTCTATTCACCGTCCGCTTCAGTGGTGGGGACGATCAAGCAGCAACGCACTAAGAGCGAAGGTCGAGCGATGCTGATCGTCGCCGACCCTGTTTTTAACTCAAATGACGCCCGGGCTCGGAAAGCACCTGCAAGTACCACTGACTCGGAAGTTCGTGGTCTCGGTATACAAAGCGCGCTAACGGACGTCACTGGTGAGAGTGTGGTGCCTTCAGCCAAGATGGAAGGACTTCCTTTAGCACGCCTTGCAGGCACTCGAATTGAGGCTGACCAGATCTCAAAGTTGGCAAAGACTTCGGGCGGCCAGGCAGATGTTTGGCTCGACCTTGACGCCAACGAAGACAACCTCTCAGTGCGCGACATCACCAAGTATCGGATCATTCATGTCGCGACACATGGGCTCCTTAACGCCGAACGTCCCCAGTTTACGGGCGTTGTCTTATCTCTCGTTGGCAATAAGACGAGCGACGGTTTTCTGCGCACGGACGAGGTCTTTAATCTGCACCTGGGTGGACCTCTGGTCATGCTTTCTGCCTGTGAAACCGGCTTGGGCAAAGAAAAACGAGGTGAAGGAGTCATGGGCTTAACGCGCGCTTTCATGTATGCAGGTGCGCCGACAGTTGGAGTTAGCCTCTGGTCAGTTGCTGATAAATCAACTGCGGATCTCATGACAGATTTCTACCGGCGCTTGTTATCAACAAGCGAAACTTCTTCATCAGCTGCGCTACGCGAAGCCCAACTAGCGATGATCGCTGGTAAGAAATACAGTGCTCCGTTTTATTGGGCACCCTTTGTTCTTATTGGCGACTGGAACTAGCCGGAATCGCGCGCACTTCAGTTGGAAAAAGGCGGAGTTGGTTGCTTAGTTTGCAACCTTCCGCCTTTTTCGTTTTATAGCAATTAAGCCAGACAAGCCCGAGGACAACAGGAGTGCGGTTGTAGGTTCGGGGATCGTGCTGGTGCTGCTGCTCGTTCCTTCGATGACAATGTTGTCAATCCTATTGTTTCCCGTCGAAGTCGTCGCGCCATTGAAGACGATTCGGAATGCAGCGTTCGGGTTATTGTTCAGGCCGGCGATACTCGTGAGTGTGAACACTAACGGAACAGAGCCAAACGCTGTAGCAGGAACATAGGGTGAACCGAAATCAACGAAGTTCGTTCCGTCCAAACTGTACTGGAACTGATTTGAGTTGAAACCGGTGCTTGTTCCTTGAGTCGCAAAGCTGAAGGTGATGCTTGAAAAGCCAACGGTACTTAAATTAAACGTGAGGTTCCTGCCGTTGTTTGTGTTACTGGTGCCGCCCTGTAGCGACAATGCCTGGCCCGCCGGGTCTCCGAGACGGGCGTTGTTTGTGGTGCCTGCGGCAAACAGAATGTTGGCCGAGACGAAGTTGCTCGTGAGTGTTCCTGTACCGTGATCGACGACAAGATCGGAATCGTTAAAGTTCCAAATTGCTATCTCGTCAGCGAACACCCTATTGACGCCGGCAATGAAAAAGAGAATTCCCAGCGCCGCTGTTGAAAGAATTTTCCGGCCAATCCGGCTGTGAGGTTGAGTAAACATAGACTTTCTCCTTTGATGAGGTTTCAGGCATAGTTGTATCCGACTTGAGAAAGCAGAATCTGGTTTGAGAGATTCGTGAGGCTATTCAGTAAGTCGCCCGGCTTTGAGGCAGCCAAAGCTTTCTCCGTAATGTTGCCGCACAATATGCTGATTTGATTTCTACGTCAACAACAAATGCGTTTCGTAGTCGCGGTTGTTCGCACAAGGTCTCTAAGCTAATATCTTTTCAACACAGAGAGGGAGCGAGGCGTACATGGGAAACAAGTTTCTTAAGGTGTCGGACAAAGAGACGTTGGAGAAGTTGTTGGCTGTTTCCAGGGAACGTCCAGTCCTGGTTTTCAAACATAGCAATGCATGTGGGATCAGTTCGAGGGCATATAGAGAAATGGAACAGCTTGATGATGTGAATTTGCTTGAAGTCCAATCGGCCCGCGAGCTTTCAAATCGCTTGGCGGAGATCACCGGAGTTGAGCACGAGACGCCGCAGGTCATTGTCTTGCGCGACGGCAGAGCCGTATGGAACGCCTCGCACTACGATGTAAACGTCGCTGCCGTGACTAAGGCACTCCAGGCTAATAGTTGAATAGAAGATTATGTCTGAACGACGCGGAGCCGAAATCGAGCCTCGGCAAATTAAGCAGGAGGACGACTTTACTCTGAAGATTACCTGGGCCGACGAAAAGGAATGTAGTTATAAATCTGCTGAGCTACGACGCTCCTGTCCGTGCGCTCAATGTGTGAATGAATGGACCGGCGAACGCGTGCTCAAGCCAGAAAATATCGCTGAGGAAATTGAAATTCGCGATTTAAGCCTTGTCGGTCGCTATGCAATAAATTTTCGTTGGAGTGATGGTCACGAAACTGGGATTTATAGTTTTCGTTACCTGCGAGAGCTCTGTGATAGGAATTAATAGGGTGGCCATATGAATGAACGAGACTTCTTTGATGAAAAAGAGGAAGTGAAGAAAGCCAGCTATAGCTGTCCTCACTGTCGAGAACGTGCGGAATATGATGTTCGGTGGCTCAAGCGGACGAAGAAAGCGCAGCCACCACGCGGCGCAAACGAGATGGATCGTGCCCGATTTCAAAAGTCACGTGATTACCTTGTCCGAATCGACGACATGTTAGCGTGTAGAAACGTGCGATGCCGGCGTCGCTTTGAAATCCCCAGTTCCCAGTCCGTTGTCTTTATTTGATGTTCTGACCCCAAAGCCTCACTGCACAACCAATCGAAGCACACGTTTTGCAGGCAAGTAAGTCTGTGTGACTTATGAGCGATGGGCCACCAAAATCCAATGGCGAGCTTGAGGCGTCGTGTCGGCACTTTGAGCATAGACAACGTATAAATGAAGCTCAGGAAAGCGCAGCAAGAACATTTATTTCCGACTATTACTATCAAAACTCAATTCAGCATGAACCAGGTTGGATTGTCTGGGCTGACGTGCTTCTTGTCGTTGCACACATAATGGTTGGGTTAATGGGTTAATGACAAAACGCGGAAAAAGGTGACAACCGTCAGAAGGATATGACGTCGGCTTTTGGTTACATGACGGGTGAAGCTACAGAAGCCGACTTTGGTATTCCATTCTCGACGCTAAGAACAATGATTCAAACACAACAATTCGCAGGTGGCACTAAGACTAATACTTCTTTCCTGACCCCGCTGGAACGCAGACTCGCGGTTCGCGTATTACCCAGAATTCCGGGCTGGCTGCAAACCAACCATCTGACCATGATGACGTTGGTCTGGTCGGCAATGATCCTGCTTTTTTCCGGTATGGCAGCTCGCGATCTTAGATGGCTGTGGATGGTCTCACTAATGATCTTTCTTCAGTATGTGACCGATCATTACGATGGAAAGATTGGGAAGTATCGAAACACCGGTTTGGTACGGTGGGGCTACTACATGGATCATTTGCTTGATTACGTGTTTCTCTGTTCCATCATCATCGGTTACGCCTTCATACTCCCGGAGAAATCCCGCTACCAGATTCTGATCATGCTCGCAATTTTTGCAGGTTATGAGGTTTCGACCTTCCTTGGCTTTGCTGCAACGGATCGATTGAACATAAGTTTCTTCAAACTCGGACCGACTGAATTCCGTCTGGCTATAATTGTCGTCAACGCCTTACTGGTAGCATATGGCACGCGCAAGATGGTTAATGGTCTTAAGTACGTAAATATCGGTGCAGCTCTCGTCTTGGCTGTAATTGTCTACAAGACTCACAAAATGGTTTGGGAGATGGACATGACAGAAAAGAACGCAAATCAAAGTGAAAACGGGCCGACTGTCTGAGTAATAACCATTGTGTTCGCGTCGTGTGTACTGTTTGCGACCTAGTTGTTCCTGGCAACCTTCCACAATTTTTCGACTCTAATACCAAACGTGGCCCTTTTCCCGATCCGTTTGCGCGTTAACTGATGTGGCCTCTTCTTTGCAAGATTCCTTAGCAACAGCGTTCTAGGTTTAGAATTTGGGAACTGTGTGGCGGCGATTTCGTTGATAGAAGCAGAGAATCAGCGCGAAACCCGAAAAAATAGCAATGGCAGATAAGAAAAGAATCCGAATAGTAAAAAAAGGCGAGAATAATCGCCCGACTGTGAAACCAAAGGTGACTTCCGCTCGCGAAGCAGCGCGCGATATGGTGGGCACGGTGACCAATTGGGTTACCGAGTTCCAGCACCGCCGACGTAACGAAACAACAAACGCGCTAAGAATCCTCTCCAAAACACCGCGCGGAAGCGAAGCCTAAATCTCCAACATACCCGACTGAAACTCAGGCATCCGACTGCGGTTGGGTGCCTGTTGGTTTGTTTGTTGACACTTGGTCTGAGCCGGGGCTAGCATCGGGTACCGTTACAACTGGAAGTAGGATCTACAAATGGATAGAAAGACTTCTTCACAGAAGGCTGGAAAGAGCAAATCCGACCGGCCTATCTTTGAGAGTATTCGTAAGCCCAACGCACCTCCTGGACATCCTTTATCACGTTCAAAACCTGACGAAATCGCGCGTCCAGCAGGAAGAAAGGCTAAGCACAAACGGCCACCTGAATTCCCAGGACAAGAAGAGAGTTAGCGCTTCGGACGAGGTCTTCTTATCGGCAAAAACCAAGACCAGGTTCAACCCGCAGCTGTTCTCGGCTCTGGCCGCCGCCGACGCTTCGCCCGCCGGCGACGCGCACGCCAAGGCGTACCAGGAAGTCAACAAGCAGATCATGGACTACCTGCCGGCCATCCCGATCTCCTACGGCCCGCCCGCCATCGTGGTCGGTCCGAAGGTCAAGGGTCTGGTCGCCAGCCCGCTGACCGACGAGCGGTTCAACACCGTGACTGTCAACTGACGGTTCCACATTGCGAGGCATGGGGTGGGTGCTACCGCGCCCACCCCATGTTCCGTACTCAGCGGGCTGCCACCTAAGGACTGCAAGTGCTCCGTTTTCTCGTGCGTCGGCTGCTACAAGCGATCCCGACGCTGCTCATCCTGTCCATCCTGGTCTTCGCCTGGCTACGGTCGCTGCCCGGAGGGCCCGCGGCTGCCCTCCTCGGCGACAAGGCAACGCCGGAGAAGATCGCCAACCTCAACCACGTGCTGGGTCTCGACCAGCCGGTCATCATCCAGTACTTCAAATTCCTCGGCCGCGCGATCACCGGTGACTTCGGCGCCTCGCTGGTTTCGACCCAGCCGGTGATGTCGGAGATCGGCACGTTCCTGCCCGCCACCATCGAGCTGGGCATCACCGCGATGATCATCGCGGTCGCCATCGGCATCCCGGCCGGCTACGTCTCGGCCCGCTACCGCGGTGGCGTCGCTGACAACGTGATCATCGTGCTGACGCTGATCGGCGTCGCGGTGCCGGTCTTCTTCCTCGGCTACATGATGCAGGACCTGCTCGCCGGGCCGCTGGGCCTGCCGTCGCAGGGCAGGCAGACAGCCGGCCTGGACGCCACCGCCGTCACCAACTTCGCCGTCCTCGACGGCATCATGACCAGCGAGTGGGACGCGGTCTGGGACGCGATCAGGCACCTGATCCTCCCCGCCTTCGCGCTCGCCACCATCCCGCTCGCGGTGATCACCCGGATCACCCGCGCATCGGTGCTCGAAGTGCTCAACGAGGACTTCATCCGCACGGCGAACTCGAAGGGCCTCACGCAGCCCGTCGTCCGCCGCCGGCACGTGCTGCGCAACGGCCTGCTCCCGGTGGTCACCACCATCGGCCTGCAGACCGGCGCGCTGCTCGGCGGCGCCGTCCTGACCGAGCGCGTGTTCAACTTCCGCGGCCTCGGGTTCCTGCTGGCCGAAGGCATCGAACGGCGTGACTACCCCCGGCTCCAGGCGCTGCTGCTGTTCGGCGCGCTGGTGTACGTGCTGGTGAACATGCTGGTCGACGTCTCGTACGGGCTCATCGACCCGAGGGTGCGTGTGCGATGAACACTCTGCTGAACAAGAAGAAAGAACCGATCGACAAGCTCGCCGCGGCGAGCGGGACCAGCCTCGGCCGCGAAGCACTGCGGCGGATGCTGCGCAGCCCGGTCGCCATCACCGGCGCCACGATCACCGGCCTGTTCGTGCTGCTGGCGGTGTTCGCGCCGCTGATCGCGCCCAAGGACCCGTTCGAGCGGTACCTGCAGGACAAGGTCGCGCTCGGCCAGGGGATCATCCCGGGCAGCCAGCCCGGTTTCCCGCTCGGCGTGGACGACTTCGGCCGCGACGAGCTGTCGCGGCTGATCGTCGGTGCGCAGAACACCCTCCTCGTCGGCGTGCTGGCGACGGTGATCGGCGTGCTCCTCGGCATCATCATCGGCGGGCTCGCCGGTGCGTTCGGCGGCTGGGTCGACACCGTCCTCATGCGACTGGTCGACGTCATGCTGTCGTTCCCGTCGCTGCTGCTGGCCATCTCGATCGCGGCGCTGTTCTCGAAGCCGAGCCAGTGGACGGTCATCCTCGCCGTGTCGATGGTCGGCGT
>Ga0207677_10002152_pt1 | contig 10352 bp, 9 predicted proteins | sample KBSMisM42_FD_184311 | JGI IMG/M metagenome (GOLD analysis project Ga0207677, IMG submission 184311) | Miscanthus rhizosphere microbial communities from Kellogg Biological Station, Michigan, USA - KBS Miscanthus M4-2 (SPAdes) (version 2) | ecosystem: Host-associated > Plants > Roots > Rhizosphere...
CAACTCCGTGGGCTCGGAAGGAGCGACCATGCCGAAAATTTTATCCAGGGTAGTCTCGTGTTCGGTCGCAGCTGCGACAGGCGGTTGCGCGAAAACGGGCGCCACCGGCAGAGAGAGCAAAACGAGCAGGAGGAATAGACGCATCAAACGCGATGGTAGCAGACGGCGTCGCGATGACGTTCTGGAGGCGTGCAGTTTGATCGAGAAAGCCGAGGGCCTACCGCGCCCGTTTCTCAGTACGGCGCCTCGCGAGCTTCAAATTGCAAGGAATTGAAATCATACAATGCGCGCGACTGCACTGGACCCGAAGGGTCAACCGTAGCGCGATAGAGAACGCCCTTCGTTGCCCAAACCAGAGTATTGCCGTCCCGCTCCGCCCATTCCCATGCGGGAGCCGACAGCAGGGCCTTACGCACAGGGTGCTCCAATTCGTGCTCGTCCCAATACACTCCGGCGCCTACCGGATGTGCCACATCGGCGTGCGCGAACTTGCGCAGAATCCATCCGTGCGGGAGCGCCCTGGTGAATACGGTGCATTGCGCGACGCGCCCCGGGCCCGCAACCATATCCAATGTCCACCCGTCGCGCAGCAAGCGGCGGTAGTAGACGCTGGGACATTCAGCCCCGAAAGATCCTTCGGGTTGGTATTTATCGTCCTCGGAGACCTCGGCACTCTCGCGAACGGCGAAATGGCAGCCATTCAGCCAGAATTTCCGGTTGGAAGTGAACAGTCCTCCGCCTTGCCAGCAGTCGCCTTTTCCGAAAAGCGTCACTGCATGAAGCCACGGCGAACGGGAAATTGCAGTCCACGAGCCCTTTGTCTCTTTGTGGCGCGCGCCGCCTCGCGCGAAGTAAATGAGGTGGCGGCCGTCAGGCGAAAGGTCGGCACGGCGCTCATAAATCCGTCCGCGCAGCCACTGGCCGAGCTCAAATTCGTCAGTCGCGCGATTCCAACCAACGGCGCATACCGCGTTCGCGGGGCCTCTTCGAAACACCAGGCCGAGCGGCGCTTTCGAAGCTAACAACACGTGCAGCCGCGCAGGAAACTTGCCGCTCATCTTCGTCGTCTTCCATTTTATAGACCGCCGCTAGCGGCGTCCGAGCAGCCACATTACGAAGCTAAGCAGCACGCTCAGCAGCAAGCTGGTCACCAGCGGAAAATAGTACGTCGTGTTCTTGCCGCGAAGTACGATGTCACCCGGCAGGCGCCCCGGGCGGACAGGGAGCCGTTCACCGAACGTCAGCAGGAGACCGAGAACCACCAGCACGATGCCTATGGCGATGAGGACGCGGCCCATGCCTCATCATAAACCCCGGTATCTCTGCTTCAGTTGATAATAGTTTCGGAGGCACCGCATGATCCTCGAAGCCGAGAAGCCCGCCGCTGTCGACGAATTTAATCCGCTGCTATCAGCGGAGGCCCGCTTCGACAACGCAGCTGAACAACTGGGGCTGGACGACGGCATGCGCAAAGTGCTGCGCGCGCCGGCCCGCGAAGTCACCGTGAATATCCCGGTGCCGCTCGACGACGGGCGCCTGGAAGTCTTCACGGGCTACCGCGTCCAGCACTCGATTGCACGCGGCCCGGCTAAGGGCGGGATTCGCTATGCCCCCGACGTGACACTGGACGAAGTGCGCGCGCTGGCGTCGTGGATGACCTGGAAGTGCGCCGTCACCAACGTTCCGTTCGGCGGCGGTAAGGGCGGCATCATATGCGATCCCCCTCTGCTATCGCCAGGTGAGCTGGAACGGATGACGCGGCGCTACACTGCGCAGCTTTACGAGTTCATCGGCCCCGAGATCGACGTACCGGCGCCGGACGTGAATACCAATGAACAGACCATGGCGTGGATCATGGACACGTACTCAATGCGGTCCGGCCACACAGAGACGGCGGTTGTGACGGGCAAGCCCATTGACCTTGGCGGTTCGCGCGGGCGGGCGGAGGCGACGGGACGCGGTTGTATGGTGGTCACCGAGCAGGCGCTGAAACGCTTCGGCTTGGAGCGCGGCAATGCGCGGGTGGTGATCCAGGGTTTCGGCAATGTTGGCGGCATGGCGGCCAAGCTGATGGAGCGCGCCGGTTTCAAGGTGATCGCCATCGTCGAATACGACGGCGCTGTATATAACGACAAGGGCCTGGATATCCGCGCATTGGCAGCCCACCGGCAGAAGACCGGGTCGGTCGTCAATTTTGACGGCGGCGAGAACTTAGGGCGCGAAGAAGCGTTTTTCCTGGAGACCGACGTATTGATGCCGGCGGCGCGCGAAAACGTGATCACGTCTCAAAACGCGCATCGCGTGCGCACCAAGATTTTGTGCGAAGGCGCGAATGGGCCGACGACGCATTTGGCCGACCCGATCTTGCGCGAGAAGGGGATTTTCGTGATCCCGGATATCCTCGCGAATGCCGGCGGCGTGACGGTTTCCTATTTCGAATGGGTGCAGGACCGTCAGGGCTACTTCTGGAATGAGCAGCTAGTGAACGATCGGCTGGAAGAGATCATGATCAATAGCTTCAACGATGTTGTGGCTTACGCTGAGAAACACTCAGTAGACAATCGCACCGCCGCGTACATGCTGGCACTCGACCGCGTGGCGTTTGCGATCAAGCTCCGCGGGATTTACGCGTAAGCGCCGAAACGGCGTAAAGAACGGTGCCCGCCAACATCGCCGCGCCAGTAATGAGCGCCTGCTGGCTCGAACTCCCGGACAACAACCACAGGCAAACGCACAAGCCCAGAGCCGGTATGGTCCAGCCCCCGGGCAAGGTGAATCCACGCCCCTCTCCTGATTTCTTGTAGCGCAATACCGGGATTGCGGCACAAGTAGACGTATAGTAAAGCACGCGAGTGAGTGCGCCTAACTCCGCGAGCTGCCGGAAGCTCCCCATCACTGCGGCCCCATAAGCTATGGCACCAAATAGAAGTGTGGACACCACCGGCGTGCGATAGCGCGGGTCCAGCCTTGCGAATACCGCTGGCAGGTCGCCGCTGCGCCCCAAGGCGTATAACATGCGCGAGCCAATTAAAATCGAAGCGCTAGTGGTGCCAGTCGTAGATAGGACCGCGCCTATCGACAGCAAAACCCCACCTGCAGGACCCCAAAACATTTGTGCAGCTTCAGCCAGTGGCGCGTGACTGGAAGCCAACCCCGGCAGCGTTCTCATCGCGACCCAATGGATCGTGATATACAGCACCACTACCAGGCATACGGAAGACACGATCACCGCTGGCAACGTGCGACGCGGCTGAATCACTTCCTCGCTCGGTATGGAGGCGAACTCGAACCCTCCGAATGCATAGATCAGGAGGAGCGCAGCTTGCTGCCATGATGCGTAAGAGATTGGGGCGGGTTGCGGCATAGGCGCGTTCGCAAAGAAGAGTCCGACTACGCAAAACGTAACCAGCGGAATCAGTTTGCCCGCCGTCAATAGATTGATAGCCCACACCCCGGGCTTGATTCCCAGGTAATTGACGAACGTGAGCACGCCGAAAACGAAAGTGATGGCGGCTATACGTCCGACGCCATGGCCCAGCACCGGCCACAGGTAACCCATGTAGGCGGAAAACGCGTTGCTGATCGCCGCTGCGCCCGCTACGCGCGAAAGAGTCAAAAGGATTCCGGCCTGGAATCCGACGAAGCGGCCGAACGCCTCACGCGCGTAGAGGTATGGGCCGCCGGAGCTTTCAAAAAGGCTGCTGGCCTCGGCGAAACACAGCGCCACTAAAATTACGGCGGCCCCCGCCAGCACGTATCCATAGATGCTTTTATCGCCCAGCAACTGCGCAATATTCGCCGGGAGGATCAGAATCCCAGCGCCAATCATTCCATTGATGCAGATGGCCGTCAGGCTTCGCCAACCGATTGCACGAACGGGCGCAGGCGCGCCGATATTTGCCATTGTCGCGAGTGTAGCATGCGTCATAATGAAATCTTCCGCATGTCATCCGAGCCTTCTGCGTCATCGGCGCTTCCGTTGGAATCGCCGCCAGCGCCTTCGCCGACACCGTCAGTACCCCCTTCTACACCGTTGATGCGGCAATATCACGGACTCAAGCAGCAAGTGCCGAATACGCTACTGATGTTCCGGCTCGGCGACTTCTACGAATTGTTCTACGAAGACGCGATCACGGCGGCCCGGGAGCTCGAGATCACACTCACGGCGCGGAATAAGGAAAAGGGCCAGCCCATACCGATGTGCGGCGTCCCGTATCATTCGGCCGAAGGTTACATCGCGAGGCTGACGCAGAAGGGCTACCGTGTGGCGATCTGCGAGCAGATGGAGGCGCCGTCGGCCGCTACGAAATTGGTGCGGCGCGAGGTTACCCGTATTATCACGCCGGGCACGACGATGAACGCTTCGCTGCTGCGCTCGCACGAAAACAATTTTCTGGGCGCCGTGATGCCGGAAGGCGCTCGCGCCGGTTTTGCGTTTGTGGATGTCACTACCGGCGAGTTTCGCGCAACCGAGATGGAACTGACCGATGCCGCGGCGGCGCTCGAAACCTTGAGCGTGCGCGAGGTGTTAGCGCCAGCCGGCTCCCCGCAGAAGTTTACCTGCCTAAAGACAGACGTCGAAACGTGGGTCTTCGGCGCGGATTACGCCGCGCGCAGCCTTTCCGACCACTTCCGGTTGTTGTCCCTGGATGGCTGCGGTCTGGAAGCGAAGCCGCTGGCAACCGGCGCAGCGGCGGCGCTGTTGCACTATCTGCGTGAGACGCAGCGTAGCGCGCTGGACCATCTATCGCCTCCAGCATTTTACAGCCGAGCCGATGCGCTGGTGCTGGACGCGACCACCGTTCGCAACCTTGAACTAGTGGAACCTCTATTCGTGGGCGAATCGCGGGATGCCACACTGCTTGCAGTGCTGGATCGCACACGCACGGGGATGGGCGGACGCCTGCTGCGGCGGCGTTTGCTCGCACCTTCGCTGGATCCGGCGGAGATCGAAGCCCGCCTGGATGCCGTGGGGGAGCTGTTCACAGGCACAATCCTAAGGAGCGAACTGGCCAAGGATCTCGGATCGATTTTGGATTTAGAGCGGCTGTTGTCGAAGATCAGCCTGGCGAGCGCAGGCCCTCGTGATGTGGGAGCTCTGGCGCGATCTCTCGGAGTAGTTCCATCGTTGAAGCAGCGGCTGGCAGCGGTGAAGTCCGAGCGCTTGCGAAATATCAACGAAAATCTGGATGAAATCGCCGAACTCCGCGATCGCATCCTGACGGCGCTCGCCGATGAATTGCCGGTAAACCTCGCCGACGGCGGGACGATTCGCGATGGTTTCGACTCAAGATTGGACGAGTTGCGCGACATTTCACGCAACAGCAAAACCTACCTCGCACAGATCGAAGTGCGGGAACGCAACCGCACGGGCATCGGTTCACTGAAGGTTCGCTTCAACAATGTCTTCGGATACTATCTGGAAATCTCGAAGGCCAATATGCATCTGGCTCCGGCGGACTACGAGCGCAAACAGACGCTCGTAAACGCCGAACGGTTTACTACCCCTGAGTTGAAGGAACTCGAAGGCAAGATCCTGGAAGCGGAAGCGAAGATCCTGACATTAGAGCGCGAGATCTTCGAGACGCTTCGCACTCTGACTTGCTCGCATGCGGCGCGAATCAAGGCGACGGCCGCAGCGATCGCGGAGTTGGATGTCGCGGTGGCGCTCGCGGAGGTCGCGGCGGAAAATCGCTATACCCGCCCGCGTTTTTCAGAAACGGGCGAGATGCGCGTGGTAGGCGGACGCCATCCGGTGATTGAGAAGCTGACCGAGCGCGATGCACAGCGCTTCATCCCTAACGATATCTACTTCCATCCTGAGAACGAATTCATCGCAGTGATCACGGGCCCCAACATGGGCGGCAAGTCTACCTACTTGCGACAGACTGCCCTCCTGGTGATCCTTGCCCAGACAGGCTCGTTTGTTCCGGCGGAGAGCGCCCTGCTACCCATCGTGGATCGGGTGTTCACACGCATAGGCGCGGCCGATAATCTGGCGCGCGGACGTTCGACGTTCATGGTGGAGATGACAGAGACGGCGGTGATCCTGAATACCGCCACGGCGCGCAGCTTGATCGTGCTGGATGAGATCGGGCGCGGGACGTCTACTTATGACGGTCTGGCACTGGCCTGGGCCGTAGTTGAACACATACAACGGACCATCCGTGCCAAAACGTTATTCGCCACACATTATCACGAGCTCACAGAGCTGGCATCGCAGCTTGAAGGCGTACGGAATCTTCACGTGTCGGTGAAGGAGTCGGGCGATCAGATCTTGTTCCTGCGGCGGGTAGAGCCGGGGGCCGCGGATAAGAGCTACGGAATTGAGGTCGCGCGGCTAGCTGCACTGCCCATGAGCGTGATCGAGCGCGCGCGCCAAATCTTAGCGACGCACGAATCGGCCGAGCACAGCGTAACCGAAGAGCTGGCAGGCGCCGCGCCGGGACCGATGCAGATTCAACTCTTCGAGCCCGTGAACAGCCAAATCGCTGACCGGATTCGCAAACTAAAACTGGATGAATTGCGGCCCATCGAGGCGTTGCAATTGCTAGCGGAACTGCAGAAGGAGTTGAAGTGATTGTCGCGGGTATCATGAGCGGCACCTCACTCGATGGAATCGATATCGCGATTGTCGACATTCAGGGGAAGCGGATCCGGCCGCTCGCGTTTCGTTCGACTCCCTATCCGAAGGCGGTCCGGGAGGCGCTGCTAGGCGTCTCCAACGCGATGACGCATACCGCATCCATAGCCCGCTTACACTTTCTGCTGGGTGAACTCTACGCCGATGCGGTGAAGAAAGCTTCGCTCCGCCACAAACTCGCGTTGATCGGAATGCATGGGCAAACCATCTTCCACGAAGGCGCGCCAGTGGAATACTTGGGTCGGCGGGTCGCAAGCACTCTGCAAATTGGCGAGGCCGCCGTCGTGGCCGAACGCACGGGCGTCGACACGATTTCCAACTTTCGGGAGCGCGACATCGCCGCCGGAGGACAAGGCGCACCGCTGGTTCCATACGTCGACTACCTGTTGTTCCACCACGCCAAGCGGGGACGCGTTGCGCTAAATATCGGCGGCATCGCGAATATCACCGTAATTCACGCGGGCGCCAAACCCAAAGACGTCGTCGCGTTCGATACAGGTCCGGGCAACATGGTGATCGATGCTCTGGTCGCACACCATACCGATGGCCGACAACGCTACGACCGCAATGGCAGCATCGCGCGTCGCGGAACAGTGCACGAAAAACTACTCGACGCTATGTTGAGCGATCCCTACCTCGATCGCAAGCCGCCCAAGACCACAGGACGCGAACAATTCGGACATCAATTTGTGAGCGGCCTGCTCGCCACGGGCATCGCGCTTCCCGATCTGATCGCCACTGCGACCGAGTTCACAGCACGGTCAATTGCGGCGGCGATTCCAAAGGGAATCCGCGAACTCATTGCCGCCGGCGGCGGCGTCCACAACCGGCAAATCATGCGGCGCCTCAGCGAGCTGCTGCCGGGGATCGAAGTCGTGTCCAGCGCGAACTTCGGCGTCGATCCCGACGCAAAGGAAGCGATCGCGTTCGCGGTGCTCGCGTACGAATTTGTGCGCGGCCTCCCCAGTAATCTGCCGAGTGCAACCGGCGCGCGCCGCAGTGTAGTTCTCGGAAAAAGCTCACCAGCCTAACTTGAGCTCTGCCGTTCTTCGCTCTTCTGCGCCTGCTGATCGAGTTGCCGCAAGCGCTCTGCAGGATCGTGGGAAAGAATCTGGTTATCGAGATCGCTGGGAACTGTAGGTTCCGGTTTCTTCAGGTCGTTCAGGATCTCACGAATGTAGGTCTTCATGCCTCAATCCTGCACGAAGAATCAAAACGGAGCCTCAGATGAAACACGTATCGTGCTGACGCGCTTGTGAAAACGAAGCCGGTGAAGACGTGATTACGCGAGCGTATTCACCGTCTCCGGGCGTTTCGCCTCGTAAGCGGCGATGGCCGGTTCCTGCTTGATCATGTAGCCCAGTTCGTCGACACCTTCGAGCAGACAGTGTTTCGCGAACGGGTCGATGGGAAACTCCACGGTGCGGCCGCCGGCCAGCGTTACGGTTTGCGAGGCCAGGTCAATCTTCAACGGAATCCCAGACCACTTGATCAATTCGGCGTGGATGTCAGCCGGGATGATAATTGGCAACAAACCGTTCTTAAGCGCGTTGCCTTTGAAGATATCGGCGAACGACGTGCTGATGACGGCCTTGAATCCGTATTGCACCAACGCCCACGGTGCGTGCTCGCGCGAACTGCCGCAGCCGAAGTTATCGCCAGTGATGAGGATTGTCGCGCCCTTCGCGGAGGGCTTGTTCAATGGGAAGTCGGGGTTCGGTGTGCCGTCGGCGAGATAGCGCCAGTCGAGAAACAAGTTATCGCCGAGGCCTTCCATCGACGTAGTCTTCAGGAAACGCGCCGGGATGATCTGATCGGTGTCGATGTTGTCGATAGGCAGGGCGACGGTCTTGCTTTCGATGGTGGTGATTTTCATTAGAGACTCCTCACGTCGGTCACCACGCCGGTAATGGCGCTGGCGGCTGCGGTCAGCGGGCTGGCGAGGAAAGTGCGTCCGCCTTTGCCTTGGCGTCCTTCGAAATTTCGGTTACTGGTAGAGACGGCATATTCTCCCGGCTCCAATTGATCGCCGTTCATGGCGAGGCACATGGAGCAGCCGGCTTCGCGGAAATCGGCTCCGGCTTCGCGGAAAATCTTGTCGAGGCCCTCGGCTTCCGCCTGCTTCTTAACCTGCTGCGATCCGGGGACCACCAGCATACGCACGTTGGGGCTCACTTTGCGGCCCTTCATGATGGAGGCGGCGGCGCGTAGGTCGGAGATGCGGGAGTTGGTGCAGCTCCCCACGAACACAACGTTGATCGCTTGGCCTTTGAGAGGAACGCCGGGCTTGAGGTCCATGTACTTCAGGGCCTTCATGAGGTCCGATTTCTCAATCGGATCGGACATGCTGGCGGGATCGGGTATGAGCCCCGAAACCGGGATACCCATGCCCGGATTGGTGCCGAACGTAACCATCGGTTCGAGCGTATTCGCATCGAGCGTCAGTTCTTTCGCGTAGGTTGCGCCTTCATCGGTGGGCAACTGCTTCCAACGCATGAGCGCGGCGTCCCAGTCCTTGCCCTTGGGAGCAAACTCGCGGCCGGCGAGGTACTCGTAAGTGGTATCGTCGGGCGCGACCAGACCAGCGCGCGCGCCGCCTTCGATCGACATATTGCAGATGGTCATGCGTTCTTCCATCGATAACCCGCGCATAGTCGAGCCGGTGTATTCGAACACGCACTCAGTGCCGCCTCCGATGCCGATTTTAGCGATGACAGCAAGGATGATGTCCTTGGCGGTGACGCCGGGCTGGAGCTTTCCTTCGACTCGGATCGCGTAAGTTTTCGACGGCTGCTGTAAGAGACACTGCGTCGCTAGAACCTGGCCTACCTGGCTGGTGCCGATGCCGAAGGCCAGCGCGCCGAACGCACCGTGAGTAGCTGTATGACTGTCGCCGCAGACGATGGTCATGCCGGGCTGCGTGAGCCCCTGCTCCGGACCCATGACGTGCACGATGCCCTGCTTGTCGCTTTTCAGGTTGTAGAGACGGATGCCGAAGTCGGCGCAATTCTTTTCCATCTGATCGAGCTGGGCTTTGCCGACCAGGTCGAGAATCGGAAGGTTGTGCGGCGTCGTCGGAGTCGAGTGATCCATAGTCGCGATGGTCAGGTCTGGCCGGCGCACTTTGAGTCCGCGGTCGCGCAGCGTCTGGAAGGCCTGCGGGGTGGTGACTTCATGACACAAGTGGAGATCGATATAAATGAGACTGGGGACGCCGGGTTGCGCGGCGACTACGTGGTTATCCCAGATCTTCTCGACGATGGTTCGCGGTTGACTGCTCATAATGCCTCGCTGACTGCTTTGCCGACTTGATCGGTGGTGGCTGGCGCGCCTTTTGGTTTCAGATCCGCCGTCACGCGACCGGATGCCAGCACTTTACCGACTGCCGCGTTCACTGCATTGGCTTCCGCCATCAAGCCAAACGAATATTCGAGCATCGCGGCAACGCTGCCGATGGCTCCAAATGGGTTAGCTTTGTTCTGGCCCGCGATGTCGGGAGCGGAGCCGTGCACCGGCTCATACAAGCCTTTGGTCACTCCAGATGTATTGGACCCGACCGAGGCCGATGGCAGCATGCCGATGGACCCGGCGAGAATCCCACCGATGTCGCTGAGGATATCGCCGAAAGTATTTTCGGTGAGGATCACGTCAAACTGCGTGGGCCGCAGCACCATCTGCATCGCGGCATTGTCAATGAACATGTGATCCA
>Ga0207677_10002160_pt1 | contig 10329 bp, 11 predicted proteins | sample KBSMisM42_FD_184311 | JGI IMG/M metagenome (GOLD analysis project Ga0207677, IMG submission 184311) | Miscanthus rhizosphere microbial communities from Kellogg Biological Station, Michigan, USA - KBS Miscanthus M4-2 (SPAdes) (version 2) | ecosystem: Host-associated > Plants > Roots >...
CGGCGCGAACATCCGCCTCTCGCGCGGCTACATCGTGGCCGACTGCAAGCGCCTGCGCGGGGCCGAGGTCGTCTTCGATCTGCCCACCGTGACCGGGACCGAGAACCTGATGATGGCCGCGGCGCTCGCCAAGGGCAGGACGACGCTCGTCAACTGCGCTCGCGAGCCCGAGGTCGAAGAGCTCGCGCGTGTGCTCAACAAAATGGGCGCGGAGATCGACGGCGCAGGCACCGACGTCATCCACGTCCGCGGTCGCGAGCAAGGCGAGCTCCTTCCGTTCGACCAGGCGATCATCCCCGACCGCATCGAAGCCGGCACGTACATGTGCGCCGCCGCGATGACGGAGGGCAGCGACGTCATCGTCGAAGGCGCCGAAATCCAGGATCTCGAAGCGCTCGTCTTGAAGATGCGCCAAGCCGGCGTCGAGGTGACGACCGAGGGCCAGTCGATCCGCATCCGCCGCACGGGCCCGATCAAATCCGTGAACGTGACGACGGCGCCGCATCCCGGATTTCCCACGGACATGCAGGCGCAGTTCCTCGTGCTGATGACGACCGCGAAGGGCGAGAGCGTCGTCTCGGAGACGATCTTCGAGAACCGCATGATGCACGTCCCCGAATTGCAGCGCATGGGCGCCGACATCACGCTCCGCGGAAACACCGCGGCGGTCGCCGGCCCCGTGCAGCTCACGGGCGCGAGCGTCATGGCCACGGACTTGCGCGCGAGCGCTTCGCTCATCATCGCGGGCCTCGCCGCCGAAGGCGAGACGGAGGTCCGCCGCGTCTATCACCTCGACCGCGGTTACGAGCACATCGAGACGAAGCTCGGAAACCTCGGCGCCAGCATCGAACGCGTCAAAGGCGGCATGTGAGCCCGCTCGTCGTCGCGCTCTCGAAGGGGCGCACGGTGAAGGCGCTCGTCCCGCTTCTCGCGCGCGCGGGCATCGACTCCGCCGCGCTCGCGCGTGATGCCAAAGAACAAGATCGTTCGCTCGTGCGCGACGTGGGCGCGTTGCGGTTCTTGTTGCTCAAGCCGGACGACGTGCCGACGTACGTCGAGCATGGCGCGGCCGACATGGGCGTGTGCGGGCGTGATGTCCTTCGCGAGCGCGAGTCGGATCTCCTCGTTCCGCTCGATCTCGAGATCGGACGTTGCAAGATGATCGTGGCGGCGCCCAAAGGTGCGAAGCCGCCGAGCGATCTCGTTCGTGTCGCCACGAAGTACCCTCGCACGGCGGCGGAGCACTTCGCGGCGCGCGGCGTTCAAGCCGAGATCATCTCACTCTCGGGCTCGGTCGAATTAGCGCCACTCGCGGGCCTGGCGGACTTCATCGTCGACCTCGTGGAGACCGGCGAAACGTTGCGACAGAACGGGCTCGAGATCGTCCGTGAAGTGGCCGCCGTCTCCACGGTGATCGCCGTCAACCGCGCCGCCTACAAATTGCGCCGCGCCGAAATCGTGGAGCTGCTCGAACGGTTGCGATCGGCGCTTCACGGCGACCCCGCTTCCGCGTGATCGATCCGCACGAGCGGACGAAGCTTGCGCAGCGTCGAGCGCCCGATGCCTTTCACGCGGAGCAGATCTTCGACCTGCTTGAAGCGACCGAGCTTGCGACGAAGCTCGAGGACGGCGAGCGCGCGCTTCTCTCCGATGCCGGGCAGACGACGCAAATCGTCCACGCTGGCCTCGTTGAGAAAGACGGGATCGTCTTCGGTCGCCCGGGGCGAGTGCGCCGTCGGCGGCGATGATGATGCTGCGTCGACGATCGCGGTCGCCACGATGGGCGGCGCGAGCGACGCAAGAGGCTCTGCGGAACCGTTCACCGGCGCCGGGGAGACCTGCCCCCCAGCGACGGCAAAACGGCCCACGAGCGAGAGCACGACGAGCCCGCATAGAACGAGCGCGCCGCGCACGACCAACGAACGGCGGTCGTTGCCCGTGGCTTTCATCGATCAGCTCCCGCCGAAGAGATCGGCCGGCGCGCGATTCGTGCTCGCGGGCGGCGTGGTCGGCTCCGGGGTCGTCCGCGTGTGCGGACGCTCGTCACGCACTTGCAAGACGCCGCCGACGGGCAGCGTGTCCAGCTTGATGGTGGTCGAGCCGTCGCGATTCAGAAACGCGACGCCGCATTTGGTGAACCACGACTTCATGCTGCCGTCCGACTGCGGCCGCTCGTTGATCGCGAAAACTTCCTTCTTTCGATTCTGCATTTCCATGTTCATGTCTCCTGTGACGCCGCCCTAGCGACGGCGGACAGGCCCATTGCGACGCGCGTGCCGATCGAATTCGCCGTGTTTTTGCTGAATCGAGGGTGGCCGGGCCAGGCCAGGGACCGGTCCCGAGGCCAATCGAAGTCGCAGAATGACTTCGTCTATGATGCGCGCGTGCCCGCCTCCGGAGATCCGTTCGGCCTCGTAGGTCAGCTGCTCGACGGGCAGTTCCGCGTGGAGGCGCTCATCGGCGAAGGCGGTTTCTCGGCCGTCTATCGAGGCGTGCACGCAGGGCTCGGCGAGCCGATCGCGATCAAGTGTCTGAAGATCCCCGCGTCGGTGTGGTCACCTCCGCAAGCGCAGCCCGGAGATCCGGTGAGCGGCGGGCCGACGACGCCCGTGATGGGCACCGTGCTCGTCGACTCGTTCGTGAAGCGCTTCCGCGACGAGAGCCGCATCCTCTACAGGCTCGGGCAAGGCAACTTGAACATCGTGCGCTGCATCGCGAGCGGGACGACGCTCGCTCCGGCGACCGGCGCGCTCGTTCCATACATGGTGCTCGAGTGGCTCGAGGGCCAATCGCTCGAGGCGGATCTCGAAGCGCGCGGGCGCAAAGGCCGGCCGCTCCCCGAGGTGATGTCGATCATCGAGACGGTCGCCGACGCGATGTCGCACGCGCACGCGATGGGCGTCGCGCACCGCGATCTCTCGACGGGGAACATTTTCCTCGCGAAGCAACGCGACGGAACGGTCCGCGCGAAGGTGCTCGACTTCGGTGTCGCGAAGGTGATGACCGACGATCTCGATCTCGGTCCGCGCACGCAGACGATCGCGCAGATTCGAATTTTCTCTCCCGCGTACGCGGCGCCGGAGCAGTTCGATTCGCGCCTCGCGCCGCCCGGTCCGTACAGCGACGTCTACGCGCTCGCGCTCGTCGCGGTGGAGCTCTTGACGGGAAAGCCCGTGCGCGAGGCCGCGACGCTCGGCGAGATGATGCAGAAGGCGATCGATCCGAAGTCGCCGCGCACGCCGCGCGAGATGGGCGCGCAAGTGCCCGACGCCGTCGAGCAGGTGTTCGCGCGCGCGCTCTCGTACGAAGCGAAGGAGCGACAGAAAGACGCGGGCGAGCTCTGGCGCGAGCTCCGCGGCGCCGTGTATGGCGGCGGTCGCGTGCCGATGGATCTCGCGCACACCGCGCGGCAGCCGCCGGAGATCCTGACGACGCAGCGGCTCACGCCTCCTCCTCCGCCGCAGAAACCCGATCTCGCCGCGCTCAAAGGCACGGTGCGCATGCCGAGCCAGCCGCCGGCGGACAAGCAGCTCTTCCAGCCATCGGCCGTCCCGCCTCCGCCGGGGATACCGATTCCCGTTCAGACGGGCTCGCTCCCGGCGCTCGATCTTCCCGAGCCTCCATTGAAGATGACGCAGCCGAGCGTGCTCGAGCCGCCCGGCACGAAGCGCGTCGCGCGAAAGGTGACCGTCTCGGAGTCACCTCCTGCGCCTGCGGCGTTGCAACAAACGCAGGCACCGACGTCGCAAGGGAGCTCTCAGCGCGCGCAGTGGCTCGTGGGCTTGCTGGTGTTCATCGCGGTTTTGCTCGTCGGAAGCGTCGCGCTGCGCTTCTGGCTCCTTCACTGATATCGTCGATACGATGCCGGGCGACCCGTTCGGACTCATCGGTCATGCGATCGATGGGCAGTTCCACGTGCTCGATGTGGCGGGCGAAGGCGGCTTCAGCGTCGTGTATCGCGGGCAGCACCTCACGCTGCGCGAGCCGATCGCGATCAAGTGCCTCAAGTTCCAGTCGAAGAACAAGAACCCGCAAGTCATCGCGCAGTTCACGCAGCGCTTCTTCGACGAGAGCCGCATCATGTATCGCCTCTCGCAGGGCAACTTGAACATCGTCCGCGCCATCACGACGGGCGTGACGATGGCGCCGAAGACGGGCGAGACGGTTCCTTACATGGTGCTCGAGTGGCTCGAAGGCAAATCGATGTCGGCCGAGCTGAAGGAGCGCCGCCAGAAGAAGCTCCCGCCGCCGAAGCTCGCGCAGGTGATCGCGGAGTTCGAGCCCGCCGCGATGGCGCTCGCGTACGCGCACTCGCAAGGCGTGGTTCACCGCGACGTGAAGCCCGGTAACCTTTTCTTGCAGACTACACGCGAAGGCGCGCGCATGAAGGTGCTCGACTTCGGCATGGCGAAGGTTCTGACGCCAGAAGCGATGGGCGGCCTCGAGAGCGCCGAGACGCTCGGCGGTGTGATGGTGATGTCGCCGCAGTACGTGACGCCGGAGCAGCTCGAGAAGGCGCACGGCGCGATCGGCGCGTGGACGGACGTCTATTCGTTCGCGCTCATCGTCGTCGAGGCGCTCACGAACAAGCGCGCGCGTGAAGCCGAGTCGATGACGGACTTGATGATTCAGATCACGCGCGACCCGCCGCCGACGCCGATGCGTCGTGGAGCGATCGTGAGCTCGGCGGTCGAGATGGTCTTCGAGCGCGCCCTCAAGCGCGACGCGAAATCTCGCTACGCCGACGCAGGCGCCTTCTGGGCCGACTTGAAGCGCGCCGCGACGCAAGTCGAAGACGACCCCGTCGACATGGCGACCAACGTCGACATGAAGGTGCCCGCCGACATCCTCAAGGGCACCCTCGCGATGCCCTCGAATCCGGCAGCGCCATCGAAGCCCGACTTCAGCAAGACGATGCCGCTCCAGCAACGAACGAGCGCTCCTCCTCGGACGCAACAGCGCCCCTTCGCAGGCACCGTGCCCATGCAATCGATGCCCGAAGCCTCCGTCGCGCGCGCCGCCGCGCTCGAAGCCGTGCGTCCATCGGTGCCGCAACCCTCGATGCAACCCGTTCCCCAACCAGCGACATCCTCGCAGCAGCTCCCCGCGCAGTCCTACGCGCCGCCTTCGCCACATCCAGCGTCCGTCGCCATGCCGGCACCACGCGCATCGACGCCCACGCCCGCCCCGCCCTCTCCTCCGATTTGGTCGCCCGTGATTTCGTCGCGCTCGCCGATTTCATCACCGCGATCGAAGCCGCAACCCGTCGCCAAGCGCCGCTCGAACCCTGCCCTGGTCGCCTTCCTCCTCTTGTTCGTGCTCGCCTCGTTCGCCTTCAGTGCCCTCCTCCTAGTGCGCCTCTACATGAAGCCCTAGAGGAGCGGCGAGAGGAGGCGGGCGCTGGCTTCGGCCAGGCGCATGGGGATGGAGACTTTGGCGCGCATCTTTTTGGTGATGTGGCGGCACTTGTGTTTGTCGACTTCGAAGATGCGGGAGAGCTTTGCGAGGGCGACGTCCTCGTAGAAGAGGGCGCTGACCTCGAAGTTCAGGCGGAAGCTTCGGTTGTCGAGGTTGGCGCTGCCGACGATGGCGACCTTGCCGTCGATGACGCACGTCTTGGCGTGCACCATGCGCGGGTACTCGTAGATGTGGACGCCGGCGCGAATGAGCTCGTCGAAATACGAGCGCGCGGCGGCGGTGACGATGAGCGAGTCGCTGCGGCGCGGGACGATGATCTCGATGCGCACGCCTCGAAGCGCGGCCGAGCACAGGGCGACGCGCACGGGATCGTCCGGGACGAAGTACGGGGTCGTGAGCTGGATGAATTCGTCGGCTTGCGTGATGGCGGTGAAGTAGACGTGCTCGATCGACTCCCACTCTTGGTCGGGGCCGGAGGGGACGATGATCGCGGCTTGCTCTTCGTTTGGCTCGGCCGGCGGGAAGAGGCCTTTGTCTTTGATCACTTCGTTGGTCGCGAAGTGCCAATCCTCCAAAAAAGTGAACTGGAGCTCGCGGACGGCGGCGCCTTCGATGCGGACGTGCGTGTCGCGGAAGGCGTCGCGCTTCGAGACGGCCTCGTTGTATTCGTCGCCGACGTTGATGCCGCCGAGGAAGCCGACGCGCCCGTCGACGATGACGACCTTGCGGTGATTGCGCAGGTGCACGCGCGGAAGGAGCTGCCCGAACGCGAGCGGGTTGAAGCGCGCGTAGTCGATGCCGGCCTCGAGCATCGGCTTGCGGAATTTTCGCGAGAGCGACGTGCCGACGCCGTCGGTGAGCATGCGAACTTTCACGCCGGCCTTCGCCCGTTCGATCAGCGCGTCGCGGATGCGGGTGCCCGTCTGGTCGCCTTCGAAGATGTAATAGAGGACGTGGATGTGCGTCTTCGCCTTGCCGATGGCTTCCACGATCGCGTCGAACGTGTCCTTGCCGCCGCCGAGCACCTCGATGTGCTTCGCCGTCGACAGGAGCGAGCCGCTCGCTCGCATGGCGAGCGTCGCGAGCTGGACGCGATGCGGCACCTCGACGTCCCGCGGGTGGCGATCGATCTCCGCGTCGAGCTGCGCGCGCACCTCGACGGCCGATCGATTGTGCCGCATGCGCTTTCGCCGCACGCGATGCGGGCCGATGAAGAAATAGAGAACGAGCCCGACGTACGGCAGGAAGATCAGCGCGAGCACCCACGCGAGCGTCGAGATCGGGCTGCGCTTCTCGAGAATGATCACGACGATCATCGTGATGAGGTACGCGACCTCCACCGCCGAGACGATCGTCCAGAACATGCGTGCGCCGCGAGCATAACGCACTAGAGTGCGCGCCATGCGACATGCCCTTCTCCTCTTCTTGGTCGCGTGCGGCGGCTCGAATCAGGCTTCCACGCAAACACCGACGACCGCGAGCACTTCGCAGGCGGTTCCTGCGCACGAGACCGTGACGACGGTGAACGTTCCGCCCGCGATCGCTGCAGTGGTGGCGGCGGCCGATCGAAGCGCGGACGACAAGGCGATGGACGCAGGCCGGCATCCGGCCGAGACGCTCGCGTTCTTCGGCGTCGCGCCCGGGATGAAGGTCGCCGAAATCGCCGCGGGGCGCGGCTACACGACGGAGCTCCTCGCGCGCGCCGTCGGTGATTCCGGAAAAGTGTGGGGCGTGAACAACAAAACGTTCCTCGGTTTTGTTGGTGAAGATTGGGCGAAGCGCCTGGCGACGCCCGCGATGAAGAACGTCGTGCGCGTCGATCGCGAATTCGACGACCCCTTCCCGCCCGAGGCCACGAACCTCGACGTCGTCGTCGACGTGCTCAACTACCACGACACGGTCTGGATGAAGACCGACCGCGACAAGATGAACCACGCGATCTTCGCCGCGCTCAAACCGGGCGGCGTCTACGGCATCATCGACCACAGCGGCCGCGCGGGATCGGGCATCGCCGAAGTGCAGACGAACCACCGCATCGAAGAGCCCGTCCTCATCGCCGAGGTGCTGAAGAGCGGCTTCAAGCTCCAGTCGGAAGCGGAGTTTCTTCGCAACGCGAGCGACACGCGCGATTGGAATCCTTCCCCACGCGTCGCAGGCGAACGCCGGGGCACGAGCGATCGCTTCGTCCTGAAATTCGTGAAGCCCTAAGCGCGACGGGCGCGGGACATGAGCGTGCGCGCGAGTGTCGAAGCGGCGACGCCCGCGAGGAGGCCGAGCGCGAGGCCGACGGACTCGCCGATGAAGAGGCCGGAGCAGCGCGCAGAAGCGACCGAGAGGGCGCCGAGGGCGACGCCTGCGCCGGCGAGCAAGTGATCGCGTCGAGATTTTTCGCGAGGCCACACGAGGGCCATCGCGAGGCCGAGGACGATTCCGGAGACGCCGCACATCGACGGCATCGTGCAGCACGATCCGGACGCGATCATCGTGGCGTCGCAACAGGGACGCAGGAACGACATCGGAAGGGCGAGCGCGACGAGGCCGCCGAGAGCGCCGCGCATCGCTCCACGCGAGAGCGCGCCGCCACGCCATCCGGCGAACGCGAGCGCGGCGAACGACGCGAGCGCGAAGGGCACCGAGCTCCGACCGATGACGACGAGCGAGACGACGGCGACGATCGACGCGAAGACGAGCGCGCGCGCCGACGCGACGCGAGCGCGTCCCCACTCGTAGGCGCGTAGAGCTTCAGAAGAAGAGGACAAGGGCGCCTCCCAAGATGATGCGAAGCCGCGCATAGGCGCGCGACACGCGTTTTCGGAACGTCGCGGGCGCCGTGTCGGGGCGCGGACCGCGTTCGAGCACGGCCAGGATGGCGTGCGCGGAGTCATCGTCGAGATCGGCGATCGCCCGCTCGAGCGCGCGCGCGATTTCGCGATCGCACAGCTCCGCTTCGGGATCCGTCACGGGCGCGCGGTCGTCTTCGATGATCGCTTTCTTTCGTGCGAGCGCGCGGATCTCGTTCGCGGCGATCGCGTAGAACCACGGAAGCACGGGCCGGCCGGCCTCGAACTCGCTCGCCCGTGACGACACCCGAAGGAGCGTTGCCTGCGCGGCGTCCTCCGCGCTCGACTCGTCGAGACGACGGCGTGCGAAGCGAAGCGCGCGCGGTCGAAGCGCTTCGTACAAAGGCTGGAACGCGCCGCGGTCGCCGTCGCTCAGGCGATCCATCAGCGCGTCCAGCTCGGCTTCAGTGGTGTGCGCCATGCCCCTTGCAGCAGGGCGATCCCGGGTGACAGCAGGCCGCGCCGGGCGCGCAGCAATCGTCGCCTCGCACCGCGCGATAGACCTCGCTCGCTCCGATGCCGCCGAGGACGGCGACGAGCGCGACCGTCGAGATGCGGCGCCAATTCTTGCGAATCCAAGTCGTCATGTGACCTCCGCTCAGTACTAGCAACTCGCGAGCGATCCGTGACCGGCCGCGACGAGGATCGTCGATGACTCGAACTGGCGTGTCACCGATCCAGGTTTCAGAAGTGCGACAGCCTCGGAAAACCCTCTAGGATACACTGTACGTGTTTCAGCTGTGAAGCCTGGATGAGCAGAAATGAAAGGAATTCCAATGTAGGTGAACGTATGCGAATTGCAGTTTTGCGGGAAATTCACGCTCCCGCTGGACTGGACTGGTTTGTGCTATACGCGGCGCGGAGTCCCAGGTGAACGCACTTTTGAAACTTTCCGCCCCAGCCCTGCTCTTTCTTCTGCCCGCTTGCGCTCAACAAGACGTGACCCCTGATGATTCGGGCGTCAGCGATGTTTCGACCGACACCGCGGTCGGCAAGTGTGAAGACGCTGGGGGAAAGCCGGGCGCCAACTGCCCGTGCGATCCGAAGACGTATCAGCCGACGCCTTGCTACTCGGGCCCGCTCGGCACGAGCGGACAGGGCGTCTGCAGCAGCGGCACGCGAACGTGCAGCCCGGTGACGTGGACCCTCAGCGGGTGCACCGGCGAGGTCGTTCCGAAGCTCGAGACGTGCAACCTGCTCGACGACGATTGCAACGGCATCGTCGACGACGTCCCCGAGATCGCAGACGCGGGCGACATCGCGAACTGCACCTCGCCGGCGTGCCTCGGTTACATGGACGCGGGCATCCAGTGCTTCTCGGCGGACCCGGGCATCTGCGGCGCGGGCAAGCTCGCGTGCGGCGCGGGCGGCAAGGTCACGTGCCAGTCGTTCATCCACGTCGGCGCGCCCGAGGTGTGCAACGGCTTCGACGACGACTGCAACGGCATCGTCGACGACGCGATCGACGACCTCGGCGATTGCACGGCCGACGCCTCGGGCCAGTGCGCGACGAGCCACTACGTCTGCGAAGGCGGCTTGGTCTGTCCTCCTGCGGCGCCGAGCACCGAGACGTGCGACGGCATCGACAACGACTGCAACAACGTCGTCGACGACCACGCATGTGCCGGCCAGAAGACGGCCGTCTACTGCTGCCAGCTGAACTCGAACAGCAGCTACGGCTGCACGGCTACTCCGAACGACGGACTCCACAAGAACTGTCACGCGGCGCTCTGAGGAACACCCATGAAGAAATCGATCTTCGTTGCTTTGGCTTTGTTGTGCGCATGCAGCGCGAGCGATCCGCTCTCGGACGCCGGTGATGACGACGCGTCGCAGGACGCGAGCGGGCAAGATCAGTTCGTGCAGGACGTGACCGTGAAGGACACGTCGGCGCCGGACGCGGACGCCACCGTCACCGACGCTGATATCGACGCGGGCGACGGCAACGACGGCGCGCCGGATCTCGACGCGGGCAACGACGCTTCGACGTTGCCGCCGGAAGGCTCGCCGTGCACCAAGCCCGCGGAGGTGCAGAGCGAGTCGTGCGGCTTCTGCGGCACGCACGATCGCG
>Ga0207677_10002162_pt1 | contig 10328 bp, 12 predicted proteins | sample KBSMisM42_FD_184311 | JGI IMG/M metagenome (GOLD analysis project Ga0207677, IMG submission 184311) | Miscanthus rhizosphere microbial communities from Kellogg Biological Station, Michigan, USA - KBS Miscanthus M4-2 (SPAdes) (version 2) | ecosystem: Host-associated > Plants > Roots >...
GCAGCTTCGTCACTGGCGCGACATCAAGTGCAAGGACGGCTTCGGCCACGATCTGTGGAAGCAGTTCGCCGAACTCGGCCTCACCGGCATCTGCATTCCGGAGAGCCACGGCGGCATGGGAATGGGCGCGACCGAAGCAGCGCTGGTTCTCGAGGAGATTGGCCGCAACCTCACTCCCTCGCCGTTCCTGACCACCGCCGTCGCCGCTGCGCGGGCGATCGAGGGCACGGCGCATGCCGACCGCTGGTATCCGGGCGTGCTTTCGGGTGAAGCAGTGCTAGCGCTCGCAGTCGATGAAGGACCGCGCCACGCGCCCGAGTGCACCGCGCTCGAAGCGAAGCGCCAGGGCAACGGCTTCGTCCTCAACGGCGCGAAGCAGTTCGTCGTCCAGGGCGGCTCGGCCGACATGATCGTCACGGCCGCCCGCACTGCCGGCTCATCCGGCGAGCGCGACGGTATCACCCTCTTCGCCGTGGCTAAGGACGCCGCCGGCCTTACAGTCGATAGCCAGACGCTGGTCGACAGCTCCAAGGCCGCCCGCCTGACCTTCGAGAACGTCGAACTCGATGCCGACGCGGTGATCGGCGAGGTCGACGGCGGCTGGCAGCCTCTTTCACGCGCCCTCGCCGCAGGAAGCGCAGGCGCTGCAGCCGAGCTGGTCGGGGTCGCGTCCGGCATCTCGACAATGACCCTCGATTATCTCCGGCAGCGCAAGCAGTTCGGCCGCCTCATCGGTGAGTTCCAAGCGCTTCAGCACCGCGCCGCCCACCTCTATTCAGAGAACGAGATCGCCCGCGCTGCCGCGTTCAAGGCGGCCCAGCTGCTCGATAGCGGCGATGACACAGCCGAGCTCTACGTCTCGGTCGCCAAGGCGAAGGCGGCCGAGGTTGCCAACCTCGCCGTCCGCGAGGGCGTGCAGATGCACGGCGGGATCGGCATGACCGACGAGCATGATTCCGGCCTGTTCATGAAGCGCGAAGCGGTGCTCGGGGAGCTGTTCGGCGACGTCTACTACCACCGCAACCGCGTGGCTGAGCTAAGCGGCTACTAACCGCGCGACTTGAAGCCGCCGATAACGCCGAGGATGAAGGAGAAAACGAGCGCCAGCTGGACCTTTCCGTCCGGATCGCTCCAGCCGAAATATTTGCCGCCCCAGCCGACCAACGCGACGAACATCGCGATGGCAATACCGCCGACCATGCCGAACTCCTCCCACAAGCCGGTGAAGAACTGACCGGCGCGTGGCTCGTTTGCTTCAAACACGGTAAACAAAGCGTGAAACTTGCCCTTGCCGGACGCGCTGGCCATAGCGGCCGGAGCAGCCAACAATCATCTGGATGAAGCCATGAAAGCGCGTGTGTTCATCACCCTCAAGAACGGTGTCCTCGACCCGCAGGGCAAGGCGATCCACCACGCGCTCGAGGGCCTCGGCTTTGCAGGAGTGAACGACGTCCGAGCGGGCAAGCTGATCGAACTCGACCTCGCCGACGGGACCGGCGACTCCGACATCGAAGACATGTGCCGTAAGCTGCTCGCCAACACGGTGATCGAGAACTTCCGGATCGAGCGGCTGGAGGACGCATGAGAAGCGCGGTTATCGTCTTCCCCGGATCCAATTGCGACCGAGACCTGGCGACCGCGCTCGAGCAGGTGACCGGCCGCGAGCCGGCGATGGTCTGGCATCGGGAGACCGAGCTGCCCGAAGGCATTGATTTCATCGGAGTGCCCGGTGGCTTTTCCTACGGCGATTACCTCCGCTCGGGCGCGATGGCGGCCCGCTCGCCTGTCATGCGTGCGGTGACCGATGCCGCGTCGCGGGGTGTTCCTGTGATCGGCATCTGCAACGGCTTCCAGGTGCTGACCGAGGCCGGACTCCTGCCCGGTGCACTGATGCGCAACGCGGCCCTGAAGTTCGTCTGCCGCAACGTCCCGCTTCGCGTCGAGAACAGCCAGAGCCTGTTTACGGCCAACTATGACGCTGGCGAGGAGATCGTCTTCCCGGTCGCGCACCATGACGGCAACTACCAGGCCGACGATGCAACGCTCGACCGGCTCGAAGGCGAAGGCCGCGTCGCCTTCCGTTATCTCGATGAGGTGAACGGCTCGGCGCGCAGCATCGCCGGCATCCTCAACGATACGGGCAACGTACTCGGCCTGATGCCGCACCCGGAGCGGGTGATCGAACCTGCCCACGGCGGGACAGACGGCCGTCGGCTGTTCGAAGGCCTGCTCGAGACGGTGAACGCCTGAGGTGCGCTGCTTCGTCATCGCGTCCGCGATCATCTATGCATTGATACTGGTCGGCCATGTGGCGCGCGTCGCTTCCGAGGGGATTCATACGCTGACCGAGCCCTTGTTCCTCACCAGCTCGGTTCTCGCGGTCGCGATGACAGGCTGGGCGATCTACCTGCTGGTCAGACGTCGGTCGTGAACGGCGTGAAGTCGGTCCCGACGTCGTAAACATCGACGCCTTCCTTCCGTTTCAGCCACCCGACCACGGCGTAAGTCACGGGCGTCAGCACCACTTCCCAGCTGACCTTCAGCACGAACTGACTGAGCATCACCGCGCCGAGCGCCGCCACGGGCCAGTCGGGCATGCCGTAGAAGGCTAACGGGTAGAAGATCAGGCTGTCAGCGCCCTCGCCGATCACAGTGCTGCCAATGGTCCGGGTCCATAGATATTTGCCGTCGGTCCAGATCTTCATCTTGGCGAGCACGACCGAGTTCAGGAAGTCGCCGACGAAGAAGGCAGTCATCGACGCGAAGATGATCCGCCAGCCGGATCCGAACACCCGCTCGTACGCCTCTTGCCCGGTCCAACCGGCTGCAACCGGCAGGTGCACTACCGTCTGTTCCATCACCGCCATGAAGAGCAGCGCGGCAAATCCGGCCCAGATCGCCCGGCGGGCTCGGGCGAAGCCGTAGACCTCCGTCAGGACGTCATCGATGACGTAGGAGATCGGGAAGAATAGGATGCCCGCGCCGAACGGCCAGGGCCCGATGCCAGGAAGATCGAGGAAGGACCGCTTTTCCGCCCCGATGACGTTCGACAGGACGAGCACGACGACGAACGCCACCATAACGAAGTCGAAGTAACGAAAGCGCGAGCCATGCAGCGCTCGCGCCTCGACATGCCTGAGCCTTTCCCCCTCCATCACCGAACGCCTAGCGCAGTTCCTTGTCGCGTCAATTGCGGTTAGTTGTCGCCGCAACGCGCGTCCGTAGCTCAGCTGGATAGAGCACGAGCCTTCTAAGCTTGAGGTCGCAGGTTCGAATCCTGCCGGACGCGCCAACATGGAGATTAGATGGCCGCTGCACGTCGTCCCCTGTGGAAGAGTTTATACGTGCAGGTGCTGATCGCAGTCGCGCTGGGCGTGCTCGTCGGCTGGCTGTGGCCCGGTGTCGGCGCCGCGCTGAAACCGCTCGGCGATGGGTTCATCAAGCTGGTGAAGATGATCATCACGCCGGTGATCTTCCTCACCGTCGTCACCGGTATCGCCGGGATGCGCGACCTCGGCGCGTTCGGACGCATTGCCGCTAAAGCGCTCGGCTATTTCATTGTGGTGTCCACTCTGGCGCTCGCGGTCGGCCTGGTCGTCGCCAACGTCGTCCAGCCCGGCGCCGGCCTTAACGTCGATCCGGCGACGCTCGATACGAGCAAGGTCGCGACCTACGTCACCAAGGCGCACGAGACGACGCTGACCGGTTTCCTGCTGAACATCATCCCCGACACGATGTTCAGCGCCTTCACGTCGGGCGAAATCCTGCAGGTTCTACTCGTCTCGATCCTGTTCGGGATCGCGCTCGCGATGCTGGGCGACCGTGGCGACCGCCTGCTCGACGCGTTGCGCACGATCACCGCGGTGGTCTTCCGCGTCGTGCGGATCCTGATGTACGCCGCCCCGATCGGCGCGTTCGGCGCGATGGCCTTTACCATCGGCCAGTACGGCATAGGCACGCTCGCCAACCTCGCCGAGCTGATCGTCACCTTCTACGCGACCGCCCTGCTGTTTGTGCTGGTCGTGCTCGGTGCGATTGCATGGGCAGCCGGTTTCTCGATCTTCGCGCTGATCCGCTACCTGAAGGACGAGCTTCTGTTGGTGCTCGGCACCTCGAGCTCCGAGAGCGCGATGCCGCTCCTGATCGAGAAGCTCGAGGCCGCGGGTGTTCCCAAGCCAATCGTCGGCCTGGTCGTGCCAGCCGGCTATTCGTTCAACCTCGACGGCACCAACATCTACATGTCGCTCGCGGCGCTTTTCATCGCCCAGGCGACCAACACGCACCTGACCCTCGGCCAGGAGCTGTTGCTGATGGCGGTCGCAATCCTGAGCTCCAAGGGCGCTGCTGGCGTGACTGGTTCAGGCTTCATCGTCCTCGCGGCGACCCTGTCAGTCGTTCCCGCAATCCCCGTCGCCGGCATGGCGCTGATCCTCGGCGTCGATCGCTTCATGAGCGAGTGCCGCTCACTGACAAACTTCGTCGGCAATGCGGTGGCGACGATCGTCGTTGGCCGATGGGAGGGTGCGGTCGACATCGATCATTTGCGAAGGACATTGGCGAATGCAGGTGAGCCGTCTGAGGCCGAGAGCGATCGCCTGCAGCTAAAGACCTAAGGACGCGATTTCAGCTTCGATCCCCGCCGTTGAATCGCCCAGCATGCGGTCCGCAACATTGTAGCTGTGGCTCGCCTGATAGGCGTTCCGGCCTCTGTTCAGGTGAGTCAGGTTGAACGATCGAATGGCGTGCAGCGCACGGCGGTCCTCGATGAACTTGCGGATGGAAACCGCGCCTCGAACCTTGACGATCAAAATGTCCTTGCTTCGCCAAGACGCGTGGCTGACATCTTCGGAATGCTCGACGCATTGCTCAAGAAGGTCCTGGTGAAGGCTTCCGGGATCGGTTGATCCATCCGTCGTGAAATCTGCAAGGTGAAGGACGATCCTCGAGCGGAGCCCGTCGCCGTCGGGCAGGAGCGTGAACAACTCCATCCAGCTCGCATTGACCCGAACCAACGGCTTGTCTGATGTCGATGGCAGGCACGAAACAGACCAATAATATCGCTCGGTGGTGCGCGGGATCGGGATGCAACGTTCGCCGTACAATCTGAGAATCTCGAAGACATCATCCGCCTGCGGCCGGCGCAACAATTTCTGAAAGCGGTCGGCATATCTGAACCGAAGTTCGGGCGATTCCGTCCGTTCGCCGGAATCCTCCAAGGTCGCGCCACCGAGCCAAGCACGCTGCTGCGCGTCATCCAAGAACTGGCGCAGGCCCTTCAGGGAACCAGCTTTCCCGGGTTCATGATCCCGAGCGGGTCGAGTGCGTGCTTGATCGCCCGCAGGGCGTGGATCCGCCCCGGTGGCGCCAGCCGCGCGAACTCGGCGCGTTTCAACTGCCCGATCCCATGCTCGGCCGAGATCGAGCCGCCGGCCGCCGTGACGAGGTCGTCGACCAGCATCGTGATTTTCTCGCCCTCAGCCTCGTACCAGTCCGGTGCCGCATGGGTCCCGGCCCTCACGTGAAAGTGGATGTTGCCATCGCCCAGGTGACCGAACCCGCTCGCGACGACGCCCGGAAAGGCCGCTTCGACCTTCGCCGCCGCGTCCACGATGAAGTGGGGCATGTCAGCGACGGCGACCGAGATGTCATGTGCAAGCGTCTGACCTTCGGCGCGCTCCGCCTCGGAGATCGTGTCCCGAAGCTTCCAGAACGCCTCGGCCTGGGCCTCGTTGGCGGCAAGCACGCCATCGCCGATGATGCCCTGCTGCATCGCGGCTGAAAGCAGGGTTTCGAGCTCGGCGGCGATATTGGCTTGCGGATCGGCCGTCGTCGCCTCCACCAGCGCATGCCATTTGTGAGAGCCCTCAAGCGGAGCTCGCGTTCCCGGCAGATGCTTCAGCACCAGGTCGAGCGAATCCTGCGGCACGAGCTCGAACCCTTCGATGCTCGACGTCCGCGCCTCGAGGAACCGAAGCAGCTCCAGCGCGCCCGCGGGGCTCTCGACTCCGGTCCAGGCGACTGCGCGTGACGCGATTGCCGGCACCAGCCGCAAGGCCACAGCGGTGATCACCCCCAAAGTCCCTTCGGCCCCGATCAGCAGCTGGTCGAGGCTGTAGCCGCGATTGTCCTTCTTGAGGCTGGAGAGCCCGCTGTGAACCGATCCATCCGGTAGGACCGCTTCGACCCCCGCGACCAGCGATCGCATCGTTCCGAACTTCAGCACCTGCGTGCCGCCGGCGTTGGTCGAGGTCAGGCCGCCGATAGTGCAGCTTCCCCGCGCTCCGAGCGTCAGCGGAAACCGCATGCCGATGTCATGCGCGGCGTCATGCAGCGTCGTTAGCACCACCCCGGCTTCGGCCACGGCGAGCCGCCCTTCCCCACTGATCGAGCGGATGCGGGTCATCCGCCGCATCGACAGCAGAATTGTCGAGCCATCCGAAGGAGGCGTCGCTCCCGCCGCCATGCCCGTATTCCCGCCCTGCGGCACCAGCGGCACGCGATGTTCGGCGGCGAGCTTCACAATCTCGACAACCTCCTCGGTCGAAGCTGGCGCGAGCATCGCTGGTGACGCGCCATGGACGCGCCCGCGCCAGTCGCTGACCCACGGCTCGATTTCCTTCGGGTCGGTAATCACCCCCTTGGGGCCGAGCTTTGAGCCCGCTTGTTCGATCAGCCGCGCTTCAGCCTCGGTCATGCGCGCTGAATAGCGCGCTTGGCAGGAGCGCGCGACATCGGCACAACAGCAATATGGATAGGCCACCGATCAAGCTCGTGGTCGCACGCGCGCAAAACGGGGTCATCGGCCGCGACGGCAAGCTCCCGTGGCACCTGCCGGCCGACCTCAAGCGCTTCAAGGAGCTGACCATGCAAACGGTCATGGTCATGGGCCGCAAGACGTTCGAGAGCCTTCCAGGACTCTTGCCTGGCCGCCGCCACGTGGTCCTGACCCGCAACTCCTATTGGCACCGCGAAGGTGCGCAGGTCGCCCACGATATCGAGGAAACGCTGACGCTCGCGCGAGGAGAACCGATCTCCGTCATCGGCGGCGCGGACATCTTTCGGCTATTCCTGCCGCTGGCCGACCGGATTGAGCTCACAGAGGTCCTGGCCGATGTGCCGGGCGAGACCCTCATGGATGACCCTCGTGAAAGCGGAGACTGGCGCGCGACGTTCAGATTGGAACACCCCCCATCTGACGGCCAGCCGGGCTTCCGGTTCGAGACCCTGCAGAGAGTCTAAGCCGTCCCGTCGAGGATCGCGTCGATCTGGGCCGCGACCTCTTCGACCGACGCCATCCCGTTGACGCGGCGCACCAGGCCTTTGGCTTCGTAAAAGGGCAGGATCGGCGCGGTCTTGGCGCGATACTCCTCCATGCGCGTCCGCACTGTCTGCTCATTGTCGTCGGGGCGGCGCTTGAACACGGTCGAGCCGCAGGCGTCGCAAACGCCAGCCACCTTCGTCGGGCGGAAGCTCTCATGGTAGCCTGCGCCGCAATTGGCGCAGGTAAAGCGCCCGGTGATGCGTTTGACCAGCTCGTCCTCGTCGACGGCAAGCTCGATCACATGGTCCAGATGGCGGCCACGTTCGGCGAGGAGCAGATCAAGTGCCTCGGCCTGTGCGATGGTTCGCGGAAAGCCGTCAAAGATGGCTCCGCAATCGACGCAGGTATCCAGTCGCTCACCGATAAGCGCGGTGACAATCGCGTCGCTGACCAGCTCACCAGCGTCCATGATCGCCTTCACCTTCTCGCCGATCGGCGAGCCGCTGGCGCGAGCCTCACGCAGCATGTCGCCGGTCGACAGCTGGACCATTCCGCGCTCCGCCTGCAGCCGTGCCGCCTGCGTTCCCTTGCCCGCACCGGGCGGGCCCAACAGGATGATGTTCAGCATTGCGGCGCGCTCTCCCTGTTCGCCGAATCCGAAGTTAGCGCCTGCGCGGCGTTGTCTTGAGCTTCGCCTTCTTGATCAGGTCACCGTACTGGTGTGCGATCAGGTGGCTCTGAATCTGGCTGACGGTGTCCATCGTCACGTTGACGACGATCAGCAAGCTGGTGCCGCCGAGGCGGAGGTTTGTGAGCCCCGCCTGGGTCGAGAGCAGGTCGGGGATCAGGCAGATCAGCACCAGGTAAGCGGCTCCGACGACCGTGATCCGGTTGAGCAGATAGTCGAAGTAAGCCTCGGTCGCCTTGCCGGGGCGGACGCCCGGAATAAAGCCGCCATGGCGTTTGAGATTGTCGGCCGTTTCTTCGCTGTTGAACTGCACCGCTGTGTAGAAGAAGCAGAAGAAGGCGATGCCGACGCCGTAGAGCAGCTCGTACGCCGGTGAGCCGTGCTGGAGGAAGGTGCTGATCGTGATCAGCCAGTCGCTGGCGCCGCCCTCGGGGGCAGCACGGTTGCCGGCCCAGTTGAGCACGGTCAGCGGCATCAGCAGCAGCGACGAGGCGAAGATCGGCGGGATCACGCCGGCGGTGTTGAGCTTGATCGGCAGGTGCGAGCGCTCCTGCTGCATCCCTCGGGCGGTCTGGCGCTTGGGATACTGGATGAGCACGCGGCGCTGTGCGCGCTCCATGAAGCAGATGAACAGGACCAGAGCTACGGTCAGCGCGATGATGCCGACCACGAGCAGGCCGTTGACCGAGCCGCTGCGGCTGCCCTCGAGCAGCTGGACGATGCCCTGCGGAAGGCGCGCGACGATGCCGGCCATGATGATCAGCGACACGCCGTTGCCGATGCCGCGGCTGGTGATCTGCTCACCGATCCACATCAAGAACAGGGTGCCGCCGACGAGGCTCACGGTGCCGGCAAGCTCGAACAGCAAACCGGGAAGAACGACCGCGCTGATGCCTTGGCGAACCGACTGCGATTCGAGTCCGCGGATCGCGAGATAACCCTGCACCAGGGTGATCATCACCGTCAGGTAGCGAGTATATTGGTTGAGCTTCTTGCGCCCGGTTTCGCCTTCCTTGCGGAGCGCTTGCCACGGCCCGTAGAGCGTCGCTCCGAGCTGCACGACGATCGATGCCGTGATGTAGGGCATGACGCCAAGCGCCACGATCGAAAAGCGCTCAAGCGCGCCGCCGGAGAAGGTGTTGAACACATCGAGGATGCCGCCGCTCTGCGTTTGGTAGAGCTGGGCCATCGCCGCGGGATCGATGCCGGGAACCGGCACGAACGACAGCAGGCGGAAAAGGATCAGCGCACCAATCGTGAACCACAGCCTTTTCTTGAGCTCGGCCGCCTTCTGGAAATTGGCGAACGAAATGCTGGAGGCGAGTTGTTCGGCTGCGGATGCCATGGACTTCAAATTCCCCGGAAAAACAAACGGCGGCGATTAGGCCCGAAAGCCTCCCCGCCGCCGATATAGTGGCTCAATGCCGCTTGTCTAAGACCCTTCAGGCCTTGGCAGCAGCCCTGTCCGCGAGCCGTTGCTCGCGAACCTTGCCCTTCTTCGCAGCGGCGAGCTCGGCCGGGTCCTTGCGCTCGATCAGCTCAATCGAACCGCCGGCCTTCTCGACCGCCTCGCGCGCGCCCTTCGATACGCCGGCGATCTTGAAGTTGAGCTTCGCCTTGAGCTCGCCCTTTCCGAGAAGGCGAACGCCGTCCTTGCCGCCGCGGCTGAGGCCAGCAGCATTGAGCGCGGCCTGGTCGAGCACGCCCTTCATGTCGAGCTTGCCGGCGTCGATCGCCTTCTGGACGGCGCCGATGTTCACCTCGGCATAGTCGCGCGCGAAGATGTTGTTGAAGCCGCGCTTCGGCAGCCGCATGTGAAGGGGCATCTGGCCGCCCTCGAACCCGGCGATGCTCACGCCCGAGCGCGCCTTGGCGCCCTTCTGGCCGCGGCCCGCGGTCTTGCCGAGGCCCGAGCCGATGCCGCGCCCGACACGAACGCGCGACTGGCGCGCGCCCTTGTTATCCTTGATCTGATTGAGCTTCATTTCTTTGCACTCGCTTTCGCTTTTGTCGCGCATGCTCCCGTGGGAGCAAGTTGGGTTAGGCGGCCTCTTCGACCTTTACCAGGTGCTGCACCTTGCGAACCTGGCCGAGCACTTCGGGAGTGCCCTCCACTTCGATGGTCCGGTGCAGCTTGTTGAGGCCGAGGCCGACCAGCGTCGCCCGCTGCGTCTTGTCGCGGCGGATCGGCGATCCGGTCTGGGTGATCTTGATCTTCGCCATCACTGTTACTCCACGACCGCTTCGGCCTGAGCCTCGGCTTCGGCAGCGCTCGCGCCACCACGGCCGAGCAGGTCGGAGACCTTCTTGCCGCGGCGCTGAGAGACAGCCCGCGGGCTCGACTGATCCTTCAGCGCCTCGAAGGTCGCGCGGATCATG
>Ga0207677_10002164_pt1 | contig 10324 bp, 4 predicted proteins | sample KBSMisM42_FD_184311 | JGI IMG/M metagenome (GOLD analysis project Ga0207677, IMG submission 184311) | Miscanthus rhizosphere microbial communities from Kellogg Biological Station, Michigan, USA - KBS Miscanthus M4-2 (SPAdes) (version 2) | ecosystem: Host-associated > Plants > Roots > Rhizosphere...
GATCCACGTGGCGCGCGTGCTCGGACGTGCGGGCACCTTCTCGACGCGCGCGGGCGGCGGCGGAAATGGGACCTCCGCGAGCGCCGAGGATGGCTGAGGCACGAGTGGCGGAGACGGCAAGGTCGTCGCGCTGCAACCAGTCACCGCAGCGAGCCAGGCGAAGTGCCAGGGGGACATGTGCGACAGCGATTGCACGAGCCGCGCCATGCGTCACCGCGGACCTGGTGTCCCGTTTGCACCCCCGCGCCTCCGATGAAAGTGGCTTGGATTGCCACCATGCTCGTTGCAGCGACGGGATGCACACGCATTCCGCGAGGCCAAACTGCCGTCGATCGCGTCGACGTCACGGGCAACGCGCACATCGACGACGGAGACATCGAAGACAAAATCGCGACATCTGCGACGACGAAGTTCATGGGCGTCTTTCGAGGCGTCGTCTACGACTACTCCCTCTACGACCGCCACGTCCTCGCGTACGACCTCGCGCGCGTCGAGCGGTACTACCGCGCGCGCGGCTGGTACGAGGCGCACGCGCGCGCCGGACGAGTCATCGACACGGGCGATCACCACGTGCGCGTCGAGATCTTCGTCGACGAAGGCCAGCCCGTGATCGTGCGCGGGATTCATTGGAACCTCGACGCGCCCATCTCGCCGAAGGAGGACGCCGCGATGAAGCGCGCGCAACGTCTCGCGCTCCCCGAAGGCAAGCCGCTCCAAGAAGATCAGATCGAGGACGCGCGGAAGGCCGTCACGCGCGTGCTCGAGGACCACGGCTACGCGAAGGCGACCGTGAAGCTCCACGCCGACGTCGATCTCGTGACGCACGCGGCGATCGTCCAGGCCGACATCCACGTCGCCGAGAAATGCGTGATCGGGCCGATTCGCATCGAAGGTCTCGGCACCCTCCCCGAGCGCGCGGTGCGCCGCGACATCGAGCTCGATCCGGGCGAGCCCTTCTCGCGACAGAAGCTCGAGGACGCCGAACGGCGCTTGGTCGATCGCGGCGTCGTCACGTCTGCGAACATCGAGCCCGATCTCGAAGGGGCGCCGCATGGAATCGCGCCGCTCGTCGCGAAGCTCCAACCTTCGCGCCTTCGCGAGGTGAGCTTCGGTGGCGGCTTCGAGGTCGACGCCCTCAAGACCGACATCCACGCAAAGGCCGCCTGGCAAGACCGAAACTTCCTCGGCGACTTGCGCCGCTTCAGCGTCGACTTCACGCCGGGCATCGTCCTCTACCCGACGCGCATCTCGCACTTCGCCGCGCCGACGGATCTCCTTCCCGAAGAGAAGCTCCGCCTCGAGCTCCGGCAGCCCGGTTTCATCGAGCGCCGCACCGAAGCGTTCATCCGGCCCGAGCTCAACACGTGGCCCGTGCTCATCCGCGAGACGTTCATCGAGAACGAGCCGGTCATCGGTTACATCGAGGCGAAGACCAGCGAAGGCGTGGAGCGCACGTTCTGGCGCAAGATCATCACGGCGACGCTCTCGCACTCGCTCCAGTACGAGTGGCCGTTCGCGTACAAAGGCACGCTCGATCCGACGCTCACGCCTCTCTTGATCTCGTACGTCGAGCTGCGCACGTCGTTCGACTTTCGGAACAACCGCGTCCATCCGCGCAAGGGCGTGTACCTCGCCGACGATCTGCAGGTCGCCGGCCTCGGCGGCCAGCCGCAGGACGTTCGTGTCAATCCGGAGATCCGCGGCTACGTGCCGGCGGGTAAACGCGTGACGTTCGCAGCGCGCGCATCCGTCGGCTTCGATTTTCCGTTCAACTACGGCGTCGGCACCGACACCCGCGACGTGCAGATCGTCTTCTTCCGCGGTTTTTTCTCGGGAGGACCCAGTCAAAATCGCGGTTATCCGCCGCGCGGGATCGGCCCGCAAGGCGACGTGGCGCTGTTCAACCCGCTCGTGAATCAGTGCCTCGCGAGTCAGGCGAACCAGAACCAGTGCGCCGTGCCGCTCGGTGGTTTGTCGCTGTGGGAGGCCAACGTCGAGACGCGCGTGAAGATCGCCGGGCCGTTCTCCGGCGTCGTCTTCTGTGACGCTGCCGACGTCGCGGCGGAGAAGCTCACGCTGCGCTTCGACCGCCCGCACCTGTCGTGCGGACTCGGGGCGCGTTACGACACGCCGGTCGGACCGATCCGCGCGGATGTCGGCTACCGCATCCCGGGCGTGCAGGTGTTCAGCGGACCGCAGGAGTACGTGCCCGAGCTGATCCCGGGCGTACCGATCACGATCTCGCTCGGACTGGGAGAGGCGTTCTGATGAAGCGCATTTTGGGCAAGGTCACGTTCGTCCTCCTCGGCCTCGCCGTGTTCGTCGTCGCGCTCGGCGTCGGCTTCCTCGTTCACCTGCGGCTCGGCGTCGTGCGCGAGCTGCTCGTCCGCCAAGTGGATGGCGTGCTCGCCGATTCGTTCGCGGGGCGCGTCCACATCGGACGCGTCGAGTCGATCGGTCTTCGAGGGCTTCGCGTGAGCCGCGTCGAGGTCGACGATCCGGACGGCGTGCGCGTGCTGACGGCGACGAACGTCCACGCCACGCTCTCTGCAGTCGGCCTCGCGCGCGCGGAGATCTTCGGCGACCAGATCGTGATCGACAGCGTCGACGTGGATGATGCCGACGTTCTCGTCGATCAAGCGCCGAACGACGGGCTGCGCATCGCGCGCGCGTTCGCACCGAAGCATCCGTCGACCACGAACGAGCCGTCGAAGCTCGTCTTGTCGATCCACGACATCGGGCTCATTCATGCGTGGGTGCATGGTCACGCGCAGGACCAGATCGTCGACGCCGACGTGGATCATGCGAGCGCGTCGCTCGACGTCGTGCGCGCGGCGCTCGCGATCGATCTCCGCGGCGCGGGCGTGACGGCCCGCGCGATGCCTCGCAACGCGAACCCGCGCGGACACGTTGCCGCGCGGCTCGTTCAAGACACGGAGCCTCACGCGTTCGCGGCATTCTTGGGGCACGTGGGCGCCGTCCCGCTGCACGCGACCGGGCGCGTCGACGGCGAAACGTTCGTGGCGAGCGCGACGGTTCCGACCACGACCCCAGCGAGCGTGCACTCGATCGCGCCCGAAGTCCCGCTCTTCGAGAGCGTGGGGCTCGACGCGGAAGCGCAAGGGCGCGCGAACGCGTTCGTATTTCACGTGCGTGGAAACGTCGGGCCAGGCGCGGTCGACGGGAGCGGGCGCGTGAATCATGGCGCGGTCGCGGCGCGCGCGTACGCGCGGCACGTGGACGTACGCGCGTTCGAGCCGAGCCTTCGCAAATCGGATCTCGCAGCCGATGCCGTCGTGGACATGCGCGATGGCGTGACGCGAGCGCGCGGGCACGTCGACGCGCCGGGCGGTCATGTCGTCGCGCGAGCGGATCTCGACGATCACGTCATCGACGCGGAGGCGACAGGGAGCCTATGGAACGCTCGAAGCGCGCTCGCGCCCGTCCTCGCAGGTACGCAGCTCGACGGCTGCGGCGCCTTCCACGCGCGCGCGATCCTCGATCGCGACACGCACGACGTCGTCGCGACGACGTGGGCACGCTTCGAGAACGTCGCGCACGCGGACGCGTCGGCGGGCGTCGTCCAGCTCGATGCACATGCCGCCGGCGCGCTCGCGGATCCGCAAATCGACGCGCGCGTCTACGCCGAGCGCACCGTGATCCCTCACGTGAGCGTGAAGTCCGCGCGCCTTCGCGCAACGGGCCGTCTGCACGATGCAGAAGTCACGGCACGGGTGAACGCCAACGGTCCTTTCGACCTTCGCGCGCGCGTTCGCGCTTCGAACAGCGCTGTCGCGTTGGACGATCTCGACGTTCGAAGCAATGGCTCGCAGATTTTGTCCGGCGACGTCGACTTCGCGCGCGAGCGTCTGCACGCGAAGCTCGTCGGGCGCGCGATCGATCTCGCCCAAGTGAAGGACACGCTCGGCGTCGACGTTCCGCTCGCGGGCAAGCTCGCGCTGGACGTGGATGCCACGGCGACGAAGACCGACGTCGAGGGACGAGTCACGCTCGACGGGCGGCACCTCTCCTGGGACCGCTGGCAAGACATCGACGCCCGTGTGGATGCGGCCGCCGTCGGCGGTCACTTCTCGCTCGTGTCTCGCGCGCGCATGCCGAACGTCGGTTGGCTCGCGATCGACTCCGTCGATTTGCAACCGCACGGCTCGCCGCTCGCGATCGAGTCGTGGAAGCGCGCGACAGGAAGCGTCCACATCGACGCATCGGGCGACATCGCGGCCGCCACGCACCTCGTGGACGACACGCAGACGCCGGCGGCCGGATATGGGCGCGTGTCGCTCGTGGCGCGCCGTTCGACGCCGAACGAAACGCCCGACGTCACGCTCGACGTGACGACGCAGAAGCTCACGGTGACGAACAAGGCCTATCCGCTCGACGTCACCGCGCACGCCCACCTCGATCGCGAAGGCGAGCTCGCGCTGCGCGCCTCGGCGGGCACGGGCCACGGCACCGCCCTTCTCGACGGAAAGACGAAGCTCGATTGGCACGACCTCCTCGCGGGCAATCCGCCGGATTTCAGCGCCCTCCCCTTCACTGCCGACGTCGACTTGCCGACGAACGATGTCGCGGCGACGTGCAAGGATCTCGGCATCTTCTGTCGCGGCCAGGTCGGCGTGACGGCGCACGTCGAGGGCCCGATCGATCGGGCGCACGCCAAGATCACGGCGAAGCTCTCCGGATTCCGTTCGAGCGCCTCTCCCTTCGCCGGTCCAGTCGACGCGACGATCGACGGTGCGTTCGATCGCACCGCGGGCTCGGCCACGCTCCACGTGCTTCAGAAGAACGCACCGGTGCTCGAGGCGAAGCTCGACCTTCACGTCCCCGCGGGTCCGGCGTCTTGGTACGCCTCGATCGACGCGAAGCTCTCGAACGCCGCCGTGCGGGCGCCGCCGAATTTCTCGGATGATCAGATCACCGCGCGTCTGAACGGCACGGCGACGATCACGAACCTCCACAAGGACGCTCGCGTCCGCGTCATGGTCGACGCATCGCAAATCGACATCGGCGGCGTGAAGGACGATCGCGGCAAGCTCACCGCGAGCTACGACGGCCAGAAGCTCGACGCGGTCATGCAGATGTCGGGGGGCGACAGCAACATCGATCTGCGCGCGAACTCCTTCGCGACGTGGGGCTCGGCGCTCGTCCCGACGTTCGACCCGAAGCAGCCCGCGACGATCGCCCTGAAATCAGGCGGTTTCCGCCTCTGCACGTTCGCGCCGTTCGTGCCCGCGACGCTCGGCGACGTGGATGGACGGCTCGACGCCGACGCGTCGGCGACGATCGCCTTCGCGCCCGCGCGCGTCGCCTTCAAGGGTTGGGCGAAGATCTCGAACGGCCAGATCGAGTCCGCGATGCTCGGCGACATGCACGACATCCAGGCCAAGCTCGTGACGGAGCCCGACGGATCGTTCGCGCTCCAGGATGCGCACTTCCGCGGCACGACGGGCCTCGTGAACGTCACCGGACACGCGCACGCGACGCACGGCATCGTCGACGACGTGAAGATCGGCGCGACCATCGCGCGGAGGGAGCCCTTCCCGCTCGTCGTCTCGGGCCAGGCGCTGGGCGACGCATGGGGACGCTTCGACATCGACGTGAAGCCTCGCAACGATGGCTTCGCCGTCGCCATCGACGTGCCCTCGCTCCACGTGACGCTTCTCGAGGTCTCGCATCACACGCTGCAAGATCTCGCGCCCTCTCCGTACGTGACGATCGGCGTAAAACACCACGGCGAGCTCGTCCCCGTCGCGCTCGCGCCACCGCAGAAGCCAAAACACAATCCGCTGCCCGTCACGATCGCGGTGAATCTCGGCGACGATGTCGAGATCGTCCGCGGCGACATGCTCAGGATGAGGCTCACGGGCCACCCCGTCGTGCACATCGCGGATCAGACGACGATGACCGGAACGATCCGTCTCGTTCGAGGCGTGATCGACGTCCAGGGCAAGCGCTTCGAGGTCGAGCGCGGTTTCGTCACGTTCCTCTCGGATCCTTCCAACCCGAACCTCGACGTCGTGGCTGGTTGGAACGCGCCGGACGGAAGCCACGTGACGGCGCAGTACCTCGGCGCGGTGAAGGACGGGCGCCTCGTGCTCTCGTCCGACCCTCCGCACACGCAAGACGAGATCGTGGCGCTCCTCGTCTTCGGCAGCACCAACGGGCCGACGCCCTCGACGGGCGCGTCGGGCGGCAACCTCGCGGCAAAGGCGATCAGCACAGGCGCCTCGTTCGCGACACAGCCGTTCAACAAGGCGCTCGAACAGCTGACGCACGTCGACATCAAAGTGCGCGTCGACACGAGCGGCACGGCTGCAAAGTCCGAGGTCGAGGTGCAGATCGCGAAGAACATTTCCGCGCAAGTGGCGTACGTCCTCGGCATTCCGCCGCCCGGAACCGACCCGGATCTGACATGGCTGACGCTGGCGTGGCACGCCACCGCGCGCTGGTCGTTCGACTTCACGATCGGCGACCACGGCTCGACCATCGTCGATTCGTTGTGGCACCTCCGGTACTGAGCTTGCATTCGATGTAGGTCGAAGGAGTTCGTCATGATGAAGCGGTACCTCGCCGTCATCGCCATTTCCGCCGCGCTTGGTTGCGCGGGAACGACTCGAGAGCCCGTCTCGGCCACGACCACCACGACGACGGCGATCATCGCCGCGGGTGTCGACGGCCCGGCGCAGCCGAAGGTCGACCCGAAGCCGATCGAGACGTTCACCGACGATCAGATCCTCGCGCTGCTCTCGACGTTCAATACGGGCGAGCTCGAGCTGACTGCGCTCGTCCCCGATCGCTCGCGCGATTCGAGCGTGAAGCGCTACGCGTCGAACCTTCACAAGGATCACTCCGCTGCGCGTGAAGCCGAGTCGCGCCTCTCCGAGCGCCTCGTGATGAAACCGCAAACCACGGACCGCATGCGCGACTTGCAGGCCGAGACGCAGAAGGAAATCGACAAGCTCCGCTCGATGAGCGGCCACGACTTCGACGTCGAGTTCGTCACGAACCAGGTCGATCGCCAGCGCGATTGTCTGGCGATGATCGATCTGCAGCTCGTCCCGAGCGCGAAGGTCCCCGAGATCCGGGCCCACCTCTCGTCGATTCGCGACGAGGTCGATCATCATCTCCGCGACGGCGAGACGCTCAAGCGCTCGCTCGGCGGTCCGATCATCGCGGCCCCCGTAGCCATTAGGTGAGCCATGGCTAGAGCGATCTGGAAAGGCAGCGTCGCTTTCGGCCTCGTGCAAATCCCCGTCGAGCTCTTCGTCGCCGAAGAGCCGAACGAGCTGTCGTTTCGGCAGCTCGACAAGCACGACTTTTCGCCGATCGGTTACGACCGCATCAACAAGCGCACCGGGAAGAAGGTGGCGTGGGACGACATCGTGCGAGGCTTCGAGTGGGAGAAAGACGAGTACGTCGTTCTCTCCGACGAAGAGCTCGAGAGCGCGAACGTCGAGGCCACGCACACGATCGACATCGTCGCGTTCGTCGACGAAGGCGAGGTCGACCCGATCTTCTTCGAGCGGCCGTATTACGTCGCACCGACGAAGCAAGGCGTGAAGGCCTACGCGCTCCTGCGTGAGACGCTGGCGAAGAACAAACAAATCGGCATCGCGAAGGTCGTCATCCGCACGCGCCAGCACCTCGCCGCGCTCATGCCCAAAGGCGAAGCGTTGACGCTGGTGCAGCTCCGCTTCGCGCACGAGCTCCGCCCTGCGGAGGATCTGCCGCTCCCACCGAAGAACCTCGAGAAGCTCGGCGTCTCCGCCGCGGAGCAGCGCATGGCCGACACGCTCGTCAAAGGCATGCACGACGAGTGGAAGCCCGAGCAATACAAGGACACGTTCCGCGACGACGTCCTCGCGCTGGTCGAGAAGAAGGCGAAGGCCGGCGAGCTCAACACGGTCGCCGAGCTTCCGCACGAGAAGCGCCCGCACAAGCAGAAGAGCAACGTCGTCGACTTGATGGACATGCTCAAGAAGAGCCTCGGTGAGAAGGGCATTCCCGAGCCTGCGTCGTCGAGCAACGGGCACGCGAAGAAGCCCGGTCCGAAGAAGACGACGCACCACCGCAAGAACGGTCATCGCAAGTCGGCGTGATGGCGCTCGACACCTACAACGAGAAACGCCACTTCGAAAAAACACGCGAGCCCGAGGGACGCGTCGCGCATACGAAGGGCGGCTTCGCGTATTTGATTCAGAAGCACGCGGCGAGTCACCTCCACTACGACTTCCGGCTCGAGCTCGACGGCGTGCTCCTCAGTTGGGCGGTTCCGAAAGGTCCATCGCTCGATCCGAAGGACAAGCGGCTCGCGATGCAGGTCGAGGATCACCCCGTCGAGTACGGCAGCTTCGAAGGGACGATCCCGAAGGGCGAGTACGGCGGCGGAACCGTCATGCTGTGGGATCGCGGGACCTGGGAGCCGGAAGGCGATCCACGCGACATGGTTCGTCGCGGCAGGCTCACGTTCACGATCCACGGCGAGAAGCTGAAAGGAAAGTGGCACCTCGTTCGCTCTGGCGGGGAGCGCAAGTGGCTGCTCTTCAAAGGCGCGGACTCGCAAGCGCGGAAGAACGGCGCGTCGGCCATCGTCGACAAAGAGCCGATGAGCGTCGCGACGGGTCGCTCGCTCGACGAGATCGCCGCGGACGACGACAAGACGTGGCGCTCGAATCGCGAGCCGAAGAAGAAGACGAAGCGCGCGACGGCAGCGCCGAAATTCACGCCGCCCGAGCTCGCGACGCTCGTGAAGGAAGCGCCCGAAGGCGACGACTGGCTCCACGAGGTGAAGCTCGACGGCTACCGCATCGTCGCGCACGTACATCGCGGCAAGGCGACCCTCTTTTCGCGCAACGGAAAGGACTGGACGGATCGCATGCCGGACGTCGCGCGTGCGGTCGCGAGGCTCGACGTGAAGAGCGCGATCCTGGACGGCGAGGTCGTGGTCCTGCGCGAAGACGGCGTGAGCGATTTTCAGCGTCTCCAGAACGCGCTCGGTACCGGCGACGAAGATCTCACGTACTTCGTGTTCGATCTGATCGAGCACGACGGGCGCGATTTGCGACGCCAGCCGCTCGAGGAACGAAAGAAGATCTTGCAACAGCTCGTGCCGAAACGCGGCACCGCGCGCTACAGCGATCACGTCATCGGTGACGGCGCGAAGTTCTTCGAGCATGCGTGCAAGGTCGGGCTCGAAGGAATCATTTCGAAGCGCCGTCAGGCGCCGTACGTGTCGGGGCGCGGGCGCGATTGGCTGAAGGTGAAGTGCCTCGGGCGGCAAGAATTCTTGATCGTCGGTTGGACGGATCCGAAGAACTCGCGAGACGGCTTCGGCGCGCTCTTGCTCGGCGTGCGCAAAGGCAAAGACCTCGTCTACTCGGGCAAGGTCGGGACTGGTTTCTCCGCGGCCTCGCTCGCGTCGATCGCGCCGAAGCTTCGTGCGCTCGGAAGCGACGCGCCGGCGGTGAAGAACGCCCCGCGCGGGCGCTCGATCCACTGGGTCCGGCCGTTGCTCGTGTGCGAGGTCGAGTTCAGCGAGATCACGGCCGACGGCATCTTGCGCCACCCGTCGTTTCGCGGCTTGCGACAAGACAAGCCCGCGGAGGACGTCATCGTCGAGCGCCCTACGACCACGCCGCGCGCGCACAAACCGAAGGCGAAGGTCTCGAACGCGGACAAAGTTCTCTTTCCCGACTGCGGCGTGACGAAGGGCGAGCTCGCCGATTACCTCGAGCGCGTGAGCCCGTGGATGCTCCCGCACGTCGCGCGGCGGCCGCTCATGCTCGTGCGCTGTCCGAACGGGATTTCGAAATGCTTCGTACAGAAGCACGTGTCGTTGCCGGGCGTCTCGGGTGTCGATGTCGGTGACGACGAAGAGCACACGATGGTCGAGGACACGAAAGGCCTCGTGGCGCTCGCGCAAGGGGGCGTCGTGGAGATCCACACGTGGGGCTCGCACGCCGGATCGATCGAGCGACCGGATCTCCTCGTGTTCGATTTGGATCCCGATCCTTCCGTGAAGTGGAAGGAGGTCGTCTCGGCGGCTCGTCTCATTCGCGAGCGGCTCGAGGGCTTGGGGCTCGCTTCGTTCGTCAAGACGACCGGCGGCAAAGGCTTGCACGTCGTCTGCGCCATCGCGCCGAAGATGACGTGGGACGCTGCCAAGGAGTTCGCGAGCGGTGTCGCGCACGCGATCGTCAAGGAAGAGCCCGGGCGCTTCGTCGCGACGATGACGAAGTCGAAGCGCAAAGGAAAGATCTTCATCGACTTCTTCCGCAACGGGCGTGGAGCGACGTTCATCGCGCCG
>Ga0207677_10002177_pt1 | contig 10299 bp, 11 predicted proteins | sample KBSMisM42_FD_184311 | JGI IMG/M metagenome (GOLD analysis project Ga0207677, IMG submission 184311) | Miscanthus rhizosphere microbial communities from Kellogg Biological Station, Michigan, USA - KBS Miscanthus M4-2 (SPAdes) (version 2) | ecosystem: Host-associated > Plants > Roots >...
CCATCCGTCCGGAAAAGTTAAAATTCTTGATGTTGGAACAGGAAGTGGTTGTATTGCCATTTCATTGAAAAAGCTCTCGGTGACGGAAGTTTGGGCTTGCGACATAAGTGATGAAGCGCTGAATGTCGCAAGAATAAATGCCGATGCGCTGAACGCGACCATTGATTTTATACCATTGAATTTTTTAGACGCGGATCAGCGAAAGCAACTACCAGCTATTGATATTATCGTTAGTAACCCCCCTTACATTCCGCGAAATGAAAAAACGGAGATGAAAAGAAATGTTGTGGGATACGAACCATCAACAGCCTTGTTCGTCCCCGACGACGATCCGCTGACCTTTTATAAAGCTATTGCGGACTTCGGAAGAGAAAAATTAAATAAGGGTGGAAATATCTACGCCGAGATACATGAAAATTTAGGGGAATCGGTCAACAATCTATTTCTATCAAAAGGATATCAAACTGTTTATTTGAAAAAAGATTTGCAGGGAAAGGACAGAATGATAAAGGCCACTAATTGATCCTTGAATATTCTGTCTTATAGATAAAATTGCCTGATGAAGAGTATGTGAGAATTAATTTGTCGCGATCTAACCTCTCCACTTTTAGACTCGCAGCGCCGGGTATGTTGCCGTACCGATCTGCTTCATAATGAAGTGTGAGTTCTTGCAACGTTTCATCATAGTTATAACTGCCACTTCTACCGGGAACATCAGTTGCCGAACCAAACGTGCCTTCGGTGGAGAAATTGTAAAATTGTGGATGGTTGTCAACCTGCACCCAGTTGTAAGTTCCATTGTCCTGCACCGTGTAAACAGAAACGCTTCTCCACTGCCCAACAATGGTGACCGTGGATTCCTTTTTGCATGATATAAAAAATAGTATAAGGGGAGATAAGCAGAATATCAATAATTTGATTTTCATAGATGGATCTGATTGCTCTAAGCTAATAAACTCCTCCAGGAAAAACAACGTAATTTTACTTCACATTAGCTACGACTTTTGCGCCCGATCTTTTTGAGAGTCGCATGATCCTGAACACTTCGCCATAGTAGGCGGTCGTGTCTGCGTTGATAACCACTGTAGGAGTATCCACAGTGGCTTTATATTTATTGATTGCCTGTGTAAGAAGGGAGTCGATCATTGTATTATCAACCTTGGTCGTACCAATATAGTACTTCTGGTCCTTGTCGATCGAGACAATAATGTTTTGCTTGGCCTTTGTATCTTTTGTGCCTCTTGGCAAACCCACTTTTACCACGTTCGGATTGGCCAGCGTCGCAACGATCAAAAAGAACATGAGCAGAATGAAAATAATGTCATTCAGTGAATCTGTAAATACTTCTGCCTCCTTGTGTGCTTTCTTCCTTAAGTTCATTCAGATTATCTTGTGGGTTCCTGTAAAATATCTAGAAAATCTGCAGCAGCTACTTCCATCCGGTTGGCTGTTTTTTCTACTCTTGTATGGAGATAATTGTACGCTATGAACGCGATCAAACCAATGACAAGACCAGAGATCGACGTGACCAGTTTTACATAGATGCCACCGGCAATGGTGTTCAGCTCAAACTCGTTGGTAGAATTAATTCTGAAAAATAATTGCATCAGCCCTGCCAGCGTTCCAATAAAACCAAAAATCGGAGCTGCCCTTGATATGACGGACAATACCCCGAGATTTTTTTCCAGTTTGAACATTTCGAGTTGAGCCACACTTTCCATGTTGCGCTCGATATAGTCTATGGGCTTGCCCACACGCTGAATGCCTTTGTCGATGATCCTCGCCACGGGATTGCTGTTGTTTTTTGCAAAACTTTTTGCAGCACTAAGATTTCCACTGAGAATATGGTCCCGGATAATATTCATAAAATTGGCGTCCACCTTCGATGCTTTCTGAATAGCAATGTAACGTTCAAAAAAAACAAAAATGGTAATTAAAAAAAGTAATGCCAAAGGAATCATGATGACGCCGCCCGTGCTAAGTAATTCGAAAATGCTTAGCTTACCATCGCCATTTGTATCTCCCTGGATGTGTGTTAACAGTCTTTGAGTTGAATCAACAATCTGTAAAAGATTAATCATATCAATCCGGATTAGGTGCGTAAAAGTAATTATCGTTATAGAGTAAGTGCCTGAATACTTTTCAACAACTGTGAATGAACGAAAAAAACGATGCCACGTTGTTCGAGGCATCTAAGTTTTAGTAATCTTTAACACGTTTAAATCGGAGTTCTGGGTTCGAGGTTTGAGGTTAAATCGAAGGTTTCGTTCTTGGTTTGCGGGCCTCACCCTTAAAATCAGGGTTTTGAAGGTAATTGATAAAGGCCATGATTTTATTTCCTAAGATTATATTTTTCTGACATAACTCATCAAACTTAGCGTGTAAAATATGTCTTCGGTCTGAACATCGATAAAGTTGTGAACGAAACTCGCGATTGGACCCCTTGGCAATCATTAAAAAATTTTTGAACTCGGCATTTCCTGACCTTTCAACTCCTTCCGCAATACGATCCATCACGGAGCCGGACGAAGCATTCATCTGATTTCTAAGTTCAAAATCCATGGCAGGGTGGTTTCTTCGACCAGCTTATCGAAATCTTTTGTCTGAATTCTTGCCAATTGCCAGATCTCCAGATCTTCAAATCGCGTTATTGTTGCCATACCAGGATAAGGTTAGGTATTTAACTGTGAACATCGAACATCAAACTTCGAACATCAAACATCGAACTATTTCGCAACAGTGCCTGCCTGTTTCACCATCAGTGCCTGTATTTGTTTCATGGTAGCCTCCATTCCTTCAGCACTTCCATCTAAAAAGATCACATTTCCTTTTCCAAACTCAGCGAAATTTTTTATCGCTTCTGTCCACATGCTGAAAAGGATCACATTCGTATCGAGATTTGCCTGTTTCATTTGTTCGGCTGCTTCCGTCATGCCGCGGGCGACCTCCTGCCTGAACAAGGCAACACCCTGGCCACGCAACCGGGCCGCTTCCTTTTCTGCTTCAGCGGAGATTTTAATGGCATTTCCCTCGGCCTCGGCCGCTTTTGTTTTTGTTATCAATAGCGCCTGCCCTTCATTTTCTGCAGCGGCTTTTAAATTATTTGAAGCAACTACTTTGCTCATTGAATCAAGGATCACTTTGTCGAAAGTGATATCATTGATCTGGAGATCCTGGAGATGATAACCCCAGTTTTCCAAAGTATGATCCACCTGGTCCTTTACATATTCTACTATCTCTTTGCGAAGTCCCAGGACCTCGGCCTGTTTTTTTGAAGCAACATACGTGCGAATAGAACCCTCAATTGTCCTCACGAGAGCCTGCATCATATCCTTATCACTCACAAATTTGAAAGCAACTTTTTTTATCGTCTCCTCATCCTGGTTTTGCACAGAATATAAAAGCATGGATTTGAAATAAACATTAGCCTGGTCGCCAGTAATGGCCTGGAATTCCAATTCTACAGAACGATTTTGATACGATATCTTCTTATAAACTGATTCAAGTAGGGGTAACTTCATTCGCAAACCAGGCAGAACAATACGTTGATATTTTCCAAACATGGTAATTACCCCAACATAGCCCTGGTTGATAGTAAAAAATGAGCTGAAAAAAAGAATGATAAGAATAAATATCCACCAGTTAGCAATCAGAAATTTTCCGAGATCCATATTAATAGATTTATTTGAAATTACTGCCCAATGTAAATAAATAATTCCACTCTCCTGTTCAATTGCCTGCCGCCGATCGTTCCATTATCGGCTATTGATCTTTCAGCTCCATAAGTTTGTTTTTTCAATGATAATTTTTGACTGAGGTAAGTGGCAACTGATGAAGCCCGATGATTGGAGAGCTTTTCATTGTAGGCGGCGCTACCTGTATTGTCTGTATATCCTTCCACTATCAGTGAATCAATTTTGATCACTTTGCAAAGAAGCTGTAAGGCTATTCAGCAAATGAAAACTTTTTTATTGAGCGATGATTGGTTCACATCGAAAAAAATGTCGGGGAACCGTGAGGGGATCTATCCTGTAGAAAATTGTTCTGTTCACTTTTGGTGGATGAGGCGGATTCCCGATATGATTTTTAATATAAATATCCAGGAATTGGTGCCGGGAAATAGAAAAACAAAATGGTTTATAATTCTTACAGAGTCTTTTCCTCTTCCGACGAAGTCATTTCGGACCAAACCTGCACAAGATTTACCAGCACCTCAACAGATTTCTCCATATCCTGGATGCTTACATACTCATGTTTGCCATGATAAGCCATTTCCCCGGTGAAAATATCAGGACAAGGAAGGCCCATAAACGACAACCGTGAGCCATCTGTTCCTCCCCGGGCACTTTGTTTTTTAAATCTCACGCCGGCTCTTTGCATGGCCTCTGCGGCAGACTTTTCTATTTGGGGGTATCTGCTTATCACGTCTCTCATATTCCGGTATTGCTCCTTTACATCAAACTCATACGAGGAACCAGGATATTTCCCGACTGCTTGGCGTGCAAACTGCTCCAGTCTTGTCTCGTGAAGTTTTAAATTCCTTGTCTCAAAGTCACGAACGATGAATTCCACCCTGGCTTTTTCTGCCATACCCTCTATATAAACAGGATGTACAAAACCTTCGCGATCTCCGGTGGTCTCTGGAGAAAATTCTTCCCTGGGCAGGAGATCCAGGAATGCGGCAGCCACTTTCAAAGCGTTTACCAATTTTCCCCTGGCATAGCCAGGATGTTCACTCACTCCATGAAACGTAACCACTGCAGCATCTGCACTGAATGTTTCATCAGTAAATGCTCCCCTTTCACCTCCATCCAGCGTATAACCAAAATTGGCTCCGAGTTTTTGAATATCTACTTTATCTACTCCCCGACCTATTTCTTCATCAGGAGTAAATAAAATTTTAATGGTGCCGTGTTTGATATCAGGATACCGGATCAAAAAATTGGCAAGATCCATTATGATGGCAACACCCGCCTTATTGTCAGCACCCAGCAATGTTTTACCAGAGGCAGTAATGATATCCTCTCCTATTTTTTGTTTTAAATAAGGGTGTTCCCGGGCAGATATCACTTGTGTTGTATCATCGGGAAGAACGATATCATTGCCCTTGTAATTCTTATGCACAATAGGTTTTACATCACAACCTGATGAATCAGGAGAGGTGTCAACGTGAGCGCAAAAACAAATTACCGGAACATCCTTATCGATGGTTGCGGGGATCGTCGCGTACACATAGCCCCATTCATCAAGGTGAGCATCACGGATACCAATCTGTTTCAATTCATCCACCAACAACCGACTTAAATTTTTTTGTTTTTCGGTGGAAGGAATTGTGGTTGAGTGTGGGTCGCTCTGAGTATCTATTTGCACATACCGAATAAATCTATCCTGCACTGTTGACTGGTAATTTCCAAACATAGTAAAAGTTAAGATGGCCGAATATACGACCATTTGCAATTTGCATAAGACGAGGATAGTTTCTACCTTTTATATTCAAACCAAAATCAGCTATATGAAAAAATGGATCATCGGCTCATTAGTAGGAGCCATCATTGTTTTTGCCTGGCAATTCCTTTCGTGGACGATGATGGGAATTCATTCGGGTGAAGAAAGGTACGCATCGCCGCAAGACCAGGTTCTCTCAACACTCAGTTCCTCCAACCTGGAAGATGGCATGTACATGTTGCCCAATACCCAACCGGGCGCCACCATGAAGGAACAGCAAAACCTGATGCAACAAAATGAAGGTAAGCCATGGGCCCGGATCGTTTATGTTAAGAGCATGAGCACAAGTATGGCAACGCCCATTATCATGGGCTTCATTGTAGATATCTTACTGGTGGTACTGCTTATCTCAATTCTTGTTCGTGGCGGCCTGCCAAGTTTCACCGGGATCTTTACCGGGGCCATCGCGGTCGGGTTATTCAGTTTTTTATGGGAACCTTATATGCAACATAACTGGTACAATGTGCCATGGTCTGCCATAAAAGGACATTTGATCGATGCCATTGTTGCGTGGGGACTATGCGGGTTGTGGTTAGGCTGGTGGCTCAGAAGGCCCGTCAATTGACAATGGCACAGATCATTGACAACCGTAAAACTAAAATGCTTCTCTTGTTGGAGAAGCATTTTTAATATCTGGTTGTTTTTGCAGATCAACCTATGGCATAATTATTAATGGTTTGCCACCGACGATCTCCACAAGCTCAATATCAAAGATCAGCTCTTCGCCTGCTAATGGATGATTGGCGTCGAGGATCACGCCATCATCTTTTACCTCAGTGACTATCACGGGTATATTTTGTCCGGAGCCATTACTCATCATCAATTGCATCCCCTCTTTAATTTCCATATCATTTGGAAAGCGATCCTTCGGAAATTCTATGAGCATATCTTCACTGCGAGGTCCATAAGCTTCCTCCACCGGGATATTGATCGTCTTTTTTTCACCAACCTTCATTCCGCTAACACCCTCATCAAAACCCTTTATCACTGATCCACTTCCTATTTCAAATTCAAGCGGCTCGCGTCCCGCTGAGCTATCAAAGGTTTCACCATTTGTTAATTTGCCATGATAATGAACTTTTACCTTGTCACCTTTTTTTGCTTCCTGCATGATTACTTGTTTAATACCTAAAATTTATTTTCTCCAACTTTCATTCCACTAATTAACTTCTGTTGTCAGTTTGCTCTGCTGACGCTTCAGCGAAGGCACAGTTGGGAGGTGCCTCACTTCAATTTCAGAATTTTACAGAGCAGGGCTGAGAATCTTAATGATATATGGAAGGGCCTGCAAGATAACCTATTATTTCATGCAACTATCCGGATATTTCCTGTATCTAATAGTTACTTTTGACCATAGATTACCCTGATTAATATGATCAACATGAAGTTTATTCCCCTGATCTTTTCTTTACTCATTATTCTTGCGGATTGCACAGCACAGAAAAAACAGGGAACATCTGTCAGTAACAACCAGGAAACCCAAAACCAAAATCGAACCGGCAGCCAAGCAGTAATCGGTGACCAACCAGCCCGAAAGGACTCCTTCGGAGAAACCAAAATTATTCCCGGTGCCGAAAGGATCAGTGTTTATCTGCCACTGATAAAGGGAAAACGAATTGGCATTTTTGCCAATCAAACTTCAATGGTCGGCCATACACACCTGGTTGACACATTAAAAAAACTGGGGGTTAATATTAAAGTGATCTTTGGCCCTGAGCATGGCTTCCGTGGTACCGCTGATGCAGGAGAAAAAGTTGGAAACTATGTTGATGAAAAGACGGGTATTCCGGTCGTATCACTTTACGGTGGAAAATCGAAGCCCGATGAAAATGATCTGAAAAATATAGATGTTCTCATTTTTGATTTACAGGATGTCGGTTGCCGCTTTTATACATACATAAATTCAATGCAGGATTTTTTGGAAACGGCATTGGAAAATCACAAACCTTTATTGCTCCTGGACAGACCTAATCCAAACGGGTTTTATGTGGATGGTCCTGTCTTGGATCCAAAATTTAAAAGCGGAGTTGGAAGACAACCTATCCCCATTGTTTATGGCATGACGATCGGAGAATATGCCAGGATGCTTTGCGGCGAAAGATGGCTCACTGAAAAAGCCAATGAGATCAATGCCTTTAATATTACAACAGAAGAGACGGTCGATACACCTTTTCATTTTCTTGTGATCAAATGCGAAAACTACACGCATCATTCAAAATATATTTTACCGGTGAGACCATCCCCAAATCTTCCCGAAACACAGGCCGTATATCTTTACCCTTCTACTTGTTTATTTGAGGGAACTGCATTGAGTGAAGGACGTGGCACAGAAAAACCATTTGAATACATCGGTCATCCATTATTGCCAAAGAATATGTTTTCTTTTACACCTAATCCCAATGAAGGAGCAAAAAGTTCAAAACACTATGGGGAGGTTTGCTATGGATGGAATTTCGGAGGCACTCTTGAAGAAGTGCTAAAAAGAACCGATGCAAGGATCCAATTAAAATGGATCATCGGTGCGTACCAGATTTTTCCAGGAAAGGACAGTTTCTTTCTAAAGACAAACAGCTTCAATCGCCTCGCGGGTAATGACATACTGATGCAACAGGTAAAAGACGGAAAGAGTGAAGATGAAATACGCAAGAGTTGGGAACCGGGACTAATTCAATTCAAAGCCATCAGGAAAAAATATCTCCTTTACCCGGACTTCGAATAGCATTCATTTTTGATTTCAGATTTTAGATTTTAGATTGCATATCGAATGACTGAAAAATCCGAAATCAGAAATCCCAAATCAGAAATCCGGGTCGTCTTCATGGGGACACCTGAATTTGCAGTGTCGAGCCTCGACGCAATGATGAAAGCCGGCTTGAACATTGTTGGAGTTGTTACGGCTCCCGATAAACCGGCTGGACGTGGAATGAAAATGAATGAGAGCGTGGTAAAAAAATATGCGCTCAAAAATGGGTTAAAGATCCTTCAGCCGGAAAAACTAAAGAACGAGCAATTTCTCTCTGAACTCAGATCGCTTAATGCAGATCTGCAAGTGGTCGTTGCATTCCGGATGTTGCCTGAAGTGGTCTGGAACATGCCGCCAAAGGGAACGATCAACCTTCATGCATCATTGTTACCGCAATATCGGGGAGCCGCGCCGATCAACTGGGCCGTCATTAATGGTGAAAAAGAAACAGGCGTAACAACCTTTAAGCTGCAGCATGAAATTGATACAGGAAATATTTTATTGCAGGAAAAAATTGAGATCGGCGATAATGAAACTGCAGGGGAATTGTATGACAGGATGAAAGAGATCGGCGCGAGATTGCTGGTTGATACTGTTAAGGGACTTATGGAAGGAACTTTACAGGAAACACCCCAATCGTCAATCGTGAATCGGCAATCGTCAATAGAAAATTACGATTCAACATACACGATCCACGATTCACGATTCACGATCAAACACGCTCCGAAGATCACCACTCAAACCTGCCAGATCGATTGGCGGAAGTCCACCGACGAAATTCATAACCTGATCCGGGGCCTTTCTCCCTACCCCGCCGCATTTACAGAACTAGGCGATAGAACTTTGAAAATTTTCAGAAGCGAAAAGGAACATGCTCCACCCACATCAAGACCAGGAAGATGGGAGACAGATAGAAAAACCTGGTTGAAATTTGCCTGCAGTGACGGTTACATTCACGTCAAGGATGTACAGCTTGAAGGAAAAAAGAGAATGGGCATTGAAGATTTTTTGAGAGGATACCGGTTCTAATCGCTTTACCAGCCACTCGCCAACACATCAGCAATATGCAAAGTTTTCAACGGATACCCTTTGTGCTTTATGTATCCTTCTAAATGCATGAGACAAGAAAGATCAGTCGAAATAAGGTATTCTGCATTTGTGGCCAGGGCGTTTTCAACTTTCTGCTCCCCCATCGCAATCGAAATAGCTTCAAACTTGACGGCAAATGTCCCACCGAAACCGCAACAGGTTTCCACGTCATTTAGCTCCGCCAGCTCAAGACCTTTGACATTGGCAAGAAGTTTTCTCGGCTCCTGTTTTATTCTGCATTCGCGCAACCCGGAGCAGCTATCGTGATAAGTTGCCTTACCCTCTAATTTAGCTCCGACATTATAAACCTGTAACACTTTTACCATGAATTCCGAAAATTCGTAAGTGCGCTTCGAAAGTTCTTTTAAGTCATTATGAAGTGAGGAGTTATCCAGGAGTTTTGAATAATAATTCCGGACAAAACCCACGCAACTTGCACTGGGCGCGACTATGTAATCATCGTCCCCAAACGAATCCTCTGGAACAAAATCTTTGATGAACTTCTTACAAACATCTTTTGCCGCGTCCCAGAAGCCGGCATTAAATGCAGGCTGCCCGCAACAGGTTTGATTGGGATTATACGTGACAATGCAACCGGTTTTCTCCAGCACTTTGATCATGTTGAACGCAGTTTGCGGATATAACTGGTCAACAAAACACGGTATGAAGAGTTGAACGTTCATGTCTTACATTGAAAAATTGAGCATTGAAAAGTGAACATTTTCTAATTGCTCAATAATCAATATTCAAGTTAAATTTGAATTCAAAAAACTACTTTTTTGCAGCTTGAGTAAATGAAATCATTTTAATCGCTGTCACGGCTGCTTCTTCACCTTTATGTCCATGGGTGCCCCCGATTCTTTCTTTTGCCTGTTCTTCGTTGTCAACGGTAAGTATTCCAAAAATAGTGGGAGCAGGAAGTAAAAGATTCAATTGAACTACTCCTTCTGTCACAGCCTTAC
>Ga0207677_10002180_pt1 | contig 10293 bp, 7 predicted proteins | sample KBSMisM42_FD_184311 | JGI IMG/M metagenome (GOLD analysis project Ga0207677, IMG submission 184311) | Miscanthus rhizosphere microbial communities from Kellogg Biological Station, Michigan, USA - KBS Miscanthus M4-2 (SPAdes) (version 2) | ecosystem: Host-associated > Plants > Roots > Rhizosphere...
GCCTCGGCCACGCCCGGCGACATCTGCTCGCGGATCTCGCCGAGGAGGCGCATCAGCGCCGTGATGTGCTCGACCGTCCACTCGTCGCGCCCCGGCAGCGAGAAACGGGCGAGCGACTTCTGCTCGTCGAGCCACGCAACTTGGACCTGGAACATGCGCTCTCCTTTCGGAGGGATGGCGTCGATCGGAAGCTGGCGGAGAGAGAGGGATTCGAACCCTCGAAACGCTATTAACGTTTACACGCTTTCCAAGCGTGCGCCTTAAGCCGCTCGGCCATCTCTCCGCGGGAGGGAAATTCTAGCGCGCGCAAAATAAAAAAGCCCGCCTGGCGGCGGGCTTTCGTGCGAGCAGCGGCCCGTTTAGGGCGCGCGTGTTGCGCTCAGGGGTTCGCGTGCTGGTAGGTCCGGATGTCGCGTAGCCGGGTCTCGCTCAGGAAGATGCTGCCGATCACGAGCGACATCACGGCGACCACGATCGGGTACCACAGCCCGAAGTAGATATCCCCCGTCGCCGCCACCATCGCGGTCGCGGTGAGCGGCAGCATGCCGCCGAACCAGCCGTTGCCGATGTGGTAGGGCAGCGACATCGAGGTGTAGCGGATCTCGGTCGGGAAGAGCTCGACCAGGAACGCGGCGATCGGGCCATACACCATGGTGACGTAGATCACCATGATGAAGAGGATCAGCTCGGCCATCACCCAGTTCACCTTGCTCTTGTCGGCCGAAGCCGGCGCGCCGGCGGCCTTGAGGGTCGCGGCGAGCTTCGCCTGATCCCAACCCTCGACTTTCTGGTCGCCGATCATCGTGACGACTGCCCCGGCCGGCCCGTCGACCGACTTGAACGACAGGCCCTGCTTGGTGAGGAAGTCCTTGACGCGATCGCAGTCGGAGAACTTGCTCCACGGGCCGACGAAGATGTGGAACTGGCACTCGCGCGAGTTCGCCTGGACCGAGATCGGCGTCTTGGCCGAGAACTGCTCGAGCGCCGGGTTCACGTAGTGCGTGAGGCCCGCAAAGAGCGGGAAGTACGTGACCGCGGCGATCAGGCAGCCGGCCATGATGATCTTCAGCCGGCCGATCTTGTCCGAGAGCCAGCCGAAGACGATGAAGAACGGCGTGCCGATCAGGAGCGATACCCCGATCAGCGTGTACGCCGAAACGTAGTCGAGCTTCAGCGTGATGGTGAGGAAGAACAGCGCGTAGAACTGGCCCGTGTACCACACCACGCCCTGGCCGGCGGTCGCGCCGAGCAGCGCGAGCAGCACGTACTTGTTGTTCGGATACTTCATGAAGCTGTCCGTGAGCGGGGATTTCGACCCTTTGCCCTCGGCCTTCATCTGCTGGAATATCGGCGATTCGTGCAGCTTCAGGCGGATGTAGACCGAGAAGATGAGCAGGATGATCGACACCCAGAAGGGCACGCGCCAGCCCCACTCGGCGAAGGTCTTCGCGTCCATGTTCGAGCGGCAGAGATAGATCACGAGCAGCGCGAGGAAGAGGCCGAGCGTAGCCGTGGTCTGGATCCAGGCCGTGTCGTAGCCGCGCTTGCCTTGCGGCGCGTGTTCCGCCACATAGGTCGCGGCGCCGCCGTACTCGCCGCCGAGCGCGAGGCCCTGCACGAGGCGCAGCGTCACCATCAGGATGGGCGCGAGCCAGCCCACCGTCGCGAAAGTGGGCAGGAGGCCGACGAGGAACGTCGCCGCCCCCATGAAGATGATCGTCACAAGGAAGGTGTACTTCCGGCCGACGAGGTCGCCGATGCGGCCGAAGACGAGCGCGCCGAACGGTCGCACGAGGAAGCCGGCGGCATACGCGGCGAACGCCGAGAGCAGTGCCGCGGTCTGGTTCCCGGGCGGGAAGAACAGCGCCGCGAAGAACGGCGCGAGCACCGCGTACAGGTAGAAGTCGTACCACTCGAATACCGTGCCGAGGGACGAGGCGAAGATGACTCGCCGCTCCTCGGTCTTGAAGCTGCGTACCGATTGTTCTTCGAACATTCCCTTTTTGGTTGCATCCGCCATTTGATAGCTCCCCTTTTCTCTCGTCGATGGCAAGAACCCACAGGCGCTGCCGTCCCGCGGCCGACTATGGCAAGCGAATCTTACGCGGGACTTACGAAGCCTGCGCCGCGGCCGTGCATTGCACCGCACCATCGCGCATCTATCAGGTGGTCAGGCGCCGAGCAGCTGCCTGATCTTTCCCATCAGGTCGCGCGTCGAAAACGGTTTGGTGATGTACAGGTCGGCGCCCACGTCGAGGCCGCGCGCCACCTCGGCGTCGCGGCCCTTGGCCGAAAGCATGACCACCTTGATGTGGCTCCAGTCCGGCCGCTCGCGGATGCGCTTGCAGACCTCGTAGCCGCTCTTCAGCGGCATCATCACGTCGAGGAGCACGAGGTCGGGCTGGCCGCTCTCGATCAGATCCAGCGCTTCGTCGCCGTTCCGCGCCACCTGCACCTCGAAGCCGTTGCTTTGGAGCAGGAACTCGAGCGCGGTGACGATGTTCGGCTCGTCGTCGGCGACCAGGATCTTCTTCGTCATGCGGCGCGCGGCGCGGCCGCGACGTCGAGCGGCAGCGTGAACGAGAAGCAGGCGCCGGCGCCCGGCCCGCTCTCGACCCACAGGCGCCCGCCGTAGTGCTCGACGATCTGGCGGCTGATGTGCAGGCCGAGGCCGCTGCCGTGCGGCTTGTCGGTCAGGCTGTCGCCCACCTGGCGGAACTTGTCGAAGATGACGTTCTGGTCGGCCGGATCGATTCCCGCGCCATTGTCGCGCACGTCCACGCGCAGGGCCGACCCCTGCCGGGCGAGCTCGACCTCGACGCGGCCCTCGCGCGGATGGCAGAACTTCGCCGCGTTGGAAAGGAGATTCAGCAGCACCTGGATGATGCGGTCGACGTCGGCCGTGATCGGCGGCACCCGCTCCGGCAACCTGACCTCGACCTGGATGTTGCGCTCCTCGAACACCTGGCTCATGCCGGCCAGCGCGTCGCCGACGACCTCCTTCAGGTCGACGCGCGCGGCCTGCCAGTCGGCCCGGCCGGACTCCATCTTCGAGACGTCGAGCACCTGGTTGATGAGGCGCGTCAGGCGCTCGGTTTCCTTCGTGATGATGCCGAGGAACCTCTTGCGCTGCTCGAGCTCGACCTCGGGGTCTTCGAACAGGATCTGGGTGAAGGCGCGGATCGAAGTGAGCGGCGTGCGCAGCTCGTGGCTGACCATCGACACGAAGTCGTCCTTGAGGCGGTCGAGCTCCTGCAGCCGCTCGTTCGCGGCGCGCAGCCCGGCGGTCGCCGCCTCGAGCTCGCGCGATTTCTGCTCGAGGCGATGGCTGTAGATCACCGCCTGCGATGCGTCGTCGACGATCGCGCGCACTTCCTCGAGCGTCAGCGCCTCTTCCTTGGCGACCGAGGCCACCATGACCCGCGCCGAGGCGGCGCCGATCGCGCCCGCGAGCTGGACCTCGACGAAATGCACGAGCTCGGCGTCCACCTCGAGCGCCTCCTCTGGCCAGCGCCGGCCGTGGGCGGCGGCGTACTGGCGGAAGGCGTCGCCCGCCACCGCGGCGCCGAGGAAGCGCGCGAGCATGTTGTAGAGGTCCGGCAGCGATGCCGTGCCGCGCCAGAAGCGCGCCCCGCCCGCCTCGCGGAAGGCGTCCACGAACACGCTCGCCTGGCGGTGCTCCTCGGCGCTCGGCGTGGCGATGAGCGACACGCCGACGTAGGCGCCGATGTTGGCGAGCATGCTCCAGATCATGGCGTGCGTGATCTGGTCGAGCCCGGACAGCCCGAACAGCGCGAGCGGCTTCAGCAGGCCAATGCCGAACGGCCCGTTCTCCAGCAACCCGATCGGCAGCCATTCCGAGCGTGCCAGCGCCGGCAGCAGCAGCGTATAGAGCCACACGGTAAAGCCGGCGACCAGTCCGCACAGGGCGCCGCGGCGGGTGCCGCCCTTCCAGAAGATGCCGCCGAGCACCACCGGAGCGAACTGCGCCACGGCCGCGAACGAGATCAGCCCGATCGACACCAGGGCGTAGGCTTCGCCGGCGAGCTTGAAGTACAGGTAGCCGAGCAGCAGGATGAGCACGATCGCGCCGCGGCGGATGCCGAGAAGCAGCCGCGTGAGATCGGCGCGCTCGTTCAGGCGCAGGCGCCGCATCCTGAGAAGCACCGGCATCACCAGGTCGTTGCACACCATGGTCGAGAGCGCGATGGTCTCGACGATCACCATTCCGGTCGCGGCCGAAAGCCCGCCGATGAACACGAGCAGCGCCAGCCATTCCCTCTTCTCTGCCATCGGCAGCGTGAGCACGAAGGTGTCGGCGTCCACCGTGCCGTCGGGGAAGCGCAGCAGCCCGCCGAAGGCGATCGGCAGCACGAACACGTTGATGGCGAGCATGTACAGCGGAAACAGCCAGATCGCCTTGTTGAGGTGGCGCTCGTCGAGGTTCTCGACCACCGTCACCTGGAACTGGCGCGGCAGGAACATGATCGCCATCATCGACAGGATGGTGAGCCAGACAGCCGGCGTAGCCGCCGGGGCGATCCCCTCGAGCGGGGTCAGCATCGCGCCGAGCCTCGGCTCGGCCGCGGCGCGCGCGAACAGGTCGCCGAAGCCGTTGAACATGCCGAAGGTGACGAAGACCCCTACCGCGAGGAACGCGAGCAGCTTCACCAGCGACTCGAACGCGATCGCGGCGACCATCCCGGGATGGTGCTCGGCCGCGTCGAGATGGCGCGTGCCGAAGACGATGGTGAACGCGGCGAGGATCAGCGCCACCCAGAGCGCGGTGTCCTCGCGCATCGACGGCGCGCCCGACTGCCCCGGGAGGGCGATCTCCGGGTATTGCACGAGGATCGAGAAGCTGGTGGAGACCGCCTTCAGCTGCAGCGAGATGTACGGCAGGATGCCGATCACGGCGATCACCGTGACGAGGCCCGCGACGAGCGCGCTCTTGCCGTAGCGCGAGGCGATGAAGTCGGCGAGCGAGGTGATGCGGTTCTGCTTCGAGATGCGCAGGATCTTGCGCATCACGATCCACCACAGCGCGATCATCAGCGTCGGGCCGACGTAGATCGGCAGGAAGCCGACGCCGTCGATCGCCGCCCGGCCGACGCTGCCGTAGAAGGTCCACGCGGTGGCGTACACCGCGAGCGAGAGGCTGTAGATGTACGGGCTCGCGATCGCCGGGCGCCCGGCGTCGGCGCGCTGGTCGGCGTAGTAGGCGATGGCGAAGAGCAGCCCGAGGTAGGCGAACGACGTCAGGATGATGACCGGGCCCTGCAGCATGCGCCGCGCGCTCCGCTAGTCGCCCGACTCGGCGAGCAGCGCCATCACCACGATCATCGCCGCCCAGGCGGCGAAAATATAGGCATAGAGCACCGGCACGCCGAGCACCGTTCCCGCGACATTGAACAGCGCCAGCACCGGGAAGTTGAACAGCACCATCCCGAGCATGCAGAGCGCGATGAAACGCTGCCCCTTGCGTTCGTTCACCAGCCCTCCTTCGCCCTCGCTTCTCAGTCCTGCGGCCGCGCGCGCACGACGGTGACGCTGCACGGCGCCCCCGCCGCGACCTGGGCTGCGAGATCGCGCCCTCCGCGTGCCGCCCCGACCAGGATCTGATCGACCTCGTTCACGGATGCGTAGTCGATCAGCGCCGCCGCGGGTTTTTCCGACTCTAGCACGTGGTAGGTCAGGCGTTCCTCGGCGAGCTCGAGCGGCCGCGCCCAGCGGCGCAGCTCGACGAGATGGCGGATGTGGCGCCCGGTCGCGGTCGCCGCGTCGCCCTCGCCGGTCAGCGTCACCGCCGGGGGAACCACCGTGGCGCAGGCGATGCGACAGCGCCCATCGGAGGCGCATAGGCGCCGCACCGCGCTGCGCAGCGCTTCGTACAAGGTCTCGTCGTCCGGTCCGGAAGCGAGCGCGACCAGCACGATGGGCGCCGGAGCCGCCTGCGAGCTGAGCGGCGGACAAGGCGCGGGCTCGAAGCTTCCCGCGGACATGCGCCGGCCGAAGGTCTGAAGCCACCCGGCGCGCGCGCTGCGCGAAGCGCGCTCGGTGCGCGGTACCTGCGCCGGATTCGCGAGGTCGAACGCGACTTCGGCGGCGGAAGCGTAGCGGCTGCGGTTGTCGACCTCCAGGCAGTGCAGGATGACTTCCTGCAGCCAATCGGGCACGGCGGCGCGCAGCGCACGCGGCGGCGCCGGATCGAGGTACAGGCGGCGGCGAAGTTGCGCCAGCGAGCGCGGCTGCCCGAACGGGAGCCTGCCGGTCGCGAGCTCGTAGAGCAGCGCGCCCAGGGCGAAGAGGTCGCTGCGCGGATCGCAGCGGACGCCGACGATCTGCTCCGGCGACATGTACTCCCAGTTGCCGACCGGGGTGCGCACCTCCTCCGCGAGCAGATCGGGGAAATGGCCGTGATGCGCGAGGCCGAAATCGACCAGGGTGGCTTCGCCGCCGGGGCGGTACAGCACGTTGGCCGACTTGAGGTCGAGGTGGATCACGTCCTGCCTGTGGATCTCGTGCAGCGCGAGCGCGAGCTTCGCGCCGAGCGCGGCCACCGCGTCGGCCGCGCACGGCGCCTCGCGCATCCACTCGGAGAGCGGCCTGCCTTCGACGTACTCCATGACGAGGTAGGGCGTGGTCTCGACGTCGCCGTAGGCGACCAGCGTCGGGTAGTGCGGTCCCTGCGCGAGCGCGCCGAGCACCATGCGGCACTGCTCGAAGCTGATCACGTTGATCGCCGGCTCCCCGGGGCCGAGCCGTGGAATCTTCATGACGAGGGGCAGCGGCCCGCCGGGGCCGAGCAAGCGGTAGATCCACGCCATGGTGCCGGTGTGCAGCCTCTCGCCGAGGCGAAAGCCGTCGATCTCGGCGCCCGGCTCCGGAGCCCGCACCTAGATGCCCCGCTCGAGGCGGCGCGCGAGGCGCTCGGGCAAGCCCGCCGCGCGGATCTTCTCCGCGGCGCGCGAGTGGTCGTAGGCGACGCGGAAGAAGGTCAGGCGCGCGCGCTCGAGGTCCGCGAGCGCCCAGCAGGCGGCGGTGTTGCGGTCGCGCGGCTGGCCCGCCGAGCCGACGATCGCGAGCCACCGGCGATGCCTCGCGGTCGGGATCGGCGTGCCGGCGACCGGCCGGAACGGCATCGGCTTCGCGTCCGCGCCCATGTAATAGAGCCGCTGCTCGTGCACGTGACCGCAGAAGATGAGCTGCGCGTTGGCCGCGCGCATGCTCTGCGCTGCCTGGCGCGCGCCGGTGATGTAGCTCCAGCGCTCGGGGGCCGCCGCGCTCGCATGGACGAAGAGCAAGTCTTCATGGCGCACCGAGAGCGGCAACGCGGCGAGGAACGCGCGCTGGCGCTCGCCGAGGCGCTCCTGCGTCCAGGCGATCGCCGCGAGCGCCGCCGAGTTCAGGCCTTTCACGCTGCGGCCGAGCGCAGCGGCGTCGTGGTTGCCGAGGACCACGAACGCGCCGCGCGTCGCGTGCTCCGCGATCAAGTCGAGCTCCGCGACCGGGTCGGCGCCGTAGCCGACCAGGTCGCCGAGGAACGCGTGGCGCTCGGCGCCGAGCCGCGCCGCGTGCTCGAGGCACGCGGTGAGCGCCTCGAGGTTGCTGTGAATGTCGGCGAAGAGTGCCAGCTTCACAGCGCGCGCGGCGACGGAGCGGTCACATCGTCTGCTTCAGCTGCTCGAGGATGGCCGGGTTCTCGAGCGTCGACACGTCCTGCGTGATCTCCTCGCCCTTCGCGATCGAGCGCAGCAGGCGCCGCATGATCTTGCCCGAGCGCGTCTTCGGCAGGTTGTCGCCGAAGCGGATGTCCTTCGGCTTGGCGATCGCGCCGATCTCCTTCGCCACCCAGTTGCGCAGCTCGTCGGCCACCTTCTTCGCCTCGGCGCCGGTCGGGCGCGCGCCTTTCAGCACCACGAACGCGCAGACCGCCTCGCCGGTGAGATCGTCGGGACGGCCGACTACCGCCGCCTCGGCGACCAGCGCCTTGTGCGCGACCAGCGCCGACTCGATCTCCATCGTTCCCAGGCGATGCCCCGACACGTTGAGCACGTCGTCGATGCGCCCGACGATGCGGAAGTAGCCCTCCTCGTCGGTGCTCGCGCCGTCCCCGGCGAGGTAGAGCTTGCCCTTGAAGTCCGCGGGCCAGTAGGTCTTCTGGTAGCGCTCCGGGTCGCCCCAGATGGTGCGCAGCATCGCGGGCCACGGGCGCTTGATGACGAGGATGCCGCCCTTGCCCTTGCCCACCGGGTGTCCGGTCTCGTCGACGATGTCGGCGAAGATGCCCGGCAGCGCGAGCGTCGCCGACCCCGGCTTGGTCGGCGTCGCGCCCGGCAGCGGCGAGATCATGTGGCCGCCGGTCTCGGTCTGCCACCAGGTGTCGACGATCGGGCAGCGCCCGCCGCCGACGGTCTCGTGGTACCACATCCACGCTTCGGGGTTGATCGGCTCGCCCACCGTGCCGAGGATTCGAAGTGACGACAGGTTGTACTTCTTCGGCAGGTCGCCGCCGGCCTTGATCAGCGAGCGGATCGCGGTGGGCGCGGTGTAGAACACGTTCACCTTGTGATCCTGGATCATCTTCCAGAACCGGCCCGCGTCGGGATAGACCGGCACGCCTTCGAAGACCACCGCGGTCGTGCCCACGGCGAGCGGACCGTAGGTGATGTAGCTGTGGCCGGTGACCCAGCCGACGTCGGCGGTGCACCAGAAGATATCGCTCGGCTTGTTGTCGAACACCCACTTCATGGTGAGCGCGCACCAGAGAAGATAGCCGCCGGTCGAGTGCTGAATACCTTTCGGCTTGCCGGTGGAGCCCGAGGTGTAGAGGATGAAAAGCGGGTGCTCGGCGTTGACGAACGTCGGCTCGCAGGTGTCCGCCTGGCCCTTCACGGCGTCGTCCCACCAGGCGTCGCGCCCGGGCTGCATCGGCACCTTGCTGCCCGAGCGCCTGTAGACGATGACGTTCTTGATCGCCTCGCAGCCGCCCATGCCGAGCGCCTCGTCGACCACCGGCTTTAGCGCAATCTCCTTGCCGCCGCGGAACTGACCGTCGGCGGTGATCACCGCGACCGCGCCGGCGTCGATGATGCGCTCCTGCACGCTCTTCGCCGAGAAGCCGCCGAAGACCACCGAGTGCGTCGCAGCGATGCGCGCGCAGGCCTGCATTGCGACCACGGCCTGGATCGACATCGGCATGTAGATCAGCACGCGGTCGCCCTTCTGGATGCCCCTCGCCTTCAGCGCGTTCGCGAAGCGGCAGACCTCGTGGTAGAGGGCCTGGTACGAGATCTTCGTGACCTTGCCGTCGTCCGCCTCGAAGATGATCGCCGTCTTGTCGGGCTGAGTCTTGAGATGGCGGTCGAGGCAGTTGTAGGAGGCGTTCAGCTCGCCGTCGTAAAACCAGCGGTAGAACGGCGCCTTCGACTCGTCCAGCACCTTGGTGAAGGGCTTCGACCACAGCAGCGACTCGCGCGCGAGGCGGCCCCAGAAGCCTTCGAAATCGCGCTCGGCTTCCGCCACCATCTTGCGGTACGCCTCCATGCCGGGGATGTTGGCCTGCTTGACGAGATCCGCAGCCGGCGGGAACACCCGCTTTTCCTGCAGCATGGTTTCGATGCTCGACATGCTTTCCTCCTCGGTGAGTAACCCAATACAAACACCAAATCAGCGGGGTGTAAAGACGCCGGTATGCTAGAGTCAAAACCCGTTTTCCGAACTCCCGATCCGGAAATCCCAAGGATATGAGCACCATCGCCAGGGCCGACCTCGTCCAGAGCATCGCCGACGCGCTGCAGTTCATTTCCTACTACCACCCGGCGGACTACATCCGCGCCCTCGGACGCGCCTATGAGCGCGAGCAATCGCCCGCGGCGAAGGATGCGATCGCGCAGATCCTTACCAATTCGCGCATGTGCGCCGAGGGCCGCCGCCCGATCTGCCAGGACACCGGCATCGTCAACGTGTTCGTCAAGGTCGGCATGGAGCTGCGGTTTGATTTTCAGGATTTTGAGGAAGCAATCAACGAAGGCGTGCGCCGCGCCTATCTCGACCCCGACAACAAGCTGCGCGCCTCGGTGCTCGACGAATCGGACTTCGGCCGCAGGAACACCAAGGACAACACGCCCGCGGTGATCAACGTGCAGCTCGTCCCGGGCAACAGGCTCGAATGCGACGTCGCCGCCAAAGGCGGCGGCTCGGAGGCGAAGTCGAAGTTCGCGATGCTCAATCCCTCCGACTCGATCGCCGACTGGGTGCTGAAGACGGTGCCGACCATGGGCGCCGGCTGGT
>Ga0207677_10002193_pt1 | contig 10259 bp, 8 predicted proteins | sample KBSMisM42_FD_184311 | JGI IMG/M metagenome (GOLD analysis project Ga0207677, IMG submission 184311) | Miscanthus rhizosphere microbial communities from Kellogg Biological Station, Michigan, USA - KBS Miscanthus M4-2 (SPAdes) (version 2) | ecosystem: Host-associated > Plants > Roots > Rhizosphere...
GCTCGTCGATCGCGCCCGGCAAGGCGACGTCGACGCCTTCGGCCAGCTCGTGCGACGCCACCAGCAGCGCATCATGCGCCTGGCGCTCCACATGCTGCGGAGCCGCTCCGAGGCTGAGGACGTCGCCCAAGAAACGTTCATTCGGGCCTACCAAGCTTTGTCGCGGTTCGACGGTCGAAGCGAGCCGTATACGTGGCTCTATCGCATCGCCGTCAACCTCTCGCTCAACACGATTCGCGCCCGGAAAACGGCTCGAACGAGCGGCGACGCGAACGATCCTCGCCTCGAAGCGTTCATGGTCGAACAACGTCCGGAGGCCGCAAATCCCGGCCAAACGGCGGTGGCGCGCCAGCAGTACCAGGCGCTCGCGGCGGGGATCGACTCGCTCAGCGACACGCTACGGACGACGTTGATTTTGGTGTGTGTGGACGGCCTCTCGCACGAAGAAGCAGCCCAGGTTTTGGGCGCGCCGGAAGGCACGATAGCCTGGCGTGTGCACGAGGCGAGGCGCAAACTCAGGGAATTCATGGCGGGTCGAGGCTTCAAGCTCGACGGAGACGAGTCGTGACCAAGCTGGATGACATGCTGAAGCAGTGGCCCATGCGCGAGCCTTCGCAGCTCGAGGTGGACGAGTCCGCCGAACGTGTGACGGCTGCGCTCTCCGGCGGCCAGATGCCAGCATCGATGGACGAGTCGATCCTCTCGGCTCCCCTTCCCAAAACGCCCGACGAGGGACAAACTTCCGCGCCTCGAGTCTCGAGGCCGGCGACTACTGCAGCGGAGAACAAGATGTCGACGAAAGATCGCACGCGTGATCGAACGAGCTTCCAAGAGCTGGCCAAGCTGGCGTCGACGACGCCTCCGCCGCCGACGACGTCGGGCAGCGCAGCGCCTCCTCCCGCGAGCATCAGCGGCGCGGTCGTGCGCGGCAAGGAAGCCGACAACAGCGACTCGGGCATCGTCGACTTGAAGATGATGGCCGCGCTCGATCCGAGCGCGAGTGAGCGCGCGCAGTCGACGCCGCTCGCGGCCTCCGGTTTGTTCGAGGACGAATCGGCGCCGCCGAAGCCCGCGGTCTCTGCCGCCGTCGCGCAGCAAGCTTTGTCTTCGAGCGCGTCGGCGCCGCCTCCGAGCGCTGCGTCCGCGGTTGCACAAACGGCACCGGCTGCTGCGCCGAGCGCGAAGTCGGCGGTCGCGAGCGTCGCGCCCGCGAAGAAGTCCGATGAGAAGAAGGGCGGCGGAGGTGTCGTGATCGTCCTCGGCGCGCTCGTCGCAGCCGCGGCGATCGCCGCCGGTGGTTTCTTCTTCATCAAGCACCAGCGCGCAGCGCAACAGCTCGCGTCGAATCCCGGCACGACGGCCACCGTCGCAGCCACGACCACGGCAGCTCCGAAGACGACCCCGACCGCGGTCGCGAGCGTCGCGATCACCGACACGCAAGAGCAAGGCGACAACAGCATCGCCGTCGACCCGAGCCAGGCCGGCAAACCGTCGATGGGGAAGTACCGCGCAGTGAAGCCCGGCCCCGCAGGCACGACGGCGGCAAACCCCGACACGACGCCCGCTCCGACGGGCACGATCGATCCGAAGCTCGTCGCGAACATCCCGACCGGCGGCGCCGGCGGTGGTGGCGGCGATCTCCAAGAAGCGATGAAGACGGCCGCAGGTGGCGGCACCGGTCTTGGCGCCGGCGGCGGCAACGCGCAATCGACGCAAGCGGCAGGCAACGTCGCGCAGCGTCCTTCGCAAGGTCAGGTCTCCGGCGCCATCGGCTCCGTCATGCCCGCTGCGAAGGCCTGCCTCAACGGCGATGAGCCCCTCTCACGCGCGACCGTCACCTTCCAATCCGACGGCACCGTGAAGAGCGTCAACGTGACCGGCTTCGCCGCCGGCAAGCCCCAAGAGGCGTGCATCAAAGCCGCCCTCTCGAAGGCCACCGTCTCGCCCTTCGCCGAAGCGACCTACCCCGTCCCGGTCACCATCCGCGCCAACTAGCGTGTCATCGTTCGAGGGCTCCGCCCTCGAGCTCCCGTCTTGAACATCGCGGGGCGATGTTCGGCGACAACTATCGAGGGCTCCGCCCTCGAGCTCCCGGGTTCAACGGGAGAATTCGTACGGATTGTTCGGATCCGAACGATCTGGTCGAATTTCGGGACTGACCGCGGTTCTATCAGGCGGCCACCATCGGCGAGAAATCGTACGGATCGTTCGGATCCGAACGATTAGGTCGATTTTCGAGCGTTGGCGCGGATGTCTTTGACAGGCGGGCGGTTTTCGGCCATTTTCCGCGCCCCTCAAAAGGTCATCGCCATGGTTTCAGCTTCCCAGCAATTCGAGCGCATCCGTAAACGCAAGAAGACCACGAACGGCAAGCGCAACAAGCGCGAGCGCCGCGCGATGGGCACCCCCGCTTTCGCCATTCACCTCGAGGGGTACGACGCGAAGGCCGCCGACGCGAAGCCGGCCAAGAAGTAAGCCCTCCGGGAGCTCGAGGGGCGAAGCTCCTCGAACCTTGTCGCCGAACATCGCTCGCGATGTTCAAGACGGGAGCTCGAGGGCGGAGCCCTCGAACATGAGAAACAAGCGCGAGCGCCGCGCGATGGGCACCCCCGCTTTCGCCATTCACCTCGAGGGGTACGACGCGAAAGCAGCCGACGCGAAGCCGGCCAAGAAGTAACCCGCTTCCGAGCTCCGAGCTCGAGAACTGAAACTACAGACCCAGCTCGAGGCCTTGCGCGGCGAGGCGGGCGCGCGCTTTTTCGGCGCGGTCGCATGATGCGATGCTGACGGCCGTGAGCACCGTCGAGACGACGCACATCGGTGGCGCGAGGATGATGAAGACCGCGTAGAGGCGGTTCATCACGGCGTAGACGCACCACGCGCCCGACGTGAGCGTGAGGAGCGCGGACAACACAAGGACGGCAATCGCGGCCCAGCGGCGCGCGCTCGCGAGGCGGACGGCGCACGCGATGGCGGCGACGCCGAAGATCGCGTTCGCGATCGGCGCGAAGTACCAGGCGTCGTCGAGGACATCGACGGTCATCCACGTCTGGAGCGAGCCGAGCGCGGCGCACAGGCCGCCGACGGCGCCGAGGGAGGCGGCGACCTTCGGAAGGAAGGGGCTCAGCGCGGCGAGGTCGTGCTCGTCGGCCGATTTGGGTGCGATCGCGCCGGGGAGCGCGGGCGGAGTCCAGGCAGGTTGCTGGTGATGTTGCTGCGGTTGCCAAGGTTGCATCGCGTCCTTCAGTGGCTGGGCGAGAACGGGTAGGGCCTCGGGCAGCATGCTCCGAACGCAGGCGCGCGCCAAGTCGTCGACGTGCCGTTTCTACCCGCGCCCCCAGACGATCGCGGTGATCACGACGGAGAACGCGAGGAGCGTCGCCCCGTAGGCCACGACGTTGGCCTTTTTCCCGCCTTCCCAGCCCCAAACCACGCCGGCTGGCGGGAAGAAGAACGCGAAGACGCCGCGCAAAGGCTTCAGACGAGCGACAGCGACGACGAGCGCGACGTGCGCCGCGACGTGCGCGAGCAGCAGCAAGAATCCGATCGCGCCGAGCGCCTCCATCGCGCCCTCGTTTCTAACCGAAAGACGTGGCGTTTTGGATCAGCCTCGTACGCGGGCGTCACCGGCGTCTTCTGATACCCTCGTGCTTCGTGCGCCCGTCGACCCTCGCATTCGCCGCTGGCTCCGGTCTGCTCCTCGCGCTCGGCCTGTCGATTCCCGCCGCGCGCGGCGACGCGAAAGCGCCGACGATCGCCGTCGACGAAATCAAAGAGGGCATGAAGGGCTACGGCCTGACGGTCTTCCACGGCTACACACCCGAGCGCTTCGACGTCGAGGTCATCGGCGTCCTGCACAATTTCCGGCCCGCCCAAGATCTGATCCTCGTGAAGACGCCGCACCCGCGTCTCAACATCACGAAGAACGTCCAGGGCATGAGCGGGAGCCCCATCTTCCTCGACAACGGCCGCCTCGCGGGCGCGTACGCGTACAGCCTCCGAACCTTCATGATCGAGCCGGTCGCGGGCATCACGCCCATCGCGCCGATGCTCACCGAGCTCCATCGCCCGCTCCCGCCCGGTTTCTGGCCGCTCGAAGGGCAGCCGCCGCTCCCGAACGGTGCTTCGACCGCGCACCACGCGATGCGAACCGCGACGCAGTTCGACGGCGTGCCGGGCTCGTATGATTTGAGCGATCACGCCAAGGCGCTCGCGACGCGCTTCTCGGGAAACGCACCGAACGACGCGCGAATCGTCTCGGCAACGACACCCGTGATGGTCGGCGGCCTCGGCACGAACGCGATCGCCACGCTCGCGCCGCTGCTCTCTCCGCTCGGGCTCGAGATGCTCCAGGCCGGCGGCGGTCAAACGAGCTCGCAGACGGAGCCCGTGCCCGATCACTACGTCGACGGCGGATCGATCGGCGTGCAGATGGCGCGTGGCGACGTCTCGATGTTCGGCTTCGGCACCGTCACGAAGACCGAAGGCACGCGACTCTGCGGCTTCGGCCATCCGATGATGCAAGCGGGCGACACGGCGCTTCCTGCGGCGATCCCGCGCGTGATGTGGATTTACGCGAGCGAGCAACACAGCTTCAAAGTGGGCGAGGCCGCGAAATCGCTCGGCGCGCTCGTGGGCGATCGCCAGAGCGCGGTGGTGGTCGACGAGACGAAGCGAGCGCCGACGTTCCCGCTCCACCTCGAGGTGCGCGGCGTCACGGGCGCGCCGAAGACCACATGGAACGTCGAGATCGGCGAAGAGAAGTTCATGAGCGCCGCGCTCTCCGCCGCGGTCGTCTCGTCGGCGATCGAAGCTACCGTCAGCGAGCGGCGGGACATCTCGTGGACGATGAAATCGCGCGTCACGATCCGCGGCCACGCGCCGATCGAGGTCGAGGACTTCGGCATCGCGATCGGCGGCATGCCCGAGACGGGCGAGTGGCTCTCGTCGCGCGTCGTGCGCACCGTGGGCGAAGCGCTCAACAACCCGTGGGACAACGTCCACGTCGAAGGAATCCAGGCCACGCTCGAGCTCAAATACGAGCGCGACGTCTATCGCCTGCGCGGCGTCGATCTGATCGATCCGATCGTCGACGCTGGCGAGAAGGCGCGCGTCGTCCTGCATCTTCGTCCGTTCTCGGGCCCCGAGATCACGCGCAGCGCGGAGATCCAGATCCCGCCGGAGCTCGCCGGAAAGGACGTCGAGGTCGAGGTCGTGCCCGGCTACGAGGTGGTGCCCGACGTCGCGCCGCCCGAGAACCTCGACCAGCTCCTCGCGAACGCGACGCGCGCCACGCTCCGCGCGAAGACGATCGTCATGCAGATCAAGATGCCCACGCAAGGCGTCGTGTTCGGTGGTCACGTCGCGCCGCGCCTTCCGAGCTTCGCGCTCGACGCGCTCCGTCCGACGACGAGCGACGTCGCGCCCGAGGTCATCGCCAGCTACGTCCGCTCCCTCGTGCCGGTCGATCAGTACGTCGACGGGCGCGACAAAGTGAAAATCAAGGTACGCGCGAAGTTGCGCTGAACACGCCCAGGAACTTCATGCATTTTACACGTATCCTCTTGGCGAGCGCCGTGCTCGCCGTCTCGGCTCCCTCCGCAGCGGTCGGCACGCGCACGTTCGACCTCGACACGCTCGACGAGTTCTCGGGAGGCGATCTGCAAGGCGTCGCCGTCGGCTCGGACGGCGTCGTGCGCGCTGGGCTGAAGCTCGGCGACGTGAACGTGACGGGCTCGACGACGATTTTCTCGGCGCTCGCGCGCGCCGATGGATCCGTGCTCCTCGGGACGAGCCCGGGCGGCAAGGTGATGAAGGTCGCGGGCGATCAGGTCTCCGAGCTCGCGGACACGAAAGAGACGGGCGTGACGTCGCTCGCCGAGGACGGCCGCGGAAACGTGTATGCTGCAACCTTTCCGGACGGGAAGATTTACAAGGTCTCGCAGGGCAAAGCCGACGTGTTCGCGACGCTGCCCGAGACGACGTACGTCTGGGCGCTCGCGTTCGACAAATCGAAGACGAACCTCTACGCGGCCGTCGGCCTCGAGCAAGGTCGCGTCTTTCGCGTGAACACGGCAGGGCAGGCGGAGGTGATGTTCCGCTGCGACGAGCCGCACCTCGTCTCGCTCGCCGTCGCGCCGAACGGTGACGTGCTCGCGGGCTCGAGCGGCAAGGGCTTGCTCTATCGCATCACGGGTCCGGGGCGCGCGACCGTGCTCTACGATTTTCCAGGCGACGAGGTGAAGGCGATCGCGACGGCAGCGGATGGAACGATCTGGGCGATCGCGAACGAGTATAGCGAGCCGCCGGACGTCCCGCGCCGATCGGCGAACGCGCTCCGCTCGCCCGCAGGCCCGGCGACGACGTCACCGCGACCGAAGCCGGGCAAAGGTCAGCTCTGGCGGTTCGATCCGCAAGGCCGGCCCGAGAAGATGATGGCGCACTCGGAGTTCCACTACATGTCGCTCGCGCTCGACGACGCGGGCACGCCGTATGTGGGGACGGGCGCGGAAGGTCGCGTCTACAGCGTCGATGATGCGCACGCCGTGTCGCTCGTGGCAGACACCGACGAGCGCCAAGTCACGGCGATTTCCGTGGCGGGCTTTCCGAAGAACGTGGCGCGGCCTGGTTCGGGCGCGTTCATCGTGTCGAGCGACAACGCGGTGTTTCATCGCATCCTCGGCAAGGGCGGCGCCGACGCCGTCTGGACGAGCAAGGTGCTCGACATGGGCGCGCGCGCACACTTCGGCTCGCTGTCGTTCCGCGCGACGGCCGCGCTCGAGCTCTCGACGCGCACGGGAAATACACAGACGCCGGACACGACGTGGAGCACCTGGTCGAACGCGATCACGGCCCGCGGCCCCATCACCAGCCCGGGCGCGCGCTACATCCAAGTCCGCGCGCGCTTCGTGCAACCGAACGCAGAGCTGCAAGAGGTGATGGTTCCGTTCGTCACCGACAACCTTCGCGGCGTGATCACGGACATCGACGCGCTAGGCAAGTCGGCGATGAAGGAGACGAAGGAAGGCCTCGCGCAGAGCGGCGGCGAGGTCCCGAAGCACGACGCGACCGTTCACGTCGCGTGGAAGGTCGAAAACCCCGATCAGGATCAGCTGCGCTACCGCCTCTCGTACCGGCGCGACGGCGACGCGAACTGGCGCGACATGCTCCGCGACGGCGAGATCGTGACGAAGCCCGACTACGATTGGGACACCGCCACCTTGCCGGAAGGAAAGTATCGCGTGCGTGTCGAGGCGAGCGACGAGCTCGCGAACCCGCCCGATCAGACGCTCAAGCACGCGCTCGAGACGAGCGGCGTCCTCGTCGACAACACGCCGCCCGTCTTCCAGACGCTCGCGATCGCAGGGCGTCGCCTACGTGCTCGCGTGGTGGATGGCGCGTCGCAGGTCACGCGCGTCGACGTCTCGATCGATGGCCGCGGAGGTCGCGACGAGTGGCGCCCGCTCGCGCCAGCCGATGGCGTTTACGACAGCCAAGACGAGACGTTCGACGCAGACATCGCGTCGATCGTTCCAGCCGGAGCGCACATCGTCGCAGTCCGTGCGTTCGATGCGGCCGGAAACTACGTCGTGCAAGAAACTGCTGCGCCATAAGGCCTTGCAACCAGGATCCGGCTGTCAGGGTCCGAGCTGCCAGAAGGTGGCTTTTTCGGCCATTTATGCGAAGATGGAAGATGGGCACGGGTCGTGAATTACGGCTATGCGTGTCCGTCTTCTTGGATACGCAGATGACTTTCCGTAACGCGTTGCTTGCTCTTTTGTTCGGCTCGGTCGGCTGCGCCGCCCTGCCCAACGTGGCCGATGACATCGCTTGTCCGGCCGATTCGAGCTGCACCATCATCCAGCCCGACGCGAGCGCGGACGGTTCGTTCTACGACGTGGGTTACGGCATCGACGCGGGCGGCCCCCCGATGCTCTCGCGCGCCTCGCTCTGCATCGGCAACTGCTCGCCGGACGACCCCAAGGCTTGCCTCGTCGATGGCGGCGTGGGTGATGCAGGTCCTCAAGCCTGCCGCGTCGTCCTCGGAGTGAATCAGCAGACCGACACGGATTGCACCAAGTCGGGCCAAGGCACCGAAGGCGCCTCGTGCACCTCGGGGACGGATTGCGCTGCCGGCTACGAGTGCGTGGGGACGGGCACGTGCCGCCGCTACTGCTGCGACGAGAGCACGTGCGGTGCGCTCTCGACTCAGTATCAGCAATACTTCTGCGACATCGCGCAAGAGCACGCGTCCACCGGCGCGGTCGTTCCGGTGTGCAACGCCGTCAGCAAGTGCCAGCTCTTCACCGACTCGTGCGCGATGGGCCAGGCGTGCACCATCGTCGAGATCGACAGCACCACGGCGGACGCGGGCCCGACGACGAGCTACGTCGCGACGTGCGCCGGTCTTGGCGAAGCGAAGATCGACGAGAGCTGCGAGACGGAGCATTGCGGCTTCGGCCTCGCGTGCATCGGGCCGATCGGCCAGCGCACCTGCCAAGAGCTCTGCGACTCGCAGCACCCGTGCCCGCAGAGCCTGTCCTGCAAGACGAACTCGCAGGCGCTCAATCAGTTCAAAGTCGGCGTCTGCGGCATCTGAATCCGCTCCGTGATGGAGTTGGCCTCGGGACCGGTCCGGGACCTGGTCCGGCCACATCCATTTCGCGACTTTCTCGGTGAAATCGCGTGGCATCGCTCGTGCTGATGCGGGCGGCCATGATGCAAGCGAACGTCATGGGTGCGCGCGAACGGGCGCGCGAAGTGGGTCTGCGTGATTTGTCGGACGGCGAGGTGCTCGCGCTCGTTCTTGGGACGGGCGTCGTCGGCGAGCCGGTCTCGGTGCTCGCGTCGGCGCTCCTCGACGAGAACGGAGGCGCGAACGGGCTCGCGCGAACGGGCGTGGGGACGCTCGCGGAGCGGCGTGGGCTCGGCGCGGCGAGGGCGCTTCGCGTGGCGGCGGCGTTCGAGCTCGGACGGCGCGCGACGCAAACGGACGCGCCCCTTCCGTGGACGCCGGACAGTCGCGGCGTCTTCGTGTGGGCGCGGGCTCGCTTGCGCGATCTCGAGCACGAAGAGCTCTGGGTGCTGGCGCTCGACGGGCAACATCGCGTGCGCGCGGCGCGTCGCGTGGCTGCGGGCGGTCTTCACGGGATGCACGTCGGGGTGCGAGATCCGCTGCGGTTCGCGCTGCGTGAAGGCGCGAGCGCGTTCGTCGTCGTGCACAACCATCCGAGCGGGGATCCGACGCCGAGCCTCGAAGATCTTCGGTTCACCGAGCAGCTCGCGATCGCAGGCGACGCGGTGGGGACGCCGCTGCTCGATCACGTCATCGTCGCGGGCGATCGGTATCGCTCGTTGCTCGACGACGGCGTCTTGCCGAACCTCGCGTTTCCCCTGACCATGAAGCTCAGCGAAACAGGGTGAGCTGCCTGCGCTCGCGTGCGGGGTGGCAGAGCGTGAAATAGCCGCAGCCGATCGCGTGGCACGTCTTCGCAGGCGCGCGCGTGAAGGCCGTGCGGCGGCGTGCTTCGACGAGATCTTTCGCGAGCGTCAGCAAATGGGCTTCGAGCTTTGGGGCGGAGAGCGCAGGACGAAAGCGCGGTTCCATCGCGCCTTCTCCGCCGAGGAACGCGGCGCCTGCGCGGATGCGCGCGTCGGGGTTGCCCGCGAGGTCTCGTGCAGCGAGCGCGTAGACGTCGAGCTGCAGCGCGTGTGGACGCGGATCCGGGCCGCGGGCGCGTTTGTAGTCGACGACGTCGACGTCTCCGTTTGGCCAGAGCACGACGAGGTCCATCGCGCCGCGCAGCGTGACCGTGATCTCGGGTGAAGAAATCGCGAGCACGAACGCGCGCTCTCGCCAGGTGCGCGCGCCCGCCGAACGAACGGCGCGCGCGTAGTCGCTCTCGAGGAAGCGTGCCGCGGCTCGTAGGACCCGCGTCTCGGCCTCGGGCTCGAGCTCGACGTCGCACGCCGCGAGCGACGCGCGCGCGCGATCGGCCGCGTTGGGCGCGCCGAACGCGTCGTCGTCGATGCGCTCGAGGACGCGGTGGAGCGCGTCACCTTCGGCGCGAGCGTTCGTCGCGGGCGCGCCGTCTTCGCGAAAGCGGCCGAGCGCGGTTGGCGTGGGCTCCGGCAACGCCACGAGGTGCGCGAGCTCGAAGCGGCGCGCGCAGTGATGGAAGTCTTGGAGGGCCGTCGGTGCGATCGCGACCTCGATCGTGCGCGGCGGATTCGGCGGCGCGAGGACGACGTCGGGGGTC
>Ga0207677_10002195_pt1 | contig 10249 bp, 7 predicted proteins | sample KBSMisM42_FD_184311 | JGI IMG/M metagenome (GOLD analysis project Ga0207677, IMG submission 184311) | Miscanthus rhizosphere microbial communities from Kellogg Biological Station, Michigan, USA - KBS Miscanthus M4-2 (SPAdes) (version 2) | ecosystem: Host-associated > Plants > Roots > Rhizosphere...
CCGCGAGCGGAATCCACACGAGCCCCGTGCCGATCGCCGGGACGAGCGCGGCGAGCGCGGTGAGCGGACCGAGGAGCCACGCCCGCGGGACGCCGACGACGACGTACGTGATCGTCGCGATCGCGCCTTGGATGAGCGCGGTTCCGCCGCCGCCGATGAGGATGCCGCGGCCTGTCTCCCAGAAGGCGCGGGCGAATCGCGTGAATGCGCGGTGCGGGATCGGCGCGTGACGGAGGAGCCAGCGGTAGTCGCGCTTGCCGCGCGCGCAGAATTCGTAGAGCGCCACGACGAACACGACGAGCGAGAGAAAGATCCAACTCGACGCATGCGCGACCGCGAGCGCCGTTCGCCACGCGCTGCCGGGGTCGCGCGTGAGCAATCGCATCCAGTCGTTGGCGCTCGCCGCTGTGGTGGAATGCTCACCGAGGAGCACGGTCGCGAAGGACGATTGCCCTTCGGCCGCGCTTTGGAGCTGAGTTGCGAGCTCGCGCGCGCCGGCGACGAGCTCGACCGTGAGCGCGACGAGCGGGACGAGCACGACGAACGCCAGCAAGACGACGATCGCCGCCGCGCCGCGACGAGCCCCGCCGAGCCGCCTCTGGAAGCGACGGACGAGCGGCGACAGGAGATCCGCGATCCACGCCGCGAGCACGAGCGGCGCCCAGAAAGGCGCGACCGCGAGCGCCCCACCCGCGAAGAGCACGAGCGTGACGACGCGAAGGGCCGAACGACGCGAGTCGGTCATGCCCTTCGAGAAGGGAAAAATCGTGCCGTGTCAGACGCTCAGGCGTTCGCGGACGACGCTACCGTCCTTCGCGATGCCGGTGAGCTGGACGTAGTCGACGCCGAAGAGCTTGGTCTTCACGAAGACGTTGTCGATGCGCGCGGGGATGCCGTTGATCGTCGCCGTCGCGGTCGAGACGCACTTGCCGTCGGCGGCGCGCTCGGTGTGGATCGTGATCGGACGCGCGGGGAGCGCACGAAGCGAGATGCGAACGTTGTCGCCCGCGACGTCTTGCTTCGCGATGCCGAACGCGCGTTGCTCCATGCCGCCGAGCGGCTCGGTCGCGTCGCGGCTCTTCTCGAACATGCGCCAGTAAGGACGAACGGGCGCGCCGGACGTGGGCGCGCAAGCGTCGTCGACTTGGACGGCGTAGTGAACTTGGTTCTTGTTGCTGCTCTTCGCGATGGCGAGAGCGCTCGAGATCTCGGCCGATGTCGACGCGTGGCTCGAGGGTGCAGAGAAAGCGAACGCTGCGGCGACAGCGCTACCGGAGAGGATCTGAATGAGTCGTTGCTTCATGCTGCGCACAACGTACGACTCGTGGCGTTTCGCGCCAGCAGCTCGAGCGAGATCGCGACGTGTTGCAACGCTCGTGGTGTGCTGTTTCAACCAGACGGAATCGTGATCTCTTCTTCCGCTCGAGGCGAGCTCGGATCTTCGAGATCAAAAAATGCGACGCGACCGTTCTCGACGTCGAAGATCGCGCAACACGGGGCATGATCGAAGGCCAACGTGCCTGGATTCACGAAGACGAGATCGCCGAACCTTCGCACCATGCGCTCGTGCGTGTGGCCTCCGACGGCGAACGTCCAGCGCTTCGCGCCCAAGAGCTTCTCGAGCGCGACGTTCGCCTCGAGCGCGTAGCCATCGTCGTCCGGCCTCAGGCGTTGCATGTCGTCGTCTCCGACGCCGTGGCACAAGAGGAGAAGCCCGCGCGGCGTCTGGATGTCGCGCGTCGCAGGCAGAGCCGACAAGAGCGCGAGCGATTGCGGCGCGAGCGCCTCTCGATGGTGCGCGCGCGGCAGCGATCGCATGCGATCTTCGAGAATCCAGCGGTCGTGGTTGCCGCGCACGCCGAGCGCGTTGGCAGCTGCGAGAAGGGCGCAGCAGCGATCGACGTCGCCTTCGCCATCGACCACATCGCCGACGAAGAGCACCTGGTCGACGTGCTCTTTGCGGAAGATCGCGAGCGCAGCGGCGAGTCGCTCGTCCTCCGCGTGGATGTCGCCGACGAGACCGAATTTCATATCGCGTCGCTCGTGCTCGCCATCTCGAAGTCGTCGCAGCACACGACGGGCACACGCATCGCGTCGCCGTCCGAGGGCACGCGCCAGGTCGCCTGCGTCGCCGTCACGAGGCGCGAGAGCATCTTCACGGGCGAGTCGTTGAAGCGGAAGTTGTTCACCGCGCGCGTCGGGACGCCGTCCTCGATCAAGAAGACGCCGTCGCGCGTGAGGCCCGTGATCAGCACTTGTCGCGGATCGAGCCAGCGCGTGTACCAAAAGCGCGTGACGAGTAGCCCACGCTTCACGCCGGCGAGCAGCGCTGCAGGCGTCGGCGCCGTCGGCTCCGATGAAGAGAGTACGTAGGAGCCGTGCCCGCCCGTCGGCGCCCGACCACGGTGCTTCGCCCAGAAGCGTGTATAATGCAGCTGTTTGAGCTTGCCGCCTTCGATCCATGTCGTAGGCGCGAGCGGGACGCCGTCCGGATCCCAAGGGCAGCCGGGCGTTCGAGGATCGAGCGGATCCGAGCGGAGCGTGACGCGCGAGTCGAAGATGGCGTCGCCGACGTGTCTGCCGCTGAAGAACGAGCGCCCTTGATCGGCGGCGCGCGCGTCGAGCGCTTCCACGAGAAAATCGATCAGGTTCGCGACCGCGGCGGGCTCGAGCACCACCATGTAGCGACCTGGATCGAGCTTCGTCGGCGCGCGCGAGCGCTTCGCGCGATCCGCAGCGGTCGCGGCGAGCGCAGCCGGATCGAGATCTTCCGCGCGCGTCTCTTCGGCGCCGGCCCAACCCGAGCCTTTGCCGTCGGGCGTGCGCATCGTGGTCGTCATGCTCGCCCACGTTCCGCGATGCTCGGCTCGAAGGCCCGTGCTCGTCGCGAGCGTCGACCGCCGCGCCCGCGTCTCGACATAGCCCGCGCACACGAGCGAATCTTTTCCATCGCTCTGGAGGCGCGAGGCCTCGTCCGCGCGCGAGATCGCCGCACGCGCCCACGCAGCGCGCTTCGACGCCGGGAGCGCCGCCGTGGACTCGTCCCAAGCGTGTGCATTCTGCACGTATCTCTGCGGCGGCAACGGCGGTACGTACTCGGGATCCTCCGGCGAAGCCTTCGCGAGCTCCGCGGTTCGCGAGACGAGCGACGCGAGCGACACGTCGTCGACCTGATCGATCGACGAGCTCGCGTGCCGCTGCCCGAACGCGAGCTCGAGGCGCAGATCGGTCGCCGTGACCTCGCCGGACGTCGTGATTTCGCTCGCCGCGAAGCGCACATGCGCGGTCTCGCTCTCGCGCACGATCACGGACGCCTGCGCGCCCGTCTTTCCCGCGAGCGCGAGCACGCGATCGGCGATCTCGAGGCCGCGCCCGCTCATGTCTTGTCGTACTTCGTGTTGATGACGTTCACGTTGCGGAAGCGCGCGGGCGCGCAGCCGTGGCTCACCGGGTTCGATTGCGCGGGCTCGCCCTTGCCGTCAACGAGCGAGCCGTGGAGCGTGAAGTGCCTGGCGCCGCCGAGCATGTCGCACGAGTGCCAGAACTCGATCGTGTTCGACTGATAGGCGACGTCGCGCAGCGCTCCGGCGAGCTTGCCGCCCTTGATGGCGTGGAACATCTGCCCGCCGAACTGGAAGTTGTAGCGCTGGTGATCGATCGACCACGAGCCGTCGCCCGAGACGAGCACCCCGTCGTCGGTCGCCGCGATGATGTCGTCGAGCGACACGTCCTTGTCGCCGGGCTCGAGCGAGACGTTCGGCATGCGCTGGAACGGGATCGATCGCCAATCCTCGGCGTACGAACAGCCACGCGAGCGCTTCTCGCCTATCCACGAAGCTTGGTCGCGCGTCGTCTGGAACGCGGCGAGCTTGCCCTTGTCGACGAGCCTCCACTTCTGCGTCTTTTCGCCGTCGTCGTCGTAGGCGCACGTCGCGAGGCCGCCCGGCGTCGTCTTGTCCGCGTAGAAGGAGACGTTGTCCTTGCCGTACTCGAGCTTGCCGATCTGATCGGGCGCCGCGAACGACGTGCCGGCGAAGTTCGCTTCGTAGCCAAGCACGCGATCGAGCTCGGTCGAATGCCCGATCGACTCGTGGATGACGAGCCACAGGTTGCTCGGCGCGAGGACGAGATCGCGTTTGGCTGCGACGACGGAAGGCGCGCGCATCTTCTCGACGGCGTCTTCGGCGATCTTGCGTGCGCTTTGTTTCAGCGAGCTCTTCGAGACGTGCTCCCACCCGGCTTGCATCGGGGCGAGCTCGCTCGCGCGCGTCGACGAGTCGTTCTTCGTTTCGTCGATCGCCGTGACCTCGTATCGCGCTTCGACGCGCGTGATGCGCTGCGTGATGAGCGAGCCCTCGCTGGACGCGAACGTCTTGTCCTCGCCGATCACGCGCGTGTGGGCATCCATGTATTTTGCACCTCTCACGAGGCGCGCCTCGGCCCAGATCTCGCGGAGGAGCTCGGCCTTCTCGGCGATCGTGATGGCGAACGGATCGACCGCGACGGGCGTCGCCCAACGATCGGTGTAACGCGCGACGGGCGCGAGGATGATCGGACGCTTGCGAGGCCCTGCGTTCGCGCGCGCGAGTTGGACAGCGCGCTCGGCGGTACGTGCTGCGCTCGGTCCGTCCACGTTTGCCGACGCTGCGAAGCCCCACGCTTGCGTCGCGCCCGACTCGCTCGGCACGACGAGCAGGACGCGCACGCCGATGCCGTAGCGGGCGTCGTCGCGCACGTCGACGACATGGTCTTCGCGCGTCGACACGGTCTGATCGCGCGTTCGCACGACGCGCGCGTCCGCGTACGTCGCTCCCGCACGCTTCGCCGCGTCGAGCGCGCGACCGAGAACGTCCTCGATTTTCGCGGCCGGCGGCGCGGCCGGAGGCTTGGATGGACCGCACGCAGCGACGGCCGTGAGGGCAAGAAACTCGCGGCGTTTCATGATTGGACTGCTAAGCTCATCGCGCCATGTCCGAGAAAATGACGTTCCACGACTACATGCGCCAATACCACGAAGATCATCAGCACCCGATCAACAAGGCGTGCCACATGATCGGCATTCCGATGATCGTGGCCTCGCTGCCGGTCATCCCGATCGCGCCGCCGGTCGGCCTCGGCATGTTCGGAACGGGTTGGGCCTTCCAGTTCGTCGGCCACGTCTTCGAGGGCAAGAAGCCGTCCTTCACGCGCGACCTCAAGTACCTCGGCATCGGCCCCGTGTGGATCACCGTCGAGTGGATCGAGCTCCTCACGAAGAAGCGCATCTACAAAGTCCGCGAGACGGCCAAGCCCGTTCACACGAACGGCACGCACGCCGCCGCTCAGCCTGCCTGAAGCTCCGTCCGTGCGCTGAATCGACGGCTTGGGCGCGAGAGCTCGAGCTCGGAAAGCTGCGCCCGGGTTGGCGCGTGACGCTCTCGCTCGACGTCGACGGCAAGATCCCGAAGAGGTTTCCGACCGCCAAGGCGACGCGTTTTCGACTGATCGTCGAAGAGACGGCGTGGTCCGTCACCGTCTGGCGTCGTGGCGCGTGTTTTCAATACTCGAAGACCTCCGGAGCGCGTGCCGCGATCATCGACGATTCGCTCGCGCTCGAGCCGCCGAAGCCGAGGAACGTTCGCGCGTGGCTACGCGAGGTGGAAGAAACGCTCGGCGTCGAGTTTCGGCGCGATCGCCCGGGAATCCAGTCCAACGTCGCGGGTGCCACGGCCGCGATCGTGACGTGGATCTCCGCGGATGTCAGAAGAGACCGATCGCGAAGTTGAGCGCGCCGATGTCCTCGAAGAGCGTGTAGCGCGTCAGGTTGAAGCCGTAGTCGAGCGCGATCGGGCCTACGGGCGTTTGGACGCGGATGCCCGTGCCCGCCGCGGCGCGGAACGAGACACCGTTTTGGAACGGGTACCCCGCGTCTTGCCAGAGGTTGCCCGCGTCGAAGAAGACGACCGTCTCGATCGGGCCGCTCAACGGGATGCGGAACTCCGCGCGCGGGTTCACGAGCAAGTTGCCACCGCGGATGGCGACCTGCGACGCCGTCAGGGTCCCCTTGTTGATCTGATCGACCGCGTCCTGCGGCAGCATGCTGTCCTGCTGGAAGCTTCGTAGGGAGTCGATGCCGCCCATGAAGAAGAAGCGATCCGGATAGGTCGTCGAGTTCTGCGTGAGCTGGACGATGCCGCCGAGGCGAAGCGTCGCCGCGAAGATGATCTTTTTGTAGAAGGGCAGCGGGAAGTAACCGCTGATCGTCGTCGCGAGCTTGAGGAAGTGTCCCGCGAACGGCGCGACGCCCTGCTGTTGCGCTGGCGGCGTGATGATGTCGCACGTCGCGCAGATGATCTCGTTCGGCGGGACGCTGAGCGGATACCAGTTCACATGCTCTGCGCTCGCGCTGAAGAACGTTCCGGTGTGCGCGTTGAACGCGTTGTCGCGGCGATCCCATGACCACAGAAGGCGCTGCGAGAAGACGCTGCTCTGACCGGCAGGCGCGCGGAGCAGGCGCTGCACGTCGAGGTTGTTTCCTGCGAGCGCCGCGGCTTCGGCGGGCGTCTGGTTGTTGAAGACGTTGAGGTCGTTGTACTCGAAGCTCGCGGTGAGCGAGAACGCGTGCTGCTTCGCGGCGCGCCAATAGAGCGTGGGGATGGCCGCGTATTTTTTGATGATGAAGTAGCGCTCGACGTCTTGGAGGACGACGCCGTCGACGTTCGCCCGCACGTCCGGGCCGAGAAGGACATCCGGTAAACCGAGCGAGAGCGTGACGCGGTACGCGATGCGATCGCCGGTGCTGAGCTTTTGGAAGTTCTGGAGGATCGTCTGATCCGAGATCAAGAAGTCCGGCAGGTACGAGATACGCCCGCGGATGACGGCGCTGATCGCTGCGCCGAACAAGTTGATGTAGCCGTACTCGAGCGAGGCGCGCGCACCTTCACCGGTCGAGAAACCGATCGACGGCTCGATGTACTGCGTCGGCTTCTCCGACACCGTGATGATGACGGTCTTCTGCCGCTGAGGGACCTGCGGATCTTGGAGGACGACGCTGACGCTCGAGAAGACGTTGAGTGTGGCGATGCGCTCTTGCGTCTTTCGCACGTCGCTCGTGCGGAACGGCTCGCCGACCTTGAGCGCGACGCGGCGGCGGATGACGGACTCGTTCGTGGTCGCGTTTCCTTGGATGACGATCTGCGAGACCATCACGCGATCGCCCTCCTTCACGTCGAAGCGCGCGCGCGCCCGCGTGTTGTCGAGCGAGCGTTGGATCTCGTATTTCGCGTCGGCGTAATAGAAGCCTTCGTCTTTGTAGCGCTCGACGATGCGGCGGCGGGCCTCGTCGATCTTGAGCGCGGAGACCGGCTCGCCGAGATCGAGCTGGGCCGACGCCGCCAGCTCTTTTTCGCTGATCGATTTCGCGCCGAAGAAGGAAAGATCGTGGAGGTACGTACGCGGGCCGAGCTTGACCGGGATGCGAATGCGCACGCGCGGCTCGCACTCGACGCCGCGTGAAGGATCGGGAACGCACGTGAAGCTCGCGTCGAGCTGCGAAACGCCGACGGGCAGGCCGCTTCGGTCGTACGTGCACGCCTCGGGGAGCGACTGCGTGAACTGGACGGGCACGCACCTCCCCGGTGGCGAGTGCGGATCGCACCTGCGTCGCATCACTTGGAGCGGGCCGACGAGCGCGCTCAAGAAGCCCTCGTTTCGATAGAGCTCCTGTACGTGCGCGATGCCTTTGTCGTACGTCTCCGGCGAGAACGTCGCGGCAGGCTCGAGATCGATCGGTGCCGGATGCGTCCCCGGCGCGCCGCCGAGATCTTTGTCGATCGTGCGCGGATCCGGGTCGGCGATGAAGTCCGCGCCCGGAAGATCTTCGTCGAGGAAGCTGTCGAGCTCGCGACCGATCGCGGACGCGGAGCTCGGCCCGCCGCCGTTCAGCGATTTGATTTCGTCGTTCTTCACGCACGGGTACTGCCGCGCGACGACGACCGTGCGCCGGCCTTCTTGAATGCGAAAGACCAGGTAGCGCGTCGGATCCGTGGCTTTGCCGCGGAGATCGTAATTCACGATGACGTCGAGATAGCCGCGCGCGACGTAGTAGCGGCGGATCTTCTCCGCGAGGTGCTGCTCGCCCGTGTCGGGATCCGTGTCGAGGCCGAGCGCACCTTGGAGCGCGTCGGCGTCGTAGTGCTCGTTGCCTTCGAAGCGCGGCTGATAGCGCGGTCCGCTGTCGACGCGCACGCGGAGCGTGACGATCGTCTCGTTCGAGTAGCGCACGAAGACGACGTCGTGCTTCACCACGGCTTCGTAGAAACCGTTCGCGCGGAGCTTCGTCTCGAGCGCGAGGTCGGCGGCCTGGAGCAGCGGCTCGTCGGCGCGATCGCCGCGATCGACGTCGTAGTTCTTCGTGTACGGGTCGAGGTCCTCGGCCTTCGCGCCGAACGTGTAGAAGATACGGCGCTGGATCTTGAGCGGCTGGCCCGCGTTCACGTCGATGAGGAGCAAGACGCGCGTCGGCGAATCCGTCTGGCGCGTCGAGATGTCGACGTTCGGGTTCGGAAATCCGTGGCGGCGGAAGAGCACCTCGATGCGGCGCTTGCGTGCTCGCAAATCGGTACCGAGGATCTCGCCGCCCTCTTCGAGCTGCGACTCGTGGAGGATCTCTTCGCGGTCGACTTGCGCGTGGTGCAGCTCGAGGCGGAGGCCGTCGATGATGCGCCGCGGCGTGGCGTGAACGCGTATCGCGACGCCGCCCGAGTCGTCGGCTTCGATGCTGACGCGCGCGTTTCCATAGAGGCCTGTGTCGGTGGCCTCGGTGAGCGCGCTGCGCGCCATGTCCGCGCGGAACGGATCGCCGAGGTGGACCTTGTGCAAGATGGGCGGCTTGATGTCGTCCCACGGATCGTGCTCCTGCACGACGGTCACGGCGTGGACGGGTTTGCCGTCGAACGCGGTCAAATCGACGGGTGGTGGCGGCATGCGCACTTGCGGCGCGCTGATTTCGGGGAGATCCGGAACCACCACGGGGATGACGGTGATCGGCGCACCCGCGCGCGCGACCGCATCGATCACGAGCGCGAAGACGAAGATTGCGAACGCACGGAACGACCTATTTGAACTCAACTCTCCACCGCAAGTCGACGCCCAGGTTCCCGACTGCGCTGGATGTTACGTCATTGTTCACGTTGTCGTACGAGCCCAAAATGCTGAAGTTCTGACCGAGCCGCCACCGGATGTTGGCGTAGAGCTCGCGATCGTCCGAGACGGTCGTCGTCACGTTGGCGCTCACGTCCTTCGTGATGCGCTTCGAGACGGTGAGCGTCGGCTGCGTGCGGCCCGAGTGCGGCGAGTACGAGCTTCCGAATTTGAAGTCGTCGATGATCGGAATGGCCTTCTTCACCTGCTCGCTCGCGCCCGTGATCGACGAGAGGGCTTCGAGCGCGATGCCCGCGCCGAGCGTGCCGGCCTGGATCTGATCGGCCTCCGCCTTCGTGATGCCGATCGTGAGCAAGAGGACGATGTCTTCCTGCGAAAGCGGCGGATCGCTCGTGAGCTCGATCTTCAAGTTGTCCGTGTCGCCGGAGGCGTGGAGCGTGATGCGCCACAAGTTTCCGGTCGTCGAAGCCGTGGAGCCTGCGCCGCCCGTCGATTGGGCCGAGGTGCGGCGGTATTCGGTGACGGCTTGGATGTCGACATGCGCCGAAATGCGCGACGGATCGTCGAAGCGGATGACCGCGTTCTGGATGTCGAAGATGCTGTTGCCGAACGGCAGGCGAAGGTGCCCGCCCGGGAGCGCGTGGAGCTCGCCGCGGAGGCCGAAGCGCTGGTTCGTCCCGGTCACGTTCAGCGTGTTGTCGATCTGGATTTGGCTCTCGACGAGGTTGTTGCGAATGCGGAGCGGCGATTTCGCGCGGACGCGAAGGTCGAGCGAGACGGAGTCTTGCGTCGGGTCGTACGTCTCGATCTCGGTGCGCTTCGCCGTACCGAGCGAGCCGATGTCGCCCGCGATGTTGATCGGGCGCGTGTACTCGAGCGAGGCGATCATGATCTCGCCGCTGAGGTGCGGAAGCTTGTGCTTGTCGAAGCCCGCGTCCTCGATCGAGAGCGCGAGATCGGCGTCGAGGCCGGCGCTGATGCCGTCCGCGGGTGAGAAACGCACGTTGCGCGCGCCGAGCGTGAGATCGACTTGTCCGAAGCCGAGGTTGCGGATGGGAACGCGACCGCCGATCGCGAGCGTGCCGTCTGCAAACTTCGCGACGCACCG
>Ga0207677_10002200_pt1 | contig 10244 bp, 9 predicted proteins | sample KBSMisM42_FD_184311 | JGI IMG/M metagenome (GOLD analysis project Ga0207677, IMG submission 184311) | Miscanthus rhizosphere microbial communities from Kellogg Biological Station, Michigan, USA - KBS Miscanthus M4-2 (SPAdes) (version 2) | ecosystem: Host-associated > Plants > Roots > Rhizosphere...
CGACGCCTCGCTCGTCGAACAGCTGCTTGCCGACGAAATCAGGGTCTGAGCCCGGATATTGCCGATCCGGCCCCTCGGTCTTCGATGCGTATTCGCCGCCAGGGGCGCCGTACCAGTCCATCTCGTAGTCCGGAAAACCACGGCTCTTGAACGGCTCGCGGAGGAAGCTGCGCAGGTCCTTATTCGACCTGGAGAAAATGTGCACGCTCGCATCGATGACGGGCGTCGTCGTACCGTCGGGGTGTTGCATCACCAAAGCTGTCCTCCGATGTCACCCGGCCAACGTAAGCGCGTTCGAGCGCTGCGCGAAGCGCGCCGGATACTCTTAGTGTAAAGCGTTGTTCTTCGATAGCAAGAATCAAGTTCTCAGCGAATCGCTTACCTCTGCGCAGGTCAGGGTGTGTGCTGGTGAGTCGCATGGCGTGCGGCAGCCGAAATACGGTAGTCGGATCCAGAGAACGGTTACAGCATCTAATGAGAATGTTATTCTCCAATTGACGCGACTAGCCCTCAGGAGGCAGCCGGATGCTTTTAGAGTTCGATGCTGATCAGCGGCTGTGGCAGGAGACCGTCCGCGACGCGGTGGCCAAGGCGTGCCCGCCGTCGCTGGTGCGCGGCGTGGCCGAGGACGGCGTCGACCCATCACCGCTCTGGAAGACCTACATGGATGCGGGCTGGACGGAACTGACAGATCCGGAGAACGCCGTCGAACTGGCAATCGTGCTCGAGGAACTGGGGCGGGCCACCGATCCGACGCCGTTCCTCGCGACGCTGACCCAGTTCGCACCGTTGGCCGGGGACCGCTTCGACGGACGACAGGCGGGCACGGCCGTCTACGGCGGAGTGTCGGCCCACCGCGCCGCCGACGGCTGGGTGCTGAACGGGACCGCGCCTCACGTGCTCGACGGCGATCGGGCCGAGCAGCTCGCGGTAGTCACCGAAGCCGGCGTATTCGTCATCGACGCAGGCCAGGCGGTCGCCAGGCGCAGCCCGGTGTTCGATCCGGTGCTACACATCGCAGAGGTCTCGTTCACCGCTGCACGCGTGCCCGACACCGACCGCATCCACGTCGACGCCGAACGGGCCCGCCACGTCGCGCTCACCGGAATGGCGATCACCACCGTCGGCGCCTGCCAGCGCATCCTCGATCTGGCGCTCGAGCATGTGAAGCAGCGTCAGCAGTTCGGCGTGGCGATCGGAACGTTTCAGGCCGTCCAGCACAAGGCGGTCGACATGCACGTCGCCACCGAGCGTGCGCGCGCACTGTCCTACTTCGCCGCGCTGACCATTTCGGCCGACGATCCGCGCCGGCGGCTGACCGCGGCGATGGCCAAGGCGTCGGCGGGGGAGGCGCAGGCGGTGGTGTTCCGCCACGGCTTGCAATTGTTCGGCGCCATGGGGTTCACCTGGGAGAACGACCTTCAGTTTGCGCTCAAGCGCGCCAAGGCCTGCGAACTGCTGCTCGGCGGCGCCGCGGAGCATCGCGCGATCATCGCGGAGGAATACAGGGCCGTCTGATGCAGCTGACTTTTGATTCCGACGTCGAGGAGTTCCGTGCCGAGTTCGCGGCGTTCCTCGACGAGCATCTGCCGTCGGAGGCCGAAACCCAGGAGCGGCCGCGCTCGGTGTCGCACATGCCGCAGTGGGCCCGCGACTGGCAGCGGCTGCTGTTTGACAACGGCTGGCTGCTGCCCGCACAGCCGCCCGAGTTCGGCGGCCGCAACGCCACTGTGCTGCAGCAGTTCGTGCACCTCGACGAACTGTGCCGGCGCCGCATCTACCACAGCTTCAATCCGCAGGGTGTGAATATCATTGCGGCGTCGTTGATTTCGTTCGGGTCCGACGAGCAGAAACACCGCTGGGCGGTGCCGGTGCTCAGGGCCGAGCTCACCGCATCACTCGGCATGAGCGAGCCGAGTGCGGGATCTGACCTCGCATCGCTGCGGACCCGCGCGGTGCTCGACGGTGACCAGTTCGTGGTCAACGGCCAGAAAGTGTGGACGTCCGGCGCCCACGATGCCGACTTCCTGCTGGCGTTCGTGCGCACCGACCCGGATGCGCCCAAGCACAAGGGCATCAGTGCACTGATCATCCCGACCGACACACCAGGCGTGGTGTGCCGCCCGTTGGCCGACATGATCAGCCAGGAGAACAAGGACTTCAACGAGGTCTTCTTCACCGACGCGCGGGTGCCGGCCGAGAACCTAGTCGGGCCGCTCAACGGTGGTTGGGGCGTGGCCAACGGGTCTCTCGGTCACGAGCGCACGATGATGTGGTTAGGTTTCGCCGACCGCATCGACAACATGATCGCCGACTTCCGGCCACGCACCGCGTTGGAACGCGACCAGTACGCCACGACGATCATGGACTACCAGGCGTTGCGGGCGATGGGGTCGGCGGCGCTGGCGCGGGCGGCGCGCGGCGAGATGGACACCGCGTCGGTGTCGGTGCTGAAGCTGTTCGGTTCCGAGGCGGAGCGCCAGGCGTTCGAGAATGCGCTGACCGCGGCGGGGGCGGACGGGCTTACTCACCCCTCGACGACGGGCCCCTACCAACATATGAACCTCGACCACTACTTCGTCAGCTGGTTCGAGCGCTACGCCCGAAGCTTCGGCGGCACCATCGCCGGCGGAACCTCGGAGATCCAGCGCAACATCATCGCCACGCAGGTGCTGGGACTGCCTCGGCGCTGAGTACCGTGACCGAAACCTTGGAGCTGGATCGGCCGCAGGCCGGAATCGTTGTGCTGCAGCTGAACCGGCCCAGACACCTCAACGCGATCAACGAGCGGATGCGCGACGAGCTCACGCAGACTTTGGCCGCGGTCGGCGCGGACACGTCAGTGAACGTCGTCGTCATCACGGGCGCCGGCCGGGGGTTCTGTTCCGGTATCGACGTGCGCAACTTCGGGCCAACACCACTCGAGGCGTCGGATCCTGCGATCGACAGGTTGCGGTTCCAAGAGGCCATGGCCGCTCTGTCCCAGGCAATTTGGGACCTTCCTCAGCCGGTCATCGCCGCGGTCAACGGGCCCTGTGTCGGTGCGGGCTTCGCGCTGTGTCTGGCTTCCGACATCCGGATCTGCTCGACGGCGGCCACCTTCGGCAACGGCGCGATTCTCCTAGGATTATCCGGTGCCGAGATGGGGATGAGCTATCACCTGCCCCGGATCGTCGGGACAAGCGTCGCCGCCGACTGGATGCTGACCGGCCGCACCGTGTCCGCAATCGAGGCCGACCGCCGAGGTCTTGTCAGCGAACTCGTCGAACCCGACCGTCTCACTGACCGCGCCCTGGAATTGGCCTCGGCCATCGCGGAATTGGCGCCTCTGGGTGTGCAACTGACCAAGCGCGCTCTGCAGGTGAACACCGACGCGGCCGGACCCGGCGCGGCCATGGAACTGGAGAACCGCAACCAGGTGCTCACTCATGCCACCGACGAGGCCGCCGCTCGACGGAAGCCGCGGTAACAGACGAAGAAGGGCGGTATTTTCCTATGGCGTGGAACTTCTCGACCGACCCCGCGTGGGTGGAGCAACTCGCATGGGTGGACGACTTCGTGCGCTCGGAATGCGAGCCGATCGATGTGGTCGTCAAGGAGTCGCACGATCTCAGCGATCCGGTGCGCCAGGCACTCATTCCACCGCTGCAGGAGATCGTGAAGGGGCGCGGCCTGTGGGCCACCCACCTCGGCCCGCACTTGGGTGGTCCCGGCTACGGGCAGGTGAAACTCGCACTGCTGAACGAGATTCTCGGCCGGTCCGAGTGCGCGCCGATTGTGTTCGGCTCGCAGGCCCCCGACTCCGGCAACAGCGAGATCCTCGCGCACTACGGCACTCCCGAGCTGAAGAAGCGGTACCTGGAGCCGCTGCTGGACAACCGCATCGTGTCGTGCTTCTCGATGACCGAGCCACAGGGTGGCGCCGATCCGAAGGTGTTCACCACCACCGCGACCCAGGACGGCGACCACTGGATCATCAACGGGGAGAAATGGTTCTCGTCGTTCGCCTCGATGGCCTCCGTCATCATCGTGATGGCGATGACCGACCCGGACGCGCCGCCGTACGAGCGATATTCGATGTTCGTCGTGCCCGGGGAAACGCCCGGCATCAACGTACTGCGCGATGTCGGCCTTGGTCATCAGCCGCTGGGGGGCGGTGGCCGCGAGGGGTACGTGCGGTACGAGAACGTCCGCGTTCCTGCCGATCACATGCTGGGACCCCGTGGTGGTGCGTTCGTCGTCGCGCAGACCCGACTGGGCGGCGGGCGGATCCACCACGCCATGCGAACGGTCGGGCTGGTCCGGCGCATCTACGACATGCTCTGCGAACGGGCCGTATCGAGATACACCCAGGGCGGCATGCTGTCCGACAAGCAGTTGGTCCAGGAGATGATCGCCGACTCGTGGATGGAGATCGAGGCGTTCCGCCTGCTCACGCTGCAGACGGCGTGGAAGATCGATCAGCACAACGACTACAAGGCCGTTCGCGCGGACATCTCGGCGGTCAAGGCGATGATGCAAAAGGTGCTTCATGACGTGTCGGCCCGTGCCTTGCAGCTGCATGGGTCGCTGGGCACCACGCACGAGATGCCGTTCGTGTCTTATCTGGTCGAGTCGTTCGTGCTTGGACTCGCCGACGGTCCGACCGAGGTGCACAAGGTGACCCTGGCCCGACTGCTGCTCAAGGACCAGAAGCCCGCTCCCGACATGTTTCCCTCGGAGCACTTGCTTCGGCTACGCGAGGCGGCGGAGGCGAAGTTCGCCGACAAGCTCGCCGGTATACCCCGCAGCTGATCCCAGGGAGGTGTTCACGTGAACGGACCGTGTGATGGGAAGGTGGCGTTGGTGACCGGCACCAGCCGGGGTCTCGGCAAGGCGATCGCACAGCGGCTGGCCGGCGAGGGTGCGACCGTTGCGCTCACCGCGCGAACCATGGATCCCGACCCCAAATATCAAGGCTCGCTTCGGCAGACGCTCGAGGAGATAGAAGCCTCCGGCGGTGTGGCGATCGCGATCCAGGCCGACCTGTCCAAGGGCGAGGACCGCGATCGGCTCTTCGGCGAGGTGGTCGAACGCGTTGGCGCACCTGACATTCTGGTCAACAACGCCGCTGTCACGTTCCTACGCCCGCTCGATGAGTTTCCGGATCGGCGGGTGCGGCTGATGATGGAGATGCACCTGCTAGCTCCGCTGCACCTGACGCAGCTGGCCATTCCCGCCATGCGCGAGCGCGGTCGCGGGTGGGTACTCAACGTGACCTCGGTCGGTGGCGATCTGCCTGACGGCCCGCCGTTTTCCGACTTCGATCGCACGGCCGGCTTCGGTATCTACGGCACGGTCAAGGCGGCGCTCAACCGGCTGACGAAAAGCCTTGCGGCCGAACTGTATGACGATGGCATCGCGATCAACGCGGCGGCACCGTCGAACCCGGTTGCCACGCCCGGCGCAGGCACGCTGGACCTGGCCAAGACCGACACCGAGGACATCGAACTCATCACACAGACGGCGTTCGTGCTGTGTACCGGCGATCCCAAGACGCTGACCGGACGCATCGCCCACACGCAGCCGTTCCTGCGGGAGATCGGCTGGTTGAGTTGACGCGCCTAGGACCGGGAGTGTGGCCGCGCACGCGAGGAGCGCGAGTGTGAAAGTCCAGCCGGCTGCATACCTGCGCACCACGTTGCCGCTGGATTTGTCGCAGCTCGAGACACTGGACAGCGGCCGGTATCACTCCATTTGGTTGCCGGATCACATGGTGAGTTTGTGGCCCGACTCCATCTGGACTCGCGAATTCACCGACCTCGCAACCGCTTCCCCGTCGCCACACCGCCACCTGGACGGCATGGCCGTCGCGGCCGCGGCGGCAGTGCTGACGAAGAACGTGCCACTGGTGACGAGTGTTGTCGATACGGTGCGTAGGCATCCGTCCCTGCTGGCGCAGAGCGCGCTCACCATCGACCATCTGGCCAACGGCCGTTTCATCCTCGGACTCGGCAGCGGTGAGACCGAGAACACCGTGCCCTACGGGTTCGATTTCGCCAAGCCAGTCAGCCGCTTCGAGGAGGCGCTCAAAGTCATTCGGCTGCTATGGGACAGCGAAGGACCGGTCGACTTCGACGGCGTTTTCTACAAGTTGCATGAAGCGCGATTGGACACCGAACCATACGATGGCCGCGCACCGCGGATCTGGATCGGCGGAAGCGGGCCCCGCACACTCGACATCGTCGGGCGGTACGCCGATGGCTGGTGGCCGACGGGCGCATGGACGCCCGAAGACTATGCCGAAAAGCTTGGCGCGGTGCGCGCGTCGGCGGAGCGCGCGAGCCGCGATCCGATGGCGATCACGCCGTGCTTCATCCAGGTGTGCATGATGGGCCGCGACGACGCCGCCCTCGCGGAGATATTGGAGGCACCTCTGGTGAAGGCGTTTCTCCTTCAGGTGTCTGCCGAAATGTTGCGAAGACTTGGTCATGAACACCCGATGGGTGACGACTGGCGGGGCTACCAGGACATCGATCCGGCGACGCTCACCCGCGAGCGGATCATCGACTTCCTCGACCGTGTACATCCCGAAGCGATCCTGGCGGTGGTGCCGCACGGCACCCCGAAACAGGTCGCGCAGGTCATCAAGTCGTACGTCGATGCGGGTCTGCGAGTGCCGAAGATCCTGGATTATGGCGGGATGGCGGGGCTGCGCTATGCCGCCGCATCCGCCGAGAACGTGCGTGAAGCCGAGGACGAACTGATGCGGCTGTGTGGAGATATGCAGTGAGCGTTGAACTGAACGCCGCAGAGATGCTTGACCGGGCCGAGACGGCAACCGGTCTTTCCGATTACGGCGATCCCACACTGCCGGCACGGTTCGGAGTCACCGTCGATCATCTCAACGACATCGGCATGGCCGAGGATGGCCGACGATCGGCCATTGACGTGTGCCACGGCCTGTTGACCTCGCGCCTTGAATTCTTCGAAGACCGCAACAGGTACCCGGTCGCCGACGAGACCATCGAGCGGCCGATGTTCGTGACCGGCGAACCGCGCTCGGGCACCACGCTCATGCATGCCCTGATGTCGGTGGATCCGGGTGCACGGGCGCTGCGGTTCTGGGAAGTGATGTACCCGTCTCCACCGCCCGGCCTCGCCGACGCCGACGATCCGCGCCGCGCCAGAGCCGACGCAGACTGGCGGGAGATCAACGCCAAGATGCCGAAGTGGCTGCGCAGCCATCCCTACAACGACATGCTCGGCGACGGTCTGCCGGAGGACGAGCGCACCTGGGCGTTCGATTTCCGGGTGTTGACGCCGACCGCGTGGTGGCGGGTGCCCATGCAGACTGTGGTCGGGGGACTGCCCACCGACGCGGCCGCGCAGTACCGGATTCACAAGGCGATGTTGCAGCAGTTCTCCTACGGCAGGCCGCCGAAGTACTGGGTGTTGAAGGGCTTCCACGGCTTTCGGCTGCCGGAGCTCTTCGAGGCCTATCGCGACGCGAATCTCCTGTGGCTGCACCGCGACCCGGTACAGGTCGCAGCGTCTCGCACGATGATGATGGCCGACATCCTCGACGGCATCGTCGGACCCGTCGACCTGCAGGCTGGGGCGAAGATGCATCTCGAGTTGACCCGCGCCAGCATCAACAACACGATGACGCACCCGCTGGTGAACGATGCACGGATCATGCACGTGCGCTACACCGACTTCATCGCCGATCAGATCGGCGTCGTTCGCCGGTACTACGACTTCTGCGGCCGGCCGCTGACCGTGGGGGCGGAAGCCGCGATGCGCGTTTACCTCGCGAACAATCGCGGTGACCGCCACGGCAAGTTCAGATACTCCACAAAGCTACTGACCGACATCGGCGAGGATCTCGACGCCCTGCACGAGGAATTCCGACCGTTCCGCGAGCGCTTCGGCGTCGAGATCGAGAAACGTGACTGAGATGGGCAACCGGCTGTCCGTGCACTGTGTGACGTTTCTCGGTGCGACGCCTTCCGAACTGCGCTCACATTGGCAGACGCTCGGTCTGACGCGGCTGAGCCTGATCGACTCCCAACTGTTCGATAAGGACCTGGTTAAACTTGTTGATGGCGAAGGCTATTCAGTAGAGACCGTCTATCACCTGTTCGCCTCGGGCGACGGTCTGTCGCGAGTCATCGACGCCGCAGTCGGCGTTGGCGCCCGCGCGATCTACATGTTGACCGGCGGACGTGGCGAGCTCACCTGGGAGCAGGCTGCCGAGCGGTTCTGTTCGACGGTCGCCCCGTGTGTGCGTGAGGCGCGGCAGGCGGGTGTGGCGCTCGCCATCGAAAACGTTTCTGGCCTTTACGCCGACATCCACATCGCCCACACCCTGCGCGACACCATCGCACTGGCCGAAATGTCGGATCTGGGTATCTGCATCGACCTGTTCCACTGCTGGACCGAGGCCGGTCTTGCCGACCTGGTCGATGTGGCGCTGCCGCGGACACAGCTGATTCAGTTGAGCGACTATGTCCTTGGTGACCGTGCGCTGCCGGCGCGCGCCGTGCCGGGCGACGGCGCCATCCCGATCGAGCCGTTTATCGCACAGTCGCTCGCCGGTGGCTACACCCACGGTTTCGATCTCGAGTTGATCGGACCGCGCATCGAGCAGGAGGGCCCGCTGACGGCTGCCCGCCGCGCGTGCGAGGCGGTCACCGCGATGCTCGGAAGACTTGGTGCGTAATGGCTTACTCAGACGGACCGGATGATGCAGCGCTTAATGCGGCGTGGGCTGCCTTCTGCGACCGGCTCAAGGCAGCCGGGGAGCGCGTCTTCAAGGATTACAACGCGACGTCGGGAGCGCAGCGGGTCGACGGGTTCCGATTCCTGACGCAGAACCTGGGCCAGGCATTCGATCTGGCGCTGGAGACCAAGGACACGCGCTACCCGGTGTTGCACACCTTCTGCAACCCAACGCGCAAGCTCGGCGGAGACTGCGCCGACTTCACCTATCAGCAGGCCTGGATCGACGGCCAGTCGCTATACCGCATCACCGGAACACGCGGCACTGCAGGCTTTTTCAACATCACGGTGCAGGGGCCACGTCCCGACGGGCCCGGCGTGCTACACGAGCCGTTCGGTGATGTGCCAGAAGCGAACCTGCTTGGCGATCAGCTCACGACGGAGGCCGACGGCAGCTTCGTGCTCTACATCGGCGGCCCGCAACGCGCCCCGAACTGGCTGCCCACCACCCCTGACTCGCGAAAGTTATTCATCCGTCAGGGTTTCGATCGCTGGGACGAGCGCCCTGCCCACATACAGATCGAGCGTGTGGACATGGGCTCACCCAGGCCGCTGCCCACGCCGGAGACGATGATCGAGGCAATGGACTGGGCCGGCGACTTCGTGACCGGACTGATGAACGACTGGCCCGAGTTCCCCTTCACCTACGGCGGCGTCGATGGCCTGCACCCGAATCACTTTCCTGCGGTCGCGTCGGACGGCGCCGACGCCAAACGTGGTCGGGCGGCGGCGAACATGTACTGGGTGCTGGCGCCCGACGAGGCGCTCATCGTCGAATTCGACGCCCACGACGGACTGTGGATGCTGACCAATATGGGCGTTTTCTTCAACAGCCTGGACTACCTCTACCGTCCGGTGAGTTACACGCCGAGCCGCGCGACGACCGACGGCGACGGCAAGGTGCGGCTCGTTCTGGCGCACGACGACCCGGGGTTCCACAATTGGATCGACACCCAGGGGTTTGAGCGCGGTAACCTCACCTACCGTCACATGCTCGACGGTGAGCCGGCAGCGCTGAGCACCCGACTCGTCAAGCGGGCGGAGTTGTCCGATGCGCTGCCATCGGACACCGCGACGGTGACCCAGGCCGAGCGAGGCGCGCAGATGTGGGCGCGCTTCAACGGAATTCGGCAGCGCTACGCACTCTGAGGTCGCTACCGTTGTGCCATGGCGGACATCGCGCTGTGGCCTGCTCATCGATTGGCCGAAGCCATCCGGCGTCGCCAGCTGTCCAGCCGCGAGGTGCTCGATGAATACCTGGCGCGCGTCGAGCGGCTGAATCCGCCGCTCAATGCCGTCGTCACACTCGACGCCGACGCTGCCCGCGCTGCTGCCGACGCCGCGGACGCCGCCGCCGCACGTGGCGATGCCGTCGGCCCGCTGCACGGTGTGCCGATGACCATCAAGGACACCTACGAGACGGCGTGGATGCGCACCACCTGCGGCCTGGAAGCCTGGGACCACGTGCCCGAGCGCGATGC
>Ga0207677_10002207_pt1 | contig 10224 bp, 8 predicted proteins | sample KBSMisM42_FD_184311 | JGI IMG/M metagenome (GOLD analysis project Ga0207677, IMG submission 184311) | Miscanthus rhizosphere microbial communities from Kellogg Biological Station, Michigan, USA - KBS Miscanthus M4-2 (SPAdes) (version 2) | ecosystem: Host-associated > Plants > Roots > Rhizosphere...
CAGTCCCCGGCGCATCGGGATCACTGAAAACCTTCCTCACAGGCGAAACCACGACCAAACACGTCCTCTCGACCCCCGCCGGCTCGGTCAGCTGCACCACCGTCTCCTCCAGCGGCTCCGTGACGGGGCCCGAACAGTCGTCGGTGACGCTCACCCCCGCCTACAGCGGCTGCGAAGCCTTTGGATTCAGCAGCGCCCACATCGCCGTCAATGGCTGCAGCTATCGGCTGGAAGCCCCGACCAGTGAACCCTCTCTGGGCCAAGGCACAGGAACGCCGTTGCAGGTGAAATGTCCCGCCGGCAAAGAAATCACGATCACACCGACAAACGTCGGCGCCAGCGTCTGCACGATGAAAATCGCCGAACAGACCTCCACAAAAGGCCATGTCGTCTACACGAATAACCTCAGAGCCGGGGTCGAAATGGATTATGCGGCCAATGCCACAGTCGAAGGCCTCCATTACACCGGGACCGGGAGCTCCTGCGGCAACGCCGAAACACACAGCGACGCCACCTACAGCGGGCAGACAACAATCAAGGGCTATGAGGACGAAGGCCACTTCCTGCGCTCCGGGGTCACAGTGGCGGTCGAACCCGCAGCTCCCGGTTCTTACCCCTTCACAGCCCCAGGGGCGTTCGGCGGCCAGAAAACCTTCCTCACAACCGAAGGCACGACCAAACACGTCCTCACGACCCCCGCCGGCTCGGTCAGCTGCTCGACCGCCTCTTTCAATGGCTCGATGACCGGGCCCGAACAGGCCTTCTGGGTGACGCTGACCCCCAGCTACAGCGGCTGCGAAGCCTTCGGATTCAAATCCACCGACCTCGCGGTCAACGGCTGCACCTACCGCTTGGAAATGGCCACCGTCCAACTCGGCGTGGGCGAATACACAGCCGCACCCTTCCGGATCTTCTGCCCTGTGGGCAAAGAAATAACTGTTACACCAACATCCTTCGGAGCCAGCGTCTGCACGATGAAAATCGCCGAACAGACCCCCTCCAAAGGCCACGTCGTCTACACGAACAACACCCTCCCGGGCTTCGAAATGGACTTCGTGGCAAATGCAACAGTCGGTGCGGCCTTCACCGGTACCGGCAGTTTCTGTGGAACCAGCGGGACCGCCATCTACAGCGGTCAGACAACATTCAGGGGATTCGAAAACGAAGCTCACACGAAATGGCGTGGAGTGGCAGTGGGCTAGTCGCTCAGCGGGGAGGCGCGGCTGCCAGCCACTCGCGCTCCTTGCCGCGCATCACCGGCGTGGCGAGGAGGCTGCCGGCCCGGCGCTGGAAGGCGCGCAGGCGGGAGTCGTGGTCGCTGGGCAGTAGCTTCGCCAGCTGGCGGTACTCGCGTGAGACCTGGCTGGTGCGGAAGACCTCGGCGATCTCGGTGAGGAGTTCGGCGGGCTCGGCGACGGTGGTGCGGGCGATCTCGGTGCCCTCGACCTTGATCACCAGCTCAGCCGGATAGTCGCGGGCGGGCGGCGGTTGCTGCGGCTCGGCGAGGGCGGCGGCGATTGCGCTGCGCAGGGCGACGTGGGCGTCGGCGGGGGCGACGGAGGCGGCGCGGGCGCGCCCTTCGCCCTCCTTGGTGGTGACCAGGCGGGCGCTGCCGAGCTCGCCGTCGCGCATCTCCTTGAGCAGCCAGCGGTCGCCGGCGGCGACGAGGATCGGGATCCCCTCGCCGGACAGGGCCTGAGCGTAGGTCTGGGTCTCGCTCAGCGAGTCGCCGTCGAGAAGGACCTCCATCCCCCATATAAAGGTGTGGGAGCAGAAGCCTTTCGGGCTCGGGGTGCGGGCGTGGTGGCCGATCATCACCACCGCGTCGAGCTGTCCGCCATGGGCCTTCGCCATCGAGGGCTCGGCCTCGTCGAGGGCGAGGTCGGCGATCGGCCGCACCTCGATCCCGTCGGGCATCCGCTCGCGTTCGACGTTGGTGCCGACCATGTGCCAGTCGCCGACCGAGATCCCCTCGACCCCACCGGCCCGCAGCGCTTCGATCGCCACCAGGACCTCGTCGGTCATCTGCCGTCGCCCCCGCGCGTAGGCGGCGGGGTGCGAAGGAAGGCAGTCGCCGTAGTCCTCGATCCCGGCGATCCCCTCCATGTCGGCTGCGATCAAGACGTCCATTCCGGGCACCCTAACGCCCGCTGAATTCGCAGCGGCGAAGGACATCGTTTCGCCCACGCGCAGTTCTGCGTTACGGAAGGAGCAGGGGTAAATGCCTGCCCGCCTCAGCGGCCACAGGTTCCGCTCCAGCTTGCGACCGCAGACCTTGACTCGCAGAGAAGACGCAGATAGTCCCTGACGAGGATCAGTGATGACTCGCAAGCTGAAAAAGATCGGTTTCGCCCTGTTCGCCTTGCTCGCGGCGAGTGCCATCCCGGCAAGCTCCGCCCTCGCCCTCCCCTTCACATCCCCGGGCGCAGGCGCCTCCCAGAAAACCTTCCTCACAGGCGAACAGTCGGTCGCCTTCACCCTTACCCTCCCCGGCGGGACCGTCAAATGCACGAACTTCTCCCTTGCCGGTTCGGTGACGGGCTTCGAACAGACGACGGTCACCCTCGCCCCTACCTACACCGGTTGCAATGCCTTCGGCTTCGCCAGCAGCCACATCAAACCCAACGGCTGCACCTACCGCTTCGAAGCCCCGACCACCGAACCCTCCGCGGGCCAATACACAGCTGTGCCCTTCCGGATCAACTGCGCGGCCGGCAAACAGATCGAAATCACACCGACAAGCTTCGGGGCCAGCGTCTGCACGCAGTTTTTGGCCGAACAGGCACCCTCCAAAGTCCACGTCGTCTACTCGAACAACGCCGAACGCGGCCCGGTGATGGGTTACCTGGCAAACGCGACAGTTGAAGGTATCTCCTACACCGGCACCGGCGGTTCCTGCGCAGCCAGCGGCACCAACGGCACCTACAGCGGCCAGACGACAATCAAGGGCTATGAAGACGAAGCGCACAAAAACCGATTCGGGGTGACAGTGGCCGTCCCGGGCCTGGGTCCTGCCTACCCCTTCACATCCCCGGGGGCGAACACCGGTCAGAAAACCTTCCTCACAGGCGAACAGACGGCCACCTTCACCTTTACCCTCCCCGGCGGGACCGTCAAATGCACGACCCTTTCCGTCGCCGGCTCGGTGGCGGGCCCCGAACAGACCGCAGTCACGCTCGCCCCCACCACTAGCGGCTGCATGGCCTTCGGCTTCGCCACCGCCCACATCAAACCCAACGGCTGTACCTACCGCCTCGAAGTGCCGACCACCGAACCCTCCGCCGGCCAGTACACAGGCGCCCCACTTCAGTTCCGCTGCCCGGCCGGCAAACAAATTGAAATCACACCGACAAGCTTCGGGGTCAGCGTTTGCACTCAATCGATCGCCGACCAAAACCCGACAAGCGGCCACGTCATCTACTCAAACAACGCCGAACTCGGCTCCGAAATGGACTATCTGGCAAACGCGACAGCCGAAGGCATTCACTACACCGGCACCGGCGGTTCCTGCGCAGCCAGCGGCACCAACGGCACCTACAGCGGCCAGATGACAATCAAGGGGTACGAAGACGAAGCCCACAAATTCCGCTACGGGGTGACAGTGGCCGTGCCGGGAACCCCCTACCCTTTCACAGCCCCGGGCGCAGGGGTCTCCCAGAACTCGTTTATCACAGGCGAACAAGTGTCCACCTTCTCTCTCGGTACCCCCGGCGGCACCGTTACCTGCACGGCTATCTCACTCGCCGGTTCTGCGAAAGGGCCCGAACAGAGCCAGATAGCGCTTTCCCCCTCTTACAGCGGATGTAAAGCCTTCGGCTTCGGGAACGCCCATGTCAACGCCAATGGCTGCACCTACCGCTTCGAAGCCCCGACCACCGAACCCTCCGCAGGCCAGTACACAGGCGCCCCGCTCCAGTTCCGCTGCCCCGCCGGCAAACAGATCGAAATCACACCGACAACCTTCGGGGTCAGCGTCTGCACGCAGAAAATCGGCGAACAGAATCCGACAGGTGGCCACAACATCTACTCGAACAACTCCGAATCCGGCGTCAAAATGGACTTTCTCGCCAACGTGACAGCCGAAGGCATCCACTACACCGGCACCGGTGGCGTCTGCGGGACCAGCGGGACCAACGGCACCTACAGCGGCCAGTCAACACTCAGGGGCTATGAAAGCGAAGCCCACTCGGTCTCCTTCGGCGTGACAGTGGCCTAGCCCGAAGCTCGGAGTCGACCGGGCGACCCCTCACGGGGCCGCCCGGTCAAGCGCTCAGAGGCCGAGCTCGTCGAGGCGGGGCAGGTCCCAGGCGGCGACCTGCTTGCCCAGTTTGGCCGCGGTCTCGTCGGAGAAGCGGTAGTGGACTCCCTCCCAGACGCGGCCGTCGATCGTCTCCTGGGTGATCTGCGACCAGCGGGTGTAGGTGTGGACGGATCCGGGGGCGCTGACGCTGGTGGCGTCGACGGGCTCAGGGGCCCAGGGACCGGTCAGCCAGGTCAGCACTCCCTCGGCGGCGCCGGCGTAGCCCGCGTGGCCGCTCGGGTACTCGGGGTGGCGCGGGGTCGCCAGCAGCGGCGTCCAGGTCGGATCGGGGTCGACGCTGCCGGTGCGGATCGCGGTCACCGGGCGCCAGAACGTGTACACGTACTTGGCCTCGAAGATCGCGATCTGGGTGTCGACCAGGACGACGTTGAAGGCCGCTACCGCCCGGGCATCCCAGGCCAGCGAATGGCGGGTGTCCGCCAGCACCGCCCGCAGCGCCTGGCTGTAGAGGGCGAAGGAATCCTGGACGATGAACAGAGCCGTGTCGGTCTGCTCCGGGGTGCGGACACTGCCGATGTCCCCGCCGTAGGCCCGGACCTCGGCGAGCGCCTGGAGGAACCTCGGCGAGTCGATCGCCGGCGGCGGGCCCGGCCGGAACTGGTCGTTGCTCGCGAGCAGGAAGCTGCGCCCGTCTTTCTGCCCTGCGCGGACAGCGGGGCCGAAGGTCGGCGGCGTCGGCTGCCAGATTCCCGGGGCGGCCGCGGGCGGCGTCCAGGGGATGTCGAGGGAGGCGGTGTCGAGGCCGTCGCCGTCGCGCTCCGCGAGGATCAGCTGCGCCTCGTCCTCGCCGGCGGCAATGCCGCGGTTCTTCTGGGGGCCGGCGGGGATCTGGTCGAGGGTGGACTCCAGCGCCGCGTCGAGCTGCGCCTCCCGGCTCGGCACCTGGGCGACCAGCGTGTCATGGAGGGCCGTTGCGAAGGCGGCCTTCTGGAAGCGCCAGGCCGAGCCGTCCTCGACGGCGCGGGTGGCCGCGATCCAGCTCACGGCCCAGGCCCGGGTCGTGGTGATGGGCTCGGCATATCCGGCCGCTGCGACGGTCTCCTTGCTGACGTCGAACCACTGCAGAGCCAAGGCTTGCCCCCGGTCGGCCTGCGAGTTGCCATGGGCCGCGGCGGCGTTGCTCGCGGAGAGGAGGGAAGAGCCGAGGAGCAGCGTCGCGAGCATCGCCGGCAGCGTCGTCCGAGCTCGTCCTCGGGAGGGGGTGGGCAGGTACTCCATCTGAATGTGCCTCCTTTGCGTCGTTGACGGGCACGAGATACTACATAAAGTTGATCAAGTAACTCAAGAAATGATGGGTATCGTGATCCCGATGAGTGAGCGGGGTGCGCATCGGGGTGTCGATCGGGCTTCAGGCCGGACGCTCTCGGTCGGGGAGGCGGGGGCGCTGCTGGCCCAGCGGCTGCGCGAGCGGCTGCCGGATCTGAAAGCGGCGATCGCGACGCGGGTGTACTCGATCTCCGACCCGCGCGACGTCACCGACCCTGCCTATGTCGAGGGCCTGAACGCCGCCCTCGCCGCCGCGGTCGAGTACCGGCTCGAGGTGCTGGAGCTGGGTGAGCGGCACGCTCCGGATGCGCCGGCGGCGCTGCTCGCGCAGGCCCGGCTCGACGCCCGCGACCGGGTTCCGCTCGACACCGTCCTGCGCCGCTACTTCGCCGGTAACGCTCTCTTCGCCGACTTCCTCGCTGAAGAAGCGGAGCGGGCCGAGGTTCCGGCCGCCGTCCTGCGGAGCCTGCTCGCCGCCCAGGCGACGGTCGGCGACCGCCTGCTCGCCGCGGTCAGCGCCGAGCACGCCCGCGAGGCGCAGGTCCGCCCCAGCGGCACCGCCGAGCGCCGGAGGGAGTGCGTCAAACGGCTACTTGCCGGCGAATTCGTCGACCACGCCGAGCTCGAATACGACCTCGAGGCGCAGCACCTCGGGTTAATGGCGAAGGGGGAGGGCGCCGAGCCGCTGATGCGAGAGCTGGCAAAGCGCCTCGACCGTCGCCTGCTCGCGGTGAAGCGGGAGGAGGAGCCGGTCTGGGCCTGCTGGCTTGGCGGCGGCCGTCCGGTCGAGACCGCCGAGGCGGCCCGCGTCCTCGCCGACCTCGATCCCAAGGGCGTCGTCATCACCCTCGGCGAGCCCGCCGAAGGCCTTGCCGGCTGGCGGTTCAGCCACCTGCAGGCGAAGGCGGCGCTGACGGTGGCCGAGCGCCGCGGCGAGACCGTCGCCCGCTACGCGGATGTCGCGATCGAGGCGGCGGTGCTCCGCGACGACCTCCTGGCACGCTCCCTGCGCCGGCTCTACCTAGAGCCGCTGGAGCAGATGCGCGACGGCGGCAAGGTCGCCCGCGAGACGCTGCGCGCCTACTTCGCGGCCGAGCGCAACGTCTCCTCGACCGCGGCCGCGCTCGGCGTCGACCGCCGCACGGTGCGCAACCGCATCCGCGCGATCGAGGAGCTGGTCGGCCGCCCGCTCACCGTCGCCGCGGCGGACCTGGAGATCGCGCTGCGGGTCGACCCGGTTTAGGCTCGGCTGGTGCGCCGCCTGGTAGCCGCAGCCGTCCTGCTCACCCTCCTCGCGCTCCCGACTGCCGCCGCGGCCAAGCCCACCGTCTACTTCACCAGGAGCGGCCCCGTCCCCGGCTCCTCCCAGATCTGGTCGGTCTCCGCGGCCGGTGGCAAGGCTCAGCTGGTGCGCCGGCGGATGCCGAACGGGCCACAGGGCGGGATCGTTGCCCTCTCGCGCGATGGGCGGCGGATCTTCTGCGTTTGCCGCCAGGACGAGGTTGGGTCGATCCAGAGTGATGGCAGTCATCTGCGGCGGGTCGGCGGGCTGCCGCGGGCCGTCCGCTACGACAACGTCACCCTCGGCCCCGACGGTCGCGCCTTCTGGGTCAAGGCATTCACGAAGGTCTACTCGCTGGCGCCGGGCGGAAGGAAGCCCACCGTCTTCCGGGCCGTGAGGACCTCCGAATCCGTCGTCGACGAACGGATCGTCCCCAGCCCCGACGGCCGCCGCATCGCCTTCATCGTCTACGGCTGCCTGGTTCCCGACTGCGTTGACGACGACGTCGAGACGCTCTTCTCGGCCCGGATCGACGGCAGCCACCGGACCGTCGTCTACCAGAGCACCGGCGAAGGCAAAGAAATCGGGGAGGTCGCCTGGTCGGCGGACGGAAGCCGGCTGATCCTCGCCGACGGCACCGGCGAAGGCGACCCGAAGGGCGAACTCCCGGTCTTCTTCCCGCAGCAGTACCTGGTCGCCCCGGCTGACGGTTCCAATCCGGCGGGCACCCTCGTCACCCTCCCCGAAGAAGGCTTCAATCCCTTCTTCTCGCCGCAGGGCGATGGGTTCGCCTTCACGTATTGGACGCGGCCCGACTTCGCCCTCGGCACCGTGCCGGTCGCCGGCGGCGAGATCACGCCGCTGACCCGGACCAGCTGCCGCTATCCCGCCTGCGAATTCCCCCCGCGCGTGTTCGCCTGGCGCTGAGGCGCTAGGCGGCGAGGCGCTTGTGCCCGCGCTGCCGCAGCTCGATCACTTCGGCGCCCGCGACCTCCACGGGCTCGAACTCGGCGACCGAGAGGACGACGAAGCTGTAGCCGCACTCGCAGGCCTCACGCTCGACGTCCTCGAGGTTCTCGACGACGAGCTCGGACTCCTCGGCGCAGTTGGAGCAGACGATGGTCAATTGCCACATGTCCCGATGGTTGCGAGAGGGCCGGACGCCACGGGCGTCCTGCAACGGCTCTTGCGAGGCGCTTTGGCAAACCATCGGGACGCAAAAGCGCCTCGCGGTGAATCTCACGCTCTCTTCCCCCGGGGCGTTCTATAGACATGAGCGCTATTCGCTGGACCGTCTACGACAGCCCGATCGGCCCGCTGACCCTGGTGGCGAGCGCCGCCGGGCTCCGGGAGCTCAGCTTCCCGGGCCGCTCGCGGGTCCCCGCCGAGGCGACGAAGGCGCCGCTGCCGGAGGCCACCGAGCAGCTCGACGCCTACTTCGCCGGTGAGCTGCGGCGGTTCGACCTTCCCCTCGACCTCCGCGGCACCCCGCTGCAGCAGGCGGTCTGGCGGGCGCTGCTGGAGATCCCCTACGGGGAGACCGCGACCTACGGCGAGCAGGCGGCGCGGATCGACGCCTCGCTCTTCGACGCTGACGTCGAGGCCTGGCAGCGCGCCCGCGTCGTCGGCGCCGCCAACGGACGCAACCCGGTCGCGATCGTCGTCCCCTGCCACCGGGTGATCGGCGCCGACGGCTCCCTCACCGGCTACGGCGGCGGCCTCGACCGCAAGCGGGCGCTGCTCGACCTCGAGCGCAACCGCCAGCTGGCGATCCTCTGATCCAGTAGAAGTACGGGCGTGCTGATCGACGGCCTTCCGCTCGAGGCGCCCGCCGCGCCGCTGAACGACCTGCTGCGGGTCGGGCTCGACGCCTCGCCGGAGGAGCCGGCGCTGGTCTCGGCCGAGCGCTCGATGAGCTGGCGCGAGCTGGAGGACGAGGCGGAGCGGCTGGCCGGCGGCTACCGGCGGCTGGGGCTGGAGCCGGGGGACCGGATCGCCTCGCTGATGCCGAACCGGATCGCCCTGGTCGTCCACTACCTGGCCTGCTTCAAGGCCGGGCTCGTCGCGACCCCGCTCAACTACCGCTACACCCACCGCGAGATCGACCACGCGCTCGAGGTCAGCGGCGCGAAGGCGCTGCTGGCGCACGAGGAGCGGGGGGAGGACGTGGGGGCGAGCAGGCTCGCCGGGCAGCTGCCGCTGAACCTCCAGTGGCCGCGGGACCTCGATCCGCTGTTGAAGAGCGAGCCGCTGCCCGCCCATCCCGACTCCGACCCCGCCGACCCGGCGGCGATCTTCTTCACCTCCGGCAGCACCGGCCCGGCGAAGGGCGTCACCCACACCCGCTCCTCCCTGCGCTGGATGATCGCCAGCGCTGCCGCCGCCTTCGAGCTCGACTCCTCAGATGTCTTCCTGCCCGGCTCCTCGATGTCCCACATCGGCTCCTTCCTCTGGGCGCTCAGCATGCTCTCGGTCGGCGGCCGGGTGGTCGTCGCGCGGACCTTCGACAGCCACGAGCTGCTGCCGCTGCTGCGCGAGCAGCGCCCGACGGTGCTGGCGATGATCCCGGCGGCGCTGCTGGCCCTGGTCCGCGACCACGACCTGCAACCGCACGACTTCGACTCGCTGCGGATCTGCCGCTGCGGCTCCGACAAGGTCTCGACCGAGCTCCTGCACGAGTTCGCCGCCGTCGCCGGCTTCCCGATCGTCGAGGGCTACGGGATGACCGAGGTCGGCCTGGCAACGCTGAACCCGCCCTCCGGCGTCGTCAAACAGGGCTCGATCGGGCGCCCGATCAGCGGCTTCAGCATCGCCCTGCGCGGGGAGGAAGGAGAGCCGGTCGAGGCGGAGGCGGTCGGGCGGATCTTCATCCGCACCCCGGCGCGGATGGCCGGCTACTGGGAAGCCCCGGAGGCGACCGCGGAGGTCCTGCGCGAGGACTGGATCGACTCCGGCGACCTCGCCCGCGCCGACGAGGACGGCTACCTCTGGTTCTTCGGCCGCAAGAAGCAGGTGATCGTCCACGACGGCTCCAACATCAGCCCCTATGAGGTCGAGGGCGCGCTCGTCGAGCACCCGGCCATCGCCCTCGCCGGCGCGGTCGGCGTCCACGACGAAGTCCACGGCGAGAACGTCCGCGCCTACGTAACCCTGCGCGAGGGCGCCGAGCGGCCGAGCGCCGCCGACCTGATCGTCCACTGCCGCGAGCAGATCGGCTACAAGGCCCCCGAGGAGATCCTCTTCCTCGACGAGATGCCGCTCAACCCGACCGGCAAGATCGACCGCGTCGGCCTCAAGCGGATGGCCGAAGATCACCTCCACCCGCACGGCCTCGGGAGCGCCTAGTGACCGGCGG
>Ga0207677_10002208_pt1 | contig 10221 bp, 10 predicted proteins | sample KBSMisM42_FD_184311 | JGI IMG/M metagenome (GOLD analysis project Ga0207677, IMG submission 184311) | Miscanthus rhizosphere microbial communities from Kellogg Biological Station, Michigan, USA - KBS Miscanthus M4-2 (SPAdes) (version 2) | ecosystem: Host-associated > Plants > Roots >...
ACGCCGGCGTCGCCTTCGGCCACGGCACGACGAACGCCTTCGACGAGGCGGCATGGCTCGTCACCGCCGCGCTCGGCCTGCCGCTCGACGCGCTCGAGACGCAGCGCAAGCGCGCGCTCGGCGCCGGCGACGAGGCGAAGGTCGAGGCACTCCTCGCGCGCCGCATCGAGACGCGCAAGCCCACCGCCTACCTGACCGGCGAGGCGTGGCTGCAGGACATCGCGTTCACCGTCGACGAGCGGACGATCGTGCCGCGCTCGTACATCGCCGAGCTGCTCGTCGACGTCGAGGAGACCGGGACGCTCGACGGCTGGCTCTCCGACCGCACGACGAAGGTGCTCGACCTGTGCACCGGCAACGGCAGCCTCGCCGTGCTCGCTGCGATGGTCTATCCCGAGATCGTCGTCGACGCATCGGACGTCTCCGCCGACGCGCTCGTGATCGCACGCATCAACGTCGAGCGGCACAAGCTCGGCGCGCGCATCCGCGTGATCGAGTCGGACCTGTTCGCAAAGCTCACCGGCCGCTACGACCTCATCCTCTGCAATCCGCCGTACGTGCCCGACGCGAGCATGGCAGCGCTGCCGCCCGAATACCGCGCCGAGCCGGCGCTCGCGCTCGCCGGCGGCAAGGACGGCATGGACCTCGTTCGCCGCATCGTCGCCGATGCGCCAGCGCATCTCGCAGACGACGGCGTCCTCGTCCTCGAGGTCGGCCACGAACGCGCCGCGTTCGACCGCGCGTTCCCGCGGCTCGAATGCGCGTGGCTCGAGACGAGCGGCGGCGACGATCGCGTCGTCGTGATCGAGCGGAGAGCGCTCACGGGCTGAGACGCGACAATCCGGAGATGCTCGTCATCTCCCAGCTCTCGCTTCGACGCGGCACCAAGCTCGTCCTCGACCGCGCCATGCTCACCGTGCAGCCGGGCGAGAAGGTCGGCCTGATCGGCCGCAACGGTGCGGGCAAGTCTTCGCTCTTCTCGCTTCTTGCCGGACGGCTCCACGCCGACGCCGGCGACCTCGCGCTGCCGCCACGCTGGCGGATCTCCGAGGTCGCGCAGGAGATGCCCGAGACCGACGAAGGCGCGACCGCCTTCGTCCTCGCCGGCGACACCGCGCTCGCCGAGGCCGAGGCCGAGCTCGCGCGCGCCGAGGCGGGCGACGACGGCGAGGCGATGGCGCACGCGCACGAGGCGATCCGACTCGCCGGCGGCTTCGATGCGCGGCCGCGCGCGCAGGCGATGCTGCTCGGCCTCGGCTTTCGCGCCGACGAGCTCGACGCGCCGGTGTCGAGCTTTTCCGGCGGCTGGCGGATGCGGCTGCAGCTCGCGCGCGCGCTGATGTGCCCGGCCGACCTGATGCTGCTCGACGAGCCGACCAACCACCTCGACCTCGACGCGCTCGTCTGGCTCGAGGCGTGGCTGCAGCGCTTCGCCGGCACGATGATCGTGATCAGCCACGACCGCGAGTTCCTCGACGCGGTGACGCGCGTCACCGTGCACCTCGACGACGCCAGGCTCGTCCGCTACGGCGGCAACTACACCGCGTTCGAGGAGCTGCGCGCGATCCGCATCGAGCAGGCGCAGGCCAACTACGAGAAGCAGCGCGAGCGGATCGCGCACCTGCAGAAGTTCATCGACCGCTTCAAGGCGAAGGCGACGAAGGCGCGGCAGGCGCAGAGCCGCGTCAAGGCGCTGGCGCGAATGGAGCGGCTCGCACCGGTGCTGACGAGCGCCGACTTCCAGTTCGAGTTCCGCGAGCCGCTGAGCCTGCCCAACCCGATGCTCGCGTTCGCCGAGATCGCTTGCGGCTATCGAAGCGGCGACGGTGCGGGAGGCGAGAAGCGCGTCGTCGACGGCATCGACCGCTCGGTGCTCGCCGGCCAGCGGATCGGCATCCTCGGCGCCAACGGCCAGGGCAAGTCGACGTTCGTGAAGACGATCGCCGGCGAGCTCGCGCCGCTCGCCGGCACGATCGTCGCCGGCAAGGGGCTCACGATCGGCTACTTCGCGCAGCAGGAGCTCGACGTGCTCTCGCCTCCCGACGGGCCGCTGGTCCACCTCGTCCGTCTCGCGCGCGACGTCGGGCCGGCCGCGCGCGAGCAGGAGCTGCGCGACTTCCTCGGCGCGTTCCGCTTCACCGGCGAGATGGTGCAGCAGCCGGTCGGCACGCTCTCGGGCGGCGAGAAGGCGCGGCTCGTCCTCGCGATGCTCGTCTGGCAGCGCCCCAACCTGCTGCTGCTCGACGAGCCGACCAACCATCTCGACCTGACGACCCGTGAAGCGCTCAGCATGGCGCTCAACGAATTCGAAGGCACGGTCATGCTGGTCAGCCACGACCGCGCGCTTCTGCGCGAGGTCTGCGACGAGTTCTGGCTGGTGAGCGGGGGAACGCTCGCGCCGTTCGACGGCGACCTCGACGACTACCAGCGCTGGCTGCTCGAGCAGTCGCGCGCTGCCGCGCGCGCGCTGCGATCGGAGTCGAGCGAAGCGCCCGCGGCGGCCGCGGCGCCGCCACGCGCCGCTGGCAACCAGCAGCGCACCGTCGAGCGCAAGGCGGCGGCGGCGGCGCGGCAGCAGCGTGCCGACGCCGCCAAGCCGCTGAAACGCGAGCTCAACCTCGTCGACAACCGGCTCGGCGTCCTCTTCGCCGAGCGCGAGGCGCTCGAGGCCGAAGCCGCCGATCCCGCGCTCGACGGCGAGCAGCGCGCCGAGAACGGGCGCCGGCTGAAGGCGGTCAGTGGCGAGATCGAGGCGCTCGAGGCGCGCTGGCTCGAGCTCAGCACGAAGCTCGACGACATCGCAGAATCGGTGGACTGAAGCTCTCGTTGCAAGGAGACACGATGACCACCAAGCCCGACAAGATCCTCTACACGGCACATGCGACGTCGACCGGCGGCCGCGACGGCAAGTCGCGCACCGACGACGGCGCGCTCGAGGTGAGGCTCACCGTGCCCAAGGGCCTCGGCGGCAACGGCGCGGCGGGGACCAATCCCGAGCAGCTGTTCGCCGCCGGCTACTCGGCGTGCTTCATCGGCGCGATGCAGCACGTCGCGCGAATGCAGAAGGTCGCGCTGCCGGCCGACACATCGATCACCGCCGACGTCGGCATCGGCCCGATCCCGCAAGGCTTCGGCATCCAGGTCGCGCTGCACGTCAGCATCCCGGGGATGGACAAGGACGCGGCGAAGAAGCTGGTCGAGGCCGCGCACCAGGTCTGCCCGTACTCGAACGCGACCCGCGGCAACATCGAGGTCGCCCTCGACGTCGTCTGAGCGCTAGCGCGAGACGGCAGCGCGCGCGGCGAGCAGGCGCACGATCAGCTCGACGCGCGCCTGCTGCGGCGTCAGCGCTCCTGCGGAAGGCAGCGTGCCGACCGCGGCCGGCGTCGGCTCGACGATCGCGCCGGCGAGGCAGCGCGTCGCACGCAGCACAGTGCAGCCGCGCGCTGCGGCGTCGGCGAGCGCTGCCTCGAGCGCACGGTGCACGGTGCCGTTGCCGGTGGTCGCGACGACGATTCCCGCGCAGCCGGCGGCGACGAGCGTGGGCACCGCGCGCGGATCGGCAGCCGCGTCGCTGGTGACGATCTCGACCCACGGCCACGATGCGTCGTCGGCGGGAAGCCGACCGACGTCGATCGCCGCTTCGACCGCGTCAGGCCATGAGCGCCGCATCGCGAGGACACCGTCGGCGACGTGGCCGAGCGGCCCGGCGTCGCCCGAGCCGAACGCGTCGAGTCGCTGCGGGTGGACCTTGCGAACGTCGCGCGCCCCGTGGACGACGCCGGCGACGACCGCGACGACGCCGCGCGCGCCGGCGGCGATCGCGACGACGCCCGCGTCGCGAAGATTGCGAGCGCCGTCGGCGTGGCGCGACGTCGCCGGCCGCATCGCCGCGGTCAGCACGACGGGCTTGGTCGGTGCGACGACACGGTCGAGAAAGAACGCCGTCTCCTCGAGCGTGTCGCTCCCGTGCGTGACCACGATGCCGACGACCTCGGCGCGGGCGAGGTGACGCTCGATGGCGACGGCGAGAGCGCGCCAGGTCGCGAAGTCCATGTCCTTGCTGTCGAGCTGGGCGACCTGCTCGCTCTCGACCGCGATCGCGGCGGGCAACTGCAGCGCGCCGACGAGCACCGAGACCGGCAGCGTTCCCGCGCGATAGCCGAGGTCGTCGTCGGGCGACGCCGCCTCGCCCGCGATCGTCCCTCCGGTGCCGAGCACGACGACGGTGGAGGCCGGGCTTTGCATTCCAGTGAAACTGGATGAAAATACAGGACTGGATGTTTGTTCAGCCATCGGACCGCCGCAGGAGCACACGATGCCGGAGACGCCGAAGCTCACCGATCGTCAACAGCAGATCCTCGACCTCGTGCAGAGCGCGATCGAGCGCACCGGCGCGCCGCCGACGCGCGCCGAGATCGCCGCCGAGCTCGGCTTTCGCTCCGCCAACGCCGCCGAGGAGCACCTGCAGGCGCTCGCGCGCAAGGGTGTGATCGAGCTGGTCGGCGGAACGTCGCGCGGCATCCGTCTGCAGTCTGACACATTGCGCGCGCTCAACCAGGCGCGCGGCAAGCAGTTCAGCCTGCCGCTGCCGAGCCTCGCGCAGCTCTCGCTCCCGCTCGTCGGCCGCGTCGCCGCCGGCAGCCCGATCCTCGCGCAGGAACACATCGATCGCACCTTCCTGATGGAGGCGAGCATGTTCTCGCGCCGGCCCGACTACCTGCTCAAGGTGCGCGGCATGAGCATGCGCGACGCCGGCATCATGGACGGCGACCTGCTCGCGGTGCAAAAGGCGAGCGAGGCGCGCAGCGGCCAAATCGTCGTCGCCCGCCTCGGCGAAGACGTCACCGTCAAGCGCTTCAAGCGGACCCGCAGCGGCGTCGAGCTCGTCGCCGAGAACCCGGAGTTCAAGACGATCGTCGTCGGTGCCGGCGACGCGTTCGCGATCGAGGGCCTCGCGGTCGGCCTGATCCGCAACAACATGCTGATGTGAGGACGAGCGCGACGGTGCTCGCGTTCGCGGCGATCGCGATCGCCGCGAACGCGCACGCCGCCGAAGGCAGCGGTGACGAAGCACCGCAGGCGACGCCGTACCGCCCGAGCGTCGCCACGCCGGCGCAGCTCTCCGCGCCCGGCTGGCTCGAGGTCGAGGCCGGCGGACTGCCGGCACGCTTCGTCGACGGCACCAAGCGCGACAGCCTGCCGGTCACCCTCAAGCTCGCGTTCACGCCCGACTGGGGCGTTCGCGTCTCGACCGACGCGTGGGCGCGCCTCAGCGAAGCCGACGGCACGCGAACGAGCGGCGGCGGCGACACCGCCGTGGTCGTGAAGCGCCGCTTCGCCGTCGACGACGCGTCGGCGTTCGGCCTCGAGGGCACGGTGTCGTTCCCGACCGCCAAGACCGGCCTCGGCAGCGGCGGCACCGATGTCTCGCTCACCGGCATTTACAGCGTCGACCTGCCCGCCGGTCTCCATGCCGATTTCAATCTCGAGGCGACGCGCCTGCAGCGGGTCGACGCGGGCACGGGCCACGTCCAGTGGCTCTGGGCAGCGTCGCTCGCGAAGACGATCGACGAGCGCTGGGGCGTGACGGTCGAGCCCTCGGGGACGCGCCGGCAGGGCGCGGACGGCACGGCGCAGCTGCTCGGCGCCGTGACCTTCAACGCATCGCGGCGGGTCGTGCTCGATGCCGGCCTCGCGCGCAGCCTGCGCCACGGCGAGCGCGAGCGCTCGGCGTTCGCCGGCATCACCTGGCTCGCGGCGCGGCTCTGAAGGCGGCCGAGAACTGAGGCGTCGGGCGCCGCCTTTTCGCGCCTTGGCGGCAGCGCGCGGCTCGAACAATGGCCAGCGCCGGCGCTCGCCGGCGCCGTCGTCGCCGATGCTTCGCTCCCTCTTCTCTTCGTGGCTGCTCTCGTCGTCGCACGCCGTCGCGCGCTCGCCGTCGACGCGCTCGCCCGTCGCGAGCGTGCCGCCGCCGAGTGAAGAGCGCAGCTGGCCGTCGCGGTTCGGCGAATGGCTGATGGCGAGCGGCTGGCGCGTCGCTTCCGCAGGGTCTTCTTCGTTCGGCCGCAGGCGCGGCAGGGTGGTCGCCGACGCCAGGCTCGACTTCGCCGCTGCGCTGTTCGACATCCGCAACGATGCCGCCGCCGATACGCTCGATCGCATCACCGCGACCGAGCGCCTGCACGAGCTGTGGCACCTGCGCGCCGAAGTCTTCGGCCGCGTCGCGCAGCGCCATGGCCAGGTCGAAGCCACGCGGCGGCTCGCCGCGCTCGACGCCCACTTCGCGCGTCGCGCGCGACCGACGCGGTCGCGTCGCGACCGACGCTGACCGCGCTCAGGCCGCTGCGGCCTGCGGCAATGCGCCGAGGAAGTCGGCCTTGCCGAGCTCGACGCCGTTGTGGCGCAAGAGCGCGTACGTCGTCGTGACGTGGAAGAAGAAGTTCGGCAGCGCGAATGTCTTCAGGTACGACTCGCCGGTCATCGTGATCGCGCCGGCGCGCCGGGGCACCGAGATCGCGCGCGCATCGCTGCCGTCGATCTGCGCGGCGGGAATCGATTGCAGGTAATCGATCGTCTTCCGGACGCGCTGGCGCAGATCGTCGATCGTCTTCTCGTCGTCGGGAAACGGCGGCGCCTCGACGCCGGCAAGGCGCGCGATGCAGAACTTGGCGGCATCGCATGCGATCTGGATCTGCGCCGGCAGCGCGAGCATGTCGGGCGAGAGGCGCGCGTTCAGGTACACCGAAGGCTCGAACTTCTTCTCGCGCGCGTGCGACTCGGCCTTGTCGAGCCAGCCCGCCAGATTGCCGAGCATGCGAACGAACACCGGCACGCTTGCCGAATGCATGGTGAGGGCCATCGCAGTTCCTTGCAGCGAAGAAAGCCGCGATCGTAGCGGCGCTCGGGATCGTGTGCACAATCGGACGTCCGGGCCGCTGCGACGCCGGCCACGATCGACTCGTGAACATCATCATCCTCGACGACTACCAGGACGCGGTGCGCAAGCTCAAGTGCGCATCGCTCCTCGATCACCTCAACACCAAGGTCTTCACCAACACGGTCAAGGGGTTCGGCCAGCTCTCGGTGCGCGTGCGCGACGCCGACGTGCTCGTGCTCATCCGCGAGCGCAGCCAGTTCCCGCGCCAGCTGCTCGAGAAGCTCCCCAAGCTCAAGCTCATCGCGCAGACCGGCCGCGTCGGCCCGCACATCGACATCGAGACGTGCACCCGGCTCGGCATCGCGGTCGCCGAAGGCGTCGGCTCGCCGGTCGCGCCCGCCGAGCTGACGTGGGCGCTGATCATGGCGTCGATGCGCCGGCTGCCGCACTACATCAGCACGCTCAAGCACGGCGCGTGGCAGCAGTCGGGCCTGAAGGCAGCATCGATGCCGCCGAACTTCGGCATCGGCATGGCGCTGCGCGGCCGCACGCTCGGCGTCTGGGGCTACGGCAAGATCGGCCAGCTCGTCGCCGGCTACGGCAAGGCGTTCGGCATGCGGGTGCTGGTCTGGGGCAGCGAAGCGAGCCGCGAGCGCGCCGCCGCCGACGGCTTCGAAGTGGTCGCCGAGCGCGACGACCTCTTCGAGCAGGCCGACGTGCTCACGCTCCACCTGCGGCTCGTCGATGCCACGCGCGGCATCGTCAAGCTCGAATCGATGCTGAAGATGAAGCCGGCGGCGCTCATCGTCAACACCTCGCGCGCCGAGCTGATCGCAGAGGGCGCGCTCGTCACCGCGCTCAACCGCGGCCGCCCCGGGATGGCCGCGGTCGACGTCTTCGAGGCCGAGCCGACCCTGCAGGGTCACCTGCTGCTTCGCCTCGAGAACGCCGTCTGCACGCCGCACATCGGCTACGTCGAGCTCGACAGCTACGAGCTCTACTTCCGCTCCGCGTTCGAGAACGTCGTCAACTTCGTCGAGGGCCGGCCGACCAACATCGTCAATCCCGAGGCGCTCAAGGTGCGCCATTGAGCGGCGGCGTCGCGCCCGCCGGCGGCCCCACGGCGGCGGTCGTTGCGTGCGGTGCGCGTCGCCTCGGCCAGATCCGCTGGTCGCTCCTGTTCGGCAACTTCGTGATCGGCTGCGGCGTCATGGCACCGGTCGGAACGCTGCCCGACATCGCGCGCTCGCTCGACGTCTCGGTCGCCGTCGCCGGCCAGCTCGTCGCCGTCGCCGCGGTGATGATGTGCTTCGGCGCGCCGCTGCTCGCCAGCTGGGTCGGCGGCATCGACCGCAGGAAGCTGCTCGCCGCGTCGCTCGCGTGGTACGCGATCGGGCACGCGCTCTGCGCGCTGATGCCGAGCTTCGCCGCGCTCGTTCCGGTGCGCGCCGTGACGGTCCTCGGCGCCGCCGTCTTCACGCCGCAGGCAGCGGCCGCGATCGGCGCGATGACGCCACCCGCCGAGCGCGCTGGCGCGATCACGTTCATCTTCATCGGCTGGTCCGTCGCTTCGGTCGTCGGCATGCCGATGTCGGCGTGGCTCGGCGACACCTTCGGCTGGCAGAGCGCATTCCTCGCGATCGCCGCGATCGGCGCGGTCGGCGCTGCGTGGGTCGCGGCGACCGTGCCCGCCGGCGTGCGCCCGCCTTCGCTCACGCTCGCGTCGTGGCGGGCGGCGTTCGGCAGCCCGGTGCTGATGGCGATCGTGCTCGTCACCGCGCTCGCCGGCGCGGCGCAGTTCACGCTCTTCTCATACTTCGCGCCGTACTTCAAGGAGGTGATCGGTGCGGGCACGCGGGAGACGACGCTCCTGTTCGTCGTCTTCGGCGTCTTCGGCGTCATCGGCAACACGCTCGCGTCGCGCCACGTCGACCGCTTCGGCCCCGACCGCTCGGTCGACTTCGCGCTCGCGCTGATGACGGTGTCGCTGCTCGCCTGGCCGCTCGCGACGAGCACGTTCAGCGCAGCGCTCGTCCTCGTCCCGTGGGCGCTGGCGTGCTTTTCGATGCAGTCGATGCAGCAGGCACGCCTCGGCGCCGCGGCACCGACGCTCGCGCCGGCGCTGATGGCGCTCAACACTTCGGCGATCTACCTCGGCCAGGCGGCGGGCGCGGCGAGCGGCGGCTGGCTGATCGCGCACCGCGGCTACGGCTCGCTCAGCTTCGCCGGCCTCGGCTGGCTCGCCGTCGCGATCGCGCTCAGCGTCTGGGCGGCGCACGCGCGCCGGCGCACGCGATGAGCGCCGTCGCCGACGAGATCGTCGAGGAAGCGCGGCCGCGGCCGGCATCGGTCGCCGAGCTCTTCTTCGCGTTCAACCGCCTCGCGCTGCAGGGCTTCGGCGGCGTGCTGCCGGTCGCGCAGCGCGAACTCGTCGAGCGCAGGCGCTGGGTCACGCGCGCCGAGTTCGTCGAGGTCCTCTCGCTCGGGCAGGTGCTGCCGGGGCCGAACGTCGTCAACCTCGCGCTCATGCTCGGCGACCGCTTCTTCGGCTTTCGCGGCGCGATGGCGGCGCTCGGCGGCATGCTCGCGGCGCCGCTCGTCATCGTCCTCGCGCTCACCGCCGCGTACGCCGAGCTCGCGCGCATCGCCGTCGTCGCCGGCGCGCTGCGCGGCATGGGCGCGGTCGCCGCCGGCCTCATCCTCGCGACCGCGATCAAGCTGATGTCGACGCTGCGCGCGAGCCTGCTCGGGCCGTGGCTCGCCGCTGCGTTCGTCGTCGCGACCTTCGTCATGATCGCGCTGCTGCGCTGGCCGCTGATCTGGGTCGTGATCGGCCTCGGCGGCGTCGCGATCGCGATCGCATGGTGGCGTCTGCGATGAGCGTGTTCCACTCGGCGCTGTCGTCGGCCGACCTGCTCGGCCTGTTCGGACACTTCCTCACGCTGAGCCTGCTGGCCGTCGGCGGCGCGATCACGACCGCGCCCGACATGCACCGCTACGTTGTCGCCGAGCACGGCTGGATCGGCGACGCACAGTTCACGTCGTCGATCGCGCTCGCGCAGGCGGCGCCGGGCCCGAACGTGCTCTTCGTCGCCGTCATCGGCTGGAACGTCGCCGGGCCGATCGGCGCGCTCGTGACGATGACGGGAACGCTGCTGCCGTCGACCGCGCTCACGCTCTTCGTCACGCGCTGGGGCGCGCGGCGGCGCGAGACGCGCGGTGTGCGCGCGTTCACGGCCGGGCTGACGCCGCTCACGATCGGCCTCCTCGTCGCGACCGGCTGGCTGCTCCTGCGGCCGTACGTGAGCGACGAGCGCCACGCGGTCGGCGCCATCGTGCTC
>Ga0207677_10002209_pt1 | contig 10218 bp, 25 predicted proteins | sample KBSMisM42_FD_184311 | JGI IMG/M metagenome (GOLD analysis project Ga0207677, IMG submission 184311) | Miscanthus rhizosphere microbial communities from Kellogg Biological Station, Michigan, USA - KBS Miscanthus M4-2 (SPAdes) (version 2) | ecosystem: Host-associated > Plants > Roots >...
GACTCTTGTATCTCGCCTTCCACGTAACCAATGCCGATCACATCTTGGAACAATTGTCTAGCCAGCCGGCTTAATGCCCGTGCATAACACATATCTTTTGGCCATTTCGTCCATCCCCCACCGGCCTTAAATATCCCCGCTTGCTGGGCTTCTGAGACCGTAAACGATGCTGACTGGCTCTCACCCGTATCCCCCCTGATTCCGACGATTGTACAGCCCGTCTGTGTGGATTCTGTGGTCTTGAACTTGTGACCAGCTCTCCGGATCAATGCGCCCATCATGCGAGCTGAGATCTCCACCTTGCCGTTGATGAGATTCAATCCGCCATTTAGTGCTTGACATGGAGAAATTCCTAATTCACGAGCAGAAAGCATAATCATCATTATCCCTGCTTTTTCTCCAACTCCACGATACATTTTACTAGAAACAGCATGTTCAGCCATAGTATGATATACCATCATTTCATGTTCTGAAGGACATGCTTGATTGCTTTTAATTACAATATCATTCATAAAATCCTTTATAAATTTTAACGCCTTGTTTATTAAGAAAAGCTTCAACTGCTTTTTTTGCATCTTCTATATCATTAAAAGTTCCTAGCCCTATTCGTGCAGTAGCAATATATCTACCATTCTTTTGCTTTGTAATCCATCTATGATCAGTCCTAGATGGTTTGTTATAACTATTAATAGACCGGGTTACTGTTCTTAAGTTTTCCGCCCTATTATCCAAAGAATTTCCATTAAAGTGATCTGTCATAAAAGGTTTAATTGGATATCCAGCAATTATATGATGTATTTTTATGTTTTTTCCAAAACAACTTAATAATGCATATGGCTTTGGCCTTGAATCATCAATCCATATTTTTCTTCTTCCAGGTTTTTTTCCACCATGCATGGTCACTAAATCATATTGTTCTTTACTATCAAAAATAACTTCATACTCTTTCCATTTGTATATAAACATAATCCCTCCTCAAGTGTTTAGGCTTTGGCGGGATAATATCATTTCTTCTCCATGGATAAAATATATAATCGTTTCTCTTCTTCATAATCGTCTCCCGAGTCTCTTCGCGGCACAAAGATGCGTGGTCTTTCGGGCAATTTTGCGGTGACGATTCTGTCTTTGTCTTTCAATGCGAGAGATTGCTTTCGAAATCTTTCTAAACGCTCGGCGTATTTGGGACTTAACATGGTCTACTCCGCGTAAAAGTGAAGATACGTCTTGAAAATTGCGAAAAAAAAAGGGATATCGACCGGATATTCATAGATCTTGCCTTCGCGTCCGTCTTTATATAGATGCAAGAATTGGATGCTTTGGATGTCGTAGCCATGCTTCAAGGCCAGATATGCATATGCACAACCCTGGGGTTTCCAGCCCAATGATGGCTTCGAAGATGTCTTCAGATCAACGATTGCAAGCCCGTCTCCGGTATCTATGATAAGGTCCACTTGCCCGGTTATCTTAAGATCATCGCAATAGAATCGCTTCTCCATTTCAATGACTTTGTGACCCTTAGACCACCATTGCTTGAAAGAATGAACATATCCTTGGGTCTCTTCATCTACCCCGAATTCACCAATTCCGGAGATGATTCCTTCGCAAATGCTGTGAACTTTGGTGCCGCGATCCGCTGCGTGTTGTAAAATATCTGGTGGGATTTTGTCCAGATCCGTGAATGGGTAAATAATGCTTGTGACACGGGTGTAGCCGTCTTTCATGCAAAGTTCTTTTTTTAAACATCAACGTATCATATAATGCGCGGAATGACAACGAATTTGTTTAGAATGACTTTAATGATGAAAGAAATTAATTTAGTGAAAAAAAAATGCTCCGGATCTCCCACAACGGCTCCGGAGCACACGAGAAAAATAACAATGACTAGATTATATCCCCCCTCATCAATTATGTCTATAGCAAACCAAACCGGAGCCGCTATGGATTTATATAATATCACTTCACAAGAGATCTTAGACCGCATTTCCCGTCATTGTCCCGAAGCCCTTAGTGTGTATTTACAATGCTTAAATCGTGCCGGTGAAGACGGAAATGTGTTCTTTTCCCGACAGATGGTGGAAGTTGATATGTCCGAGAGATGGTCGCCTTTTGTTTCGCGGGTGAAGAAATTGGCATTGGAAAATCTATTGGAGTGGCATCCCTTTTTGGACGGCATTTCAATCACATTGGCGGATATCAATGATGGAGAATGATGTCATCGTCTGCGATGGGTGTTTTGAACGGATCGGGAAGATGAACGCTCCGGCTGCAGCTTTATGGATTGATATCTGTGAAATGATCGGCGACGGCCAATTGATGTCCATTGAAGCCGAAGATTTCGAAGAGATGCGGATCTTAGAATTGTTGGGTCATATCGTCACATCTGAGACAGATTCAAAGATTTTGGTTCGTCTAAAGGGCGAAAAAGACTATTACTTTTGCAACGGTGAATGCGATGGATAAGAGATGTACACATTGTAAAAAGGTCAAGCCGATCTCTGATTTTTACATGCAATATGGCATTTCTCGGAACCAATGCAAGAAATGTATAAGTAAAAAAAACGCGGCTCATGCCAAGAAAATGAAGTCCTTGAAAGGCCATGTTGAAGACAAAGAAGCGGATAGAGAATATATGCGCGTCTACTACAAGGCGAACAAAGAAAGGTTCGCTGAATACCGCCGGAGATTTATCGAAAAAAATCCGGATTACTATCGTGATTATGTTCAGAAGCGCAAGGGCTTAAATAAAAAAGACAGCCACCCTAAGATGGCTGCCCCGAGGTACGAATGAACAATAACGAGATCTTTAACAATAACAATTTACGAGGTTAATTATGTCCCAAGTGACAATTGATGTCAAACCTGAAGAATATATTTTTGTAATTTCAAAAGAAGTTTTGCTTCATCCGGAGCTAAATGCTACATGTAAACTAGTCTATGGAGCGATTCGGTTGCAAGGTTTTTGCTCAGTAAAAGACTTAATGGATTTTTGTAAAATCCATCTAAATATGGGAACTGATGCTGTTACACGATCCTATCATCTACTTTTAAAACTTAAGTTAATAAATTCTAAAAAAGCTGGAATTGGTAAGCCAACTAAAATCTGGATTGGAGATGAAAATGACCAAAAATAAATCTGAAGAATCTGCAAATGTAAAGCATGTACGTTTTGATAGTCATTTCACTTCATTATGGAATCGGACTCCTGAAGATCCAAATCTTTCATGGGGAGCCAAAGGACTTTTATGGTATCTGCTAAGTAGAAGTCCGGGATGGAATACAAAATTACATCATTTAGCTTCAATCTTCAAAGGTTCGGGAAAAGGCAATGGATTTGATGCGATTAAGAAAATGATGAAAGAGCTAAGAGACAATGACTATGTTGAATATATAAAATCAAAAGATGCACATGGAAAATGGCAACATACTTATGTAATTTACCCTATGAAAATTGCACAATTTAAAATAATGTTTCCAGAAGTGGATTTACCGCTCGTGGAATTTCCGCCGGCGGTAAATCCACCGATTTTAATAAGAAAGGAGTTACCAAACAATGAATTACCAAAAGAGATATCTAAAGATATCTCTCCCTCCTTAAAGGTTCCAAAGGAACCATCGCCTAACGGCGAAAAGAGAGAAGATTATGGAGAACATGTCAAGCTAAAGCCTTCGGAATTCAAGGCTCTATGCGAGCAACACACGGAGGCCAAAGTCCGGGACTTCATCGACCGGGTCAATGACTATTGTTCCGCAACGGGTAAGACATATAAAGGCTGGGCAGCAGCCATTCGCACTTTTATCCGCAATGATTCCTTGAAAAACCCTGCAAATGTGCAATTTGACCCCAACGCAGCTCTTAAACGCCGTCAATCTAGCAAGCTGGCTACGCCGGGAGACTTTGAAAAAGACACATACAAACGCAGGCGATTATGACTTGGGAGAAATTTTGCGAATTGAATGATATCCCGAAAAAATATCGCACCGCCAGTATCGAAACCTTGATAATTGCCGATCAAGATGAAGAGTCATTCAAGCAAAAGGCCAAGAAGGCGCTTTCCAGCCCCTCCAGTCTATTATTATTGGGTAAGGCTGGTAGAGGCAAGACTCACTTCTTATTCGCGCTTTTAAGGGCATTTCTGTCAGTTTTAGGAATTCCTTTGTGGGAAATAAGATTTTTTCGGGCAACGGATCTCGATAACAGACTTTTGGAAGAAGGTAAACTTTATGGAACCGCCAAAGGCTTCATTAAGGATCTGGATTGTGCTTTTTTGTTCATTGATGATTTCGGCTTAGGTCGAACCAGTGAATCTGCGGAAAGGGATTACTATGACTTGATTGACCGTAGAGTTTCTCATGAGTTGGTGACAATAATTTCTTCAAATCTATCCGAAGAAATGATAAAAAATGTTTTTGGCGAGCGCATAGACTCCCGGTTAAAAAGCTTCAAAATACTTGAATTTAAAGGTGAAGACCTAAGGAACAACTAATGATCAAAATCCAGAACTTATATCCCATAAACAAGGGATCTCTAATGGCAAAATGCGACGTGCATATTGCCCCATGGAAGATGACTTTCCATGATGTAAAGATCTTTGAAAAAGGCGCAAACAGATGGATCGCAATGCCATCCAAAGACTTTGTTAATGCCGAAGGGATCACAAAATACTCGGATATGATCTCTTTTGATTCAGATGCGGTTAAAAAAAGGTTCACCGAACAGATCAAAGACGCGGTTGATAAATATCTGGAAAGCAATCCAGAAATGAAAGTCGAAGATGTAATCACCGAAGACGAGTATCCATTTTGAAGATTATCATACCCGGAGTGCCGGTTCCTCAAGCCAGAATGAGACATTTCACCCGCGGTGGATATACCGGGACATTTGATCCCAATGGGGCTGATAAGAAGCGAATCCGGGCTATCTTGTCGGGATACAAGGCCGAATTCGAGAATCCCCGGATCTCTTTTGTCTTTTACATGCCCACACCAAAACAAGTTCCCAAGAAATTGCTTGATAGTTATTGTTCGGAACGACGCAAGCACAAGAAGAAACCAGACGTCGACAATCTGGTTAAGTTGTACTTGGATTGTCTAGATGAAATCTTTTTCGCAGGGGATCAAAGGGTTAGCCTTGGCCCCTGCTTGAAGGTCTATAGCCCTACACCTCGCACAGTGATTCTGATCGACGAGATGACGGATCGTCTTGAAACACAAGATCTGGATCATACCGGTCTCGACGCTGAATTATTCGATAAACCGACATCTTCGCAAACGGTTTTCCTTCCCGCGTTCGATGACCCTTTTTATTGATAATGTCCGTGATCTCTTCGTATGTGTGAAACAAATCTCTTAACGCGATTATCTCAAGGCATAGGCGGTATTCATCCGGCTCCGGGATCAACTTGTAGGGTTGATTATACGTCTTGTGATCTTTTCTGGGGTTTAAAATGCTATGATCTAATCTAAATCCATACCAAGTTCTACCCACCTTTTCCATTCGATCTTGCTTAGCTTTAAGGGCTTCTGTTGTGTTGAAAGAAATACTGTCACGTTCTTCTTGGGCAACAAATGCCCAAATATGGATCATGCTTGGTTTCATATCTCCTTGTTTGAGAGAAATAACTTTGATGCCTTGGCTGATTAGCAGATCATCATAGATATGACTTAATTCCGAGCCTTTACGTGCTAATCTATCCAAAGAGAACACCACTACGGTGTCGCCTTTGCGAACAAAATCCAGCATCTCTTGCAACTTTGGGCGTTGATCCATCGGCAATCGGGTTGTTGTTTGACCTTCGTCGAAATAAAAGATCTCATCACCCGGTTGCATAATGCTACGGACTTTTTCTTCACATAGTTGCAATTGATGCAGTGTTTCTTGCTTCTTCCCGGACACACGATAATAAATAATCCACCGTCTCAATCTGCTACCTCTTCGATGATGTTCACGCGGTTAGAGTTCTTCCAGTTATGGATCTCCTGCAACATCTTGCAATAGCCCTCGGAAGTGGCTTTCACGGAGCACTTATCAATCAGTCTGACCAAATTATCCATGAATTTACGCTCATCAAATGCAGCCGAGCGAATCAATTTAATCATGGCATTCCAGAACTTTGTGGTCTTCAAATAAGTCGAAGGAATTGCGCCATTGATACGTTTGATATAATCAATTACTCGCCAAATGATATCAATTTCTGATCCGTAAACGTCGTTATTGAAGACAAATTTACCGGATTTGAAGTCTTTATAATTGTTCTTACCATTGCCAGTGGTCAAAGCAAAAGCCGTGCGAATGTCCAAGTTATTCTTCTTCGCGAAGTCTTTTAATTTGATATATTCTTGATAACCATTTTGAACAAAGAAGTTCACGTAGTCTTGTAATCCCCATGCCTTTGAGCAATTCATTGCCAACATATCCATGATTCCAAGAGATGCCTCGATCTTGTAGTAGATCTCTACACCAAGGGACTTGGCAGCCAATAAGCGGTTTTGCCCGTCTATGACCTCCATTTGGGCGTTGACGATGATGGGACGCATGTGCAAAAGATTGCGTGCCTTAATGGACTCTGTAATCCGTCGAAGGTGTCCCGTGTCAATTTGTCGGTTGTCTTCTCTGAATTTGAACATTTCATAATTAGTTGTTTTTTCCATTTAATATTTCCTGTATGGTTTGGGTTATAATTTCTAATTGAAATTCAATGTTTTCAATTCTTTGTTTTAAATCTTTCTTTACTATACGTGATGCAGAATCAACACGTCGACCATGTGCATTTTGTGGGTCATACCCGAAACTTCCCCCATTGAAGTCTATTTCGTGGTTTATAGATCCGACGGTTCTTCCCAGCTGTTCACATATCTCAGATCTGGGTCTTCCTTTTTCAAGATATTCTTGAATGATAAGACGATCTTTTAATGTGAAAGGCCTTCTTTTCATGCTTGATTCTCTTGCGAGATATTCAGGATTATATTTCAGATGTCCTCCCCCCCTCTTTATCTCGCCTTTTACGGCAAACACTGTGCGCCCTAATGCCGTAGCTATCTCAAGGAAGGAACAATCAGCCTCAAGCATTGACTTAATTTTTAATCTGTCTTCCAGAACATAAGGAGGCTTTTTATATCTGCTCATGTCGCCCCCTTTTGCAGACAATCAATCAATATCTCAACTTGCATTTCCAAGTTTTCAATGCGAGATCTAAGCGTTTGATAAGAAGATTTTTGACCCACATTGATATCATGCAATTTCTGGCGACCCAATACTTGCCTTTCATAGGCGCTACGTTGGGCTTTCTCCGCTGTGTAATGACCGATGCCACCATTAAGCCGAACATCGGTTATAACCGCATTCTTAGATCTTCCAATGCGTCTTCCAATCTCGGTTAAAGACAAAGATTCTTTAATCAAAGCCTCGATTTGTTGACGTTCTTGTAGTGTTAACATTCGTACGTCAGACATTCTTAGCTCGCTTGATCTTTTTGATAGCGGTAATCTCATTGGCTGATAACTGCTATCAAAAAGATCAAGCGAGCTAGCCCTCGGGCAATAACTGTAACAGATTCTCGGCTTGCTCCATATACAAATGGCATAGACGGTTAAGATCCCACACCAATGTATTAGCCATTGTTTCGTGCTCGGGTTTGAAGATCCCAAGACTAACAGCTTTGATGTGGAACTGCTTCAAAGTGTTCAACGTCATAATGCCTGCAACCAACATCACTACGTACTCGTCCAAAGTCTTCATCTTATCGGGGTCTAACAGGTTTAAGTGCATTTCGTTCCTTGAATAACAATAATTGTTTCTTAAATGCCGGAGATACCAAGGTATGCCCGTTCTCCCACCGTGACACACTCGCCACGGTGGTGCCCAATGCGACGGCTAATTGATATTGCGTCATGCACAGGGATTTTCTTAGCTCGATGATTTCATCCTTGGTCATCTTTAACCTCGGCGTTTTTCTTTTCTTCGGCTTCTTCAATCAATCGGTGCGCGTCACAGATTGCTTGTTGAATCGTCCCCAATCCATCTACATGATATGGAGCAGATTTCAGGGCTAAAACAGTGGCGGTTAATACCATGTGGTAAACCGTTTCGTCGGCTGTTAATAGTTGTCTATAGGGTTGAATGCAGTCTAATAGCGCATGTCCTAGGGCTTCAATATCTTCGGGTTCATTCATCTTCACCCTCCACTTGCAGTGAATCAACCGCTTCTTTCATAAAGCTCATGATCTGTTCGGAGTTGTAACCGCCTTGAGCCTTGAATATGAACGTCACTAGTTGGCACATTGACCAAGAAAATGCAATCGCATCTACTTGGTTTTCATCTTGCCATTTGACGGCAAGATTTAATAAATCGGTGTGGATTTCTTGCCGATAAGAACAATTGCAAGGTATTTCTATTTGATTATTCATTTTCTTCTCCTTGGGATTTGATCGGCGAAACCTTAATTCGTTCACTTGTTACTTGTAAGTATATTTGGTTATCTTCCACTTCACACCCAAAACAATTAAATTCCTCGCCATTAATATGAACGGATATTCCTCGATAATCATCCATTTGGCAATTCACAATCACTGAAGCTATGTCAAATATATTCATGTCTTTGTAGTCCATTTGTTTTCCTTTGTTAGTCTAAATATATAAATATCAATAAAATAATAACCCATGTTGGTATGAACATTTAAAGCTCCTCCACGTATTTCACATCAAGATCATCCGCATCCACAGGCCAATAATAACAGCCTGCATCGTGAAACGATTCTTCATGTATTTGTATGGCTTCTTGTTCTGCATCATCTGCACAGTCAGCTTCAATGATATACGTCAATTCATATGACATTGTTAAGGTCACGGCGTATTGTTTCATTTAGTCCACCTTTCCCGATGGTTCATCTAACAAATGAATCCACCAATCAGAGCCTTTTAAATGACATTCCGCATAATATTGGGCGTCATCAACACTTTCAAAAGTGCCGATATATAAGAATCCGTTAACGGGATCGCCAACTATCAAAATGTATTGCTCAGTCATTCGGACACCTCCCCGAAAACCTCCGGAAACAATTCTTCCGCAAGCTCGTAGAACTCCGAACGGATGTGCTCGTCTATCATCGAGTAATCCATGTCCGCTTCAAGCGTTGTTAATACCGTACGTAATTGATCTTCCGACATATTCGGGTGATCTTCTTGGAAGTCGGAAACATCGTATTGAATTATCATTAAGTGTCTTAGATCGTTCATTTTATTGCTCCACTCGTTGAATGCCTAAGATCTCTGATCTGTCATAAAATCTTAACGTCTCGGTGTATGCTTCTTGAAAACAAGTTGCAAACACAAAATATCCACAAGCATTAGGTCGAATGGCCGTAATTCTATATTTGTGTGTCGGTTCTTCATCCACAAAATCAAAGTCATGGCTATAAGCCCAATGAATGCGCTTGGTGCGCGGATGCAAGATCAACATATTGTAGCCGTCGGGGTGATCTTGTTCCGTAATGTTGTCACCATCGGCGGAGTCCACTTGAATATATAGAAATTTCAGCATTTCTAGGTCATTAGACGAGATCGGAGGCGAGCAGGCTACTTGATCCGCTTCATCTTTTCTACAGTCTCTAAGGTGGGCGTATGTGCGTTTATTGGTCATTTGATTCTCCATGTTCATTAATAAATTCTTGGACAGCATCATAGATCCGTTGTTTAGCCAATAATTGACCGTTTGAGATGAATCCGATGATATTATCGGACACTCCGCATCCCATTACTTCTATGGCTTCGTTGCAATATTCGATGGCAAATTGATTTCCCCAATCGGCAAGCCATTGGGTTAATTCATGGTTATAAATATCTGCTTCGGGTTCTTCATCGGGAAACGCCAAAGATTCGTAGATGATTTGGTAAATCCAATCATTCGACAAGCATCCAAAGAAATGATCGAAATGGATAGATTGAACCAGATCGCGCAATTCGTCGGGCGTTTCTTGGTGTAAAAACAAGTAGGGCTCGCCATTGGTGCGTGCCCCCTTTATAAAGTATTGCTCGTAGTTCATTTCTCACCCCGTAGTGCGTCTCTGTGCATGTTAATAATAAAAAGCAAGTCTTTGTATATTTTGGCGTAATCATACATCCCAAGATCGCCAAGTTTAATATACAGTTCATAGTAGTTGACATAAGCGCGATCTAATTGATCAAGCACCATTTCTTTGATAGTCATTATTCGCCCCCATGA
>Ga0207677_10002216_pt1 | contig 10200 bp, 8 predicted proteins | sample KBSMisM42_FD_184311 | JGI IMG/M metagenome (GOLD analysis project Ga0207677, IMG submission 184311) | Miscanthus rhizosphere microbial communities from Kellogg Biological Station, Michigan, USA - KBS Miscanthus M4-2 (SPAdes) (version 2) | ecosystem: Host-associated > Plants > Roots > Rhizosphere...
AACGCCCGCCTGGCCCGACCAGCCTGCGTTGGTCGTCCAGTAATTCCGTGGCGTCCGATCGGCGATAGTCGCCTGGCCGACCGGTGTAACGGTGCGGGTGACGTTTCCGAGGTACGCGCTGGTGTTGAGATAGTACTGGCGAACGTGCGTGCTGAGACTGATGCCAAGCTGTTGTTCGCGGGTGCCGAAAGAGCTGGCGCTGCTCGTGGACGTCGGTCGCGAGGTGGCGTCGAAGAAATAGCTCCGCGCCTCGAGTGCGAGGGTGGTCGCTCCGAACAATGCGTATTGCGGCCGGACCGATACGCCGTCCGACGTCAGTCCGCTGAAAACCGATGTCACGTCGGTGGTGCGCCAAGTGCTGGCGCTGAACGTTGCGCGCGAGCCGATTCGCTCGGACAGATTTGCAACGACTTCATCAGTCGCGCGGGCAAATGCATCGCTGCCACCAGGCGCGTGAGTGACCCGGAGCTCCTCGGTGTTAGCGCCCGTCATGCGCACCAGCGCGCTCGACCAGCCTAATCCGTCGCCCCCCTCGAAGCGCCGCTCGGCGATCTCCGCCTTGAACGTGCTGCCGAATATGGCCGGCACCGCCGTGCCAACTCCAAACGCGTCCAGCTTGCGCGGTGCGGGACCCGCATCCTCGAGGTGTGTGATTGCCCCGCTCAACTGGGCGAAACCGACCTGGTGATCCGTGCGCAGGCCGAGCATCGGTTTGCGTCGGGCATCGGATGCGTTGGGCATCGAGAATGCGCCAAGCGCGAGCACGTTCCACTCTGGTCGCTGCAGATGGAGAAGCGCACCCTGTCCGTAGGGGTACAGGCCGGTCAGCTCGGAGAACGAAGTCCCGGTATTGCCGAGGCTGAGATTCCCGGACGGTGAAGAGAGCGTCATCGAGGCAGCAGATTGGTAGCTGCCAAGGTGCGCAAAGGCGCTGGCGGACGCGTTGCCGAGCGGCGTTCCGTGCGCGAGCTGCGCTTCGATTCGAACCGAATCATAGATCGCACCCGTCGCCACGACTGTGAACAGCTCACTCGGCCGGCCGTTCTCGTCAGCGGCATGCGAGACCGCAGACGTGATCAGCGGCCCTGCCTGGCTGCCGACGGAGCTCGAGTTGAAGACTTCAACGGTGATTGTTTCGGCGGCGAGCGTATCGCGACCAGCGATCAGATTGACGTGGACAAATGAAGACCCGGTGTTCGAGAGAGCCGGAACCTTGAGACGGATCCGGCGCTTGACGGTCTCACCCGGAGGAATGGGTTGCGCCTGTCGCGTGTCGTGGGTCGACCAGCCGGCCGGCAGAACCAGGTCGGTCGTGATTCGTTCGACCGCATTCCCGCTGTTTGCGATCTCGAAAGGAAGAATCACGTCACTTCCCGCCTGAGCATTGAGTGGTCGCTTCCCCGGGCGAAGGCCGACGCTGCGCACGAGCGCGACGTCGATCTCCAGGGGCACGACGAAGATCGGGGCGCCGGTGGATATGAAGCGCGCTTCGGCGGCGACCACGCGGCCGGCGAGTGCAGTCGCCGGGATCCCGACTGTGACGCCGACTTTTTTCTGTCCGGCCCTGGTGTTCACGTTGCGGGTGCGAGCACCGAGCACCGAGAAATCACCGCGGGGCACGATGACGACTTCGACGCCATTTGCGCGCGAGAGTGTGTCCGGAACCGGAATCGAAACGACCAGGAACGAACGTGGCGCACCAGCCGCCGTGACTGCCGGCAGACGCACTTCATCGCGGGCGCCCAGCTTTTCGACCGTCGATGTCGTCGCCACAGCCTGTGGTGCGGCGAGCAGGTTCGGGGCAGACTGCGCTTGGACAACTTGAGTCGCTGCAATCAGCGAGACTATGGCGGAGGTGATGCCAAGCGCGATCAGAGTTGATCTCATCACGGCACCGTCTGCGACAGGGTGACCTGATAGTTCGCGCTGTAGGTCGCCGGGGCATCGCTGGTCCAGTTCAGAACCATCCTGAAATAGATCGTGTTGCTCCACGGATCATTCAGGCCGTTGCGAACCTGAACCCGCTGCTCGACCTGAGCATCGCTGAGAGTGATGTTGTTCCAGATCGCGAGATCCGAGCGACGCCACTGCAGATCTCCGATCACCTTGCCGTTCCCGAGATTGGCGGAGGTTGATCGGATCAGAACGGTGGTAGTGTGCGACTGGTTCCCGCTTGCCGCGTCGACGGTGAATGTCACACCAGTCGTCGAGTTGACGAAGCCGTTGATGTAGTCCGTCGCCGTTGGCGCGGGAAAGGTGATGGTGCCACCCGCCAGTGTTAGGCTCGATCGGGGATTTTGCGCTGCCAGAGACGACGCGGCGAAGACCAACGCAGCAAGAGCGGCCACATTGGTGCTGACGCCACGGAGTCTCCGTTGGAGCGCGCCCACGATGTGCTACTTCGCCTGGTAATCGATCTGGCCGGCGACGAGCTCGGCGCCACCAAAATCAATCAGCGCCAGCGCGACGTAATCGCCAGCCGCAAGATCGGTTGGCACGTCTACAAGCACGACGCGCGTCGACCCTGGCAGGGTCGGAAACTCGGCGATCTCTACTTGCTTCGCGAGAGTGTTGTCCAGACGCCGGAACTCGAGGCGGCCTTTGGCGACGAGATGCATCCCGCCGGTGTTGTGGAATCGAATGGAGATCTGTCGCTTCGCAGCGCCGGCGGCAGCCGGCTTCGACGCGACTGCGGGCTTCGCGACCGGGGCATCGACAACTGCCATGTCCTCGACTGCCGCATCACGGGCGAGTCCGGGCGGAGCCACATAAACCTTCACACCGGTGCGGAAGATGTACTGAAGCGAGTTACCCTTGCTCGACGCTCGTTGCGGGACTTCCTCGACGAAGACGATGTCCCAGCACTCTCGGGTGAGAGCAGCGTTCGTCTGAACGGCGAGACGCACGACACGCGAAGTGTGCGGCTCGATGCGCACTGACAGAGGCGAAACGCTCAGCATCGCTCCGCAGGACTTCCCACTTGCGCCGGACGCGAGAAACCGGTTGTCACCGCTCTCGGTACGATCCCAGTCGGCGCGGCTGATCGTGGCCTGCACCGGCTTGTCCGACGTGTTGGTGAGAGAGAAGCTCGACGCGATGCGACTTGAGCCCGGAGTGATCATCGTCACTTCGAGCGGATCGACAAGCAGCTGCGCCAATGCGGGCTGAGACGCCACCCCTATTACAGCGCAGAGGGCGAGCACGGTACGCCGTACTCGCCCTCTGCGCTCTGCGCTCGCCCTCTCGGGCGAGCGAGAGCCAGAATGCTTCATTTGAGTTACGGAGCGGTGAGGGTGAATACGATCGGCAAGCTGTAGGTACCAGGAGCATTGCTTGCGCTCGTGAAATCGCTCAACCAGCTGGTGCGGAAGAAGACCTGGGCGGCGGTGCCGTTGCTTGCGCTCGCGCCCGAGGTGAAGGTCGCGTCGCTGGCGGTGATCGCCGCAAAGGTTCCGTTCGCCGCGGTCGACCAGGAGAGGTCGCCGATCGGCTTAACGCCGGCGTCACTGCCGACGTATGTCCAGTTGGTCGCGTTCTGCGATTTGATCTTCAGGGTCCAGCTACGGTTCGCCTTGATCGTAAAGGTCGGGCCCGCGTTGGGGATGACGTTGCCCGCATCGACGTCGTCGGCGGTGGGGTTGGTCAGCGAAGTAGTCGCCGAGCTCATGCCGAGCTTGACCAGCGCGCCAACGGTGACTGAGGCGGTGTTCGTGGTGTTACAGCTGCCAGCGTTGCCGCTGCACTGCGCCGAAGCCTGGCTCGCGCAGATGGCAGTTCCGAGCACCATCGCGGCCAGAAGATTACGGGTCGCTTTCATTGTGGTTTTTGCTCCGAGAATTTTTTGGGAGTGCCGGCTGGCCAAAGGCGGAAACCGGTCATTTTCAAGCAGTTTTTTGCGGCCCTTTTTTCGTGTCGCGCCGCGCACCTATAAGACGAAAACGGACCCCTCCTGCAACAGGGTTTTCACCCAGTTTTCAGAAGGCGGGCCGTTGACTTTTTTGTCCGACTCGCTTCGCAAAATCTCCCTTTTACGAAGCGCTGTTTGCGGGGGGCTACGGTGTCAGAGCGAGGGGCTTTCCCTGATTAGTCAAGCAATAATTCTGACATTTGGGCCCACTTACAGAACGCGTCGGCTTCTTTTCGGTTTTCCGTCATAACACTCCAGAGGACAACAGGATAGAGTGCGGCTCAGCCGTCGCGGTACGCTGATAGAAAACTGCCCCACAGTTGTTTTGTCAGACGCCAGTTCGGCTACGCCTGGGCACTGGGCGCCAGGGATGGCCAACGTGAGCCGGGAGCGAGAAAAAAAAATCAGTCCTCGACGGTGAAGGGATAAGTGATCGTGCACGCCGCCACGAACACCAAATCGAAGGCGAGCAGAAGCTTCAGCCAGGCCCCGGCTTCGGAGATGGGACGGCCGCTCAAAAGCTTGGCGGTGGCCTGCGATGCACCGATCACAATTGGAAGAAAAAAAGGCAGGGCCAACATCGGCAACAGCAATTCGGCGAGGCGTGTATTCGCAGCCATCGCGCTGAACAATGTCCCGACCGCGACGAGACCGATCGCGGCCAGGAGCGCGATCGCGATCAAGGGCGCGGCGACGTTGCCAATTGGGAGGTTGTAGAAAAGCACGAGCGCTGGAATGGCAATCAGCTGAACCGCAGCGACGAAAATCAGATTCGCGATCGCCTTCCCAAGGAAGATTGCCTCGCGACTCACCGGCGAAGCGAGGAGTCCATCGATAGCGTGATCCGCGCTCTCGACTCCGAAGGAGCGGTGCAGTCCAAGGAGTCCGGAAAAAGTGAAAACGATCCAGAGAACTCCGGGAGCGAGATCCGTCACGGCGACGGCGGTCGGATCCCAGGAGAAGTAGAAAATGACGAGCCCGAGCAGCGCGAACACGACCGCCGAAAGGAACGCGCTTCGCGTGCGGAACTCGATCGCCAGATCCTTGCGCGCGATGAGCCAGGCGGCCAACAAGGTGTCAGCCACTCGAGGCGACCGCCTCGCGATACGTCGCAACGTAGGACGCGGGATCGATTCCGTCCCTGGCGTCGTAGCGTACGAACTTTCCACGCTGCATCACCGCGGCGTGCGTCGCCAGTGAAAGCCCCTCGGTCAGATTGTGGGTGACGACAACCACCGCCGTTCCGGATGACCGCAGCTCACCAAGCAGATCCGTGAGAGATCGAGCTCCGCTTTCATCCAGTCCGCTGTAAGGCTCGTCGGCGAGAACGACCTGCGGCTTGTGCACCATTGCGCGGGCGATCGAGACTCGCTGCTGCATGCCGCGGCTGAGGAGTCGCACCGGCGTATCGGCGCGCTCGAGCATCAACATGCGCTGGAGCGATTCGTCTACGCGGGGGCCGGGATTCCGGATCCCGTAAAGGCGCGCGGCGAATGAAACGTTCTCCCGCGCCGACAGCGCGTCATAAAGCATAGTGTGGTGCGATACCAGTCCTACTCGCGAGCGCGCGAGCGATCCCCCAGGGAGCGCGATGCCGGCGAGCCGCGCACCGCCTGACGTTGGCTTGAGCAGGCCGGCGAGCAGCCGCAGTAGCGTCGTCTTTCCGGCGCCGTTTGGACCGAACACCGCGAGACAATCGCCCGGCGATATTGAAAAGGTTACACCAGCGACTGCTCTTCTCGATCCGAAGCTACGGGCGAGGTCGGTGGCTTCGATGATCGGATCATCGCGTCGGCCGGCCATGGCGGGGTGGACTCTGGTCATTCGCCTAGAACTTGCCACTCTGGCGAGGGCGGCGCAAAACGCTGTATCCTTGCCACTCTCGATGAAACCGCGACCGACAACTCTCCGCGCCAATGCCAGACATTGATGTCCTTCTCGAGGAAAACCGAAAGTTCGAGACCCCGCCAGATTTCAAGCGCAACGCCAACATCAAATCAGATGACATCTACGACAAGGCGGCGCGCGATCCCGAGGCGTATTGGGCAGACGAGGCGCGCAAGCTCGATTGGATAAAGCCGTGGACCAAGGTCCTGGAGTGGAAGCCGCCCCACGCCCAATGGTTCCTCGGCGGCAAGCTCAATATCTCTGCTAACTGCGTCGATCGACACGTGGCGGGCAAGCGTGCCGACAAAAAGGCGCTGATCTGGGAAGGCGAGCCGGGCGACAGTCGCACCCTCACCTATCGTGAGCTGCATCGCGAAGTCCAGAAGTTCGCCAACGTGCTGAGGAAGCTGGGTGTGGGCAAAGGAGACCGCGTCGCGATTTATCTGCCGCTCATTCCCGAAGCGGCGATCGCGATGCTCGGATGTGCCCGCATTGGTGCTATTCACTCGGTCGTCTTCGGCGGTTTCTCGCCGGAGTCGCTCCGCGATCGCATCAACGATGCGAAGGCGAAGCTGCTGATCACGGCAGACGTGGGCTATCGTCGCGGCAACCTCGTCCCGCTCAAGAAAAACTCGGATGACGCACTCGAAGGCACCGATTCAATCGAGCACGTCATCGTCGTCAAGCGCGAGCTCTCGGGCACCGCGAAAGTAAAAGTCGCCGGCCTTACTGGCGGCACCGCGAAACCGGATACGAAAGGCGCTGGCGCAACGATGACGGCAAAACGCGATCTCTGGTGGCACGACCTGATGAAGGATGCCGAGGAGAAGTGCGAGCCCGAGGTGATGGATGCCGAGGATGTGCTCTACATCCTTTATACGTCGGGCACGACTGGCAAACCGAAGGGCATTGTTCACACGACCGGCGGATATCTCACTGGTGTGACCACGACAACCAGGGATGTTTTCGATCTCAAGGAGAACGACATCTTCTGGTGCACGGCCGACATTGGGTGGGTGACCGGACACTCGTACCTCGTCTACGGCCCGCTCTCGAACGGAGCTACGTGCGTGATGTACGAGGGAGCGCCGGACTGGCCGCAGCGCGATCGGTTCTGGGACATCTGCGAGCGTCACGGCGTGACGATCCTTTACACCGCGCCGACGGCAATTCGCGCTTTCATGAAATGGGGCGACGAGTGGCCGGCGAAGCACGATCTCTCGAAGCTCCGTCTCCTCGGATCGGTTGGCGAGCCGATCAATCCGGAAGCATGGATGTGGTATCGAGAGCACATGGGCGGCGACCGCTGCCCGATCGTCGACACGTGGTGGCAAACGGAAACGGGAGCAATCGTGATCTCTCCGCTGCCGGGTGTAACCGCGACCAAGCCCGGTAGCGCGACGCAGACGCTGCCCGGTTACACCGCCGATCTGCTCGACTCGACGGCGCAGCGCATCGACGTCGGCGGCGGATTGCTGGCGCTCACCAAACCGTGGCCGTCGATGTTGCGCACAATCTGGGGCGACGACGAGCGGTACGTGCAGACCTATTTTTCCAAATGGCCAGGTCGTCCCGACCTGTATTTTCCGGGCGACGGTGCGAAGCGTGACGAGGACGGCTACTTCTGGATACTCGGTCGCGTGGACGATGTCCTGAACGTCGCCGGACACCGGATCGGGACCATGGAAGTGGAATCGGCTCTCGTGGAGCACCCCGCAGTCGCAGAGGCCGCAGCCGTTGGCAAGACCCACGAGCTCAAGGGCCAGGCGCTGGCGTGCTTCGTGACGCTTCGCGATGGCAGGACTGCATCTCCGGAGCTGCGCGAGGAGCTGCGCGAATTCGTCGCCAAAAAGATCGGCGCTTTGGCGCGTCCGGATGACATTCTGTTCTCAGCCGATCTTCCGAAGACTCGCTCGGGCAAGATCATGCGCCGACTGCTGCGAGATATCGCCGAGGGTCGCGCGCTCGGCGATACGACTACGCTCGCCGACCCCAACGTCGTCGCCAGGCTCAAGGAACAGTACGAGGAGAAAGAAGGCTGAGCAGAAACAGCCGACGCATTTTTGGCACCGTTCGACATATGTCGAAGGTGTGATTAGAGGCGCAAAACGGACGTTCTACATTGGTTGCGCCGACGGCGGCTGATTATTCAACGCCGCCTTCAAAGCGAGCAAGGGACCGGCGTTTTACGATAGACACTTGTTCTGCTGCAAGCCTGGAATGGTCGATTTCTTATCACCGTTCAGGCGGAAGCATGCTTTCGTAAAGCCTTGTCAGGGAATCGGTTATGTCCAAGCCAAATCCGTTACCCGCCATAGGGACTTATCCCGATTATTTGTCAAAATCCTTTCAAAAAAGCGTGACGCCAATAGGGCGAGTCTCGTCTCTATGGTAGTGAACCACGGTAGTAACCACTAGGCCGTTCTAGAGGGATTAGCCCGGCCATTTTTTTTACTGAGCGATGAGCTTCCAGCAGCAGAAACGCAAAAGAGTGGGTCTGGGGTCCCGGATACACGCTGTGCTTGCCATCGCCTGTTTTGTTGCGATGGTCGCCTGTGGCGAACCGATCGGACCGAGGACTATCTGCTGCACACCCAAGCCGCCCCAGCCAGATCAGCCAGAAACCAATAGCGGCTTGTCGGTGCTGTCCCCCGAGCTCCATGACGCCGCTGACATTTTTGCCCAGGGCGTGGCGGACGCTGCTCTCCGACTGAAAGCCGTAGCGGCGGTAAACAATCTCGCCGACCAGCTTCTGGCCGGAAATGTCAAGGAGTCCCGCGACGCCCTCTATCAAGCCCGTGTGCTGCTCACGAACCTGGACGCGACCTCGTCCATCGACGTCGCCCCGGTCGTCCTGGCTCTGAATTACATCGAGCGGAGGATGACCGAAATTCTGGATCCAGGCGCTTGGCATGGATAGCCAGCTGCGCGTTTTCAACACGGTGTTACCCACTCGAGCGGCCTCGGTCGTGTCGTTTGTCGCGCTCGGCCTGCTCGCATCAGCCGCCATACCGCGCACGGCCTGGTCTCAAGTCGGAACGACACTGCCGGCGAAAAGTGCGACCCAGAGTGTCCTGGCGGACTCGGTCGTCGAGGCCTGCTACGTTGGCAGCACCGGCGTTGTCTATTTGATCAAGGAGCCAAATCTCAGGGCAAACTGCGCAACTCAACACCACGTATTCCTTAGCTGGCGCACTGCCGGGGGACCACAAGGTCCCATCGGTCCGATTGGTCCGACTGGTCCCACCGGTGCGATCGGTCCGGCAGGGCCGATTGGTCCGACTGGTCCCGCAGGTGCGATCGGTCCGGCAGGTCCGACTGGTCCTGCAGGTGCAACCGGACCGGCAGGTCCGATAGGTCCCACCGGCGCGAACGGAGCTGCCGGCGCGATTGGACCGCAAGGTCCAGTGGGCCCAGCGGGTGCCGTTGGTCCGGCTGGTCCTATTGGTCCCGCGGGAGCGAATGGAGCTGCCGGCGCGATTGGACCGCAAGGTCCAGTGGGCCCAGCGGGTGCCGCTGGTCCGGCTGGTCCTATTGGTCCCGCGGGAGCGAACGGAGCTGATGGAGCAGTCGGACCGCAAGGTCCGGCTGGTGCCGCTGGAGCGACTGGCGCTCAAGGCCCAATTGGACCAATTGGTCCAACTGGTGCTGCCGGTCCTGCCGGTGCGAACGGAGCTGACGGCGCCATTGGACCGCAAGGTCCAGCAGGCCCAGCGGGTGCCGTTGGTCCAGCTGGTCCAATCGGACCTGCTGGCGCCACTGGCGCAGCAGGCGCGAACGGAGTTGACGGCGCAGTTGGACCGCAAGGTCCAGTGGGTCCAGCGGGTGCGGTTGGCCCAGCTGGTCCCATCGGTCCAATCGGTCCCGGCGGGGCTGATGGTGCAATCGGACCGCAAGGTCCCGCAGGTCCCGCGGGTGCTATTGGCCCAATTGGTCCCGCCGGGCCGGCCGGTGCGACTGGCGCTGCTGGCGCAAACGGAGCAGACGGCGCGGTTGGACCGCAAGGTCCAGTAGGTCCAGCGGGTGCTGTTGGTCCAGCTGGTCCTATCGGTCCCACTGGCGCAACAGGCGCGAACGGAGCGGACGGAGCAATTGGACCGCAAGGTCCGGCAGGACCTGTTGGCCCTATCGGTCCCACGGGTGCAACTGGCGCGACAGGGGCGAATGGGGTTGACGGCGCGATCGGGCCACAAGGTCCGGTGGGCCCTATAGGTCCTGTTGGTCCCGCAGGCGCGAATGGCGCCGACGGCGCGGTAGGACCTCAAGGTCCCGCAGGCCCTGCAGGCGCGAATGGAGTTGACGGTGCAATCGGACCCCAAGGTCCAATCGGCCCCGCCGGGCCAATTGGTCCCGCGGGTGCAAACGGAGCTGACGGCGCGATCGGACCTCAGGGTCCTATTGGTCCC
>Ga0207677_10002221_pt1 | contig 10195 bp, 21 predicted proteins | sample KBSMisM42_FD_184311 | JGI IMG/M metagenome (GOLD analysis project Ga0207677, IMG submission 184311) | Miscanthus rhizosphere microbial communities from Kellogg Biological Station, Michigan, USA - KBS Miscanthus M4-2 (SPAdes) (version 2) | ecosystem: Host-associated > Plants > Roots >...
GCGCGGCATTGGGGCAGAAGCGTGGATAAGCCGCTGGCTATTGAACTGTTCTGCGGGCGCTTCGGATGGGGAAAAGGCTTTACCGCCGAAGGCTATCGCGTCATTGGCTTCGACATCCTGCACGAGAGCTATCACGGCGACGTTCCTGAAGGCTGCGAGCTTGTCCTACAGGACGTGCTGACGCTAAACGGGTCGCAGTTCAAGGATGCAGCCTGTATCGTCGCCAGTCCACCCTGCCAGGCGTATAGCTACCGGGCGATGCCGTGGAAGCGTGCTAAGGCTCTGCCGCCGCCGAGTAACGAACTGTTCGACGCCTGCTTTCGGATTCAGCGGGAGGCGAGCGAAGCAGCCGGCAGATACATTCCGATGGTGGTGGAGAACGTGAAGGGTGCTCAGCCGTGGGTAGGGAGAGCGGCGTGGCACTACGGCAGCTTCTACCTGTGGGGCGATGTGCCGGCGTTGATGCCGACTTCTCGAGCGGTCAAGGTTTCGGGGCTGAATTGGAGCGGATCGGATAAGCCTGGATACGTGGCTAAGGCGTTCAATGACACGGCCATCAGACGCCTGAAGGACGACGGCGTAAAGGTTTCTCTTTCGGGCCGTGATTGGTATACGAAAGGGCTCGGCAAAGTTTCGTCGGCATCTCCTGCCCGAAGAGCCGCATCTGCCGCAATTGCCGAGATTCCATTCGACCTGGCGAACTGGATAGCGCGGTGCTACAAGCCCACCACAAGTGGATGTAACCATACCAAAATCGGCTGCATATTGTAGTTGTAATAACTATTCAATGAGACTATAGTGACTTCTGTCGGGCGCACCTTCAGGGCTGATCTCCTGTTGGCCGAACAGAACGCGGGCCACGGGTCGATGCTCCTACATCGGCCCCCGCGCAACCCTAGGAGGGGTGATGAAAATTTCAACGCTTATAAGGATTTTGACCGCCGCTCAATCAGCGCTAACGCAAGACGTCGAAGTACACTTCGAGGTTCAGCCGGATGAGCTTGTGCGAATTACTGGGGTTCGCACAAGCCAAGACGATGAATTGTCTGTAATTCAGGTGGTGATTCTTTGAAGCGCGGAACCCCCAAGCATCCGAAGATGTATGCTCTTTGTTCTCTCCTAAAATGCCGTCGGCCAACTGCGATCGGATACCTAGAAATGCTCTGGCACATGACCGCCGAGTACACTCCGCAGGGAAATATTGGCAAGTATTCTGACGATTGGATCGAGGCTTCTTTGGAGTGGTCAGGCAGAAAAGGCCACCTTATAGATTGCCTTGTGAAGTCCGGTTGGTTGGACTACGAAGGTCTTACTATATACGACCCGTTGCCGACTGATTCCGAATGGGCAGGACATAGGAAGCTCTTCGTACACGACTGGCACGACCATGCCGACTCTGCGGTAGTCAAGCGCCTACAAAGGCTTGCTCTTCCATTTCTTAAGTTTACGCCGAAAGTGACTGGAAAATTTCAGTCAGTGACTGGACAGTGTCCGCCCTCGCGCGCGCCCCTGCCGGAGCCTTTCCCATCCCTGCCAGAGCCTCAGCCTCATCCGGCGAACGGGACCACCGCGAAATTTCCGGCGCAGGAGGAATTCCCGACGATCCTCGCGGAAATCCGAAAGCACGATGCTGCTGCTGATGACCACTTCGCACGGCGTCTGATGCAAACCGTGGTGCAATCCGCGCTGTCGAATCCGAAGTTTCCCCCGGCAATGGCAACCGAACTGACCGACGCCAACGTCGCTCGCTGTGTGGCCGAGAGCTACCGCACCGGCCCGAAGAATCACGGAACCGGGCTGCTGCTCTCCCGAGTCCCGAATATCGTACTGACTTGGAGTTTGGAGGACTGATGGCAAAACTCAACAAAACAACCGAACCGCAGCAGAACCCCGAAGACCTGGTGCAGGTGTTCGCCGCTTGCCCCAACTTCCCGAAAGAGCGTGCCGGCGTACTGGCATTGGCGCAGGCCCTCAAACGTGCATCGGACGATTACCGAATCCCGATGCAAGAAATCGTGCAGCAGTGCGGCGACATCAGCAGCTACTGCCCGACACCTCGTGACATCCGCAGCGTCTCGATGGGAATGCGAGAATCCCTCAACAACCGCCGCGCCAACAGCCAAGAGGCCCGGTGGGAGAAAATCTACGGACCAGCGCAGAAAGACTGGTCGAACGATCTCATCGGTTGCTTGTCTACAGATTCACCAGAAGCGAAGCTAAGAGCTATCCATATCCGCGCCGTCAGAGACACCCTGTACTATACCGAAGGCGAAGGTAAAGGCCATGGAGACATAGCTTTCTGGGAAGGCGATCACTCCAACTACGGGGCTAAGAACGCGAACAACGACAAGTACCCGGAACTCGTGGCCCAAGTCCGAGCGGCCGGTGGATGGCGAACTGAACGCGAACTGCAGATGGACTGGATCGACATACCCTGGGAAGTGCCCGCCAAGAAGCGCAGCAAGGCTGCGGAAGGGGCGGCGAGATGATGACCGACATTGACGCGCTTGGAAGATTGGGAATCGGCTACGAGGTTTTAGTCACGATAGCCGAGATGAAGCACTGGGAAGCAGAGCGGATTTATCGGTTCTTCTGCGCAATCGCGGATGCTATCCGTGCTGCTAGGGGCGAAGATGCCGCGCGGATCGTGGCGGCGATGAACCGGGAGGGGAAGTAGCGATGGTACTGCGAAGCGATAACGGAGACGTCTTGGAGCTACCGCCTCCGAATCAAATGGGCGAATCGGTTGTGGTACTCAACGGGGAAATTCTAGACCGCGTTCTGTATAGTGACTTGGACGGCGGCTCGGTAACGACTGGCGACGGAAAGAAGTTCAGGGCTGGTGATGAATTCTCGCAATACCTAGTCGGGATTCTGGCTGCTCGGAGGGTGGTTTGATGGGCGACAGTTACGAATACCAATTGGCGAAAAAGCGGATAGCGGCTGATAGCTGCCCCGACCGCCACGAACCTTCCCGGAAGCCCGAGGGGGATGCGGGCCAGAGCGGCTGGAGCGCGTTGAATCGCCAGCGCGGTCTGCTGATTGACAAGAATATTGCCGGGACGATCACGCCATCCGAGGCGGAAATCCTCCAGGCGATGCAAGCCTATACCGATCAGCATCTAGCCTGCGCCGAGGCCGAGCGGAAGATCGCAGACTTGAAGGCGGATCTGGAAAAGACCGAAAGCCTGCTGGTGGTTGCCAACGCCAAGATTAGGAAACTACGGAGAAGCGCCGCGGCCGAGCGGGAACTGCTGGAGAAGATTACAGCATTGACGGACGAAATGATGCACCCCGTCTTACATGCTGCGCTGACTCCCTACCAACGCAAGCTGGGCAGCGAGTGCCGTAGCGCCGTCGCGAAGTACCGGGAGGCGAAGTGATAGTTAGACTGGGAACTATGTCGTTAGATCTAGAGCGAAGGATTATAGGGCAGATCACCGAGGCTCACTTCAAACTCAATGTGCCGATACTCCCCGGCGATCTGCGATACCCGCCGATGCACGATAAGCAGACCGAGCATGAGCGTGAAGTGGCGATTACGGAGGCGGAAGTGGCCCTAGGATCGAACGGTGATGCCGACCACGTAGAAAGTGGCGGGGAAGAATCGAACGAGCCTTAAAACGCCTCTAATGCGTAAATCTGTGGACTGACGCCAGCGCAAGTTTCGTTTGCAAATCGTTCGGCATTCCACTTGCACTGAGCCACAATCGGAGTACAATGCCGCTATGCTGCTGTCGCTAGGCTACTTAGGGGTTAATCTCGTCTGCCTGCTCGTGGTTACCCTCACCCAGTACCATCGGCTGTGGCGTCTGTTCACCGCTCAGATGGCCGTAACCTGTTGGCAAATCGGCGTGTTGCTATTCGTGCCGATCACTGACCGTACCGCTGCGATTCACTGGTGGCTACCTGGCGACATTGCACTCCTGGCGCTTACCGCAGCAGCCGTTCTAGAAGTTCTATGGCGTGCAATGGGACGATTTCCCACACCCCACAAAGTGGGGGTTCTGCTGGGTTTTGTGGGGGGATTCACATTTGCGGGCATGTCGATGCGGTGGATGCTTCCGATGGCGACCTATTCGGACTGGTTCGCACAAGTCAAATCGGATCGGATAATCGTGAATCTGTGCATTGCCACATGTGCACTGATCGCTACCGGGATGATGCACTCGCTTAACCGTGGAAAGCATCTGTGGAAAATTCGCGTACACGGTATCATTATCTGCGCGTTAGCCTGTGGACATGTTCTGCTGTCCGACTTGACGCATTGGACTTCTGCCCGAATGGCGTACCGGGGATTGGAAGCGCTATGCTGCGCCGGCTGGATTACTACCGCTCTGTGGGGGCGCCGATTCGACTGGACGATCCCGATTCTCCGGGATGCTTCAACATCCATCGCGCCTGGTCTAATACCGCATCTTCCAACATGGCCACTTTCTCCTCGCATCTCGCGAGGCGGCTTTGGTAGTCATCATGCGCAGGTGCGGGCGCATGCTTTGCGGCCTGCAATCCACGCAGAAACGCGATAAGGCCAGCGCCGAAAGAGGCAACCGCAGCTACCGTCTCCCACCAATGGCCCAGTGGCATGTTGTTTCCACCTTTGTCTTCGGGGACCGGGGCACTCATGTCTTAGTGACCGCCAGTATCGGGCGGGATCTGCGGGGCCTTGGTCGTCGCCGCTTCTTCATCGGCTTGCGGCGGTAGCGGAGACTTGGGCGGTTCCGGGTGAGTCGGCGGCAGCGGGTGATCGTGTTTCTTCATAGCGCGGATTATCCCATAATTCGAATTACTATGTAAGAATTGTCACGTTGAAGCTTCAGGGTGAAGTAGCCGGGTAGAAGTACCATGAAGTTCCATGAAGCTTCGGGTGAAGTAAACCGATATGGCCGGACACAAGTATCAGAAGGGTCACAAGAAATTCGAAGGCTCCGGCATGCAGAAGGGCATGAAACGAAAGGCCACATCTGCACGCGAGGCGATGGAAGCGGCGGGCTGCGATCCGATCGAAGGTATGATTCGGATTGCGCAGGATGAGGCCAATAAACCTGAATTGCGCGGAAAGATGTTCGCGGAATTGGCTCAATATATTTGGCCGAAACTGAAAGCGATTGAACACAAGGGCTTGGGCTGTGAATCGAACGGGCAAGCTACCATTGACGAGATGCGTCAGAAGTTGATCGATGCTGTTGCCGAGCTTCCCGACGATGTACGATTCATCATTGCCAAGCGGCTGATGGTCGCAGAAGAAGAGAAAGTAATCGATGGGATCAGGGGCTGATCTCGCAATACGATTAGACCCAAGCCTGCTGATGGTCAAGGCTGGCATGACACCAGATCCTTGGCAGGAAAAGATCCTTCGCACTCGCCCACAGCGCATGATCCTCAATTGCGCGAGACAGGTCGGCAAGACCACGGTGCTGGCTTGCCATATCGTTCACGAAGTCCTTTACCATGCGCCGGCACTCGTGCTGGTTCTCGGGCCAGCTGAGCGGCAATCGAAGGAACTCATCCGTTCCGTATCTCGCATCCGCGATAGCATGGGCCTGCAATACGACCCCGATCGCCAGAGCATGACGAGTATGGAGTTCCTGAACGGGTCGCGCGTCGTAGCGTTGCCATCGAAGGAAGGAAACATTCGCGGCCTCGCTGCCGTAACGCTGCTGGTGATGGATGAGGCTTCGCGTATTCCCGATGAGGTTTACAACGCCGTCAAGCCGATGCTTTCAATCTCCCGTGGGCGCCTTGCACTGCTCTCCACCCCCAACGGCAAGCGCGGATTCTTCCACAAGGAGTGGACTGAAGGCGAAGGATGGGAGCGCTTCAAGGTGACGGCTTACGAATGCTCGCGCTATTCGCCTGAGCAGCTTGCACTGGAAAAGCGATCTCAGCCGGCGAACTGGTTCCAGCAGGAATACCTGTGCGAGTTCTCGGACACTGAAGGAATGATCTTCTCGTACGAGGATATTCAGCGCGCGGTATCATCCGACGTGCTGCCGCTGTTCAATACCAACATGGGAGATGCGGACGTAAAGCCGCTGTACCAATGAGCATATTCGTTGCAGGTTTGGACTTGGGCCAGGCGCAGGATTACACGGCCCTGATAATCGTCGAGGCACACGGAACGATTCAAAAGATCGAGTTCAACGGGACGCATCCAGATCTCGGATTCGAGATGCCAATGACGCGGCCAATTGAACTGCCGCCGCTGAAGTCCATCGACATTCGCCACATCGAGCGCTTCCCGCTGGGCACGAAGTACCAGCAGATTGCCATCGAGATGGGCAAGCGCGTTAAAGACATGCCGACTCCCAAGTTTCTGGCAATCGATCAGACTGGCGTTGGCATGGGAGTTTTCGAGATGATGCGTGGGCTGAACCCGATGGGCATAACAATCACGGGCGGCCAGCAAGGGGCAACAATGCCAGTGCCGAATCAGTTCCGCGTACCCAAGCGTGATCTGATTGCGCCGCTCCAAGTCCATCTGCAGAACGGGACGCTGAAGATCGCCAAGGAATTGCCATTCGTTCACCTGCTAATCCACGAGCTGCAAAACTTCAAGTTCAAAATCAGCACAGCCGGACATGACAGTTACGAGGCTTGGCGAGAGGCAGACCACGATGACCTTGTGCTGGCAGCAGGCATCGCGGCATGGGTGGCGCGCGTTGCGCTGGACTTTCAACAGTCCCACGCAATGGAATGGTTAGCCGCTTCGCAGATAAAGCCGTACGAGATTAGCCCGGTGTAGACTTGCTATCCTCGCCAGCTTTCAGACCCTTGGCATATTCGGACTCGCCTGTCACCTTAACGAGCGCATCCTTGATGCTGTTGGTGTTCTTCTCCAGCGTGGCAATATTGCGCGTATTGCGGCGACCGACGATGTTGTTTGCGAGGCTGAGCGCAGCAGCGGCGAACGATCCAACGGCAGAGATGATGGCAATCGTAACGGCGTCGGTCATGCGGAGAGCATATCATACCGCTTGCAATTCGATACCACCTTACGGTAGTATCATGTGCATGTCGAAAGTCGAAATCGCCAAATGTGCAAACTGCAAGCACGAATGGCCGACACGTAAGAAAGGCGGGGCGGCGAAATGCCCGCGCTGCCAAGCGAGACGCAAATGATCCCTTTCATGGCGGTAATGCTGCTGATTGCGGTGGTGCTGTTGGCCAGAACTGCGTGGAGCGAATGATGGGCCTTTTGGATAAGGCGAAATCGTCTTATCATCCTCGTGGAAGGAAATCTCGGCACGCGGATGAAGATCTTCAGGAGCTTTGCCTAGCTTGGCTACGGGGCGAGATAACCTCTCTGCAAGCTGCTGATGCCTTGGGGGTAAGAACTGCTTTGGCCGCTCGTTCAACGATGCAAAGCTGGGTCGCGACGTCTATACGCCGAGGGAAATTGAAGGTTGAGGTAGTGAAATGACGCCTAGCGTAGCCTGCATAATGCTCACCAGAGATCGCGGCATGAACCGCAGAGCGATTGAATCGTTCCGCTCGCAGACCTACGAGAACAAGGGGCTGCTCGTGCTCGACACGGGCGATACCACTTGGGGCGAACACATCGCATGGCGCGAAAATGAGGTGCACTGGAAGGTCAAGGAATCCGGCATGACCATTGGTGAACTGCGTAACTACGCCAACGAGTACGTCGCCACATGGCCTATCGGATCGACGGATATATTCTCCCATTGGGACTCGGACGACTGGAGCCACCCGAACCGCCTGTCTGAACAGGTTGCGCTGCTGCAGGCGAGTGGCGCTGATGCGGTGGGATACAACTGTGCACTGTTCTGGGATACGCGGCTAACGCGAGTTAATATTCCTGGAATCGAGACTGACAATTCGGGGCTAGGATTCGCGTGGCTGTACCGCTTCCCAAACCCGCTGTACGCCTTGGGCGCATCGCTTATGTACTGGCGCAAGACGTGGGAGCGGAACACGTTCCAGCATGTCAACCACGGCGAAGATGAGCGCTTTACCAAGCGGTGCAAGACGGTGGGGGTGGACAGCATCGCTTGCACGATTGATGGCAATGGCAACATCAGCGGCCCGAAGTCGCGAGTCTCTGCGGATTGGGTCATGTTGATACCGCCTGAGCCACGCGTAATCTTCGGTGTCCACGGCGGCAACACCAGCGGGGCGTACGACTTCAGCAGGCGTAACGGGAATTTCAAGCGCGTGCCGGAATGGGATGCGTATTGCAGGAAGGAGATGGAATTGTGACGATAGAGGAACTCAGAAAGCAAAAGGTCGAGCTTACCAAAGACATCAGCGAGTTATTTAACCAGTTCGAAAACTCGACAGGCATCATGATTGATCGCATTGATATCAACCGGACTGGATTGACTAATCATGTTGATGTGTCTGGTGGGGCACAAGCGATGCGAATTGTTACAGTCCAAGACCACATCAGCAAGATTCACATCGTGCTGCGAGGTATCTGATGTCGGTCTGGCTTGTCCTTCCCTCCGCTCTGCCGCCCGAGATATATCTGCTGTGTGGAATGGCGTCTTGCGCGGTGTTCTGCGCCGTGGTCCCGGATCGCGTCGAGAGAAATCCGTCAGTGCTGCTGGGAGCGATTATATTTGGGCCGTTCGCAGCCATGACGATATTCATCGGAACCATTTACCTGATCGTAAGGCACGTGGCAAAGCGTGTGCGGATATTCTTAGTTATCAGGAACGCTAGATCAATAGCGAAAAAGCTGGGCGTGGAGTTGCCGAGATGAGCGTCTGGCTCTGTCTTCCCTCTGCCCTGCCTTCCGAGCAGGCCGATGAATGCTTCAAGCTCTGGGCGCAGCAGGGCTACAAGCTGTGCATCCAGCGCGACCCCGGCCACATTTACGACTCGAAGTACGCGCACATCATGATGGAGCGCCCGTACAGGGGCTACCCGGAAGCGGTGAACTACCTTGTCAAGGGCGTGCTAGCTGACGATCTGGATTGCAGCTGGATTGTGGCCGCGGGCGATGATACACACCCGGATCTGAGCCACACGGCAAATGAGATTGCGGTTGACTGTGGACGCTACTTCCTGAATCTGGATATTGATAAGCCATGGAAGGGCGTGCCCTACAATCCGCTTGCCACCTTCGGTGTGATGCAGCCGACTGGCGACCGCTGGGGCGATGACGCCCACGCACGGCAACGGTGGCCCGACGCGCCGGCCATGATCGACCGCATCTGCGGCAGTCCATGGATGGGGCGGGAATTCTGCCTGCGCATCAACCAAGGGCACGGCCCGCTGTGGATGGAATACCACCACAACTGGGCCGATGAGGAGTTGCAGAACGTCGCCATCAAGTACGGCTGCTTCTGGCAGCGGCGCGATCTGATCCACTATCACAACCACGCGAGGCGTAAGGGCGGCCAGTGGAAAGAGCATCAGCGCGGCTTCGATTCGGACTATACGCGGATGAAGCCTCTATTCGATGCGCGAAAGGGATATGGATTCCCTGGGAGTGAGCCGCTGTGAATCTTCTTTTTAAGGATGGAACATGCTTGTCTATAGACGAGTTTGACCATTGGTCAATCGAAAATGGCTGGCTGCTTGTGCATGCTCAAGAAGACGAAACGGTAATGGCTCCAATGTGCTGCTGGAACATGAGCGAGTTGAAGGGTTTTTTTGATGATCGGGCAGGCGCTCCACGGATTACGGACACGCATCACTGCTTAATCCAGCCGTGGAAAGACGAATAATGACCCCCGTCGAGAAGGCGAACTACGACCAAGAGCGCGAACTTGTGCGGTACTGGCGCGATAAGCACTATGAGAACCTGCAGGTGATTTTCACGCTGAACCAGATGGTGGGCCAGTTGGTTGAAGAGGTGAATCGATTGAAAGACTCGGAGCGTAAGCGTTGAAACGAATCCTAATCACCTTCGGCGGCTCAGCCTATGAAGCCACAGTGGGCGCCACCGTCGAAGATCACAAGCGCTTCGGCGCGGACGAATGCCGAGTTTACGACGATGTTTGGCTTCGAGCGCATCCGTTCTACGAGCTAAACCGCTGGCTATTCGAGTTGCCGGGAGTGCGCGGGCTGTGCTGGTTCGCATGGAAACCTCTGATCATCATGGACGCGCTGGAACGCTTCGCCTCGGATGGGGATGTGGTGCTATTCATCGACGGCGACACGCACCCGATAGCGGACATGACGCCGCTGTTCGACCGCTATCGGGTGCGTGTCGCCGTCGATG
>Ga0207677_10002232_pt1 | contig 10176 bp, 16 predicted proteins | sample KBSMisM42_FD_184311 | JGI IMG/M metagenome (GOLD analysis project Ga0207677, IMG submission 184311) | Miscanthus rhizosphere microbial communities from Kellogg Biological Station, Michigan, USA - KBS Miscanthus M4-2 (SPAdes) (version 2) | ecosystem: Host-associated > Plants > Roots >...
CCTTCGGCGTAGACAACCGTACCGCACTTCTTCTGCTCACCGCCGAAGAGGTTGAGTGTCTGGCGGTAGAGGCGCTGTGCCGAAGGGCAGTGTGGTCGTGAAGTGGCTGGCTGCGCTGGCGCTGCACGCGTGCGCACTCGCCGGATGCTACGAGAGCCTGCCGGGCGAGGTCTACGAGCTCCCAGGCCAGGCCGAGGCAACACGGTCCATCTGGGTCGATTCGTACGGCATGGGCGAGACGCCGCCGCCAACCGTGCGTTGGGTGACCGGAGACGAGTTGGATCCAGCCTGCCCGATGTTTCTCGACGACTGGATCGGCTTCAGGACGTCGCGTGGCTGTCTCGACGGCGACACCAACCCCGACGAGGGCATCGCTGTTGCCTGGCAACCAGGCCGCGCTCTGTCGTGGACGTCCCTCGCGCACGAGCTGTACCACTGGCGCCAACTCAAGCGCGGCGAGGACTGGCACGCCCACCCGTCTGAGGTCTACGGGCGCGGTGGAGTGATGGACCAGGCGAACGAAGCCGTACGCGCAGGAGAACAGCAATGACGGACACGAGCACGGTGCGCTCTCAGTTGCTGGCGGTGCGCGAGATGCTTGAGATGGCCGCCCGTGGGACCCTCGCGATCCACATCGTCAAGGAATCCGGCTGCTGGACGGTTGAGCTTTGGCGCGACGGCGAGATCAGAGCCATCGACGGCGGCGTGCGGACCGTCGCCGAGGCGCTGGACCGTGCTGGCAGGTTCATCAGCAGGGGAGTGGTGTAGCGGTGGCAATCACGATCATTCTGCCCGACGGGGCGACGTACGTACCGGAACAAAAGGACGAACCAATGATGAACGCTGTGAATCTAGCGAACCACGTGGACCAGCAGGCAAATCAGTCCTCCGCGGCAACCGCGCGCACGGGCCAACAGCCGCGGACCGTCGCGGTGGTTGCCGCCGAGCTTCAGTACGCGATGGACTACGTGGCGCGCGTCCCTGCCCTTCGCGCCGAACTCGATGCGCTGCTCGGTCGCAAGCCGCGTGCAAAGAAGGTCGCGCCGTGAGCGAGGACGCGAGCAAGATCGGACCGCCCATCCGTGGCGACGTCCGCTCAGCCCTCGACAAGGCGTTCCTTTTTTCCTACGACCTTCAGGGGAAGGACGTCACGGTCGTCATCGAGCGGGTAGTTCAGGGAGAGCTCGTCGGGCAGCAGGGCAGGAAGACGAAGAAGCCACTCGTCTATTTCAAGGGCAAGTCGAAGCCGTTGGCCCTGAACATCACGAACATCAAGACCATCGCGTCGCTCTACGGGTCGTTCCGCGTCGAGGACTGGATCGGGAAGTCGATCACGCTGTACCCGACGACTACGAACTTCGGCAGCGAGACGAAGGACTGTATCCGCATTCGTAACAAACGACCTGGTGCGGCGTCTGTGGCAACGCCAGAGCCGGAACGCGAGCCAGGCAGCGACGACGGTTACGACGACGATGCAGCGCGAGCCGCTGTAGCGCCTGGTCCCGGAGAGATGCCATGACCGCCGTGCTGGCAGACGATGTCGTAACCGCTCGGCCGCTCATCGATCCCGACGGGCTGCGCTTCTCGCGACTGAAGCTGTTTGCGGAATCGCCCATGCACTACCTCGCGAACGCTCAGGCTCGCTCGAGCATTCTCGACAAGGGAACCGGCGTTCACTCGCTGCTACTCGGAGGGAAGCGCGTCGTTTACTACGACAAGGAGACTGCGTCAGGTCGGTCGGCTCCTCGGAACGGCAAGGACTGGGAGGCGTTCAAGGCGCTGAACGAGGATGCGCTGATCCTGTCGCGGTCTGAGTACGACGTGTCGAACCGCATCGCCGATGCCGTGCGGTCGAACGAACTGGCCATGATGGCGCTGACCGGAGTCAAAGAGCAGACGCTACGGTTCGAGTGGCAAGGGCTCCAGGCTCGCACCACGCCCGACTGCCGCGCGAACGACCACACGTTCGTGACCGAGCTCAAGACGTGCAGATCGGCGCGTCCAGGGCGCTTCTCTACGCAAGCGTTCTGGATGTACTACCACGCGCAGATGGCGTTCCACATCGAGGGGATGAAGGCGAACGGGCTGGGCAAGCGCGGTCAGCTACCGACGGCGTACATCGTTGCGGTCTGTTCGGCCGAGCCTTACCCGGTCACCGTCTTCAAGCTGACCGACAAGGCGCTTGAGCAGGGTCGCAAGTCGCTGATCCTATGGACCGAGCAGCTGCGCGGCTGCATCGAGTCGCGGCACTTCCCGGCCTACTCGCAGGCAATCGTGGACCTTGACGTGCCTGAAGGCGACGAACTGGTCTTTGCGGATGGCGAAACCGAGAGCCAGGACGTGCCGTTTTGATCGACGCCGCCCATCACCTGCCGCTGGTCTACAAGCTGGCACGCGACACCCATCGCCGGTGCCCGTCGTTCGACTTCGACGATCTCGTGTCGGCCGGTGCGATCGGGCTGTGCGAGGCGGCCAAGAGATACCGCAGTCGCGACGGATCCACGTTCGCGACGTTCGCATGGTGGCGCATCAATGGCGCGATGGTCGACTGGATGCGAAAGACAGGCCCGTATCGCAGGGCTGACGTCGAAGCGGTCCGACAAGGTGAGCAGTTCACGGGGAAGTTCGTGAGCGGCGATCTCGATGACTTCGCTTCCAAGACCATCCCGCCAGAGGAGACGATCGGCCTCGCACGGGATGTCGCCTCTGTGCAGGCTCGCGTAGCCGCCCTGCCAGAGAAGGAGCGTCGGCTACTCTGTCTGATGTACGGCCCGGAGGAGATGAACCTCGAAGAGGCCGGCCGCGTTCTCGGGATGAACAAGTCATGGGCCTGTCGTCTGCGCGCGCGGGCGTTCGCCGAGATTCGCGCCGCCAGCTGACCAGGCTAGGTGACTCGATGCCAAGGCGACCCAAATTGCCAGCCGTGGCGCCATCGGGGAACCCCATCCTCGGCCGAATCAAACGCCTTGAGGGCAGGGTCGACGACCATGACCGTCTCTTTTCCGACGTATACCGCGAACTCCACGACATCAGCCGCGACCAAGCGCTCCTCGGCAACATGGTGATCCGCTGCCTCGAGCGCGCCCGCCGATGGGCGCCTCCTCGCTCACGCCGCCGCTGACCGGCCGGCGGACGCCATCGTCCAGGCCGGTCGCTGGCCGGACGCGATAGTCGGTGTTTCGGATTTTGAAACCGAGGCGTGCCGGAAATCGGCCGGCTGCGCCGCGAAATCAAGGAAACCCGTAGGCATGTCGCTTGCCTAGCGTGTGTCTACTTGCGCGAAATCATTGACGCTAACGGACTATGCAAGCGACACCTGGGGAAATGTCGGATGGCCGATGACCAACCCGTTGGCGCCAATACGCTCGCTTCTCTGCTCGCGATTATCCAGGAGCAACAGGCCCAGATCGGCCAGCTGATCGCGGCAAGGAATGCGGCCGCGTTCCCGTCCATGACGGTCGCCGAGCTCGTCGAGAAGTACATGCGAAGCGTGAAGTTCCACGCTCTCGCGAACTCCGCGAACGAGACGCGTAGGTTCAGGCTTCACCTGCTCCCGTTCTTCGGCGCCGATCAGGTCGCCGCGCTGACCACGGAGCGCGTCGACCAATACCGTGACCTGCGTCGCAATGAGAGTGGCAACGGCGGTGAACCGACAAGGCCGGGTACGCGAAACCGAGAGGTGCTGGTCCTGTCGGCGGCTCTCAGCTGGGCGGCGCGAGAGAAGATCATCCCAGCCCACCCGATCCGCGGCGCTCCGATGGAGCCCGAGAACAACCTTCGTCAGACTTGCCCTAGCGTTATTGAGGTTGGCAGGATCTGCTTCGCGGCCAGGAGCGTCCGCCTGAAGGCCCTGGTGACGACGAAATACTATTCCGGACTGCGCGTATCGGAGTTGCTGTCGGTTCGCCGAGACCAGGTCCAGTGGGACGAAGGCCTACTAGTGCTGCAACCGAAACAGACGAAGGGCAAGAAGAAGGGCAGGGTGACGATCTTCCCGGAGCAGGCCTCGAAACACGTGAGCCAGTACCTCGCAGAGAGAGACGCGTCTGGCGTCGCGAGCCAGCTACTTTTTTGCACGGACAGCGGCAATCGGATCAGCCGGCGGAACTTCCTGCGTGACTTCCAGACCGTCGCGGCTCGCGCGCTGGTCGGCGGCGCCGACGGAGAGACGCTGTGCCTGCATGATCTACGGAGTGGGTTCGTCGGCCGCCAGATCGAAATCAACACCCCGCATGAGGTGATCAAGGAGATGATAGGCCACACGACAGAATCGGCGTTCAGGCGCTACGTGCGCGTGCAGCGCAGGTGGTTGATTGAGGCTCGAGAGCGAACCGAGCTGGCAGAACTGCGGAAGTCGTCTCGTCGGCCACCGTCGCGCGCTAGGTCGCTGCGCCTGGATCCTGTTGTGAGAAAAGCAACAGCGTCCTGTTGAAATTTTTGTTGACTCTTCGTAACCGTTCTGGCACCACTAGATGTGTGGACACCGTAACTTCCTTGAGCATCGTGGCCTGCGCGTCGGTCCGCTACCTCGGTGTCCACAACATCCGGCGTATGATCCGCGCGGGGGCCAGGGTGCTCAAGGGTGATCAGCGAGGCGCACATGGCACGTGCTCATCTCGCTTTTTCTGCTTGCTCGGCTGAGCACAGGCCTACGAAGCCTGGGGTCGGAAGTTCGAATCTTCCTGGCCGCGCAGAGAAAGCAAATTCCGAAGTATATACGTGGACTTCCGAATTCGGAGTCACCGGGCTAGCTGCCGCACTTCGGCGGCCCGTAGCCAGGAAGGCGACCGCCCCGCAGAGGCAGAAAGTCTCCACGGAGGAGAGGTTCTGGTTTCGCGTCTCGAAGGCTGACCATTGCTGGACGTGGACCGGGTACAGGGGAGCGAGCGGTTACGGCGACTTCTACGACGGCTCAAGAAGCGTCAGGGCTCACAGGTACTCGTATCAGCTGCTGCGCGGGCCGATACCGCCAGACCTGGAGATTGACCATCTCTGCCGCAACCGTGCGTGCGTCAACCCTGACCACCTCGAGCCCGTAACGCCAGCCGAGAACCTTCGGCGCGGCCGCGTAGCAAGAAACGAAGACCGACTGAAGAAGTGGGCCGCATGGCCGGAGGTGAGTCCATGACCGCCGCCCGCCGCCAAGCCTCGCTTTCGGGAGCCGCCGATCTCTACGAACGCCTAGTCGCATCCGGCGAGCCCCGTCACACCGCCTTCCGACTCGCGCTGTCCAGCATCGGCCGCGACTCCGAGGCGCGCCCCGTAGTGGCCGTCCCGGTCGAGCTGCCGCTGATGGTCGAAACCATCGTCCGGTCGCAGGTAGCCGGCGACTGGCGCGGCGTGCTGCGCGAGGTGACGACCGGCCGCAGCAGGCACCGTGTCCACACCGGCCTGCGCGACCTGGTGGCATACGTGCTCACCCAGCGCGGCTACCGGCCGCGCGACATCGCGGCGGCCACTGGCCGCGACAGGTCGACCGTCTCGCAGAAGGTCGCGTTGTTCGAGCGGCGGCTTGCGACCGATGAGCTGCTGGCGGCGCGGGTCGGGAAGTTGCTGGCGGCGGGGAAAGAGAGCTTGTCATGCGCAAGCTGACCGACGAGGAGTTGAGCCGTGTGCTCTCGATGCATGCGGTAGGGAAGCTGAAACACGACACGTTCGGGACGTTGGAATCGGACCCGGCGCATTTCGGAAAGCTGCGCGGGTGTGGCTGTGTGGCAGGAGCTGCGCTTAACCTTCATTACTCGGACCGACCATCGATTTCAGATACGCCAGAGTTGCGGCTGGCGTGCGACATCTCGGATGCAGTTGGCTGGTTAGGGCGCGACGGCGTAGCGGTCGATGGATTCAAGCCACACTACGCCGACACTCCCGAAGAGCTGCTCGCGTACCTGGCTGAGCGGGGGCTGGCATGACCCGCCCACCACTGCCGCCCGTCCGCTGGCTGAATCTACTGGCCGTGATGCTCGGCATGCTGGCTGTGCTTGTCTGGAAGGGCATTTGACCATGTCATCTGAACTTGAAGCGCTCGCGGCAAAGATTGACAAGCTGTCGCCTCCCGATCGCCTTCGCCTCGCCGCTGGTCTGATGGAGGCGCGTAAGCCAGAGCTTGCGCACGCAATCGTTGACAGAGTCGTGACGGAGCTTGGTGCGGCTATCGCGCTGGCTCGCCTTCGCAGTGCAGGTACGCAATGACGACCCTCCGCTACAAGCTGCTCGCCGACGTGCCGACACCCGCGTACCAAACGGCCGGCGCGTCCGGAATCGACCTGTGCGCACGCGAGGATGTCGTCATCCTGGAGGACGACACGCGCAAAGTTCCGACCGGGATCGCCGTCGAGATTCCACCCGGCTTCGAGGGTCAAATCCGCCCGCGGTCGTCTCTGTCGGCGGACGGCGTGACCTGTCACTTCGGAACGATTGACTGCGACTACAGGGGCGAGATCTCGGTGATCCTGTCGAGCTTCGATGGGCACAGGATCTACATCGACAAGGGCGACCGCATCGCCCAGCTCGTAATCGCGCCGGTCGAGCGCGTCGAACTGGTCCGCGTCGAGCAGCTTAGCGAGACGGCGCGGGGCGAGCGAGGTTTCGGTCACACGGGGAAGCGATGAGCGCGTTCGACCTGCGCCTAGGCGACTGCCTCGATCCGGTGACCGGCCTTGCGATCCTCGCTGACAAAAGCGTCGACGTCACGATCACGGACCCGCCGTTCGAGGAGGCTGCGCATACGCTGCAGCGCCGTGTTAAGCGCGGGAACGGCAACGGCTCGGCGACCGGCGATCGCATGTCGACCGAGCCGTTGCCGTTCCCGCCGATAACAGAACGCCAGCGATCAGAGGTCGCCGCTCACCTTGCCAGGGTCACACGCAGATGGGTGCTCGTCTTCTGTCAGATCGAAGCATCGCAAAAGTGGGTCGCGGCCGGAGAAGCCGCTGGGCTTACCTACAGGCGGACGTGCATCTGGGTGAAGCCTGACGGGATGCCGCAATATTCCGGAGACCGCCCGGGAATGGGCTACGAGACGATCGTCGCCATGCATGCGCCTGGCGCGAGTAAGTGGAACGGCGGCGGATCTCACGGCGTCTTCGTGATCAACAAAGGCGGCGACGAGCGGTCTGGGCACCCAACGCAGAAGCCGCTGGCCCTAATGGACCGCCTGGTTCGCTTGTTTTCCGACCGCGGCGAGCTCGTGTGCGATCCGTTCCTTGGCAGCGGGTCTACAGGAGTCGCCGCAATTCGCACCGGCCGCCGAATCGTAGGCTGGGAACTAGATTCGAAGTTCTACGGAATTGCTTCGACGCGGATCGGTTCAGCTCGAGAACAACTCGAGATCGGCGCAAAGGACCGCGACGCGGATCAAGAGCAACTCGCGCTCGGCGTCCCGGCACTGCCCGGCGTAGAGGTCGCGTAGGTGGCCGAAAAGGTCGACATCTTCATGCCGCTGTTCGTCGCCGACTACCTGGCCGACACGACAGACCTGACCACCGAGGAGCACGGTGCCTACTTGCTCCTGCTCATGGCCTCGTGGCGAAACGGCGGAACGATCACGAGCGACCACGCGAAGCTGGCTCGCATCGCGAAGCTGTCACCTGCGCGCTGGAGGGCCGCATGGGAGTCGCTCTCTCGGTTCTTCGTCGTGGACGGCGATTCGATGCATCAGAAGAGACTCAGGGCGGAACATGAGAAAGCCATGGGTCGGAAGCTTGCCGCCTCGGAGAGCGGAAGACTTGGGGCGGCTGCCAAGCACGGAATCCACGTTCTTTCCGGTACGACGCGGAGTCAGCGCATGACAGCGGCGAGGGCGATAGCCACCCACTCGGAGTTGCAATGGGAGACCCTCGTCTCTGAGTTCAATGGTCGGTGTGTGCGGTGCGGTTCGTCAGGACACAAGCCGGAACGAGACCACATTATTCCGATCTACCAGGGCGGACACGACGGCATCGATAACATTCAGCCAGTGTGCCCTAGGTGCAACAGTTCAAAGGGAAGCGAGACCACTAACTGGGCCGAATACAGACGTAAAAATGGGTGGGGAACGCCTAGCGAAATGCCTGGGGTCGCCACAGCGAAATGCGTGTCCGATTCTGACTCTTCACCTTCACCTTCACCTTCACCTTCACCTTCAGAAATCTCTCCCCCCGCGTGCGATCCCACAGCTGCGGAGCAGGTAGCCGTCGCTTGCACTGCCATCCCAGCAGCCGTCGCTGACGCCCTCGCCGAGGACGACGACCATGAGCCGGTAGCATCACCGCCTACCGGTCTCTGGTCAGCCGACGAATGGCGACGAAGGTTCGGGGCGGCTTGGTCTCGAGACAACGCGAACATGCCGTATGGCCGAGGTGCCGGCGACGCCAAGGCAGTCGGGACCCTCGCTGGGATGCTCGAGGATCTTGGTCTCGAGGGACGGGTAGACGCGCAGGCGTCATCCGGACGGATGTTCGAGGAGTTTCTCGGCGACCGATCGCCGAAGGCTGTCGCCGAGCGCCACCAGTTTTCGCTGTTCGTCTTGAACTTCAACGGGTTGCGAGCGCCGAAGAAGCAAGCAGAGGTCAGGGCGATCGGTCCTCCTGGTGTCCAGATCGGGCCCCAATACAAGACCCTGACGCCTCGAAAGATTGGACCTAACCCATGAGCAACGCACCCAACCCGCCGCACAGCATCGACGCGGAGAAAGCCGTCCTTGGCTCGGTGCTGATCAAGCCGACCGTCTTCTCCGAGCTCGCCGGCATGTTGGCCACCGACGACTTTTTCATCCCGGCCCACCGCGAGATCTGGGACGCGATGCGCGAGTGCGATCGACGCGGAACGCTCGACGTGCTGACGGTCATGGACGAGCTGCGGGTGCGCGGGATGATCCAGAGGCTCGATGGCGGTGAAGGGTACATGCTCGAACTGTCTGGGGCGGTCCCGACGGCCGAGAGCGCGCGGCACTACACCGAGTTGGTCCGAGAAAGGGCGGTCCGTCGGAGGCTGATCGCCCTGGCGACCGAAACGGCGATGCGGGCGGCTGGGTCGGCCGAACTCGGAGAGCTGCTGGCAGAGACGCGGGCAAGCATCGATGCGCTCGAGGTGCCGGCCGACGACGGTCCGGTCCGGGTCGGGGACGCGCTCGACGAGGCGAAAGACGTCATCGAGGCCAGGGCCAAGAACACGCGCACCGGCTCGGTACCGACAGGCCTGATGTCGCTCGATGGGATGCTCGGAGGCCTCCGTCCTGGCCAGCAAATCGTCGTGGCGGCGAACCCGGGCGGCGGGAAGTCGTCGCTGGCGTGGGTCACAGCCATCCGCGCCGCGATGGCTGGGGTGCCGTCGCTGTGCTTCTCGCTCGAGATGTCGCGCCAGGAGCTCATCGAGCGGGCGCTGACCTTCGTTGGCGAGGTGCCTGGCATCACCAGCGGCGACGTTGACCTGGCGAAGTGGGACAAGATCCACAAGGCCGACCGCCAGATTCGTGGCATCCCGCTGTGGGTCGACGATCGCAAGCTGTCCGTCGGGCGCATCGCCGCCGAGGCGCGCCGGTGGCGGTCGCGATACGCGCGTGGCGGTCTGGCTCTGCTGGTGGTCGACTACCTCGGCCTCGTGCGGTCAGACGGCCGCGCCGAGAACCGGCAGCTTGAGGTGGCCGCCATGTCCCGCGCCTTCAAGGTCCTCGCAGGGGACCTGAAGTGCCCGTTGATTCTTGTGGCGCAGTTGAACCGCCAGAATGTCACCGGCGGTGTTCCTCGCATGCCGGTACTGTCCGACCTGCGCGACTCGGGTGCTATCGAGCAGGACGCGGACATCGTGTTGTTCCCGTGGATTCAGGACGCGGATACGCAAATCATCATCGCCAAGCACAGAAACGGCGAGACCGGGATCGTCAAGCAGGTGCGGTGGCGCGGCGACTTGATGGCCTTCTTTGACGACACTGGGCCTGACTTCAGTGCCGTCGGAACCGAGAGGTACCCGTGATGGCGAACCAACGCGCGCTGTGGGCAGATCCGAACGTGAGGCGAGAACGTCAGGCACGTGCCGAGGCGTTCATGGGCAGGCCAATGGAATTCGACGAGGAGTGTGCGGAAATGAACAACAGGCAGGCATTCTGGATCGTTTGGTCACCGACTGGTCCAACAAATCCGTCGCGCAGGCACGAATCTGCGAGCGACGCAGAGCGAGAGTCTGTGCGGCTCGCAAGAA
>Ga0207677_10002236_pt1 | contig 10166 bp, 5 predicted proteins | sample KBSMisM42_FD_184311 | JGI IMG/M metagenome (GOLD analysis project Ga0207677, IMG submission 184311) | Miscanthus rhizosphere microbial communities from Kellogg Biological Station, Michigan, USA - KBS Miscanthus M4-2 (SPAdes) (version 2) | ecosystem: Host-associated > Plants > Roots > Rhizosphere...
ACAAGTTGCAATGGACCACCGGCCTGTTCTTCTTCAATGAGCAGAGCCCCAATGACGGCGGCTTTTTGTACCAGTTCCTGCCGTCCGCCGCCGGTCCGCCGACCGCGGTGGCGGGCCGCCAGTTCAGCATCACCGACTGGAGCAACAATAGCGAGAAGAACAGCTCGTACGCGGCTTATGCCCAGGCGACCTACAGCATCTGGCCGGATACGCGCTTCACCGCCGGTGTGCGTTACACCTATGACGAGCGCTATGCCCATATCGCCAGCCAGCAGACGCGCACGCCCGCCACCCAGGCGACCACCAACGCGCTGACAAATGCGGTCTTCAATCCCGCGCCCTTTGTCTATAACGGCATCAGCTATGCGGGGCAGAGCAATGTCTGTTTGCTCACCAATCCCAATGGCGTGACTTTGCCGCTGGCACAATGTGCTGTGGACATCAGCAAGAGCTATCACAAGCCGACCTGGACCCTGGCGCTGGATCACGATCTGTGGGAAGGCACCATGGTTTATGCCACCATGCGCTCCGGCTACCGCTCGGGTGGCATCAATACCCAGGCGCAGAATATCGCCGCCCTGACCGCGCTGCCGGAAAATGTGCAGGATTATGAAATCGGCGTGAAGTCGGATTGGAGTATCGCCGACATGCCGGTCCGCACCAACCTGGCGCTGTATGAAACCAGCTATCACAATATCCAGGTGCAGCAGCAGGTGCCCAATGTGACCTTGGCCACCGCGATCGGCGGCGGCGCCTGCACCCAAGCCGCCTTCAATGCCGGCAATTGCGTGGGCTTCCTCAACGAGAACATCACCCTCAATGCCAAGTCGGCCAAGATCCAGGGCGTGGAGTGGGAGGTGACGGTGCTGCCCACCGACTGGCTGACGTTGAATGCCGCGGGCAGCTTCATCGATCCGCGCTATACCGATTTCGCCTTCATCGTGCCGCCGGGCTATTTGCAGCCCAGCAGCGGCACCAACCTGACCGGTACGCCGATCCCGGTGCCGACCTGGCAGACCAACGAAACCGCCACCGTCAATTTCGGCACCGATCTGGGCGGGCTGCCGCTGGGCGACACCCTGTTCACCGCGCATTACTACTGGCAGAGCCGTTACCTGGCGGATTTGCGGTCGTTCAATCCCTTGCAGCGGACCTTTGCCTACGGCTTGCTGAACTTCCGGCTGGAATTCACCAATGTCGGCCACACCAATGCCGACCTTGCGCTGTTCATGAACAATGTCGTCAACACCCAGGCCTGCCTGCCGGAATATAATGGCGTGCTGAATTCCGCGCCCAATGGCACGTTTGGATCGCCCAACACGTCAGGCGTGCTGCAATGCATCCCCCTGGCGCCGCGCATGACCGGCGTGACTTTGGGCTACAAGTTCTAGCGGGAAAATCCTTCAAAGCCTTCAAAGGCTTGCGGTTGCTGTTGCGCTGACGGCAAATCACGACATGCTTCCACCAAACGAGGTGGGGGAGTCATGTTCCGCAACTATCTCCTGGCGGCGCTTCGCGCCATTGCGCGCCACAAGCTCTACAGCTTCATCAATATCGCCGGCCTGGCCGTGGCCTTGACTTGCGTCATCCTCATCGCCGTTTTTGTCAATGACGAGCTGTCCTACGACAAGTGGCTGCCAGGCGCCGACAGGCTTTGGCGGGTCGAAGTCACCCACCACCTTCCAGGCAAACCCGACCTGCCGACGACGCAGGCGTCTTTCCCGATGGTGGCCGCGATGCGCGAACAGATCCCGGAAGTGCGCAGCGCGACCAGGCTGGTATCGGAGCGCATGGCGCTGAGCTCGGGCAACCGGCGCTTCATTCAAACGGCCGCCGTCGTCGATCCCAATTTCCTGAAGGTCATCGCGCTGACTTTGGTACAAGGCCCCACGGAAACGGTGTTGTCGCAACCGGATTCGGTGGTGATCTCGCAACGTGTCGCCAGGAAATTCTTCGGCGACAGTGACCCTGTCGGCCAAAGCCTGACAGCCGAAAGCGCGACCTGCCAGCCGGGATCAAACGACTGCAATAAATCGGTCGTGCCGCTCAAGGTCACGGGCGTGATGCGCGACTTGCCTGGCAACACCCAATTCGATTTTGACGTGCTGGTACCGAACACCTCGCGTGCGGATCAGGTGGAACCGAGACTGAAAACTATCTGGGGCTTTACCGCGCACGTCTTTGGTTATGTGAGTTTGGCGCCCGGCGCCAACTCTGCGCTTGTGCTGGACAAATTGAAGGCCATCATGGACCGGTCCGCCGGCACGTCGCCTTACGGGGTCGGGAAACTGCCGATCAGCAAGAGATTGGAGCCGCGCCTTGTACCCTTTCTTCAAGTGCACCTGACTTCCGACAATTATGTCGGAGCCATGAAGCCGGCGGGCGACTGGACGACGATTTATGGCCTGCTTGTCATTGGCGGCCTCATCCTCCTGGTGGCCTGCTTCAATTTCATGAATCTTGCGACGGCGCGCGCGACCTTACGCGCCCGCGAAATTGCCTTGCGCAAATGCGTCGGCGCGCGGCGCAGCCAATTGATTGTCCAATTCTTGGGCGAGTCCGTGCTGATGGCCGTTCTTGCGTTGGCAGTCGCCTTTGCCCTGGCGGAAGTGCTGATGCCCTCCTTCAGCCCGTTCATGGGCCGTTCGCTGGCCACGCATTATTTCGCGGAATGGAGGCTGACACTCGGCCTTGTCGGCATCTGCCTGCTAGCCGGGCTTGTCAGCGGCTTCTATCCCGCGCTGGTGCTCTCCAAGCTCAAGCCTGCGGCCGGATTGCGCGTCAGCATGGGCGGCGGTAGCGGAACCGGACATCTGCGAACCCTCTTGGTGACCTTGCAGTTCGCCGTGTCCATCGCCCTTGGTGTCGGCGCCTTGGTCGTTTCCCGCCAAGTTGAATTCGCAAGGCAGATAGACCTGGGCTTTGACCGGGGCAATGTGGTGTTTGCCAGCACCGACGGCCATCTGCCGGAGAGCGGGATAAAGAGCCTGGTGGAAACTCTGAAACGCGGACCCGGCATTCTGGAAGTGGCAAGGGCCAATGCAGAGCCCTTCCACAGTGAAGGCTCTTTTGTGCCGCTGCAGAATGTCGGGAGTTCCGAACTGTTGGGGCCGAACTGGGTTTTTGTGGAACAGAATTATTTCGACCTTTACCGGATCAAACTGGTGGCGGGGCGGCCGCTGGTAGACACCAGGGAGGACGACACTTTTTACGACATGGATAACAGCCGCAACGAAGGCCATAACGTCATGGTCAATGTCGCGTTGGCGCGAGCGTTGGGATTTTCGGCGCAAGACGCAATCGGAAAAACCATCCTTTTGCGCGGCGCGCATGTCAGAGTGATCGGCGTTGTGGCCGACACGCTGGTCGACGGCGCGCACCGCTCCGCCGCGCAGGCCGTCTATTCTCACACGCCTGAGGATCTTTCCTCCGTGGCCATCCGGCTGGCGCCGGGGCACATCGAAGAGGGCTTGGCCTATGTCAACACGACACTGCGCCAATTCCTGCCCACCACGCTTCCGACCGCCGTCTTCCTGGATGACAGTTACGACCGGCTGTATCAAGCCGACCGGCGGCAAGGGGAGATTTTCTCCATCTTCGTCGGGATCGCGATCTTCATTGCCTGTCTGGGCATGTTCGGCCTGGCGGCTTTCACCGCCGGCCGCCGCACCAAGGAAATCGGCATCCGCAAGATTTTCGGCGCCCGCCTGCACCATGTCGTCAGCCTGCTGCTCTGGCAGTTCTCCGTCCCTGTGGTGATCGCCAATCTGTTGGCTTGGCCGATTGCCTGGATCTTCCTGCAGCGCTGGTTGCAGACCTTCGCGTACCGGATCGCACTCAGCCCAACTTATTTCATCGCCGTCGGGCTGGCGGCGATCCTGATCGCCTGGGTCACCATCTTCGCCCATACCATGCGGGTCGCCAGGGCCAATCCCATTCATGCCCTTCGCTATGAATGACTACCGCAGGCCGAATTTGAACACCGTGACTTCGTGCAGGGGCTTTTGCGGTGTCACCAGGGTGGACTGAAAGTTCGGGTGATTGACCGCATCCAGATAGCCCTGGGTCTCGAAGCTCATGGCATCAAAGGTGCGATAGAGTTTTCCGCCCTTGCCGGCCACGGCACGATCGCCGATCAGATGGGCCCACACTACCACGCAGGGATGGGTGGTGGACACGTCCATGACAATGCCGGTGTGCGGATCGATCATCTGCGCCGCCGGCCGTAAAGTGCCGGGTTTTCCATTGATCACCATTTCCAGTTCGATGCCCTTGCGCATCGCAATCTGCGGAAAATCGGACTTCTGTCTGTCTCCCACACGCACAGGCATTCTGAAATCCGCCGGCGTGCCGTCGACCGGCAAAATCTCGCCCGTCACCAGATTGCCGGCATCTGCCGGCGTGAATCGGTCGGCGAAGATCTGCATGGTCTGGTCGGAAATGTCGCCATTGCCCTCGCCCTGCAGCGCGAACATGGCATGGTTGGTGAAGTTGGCGACGGTGGGGCGGTCCGAGGTGGCGCGATATTCCAGCCGAAGCGCGTTGTCTCGGGTCACCGTGTAGGTGACTGTGGTGGTCAGTTCGCCGGGAAAGCCGCCATCGCCATCGGGGCTGACCAAGGTCAGCGTCAGGCTTGGCTCAGGCCCGTCATGCATCTGCGCTTTCCAGAGCTTGCGATTGAAACCGGCGGTGCCGCCATGGATGACAAAGGGCGCGTCGGGACTGTTCTTTTCCAACTGAATGGTTTTGCCGTTCAGGGGGAAGCTGCCGCCATGACTGATCCGCCCGACATAGCGGCCCACCAGGGCGCCGTAAAAATCGCCGGCTTTCTCGTAGGCCGCGAAATCGTCGTAGCCCAGTTGCACGTCGGTCCTGCCGCCCTGTTTGTTCGGCACCATCAGGCTCACGATCCTGCCGCCGTAATTGGTGATGCGCGCCTCCAGCCCGTTCGGGCTCTTAAGCGTGAACAGGCTGACTTTCTCGCCGCTTTGGGTAGTGCCCCAGTCCTCGCCGGTGATATTGGCGGCCCGGGCGGGGCCCAAGGAAAGAACAGCGACACAGGCCGCGACGATGAACAGGCGGGATCGACCGCGCATGGGCTTTCCTCCGTGAGTAGCGCAACGAATTCATCATACCCAGGCGGGAACTTTGTTGCCAGAAGAGTTCCCATCTGTCTCAATGCGGTCAACTTGCGGAAAAAGCCTACCTCACCCGCGCTGCATTCAAATCATCGAAACCCAACCGGCAGGAATTTGGACCATGAGGCGCGCCCTGGTTTTTTCGATCCTCTGTCTCGGCCTGTTGCCATCCCTAGCTCAAGCCGCCGAGCGGATTTTGCTGGCGCGTATCGGCCCCAGCCAGGCGACCCTTTATGTCGCGCAGGCCGATGGCAGTGGCGAGCATCCGCTTTTGCCGCCCGGCGCGCTGGACTACGATCCTGCTTGGTCGCCGCAAGGCGATTGGATCGCTTTTACGTCGGAACGCGGCGGATCGGCGGACCTGTTCCGCGTGCGTTCCGATGGGACCGGCCTGGAACGGCTTACCGACAGTCCCGCCTATGACGACCAGGCCGCTTTCTCCCCGGACGGCAAGCAGCTTGTGTTTGTCTCAACCCGGGCGGGCGGGTTTGCCAATCTCTGGGTATTGGATCTTGCCACACGCAAGGCGCACCAGCTGACCAACATCAAGGCGGGCGATTTTCGGCCCGCCTGGTCGCCCGACGGCAAGTGGATCGCTTTTTCCTCTGACCGCGACAGCGATTTGCCCGATGCCAAGGGCCGCTGGGAACGCATGCATGTGGTGGGGGTGCATGTGATTCATCCGGACGGCACCGGATTGCGGCGCCTGACCGCCAAGGACGGCAATTTCTGCGGCTCGCCCAAATGGAGGGCGGACAGCAAGAGCCTGATTGCCTATTGCATGACCGGACAGGCAACCTGGGACGATCGTGTCGGCAAGATCGATGCGGAAGACACCCTTCAGAAGATCGACCTGGCGACAGGAACCGCGCGCATCCTGCCTGCGGGACCGGGCGTCAAGGAAGCACCGTTCCCGCTGGCCTCGGGCGAGATCGGTTATCTTCGCCGCGACACGCCCAAGCAGGGCCTGTTCTACGCCAGCGGAAAAACCGGGCCGGCCGGCGCGGATATCCGTTCTCCGGCCTGGTCACCCGATGGCAGCCGTGTCGTGTACAGCCGGTTTGGCTTCATGCCGCAATCCAATCCGGCGCATTTGTGGAGTCGCAGTCCCAAATTCGATCTTTATGGCACGACTTTCCTGGCCTCGGTCGATGGGGCGCATGATCGCTTTGCCACCAGCCAGCGCGCCGGCAACGGAACCAAGCTCGCCATTGTGGAAAAGGGCAAGCCCGAGCGCGCGATCCTGGAGCGTCCCGACTTGATCTTGGCGCCGCAATGGTCGGCCGACGGAAAACAGGTCGTGGCGGGCGTCGGCAACTTCTCGTCCTTTATGGATTTTGAGATCGGCAGCCGCAAGCCGGTCGATGCCGCCAATGGCGGCGCGCAAGTGGCGATCGTCAACGACGATGGCAGTGGATTCAAGATCCTGACATCGGGACCCAACAATAACGGCTTCCCGTCCTTCGCGCCGGATGGCGCCAGGATCGTTTACCGGACCGCGGGACCGGAGGGCCAAGGCCTACGAATCCTGAATCGGGCGGATGGTTCGGTGACCAAGCTGACGGAAAGCTGGGATAATTTTCCCCTATGGTCGCCGCGCGGCGATGTCATTGCCTTTGTCCGGCGCAACAAGGCAGGCGATTTTCAGATTTTCACCATTCATCCCGACGGAAGCGGGCTGGCGCAACTCAGCCATACCCACGGCAATGACGCGCATATGGCCTGGTCGCCGGATGGCGAACATTTGCTGTTCACCAGCTCACGCATGGGATTCAAGGACGAAGCCCTCTATACGGGCTCGCCACAGCCTTATGGCGAGATCTTCGTCATGCGCGCCAATGGAAGCGACGTCGAACAACTGACCGACAATCAGTGGGAAGAAGGCGGACCGGCCTGGCTGGAACCGAAGAAGTAAGAATCCCGGACGAGGATCAGGGCGCGTATTCCACTTTCACCAGGCTCAAGGTGAAGACCAGGACCTGGTTGGGCGGAATGGTTTCGCCCGAGCCGTCCGGTCCATAGGCCAGTTCGGAGGGGATCGCCAATTCCCAGGCATCACCCGTCTTCATCAGCTTCAAGGCTTCGACCCAGCCGGGGATCAAAGCGCCGGCGGGAAACTGGGCGGGATCGTCCTTGGTCTGGTCGAAGACCTTTCCGCTGATCAGCGAGCCTTTGTAGAAGACGGTCACCACGTCATTGTCCTTTTGGACCTGGGGACCGCTGCCGGCCTTCAGCACGCGGTACATCAACCCGTCCGGCAGCTTGGTGACACCAGGCCGCTTGGCATAGTCGGCCAAAAAGCGCGCGTTGGATTCCGGCGAAGTGTCGTAACTGGCCGCGTCCGACTTCTTTTCGCAGGCTGTCAGCGCCACCAGCGGTAGCAGGACGAGAGCCAGGATTTTCAAAACGCGCATGGTTTTTCCCCAAGATCGACGGGCTGTTATAGGCGATAAAAGGTCGCCAATGCTACTTGTTGCTGATCCTTACCTCGTCGCCGTTCTGCAAGGCGTCGGTGGGATTGTCGATGATGCGGTCGTTTGCGTCCACGCCGCTGGCGACATCGACAAAGGCGCCGGAGTCGCGGGCGATGATGATGGTCTTGAGCTTGACCTTGTTGTTGGCATCGACGGTCGCGACCTGCATGCCCTCATCGCGGAACATCAGGGCGGTGGCGGGCAGGCGCACGCCATTGGCCCCGGCCGGCAGCGGGAATTTCACTTCCGCATAGGCGCCGGGCTGCAGCGCCCCGTCCGGGTTGTCCAGCCCGAACTGCACCAGCACCGTGCCGGTGGAGGTGGCAACCGCGCCTGCGCTTGCCACCAGGGCGGCCTCAAACACCCGGTTGGGGTGCTGGGGCACGGTGAAGCTCACGCTCATGCCGGGCCGGATGTAAGAGGCGTAGTTCTGCGGCACCCGGATATAGAGGCGCAGTCTGCTCTGGTCGGTCACCGTGAACAGCGGCGTGGCGCTGGAGGGTGTGCCGGCGGTCACCAGGTTGCCCACATCCACCGCGCGGCTGGTCAACGTGCCGTCGAATGGCGCGATGATGCTGGTATAGGCCAGGTTGATCGAGGCCTGGGCGACCTGCGCCTGGTCGGCCTCCACGATTCCCGCCTGGGCGCCGACATTGGCCTGCTGGGTGGCCAGTTGCTGGGCCGAGATGGCGTTCTGCGCCGCCAGGCTCTGGTAGCGGGTCAGATCCAGCCGCGCATTGGCCAAGGTGGCGCTGTCGCGCGCCAGGGTGCCCTTGGCCTGGTTCAGCGCCGCCTGATAGGTGCGCGGATCGATCTGGGCCAGAAGCTGGCCTTTCTTCACCTTGGCCCCGATGTCGAAGTTCCACTTCTGCATATAGCCGGTGACCTGGGCATAGATCGGGGCGCTGGCAAAAGCCTGCACCTCGCCCGGCAAGGTCAGGCTGCTGCCCTTCTTGGCGCTGACCATCTTGATGACCTGCACGGTCTGCACCGCCTGGTCTTCGGTCCAGGCCGCGGTGGTGTGGCTCTTCCACAGCCGCCAGCCAATGCCGACCGCTGCAACCACCACCGCAACAATCAGCGCCAGCTTGCCAAAGCGCATCAGCCCCGGCGGCGTGGTGTGGCGCAGAAGATCATCCCCCGCAGGCTCTCCAGGCCCGGCATCGGGGTTCTTGTCAGGCATACGCTTCTCCAGACTGCATGCCGCCCCGGGCCGCCCTGGGCAGCGCCTTGCGTCCATGAATGATGCTGAATACCACTGGCACAAATAGCAAGGTGGCCCCGGTGGCGCAGAACAGGCCGCCGATCACGGCCCGGCCCAGGGGAGCGTTCTGTTCACCGCCTTCGCCCAGGCCCAGCGCCAAGGGCGTCATGCCGATGATCATGGCCAAGGCGGTCATGCAAACGGGGCGGAAGCGGGTATAGCCGGCTTCCACCGCTGCCAGTACCGCATCGCCGTGCAGCGCCAGCCTCTCCCGGGCGAAGGACACCACCAGGATCGAATTGGCGGTCGCAACCCCCATGCACATGATGGCCCCGGTCAGGGCCGGCACCGACAAGGTGGTGCCGGTGATGAACAGGATCCACACGATGCCGGCCAGCGCCGCGGGCAGCGCCGTGATGATCACAAAGGGATCGGTCCAGGACTGGAAGTTCACCACGATCAAGAGATAGATCAGCACCACCGCCGCCAGCAGCCCGTAGAACAAGCCGGAGAAAGCGGTGTTCATGGTGACCACCTGGCCGCGCAGCGTGACGGTGGCGCCGCGCGGCAGATATTTGGTGTTGGCGTCGATCACCTTCTGGACATCCTTGGCGACAGCGCCCAAATCGCGGTCCTGGGTGGTGGCAAAGATGTCCATGGTGGGCAGGATATTGTAATGGGTGACGACGGTGCTGATCTGGTCGCGGGTAAAGCTGGCCACGCCTCCCAGCACCTGCGCCTGACCGCCGCCGGCGGGGGTGACCGGCAGGTTCAACAGCGCCTGAAGCGAGTCCAATTTATACTCCGGCGTCTGGGCGGTCATGTTGTAGGACACGCCGTTCTTGGGATTGAGCCAGAAGTTCGGCGCCGATTGCGATGTGCCGGCCAAGGCAGTGGCCATGGCATAGGTCACGTCGCGCTCCGTCAGGCCAACCTGCGCCATGCGGCTGCGATCGGCATTGATGTCGAGTTGCGGCTGGTTGCTGGACTGCTGCATGCGCGCGTCCACCAGGCCGGGGATCTTGCGCATCTCGCGCAACACGCGCAGCGCAAAGGCTTCGGTCGCACCATTGTCAGTGCCGGTCACCTGCACGTCCAAAGGCGCAGGCGCGCCGAAGTTCAGGATCTGGCTGGTGATGTCGGGCGGCGGGAAGGAGAAGCTCACAGCGGGGAACAGCCGCGGCAGCCGCTCGCGCAAGGTGCGGACATAATCGGCGGTGGGACGATGATTCTCGGTCAAGGTGATGAAGGTGTCGGCGTCCTGCAGGCCCGCCGTGCCGGTATTGTTGTAGATCATGTTGGTGGGGCTTTGGTTCAGCCCCACATTGTCCACGACGCTGGCAAGCTCGG
>Ga0207677_10002245_pt1 | contig 10144 bp, 5 predicted proteins | sample KBSMisM42_FD_184311 | JGI IMG/M metagenome (GOLD analysis project Ga0207677, IMG submission 184311) | Miscanthus rhizosphere microbial communities from Kellogg Biological Station, Michigan, USA - KBS Miscanthus M4-2 (SPAdes) (version 2) | ecosystem: Host-associated > Plants > Roots > Rhizosphere...
AGCAGGGTCCGGTCGAGGATGGTTTCTTTCGCGTTCATCCCCATGACAAGAGCCCGACGTGTCGGCGTCGATCTGAGCGTCCGTCCCCACAGCAGATGAATCATCAGCGTCTGCACCGCCATGATCACGACAATCACCGGCGCGAGATGGATGATGAAGGCGTTGAAGTCCAGGCCGACCAGCGAGCCGATGAGAATGTTGGGGGGATCGCCGATCAAGGTCGCCGTGCCCCCGATATTGGAAGCAAATACCTCGGCGAACAGGAACGGATAAGGAGGGACATCAAGCTCCTTGGTGATCGCGAGCGTCACCGGCACCACCAGCAGCACCGTCGTCACGTTGTCGAGCAGCGCGGATACCATTGCGGTGGTGATCTGCAGCAGGAGAAGGATGCCGGCGGGGTTCGCCTTCGCTTTCTGCGCCGACCAGACCGCGAGATATTCGAACATGCCGGAGCGCCGGGAGATCGACACCAGAATCATCATGCCGGTGAGCAGCCCGATCGTGTTCCAGTCGATGCCCTTGAGGGCTTCGTTCTGGTCCAGCACGCCGATCACGACCATCACCGAGGCGCCGAGCAACGCCACGATCGCACGATTGAGCTTGTCCCAGATGATGACGCCGTAGGTAGTGCACAGGATGACGGTCGAGACCATCATCGGATCGAGGCCGAAAAAGATGTGCGGCACGAAATGCTGCGAAGGCACGCGATCTCCCCCCGGATGGGGCAGGCTCGGGTAAGCGCCGCACACTGTCAATACGAGGCACAGCGCCGCACGCTCGTGGTCGAGCGACGCCGTCATTCCGTTCCAGTCCGGAGATCGCCATGTCGAAGCGCGCGAATGCCGCCGCCGGCGGCGGTCGGCTACCACCTCGTCACGGCCAAGACGCCGGTGAGGAGCGCGAAGACCGGTAGCAGGACCAGCGCCGCCCAGACCATGTAACCGAAGAAGCTAGGCATTTTCACGCCGCGCTCGGTCGCGATCGCATAGACCATGAAGTTCGGCGCGTTGCCGATATAGGTCATGGCGCCCATGTAGACGGCGCCCATGGAGATCGCTGCGAGCGTCGTTGCCAGCGGCCCCATCAGGGCTTGCGCGTCGCCGCCGGCAAGCTCGAAGAACACGAGATAGGTAGGCGCGTTGTCGAGAAAGGCCGATAGCACGCCGGTCAGCCAGAAGTAGGCGAGGTCGTTCGGGCTGCCGTCGCGCGCTGTGACAAGGGCGAGAAGCCAGGAAAAGGCGCCATCTTTGCCTGCTTCAAGCATGGCGAGCACCGGGATGATGCACGTGAAGATGCCGGCGAACAGGATCGCCACTTCGGCGATCGGCTCCCAAGTAAAGTCATTGGCTTCGCGATGCTCGTTCGGCGTCAGTACGAGCGACAGAGTGGCAATCAGCAGCAGCACGGCATCGCGCATCAGATTCTGCAGTTCGACCCGGGTGCCGTAGACGTCGAAGCTGATGTCGGGGCGCCATGCGGCCGAGGCAAGAATGGCCGCGACGATGACCGCGATCAGCAGAAAATTAATGCTGCCGTTCACCCGAAGCTTCGTCCGCGGCTGCGTCTCTCCGACCGTCGTCACCAGCCGGTCTTTGCGGCAATACCGCACATCGATCACGACGAAGATTGCGAGCACTACGCCGGCAACGAGCACAGTCTCGAACCACAGATGCTGCATCGTCCAAAAGAAATCAACTCCGTGCAGAAAGCCTACGAAGAGCGGGGGGTCCCCGAGCGGGGACAGCGCGCCGCCGATATTGGCCACGAGAAAGATGAAAAAGACCATCACATGGACGTTGTTGAGCCGGTCCGCGTTCGCGCGGATGAGCGGGCGGACCAGGATCATGGCCGCACCTGTCGTGCCGACCACGCTCGCGATCATGGTGCCGAACGTTAGGATCGCGGTGTTCACGAGCGGAGTGCCGCGCAGATTGCTAGTGACCAGAATGCCGCCAGCGACCACGTAGAGCGCGAACAGCAGCACGATGAAGCTCAGATACTCCGCCAGCATCGCATGTACGAAGGCGGCGAATGCGGCCGGGGCGCCATGGAGGGCCGCGAGCGGCGCCAGCGCCAGGACGCCCCAGACGAAGGCGAGCTTGCCGTAATGGTGGTGCCAGAGCCGGGGGAACAGCAGCGGACCGGTCGCGATGGTGAGAAGGATGCCGATGAACGGTAGCGCCCACGGCCAGCGCAGCGCCGTGCCATCGAGAACAGGGCCGGCAAACGCGTCATCGGGTGAAAAAGCCACAAACAGAGCGGCTAAGACCAAGGCGGCTTGCCGTCTCATTGGGATTGTCATGCCAGCCGGCGTTGCTCGACTACCGTGATCCGCTCAATGCGCCTCGTCCCAATTGTGCGCGGCGCGGGCGTCGACGGCGAGCGGCACCGCCAGCGAGAGCGCCGGCATCGGGGCGTCTTCCATCACCTTCTTCACCACCGGAAGCGTCGCCTCGACCTCATCGTCGGGCACCTCGAACACGAGCTCGTCATGCACCTGGAGCAGCATCTGCGCGCTGAGCTTCTTCTTTGCGAGCGCTGCGTCCATGCGAACCATGGCGCGACGGATGATGTCGGCGGCGGTGCCTTGCAGCCGCGCGTTGATCGCGGCGCGTTCGTTGAACGCGCGGATCGACGCATTGGAGTGCGCGATCTCGGGATAATGGCATTTCCGTCCGAACAGGGTGAGCACATAGCCGTTCTTCTTGGCGGACGCCTTGGTCTCGTCCATGTAGGCGCGAATGCCCGGAAAGCGCTCGAAATATTTCTTGATGTAGGCGCCGGCCTCCTCACGTTCGATGCCGAGCTGATTGGCGAGTCCGAATGCGGAGATGCCGTAGATGATGCCGAAATTGATCGCCTTGGCGCGGCGGCGTACCTCTGCCGGCATCCCCTTCACCGGCACGCCGAACATTTCGGAGGCGGTCATGGCATGGATGTCCAGGCCCTCGCGGAACGCGTTCTTGAGTTGCGCGATGTCGGCGATCTCGGCCAGAAGCCGCAGCTCGATCTGCGAGTAGTCAGCGGAGACCAGCTTGCGGCCTTCGGTTGCCACGAACGCGCGCCTGATCTTGCGGCCCTCCTCATTGCGGATCGGGATGTTCTGCAGGTTGGGCTCGGAAGAGGACAGACGTCCGGTCGGCGTCGCCGCGAGCGCGTAGCTGGTGTGGACGCGGTGAGTGCGGGAATCGACGTAGCCCGGCAGCGCGTCGGTATAGGTAGATTTCAACTTCGAAACCTGCCGCCAGTCGAGAATTTTTCGCGGCAGCGGATGACCCTGCTCGGCCAGGTCGTCCAGGACCCGCGCGCCGGTCGACCATTGGCCGGTCTTGGTCTTGGTGCCGCCGGGAAGCCCGAACTTTCCGAACAGAATGTCGCCGAGTTGCTTCGGGCTGCCTGGGTTAAGCGGCTCACCGGCTAGCGTCTGGATTTCCGCCTCGAGCGCGCTGGCGCGCTGGGCGAATTCGCCGGATAGGCGCGAAAGCACTTGACGATCGATCGAGATGCCGCGGCGTTCCATGCGCGCGAGCACTGGCACCAAGGGGCGCTCCAGTGTCTCGTAAACCGTCGCCGTGTGCTCGGCGGCCATTCGCGGCTTGAGCACATGCCAGACACGCAACATCATGTCGGCTTGCTCGGCCGCGTATTCGGCCGCCTTGTCGATCTGGATGCAGTCGAAGGTAATGCGGGACTTTCCCGATCCCATGATCACGTTAGCATCGATCGTGGCGTGATCGAAGTAGCGCTGCGCCAACTGATCGATCCCGTGAGTGGAGCGTCCGGAATCGACTACGTAGGACATCAGCATGGTGTCGTCATAAGGTGTGAGCTCGATGTCGCGTAGAGCGAAAATCTGTAGGTCGTATTTCAAGTCGTTGCCGATCTTGAGCACGCCCGGATCTTCCAGCAACGGCTTCAATGCCGCGAGAGCGATGCTCTCCTCGATCTGATCGGGCGCGATGGGGCCGGCGAACAGGCCGCCGGTTCCACCGTCGCCGCCGGTGCGATGGGCGAGCGGGATGTAGCAGGCCTCGTTCGGGGTGACCGCAAGCGAGAGGCCACATAACGTGGCCTGCATGGGATCGAGGCTGTTGGTCCGGCTGTCGAGCGCGACCAGACCAACAGCGCGCGCCCGCGCAATCCAGGCGTTGAGGCGCTCGAGGCTGCGTACCACCTCGTAGCGGGAGCGATCGACCTTGGCGTTGCGGGCCGCGTCGGCGCGGGCGGTGGCGAGCGCCTGCGGTGTTAGTTGAATTTCCGCGGCGCCGACTCCCGGCCGTTCCTTGCTGGGCCGTGCGAGATCGTCCCCGAGCGGCAGACGGGGAACAGGGAACAGATCGCCGGTCGCGCTGCCCCCCGCCGATTTTGCTCTGCCGGCGGAGCCTGAAGACAGCTGGCCGTCCGCATCGATCTGGGCGGCCTCGATGCCGGAGAATTCCGCCACCCGCCGCGTGAGAGTGCCGAACTCCATCGCCTTCAGAAAGGCAATCAGAAGCTTGTAGTCGGGCTCGTGCACCGCCAAGTCGGCGAGAGGCACGTCCAGCGCGACGTGGGCATCGAGAGTGACGAGCCTCTTCGACAACCGCGCCCGCTCGGCATTCTCGATCAGCGCTTGGCGGCGCTTCTCCTGCTTGATCTCGGACGCACGCGCGAGCAGCGTTTCAAGATCACCGTATTCGCCGATGAGCTGCGCCGCGGTCTTTACCCCGATGCCGGGCACGCCGGGCACGTTGTCGGTCGAATCGCCGATCAGGGACTGCACCTCGATCACCTTCTCCGGCGGCACGCCGAATTTCTCGACCACCTCCGGGATGCCGATCCTGCGATCCTTCATCGTGTCGTACATGAGGACGCAGTCGTTCACGAGCTGCATCAGGTCTTTGTCGGAGGACACGATGGTCGCGTTAGCGCCGGCCTCGCAGGCGAGCCGCACATAGGTCGCAATCAGGTCGTCGGCCTCGAAGCCGATCTGCTCCAGACAGGGCAGGTCGAAGGCGCGTACCGCTTCGCGGATGAAGGCAAACTGCGGGCGCAGGTCGTCTGGCGGCTCCGTGCGATTGGCCTTGTACTCGGAATACATCTCGTTGCGGAACGTCTTCTCCGATTTGTCGAACACGACCGCCAGGTGGGTTGGCCGCTCCTCCGGCTTCATGTCGCGCAGGAGCTTCCACAGCATGTTGCAGAAACCCAGCACGGCGTTGACCTGCAAGCCGTCCGATTTCCGGTGAAGCGGCGGCAATGCGTGATAGGCGCGGAAGATGTAGGACGATCCGTCGACCAGGAAGACGTGGTCGCCCTTCTTCGGCGGGCGGGCCTGGACGGCGGGTGCGGCAGTTTTGGCGCTGTCGGCGCGTTTTTCGGCTTTGGCTGGCATGCTTCCGACTTAACACTTGAGCGGTGATTTCGCCACCGGCCAAGCCGCGCTATGCACTTGTCTTCCACGCGTGTTTCTTCGACAGGGAGAGGTCGGCCGAGTGTCCAGATGAGCGAGCATGCACAGGCGCTTCCGATCGATGCGGTGCTGCCAGAGCTGACCGGCGCTCTCCGCGCGCACAATGCTGCGGTTGTGGTCGCGCCACCGGGTGCCGGCAAGACCACTCGGGTGCCGCTCGTGCTCGCGGACGAAGCCTGGGCGGCAGGGAAGAAGATTCTCGTGCTCGCTCCGCGCCGACTCGCCGCCCGGGCCGCGGCCGCCCGCATGGCTGCGACCCTGGGCGAGGCGGTCGGCGCGACCGTCGGCTACCGCGTTCGTTTCGCCGCCAAAGTCTCGCGGGCGACGCGGATCGAAGTCGTGACCGAGGGCGTATTCGCCCGGCTTGTCCTCGACGATCCCGCTCTCACGGGCGTCGCCGCCGTTGTGTTCGACGAGTTCCATGAGCGCTCGCTCGACGCCGACCTCGGGTTGGCGCTCGCGCGCGACGTGCAGCTGGGTCTGCGCGAGGATTTCAAGCTCCTGGTCATGTCGGCAACGCTCGACGGCGCGCGCGTCGGTAGGCTGCTCGACAATGCGCCTGTGATCGAGAGCGCCGGCCGCGCGTTTCCGGTCGAGACGCGCTACCTCGGGCGCGAAGCGCAGCAACCATTGGAGCGCCAGGTCACCGATGCGGTCCTGCGCGCCTTGCGGGCCGATTCCGGGTCGCTGCTGGTCTTTCTTCCGGGCGCCGCCGAGATCCGACGTACCGAAGCTTTCGTGCGTGAGCGAATAACGGATTCGGAAATCGATGTGGTGGCGCTTTACGGTGCGCTCGACGCCGACATTCAGGATCGCGCGATTGCGCCGGCGCCGCCCGGCCGGCGCAAGGTCGTGCTGGCGACGTCAATCGCGGAGACCTCGCTCACCATCGAGGGGGTGCGCGTGGTGATCGATTCCGGGCTCGCCCGCGTGCCGCGCTATGAGCCGGACGTGGGGCTGACCAGGCTCGAGACCGTGCGGGTATCGCGTGCCTCTGCGGACCAGCGGCGGGGACGGGCCGGACGCACCGAACCTGGCGTGTGCTACCGGCTGTGGGACGAGCCCCAGACCGCCGCGCTCGAGCCCGCCAACCAGCCGGAAATTCTCGCCGCGGATCTGTCTGGCTTCATGCTCGATCTCGCCTTTTGGGGCGTCGCGGATCCCGCGGCTCTTGCCTTCCTCGATCAACCGCCGGCGCCGGCGCTGTCGGAGGCAAGGTCCTTGCTCCGCGCGCTCGGCGCCGTCGATCACGACGGACGTATCACCGACGAAGGACGAAGGCTGCGTCGCCTGCCGTTACCGCCGCGCCTGGCGCGCATGGTGGTTGATGCCGCCGACCTCGGCGAAGCCGAACTTGCTGCCGAAGTCGCCGTCGTTCTCACCGAGCGCGGTCTCGGCGGCAACGACGTCGATCTCGCCCACCGTGTCGACGCGTTGCATCGGGAGCGTTCCCAGCGAGCGCGCGATGCGCTGGTGGTTGCGAAGAGGTGGACCCGCATCGCGGAGGATACGCACTCTCCGCGGCGAGAGGGGGACCAGAGGGAGGTATCGCGAGGGCGGGGAGGGGGAAAGCTGTCGGTCGGCTCACTGCTCGCACTCGCCTATCCCGAACGCATCGCCAAGAACCGTGGCTCCGGGGGCGCGTTCCTGCTGGCGAACGGACGTGGTGCCAGCGTCGATCCGACATCGGCGCTGGCGCGCGCGCCGTTCATTGCCGTCGCCGAAGTCACCGGTACGGCCGGGCAAGGCCGCATCGTGCTGGCGGCTGCGCTCGATGCGAACGAAATCGAAGCGCGGTTCTCCGACCGCATCGAAAGCCGCGAGGAGATCGTGTTCGATGCCGCGAGCGGGAGTCTGCGGGCACGCCGCCTGCGCCGCCTCGGCGCGATCGTGCTTGCCGAACAACCGATGCCGGTGGCGCCTAGCGAGGAGACTGCACGCGTGCTGGCGGATGCCGTCGCTCGGCTGGGCGTCGACCGGTTGCCGTGGACGAAGTCCCTGCAGCAATGGCGTGACCGCGTCGGCTTTCTGCGCCGCGTGGATCTTGCGGCTACGCGAGAGCGCCAGGTGGCGGGTTCGACGTCGGCCAACGACGACGGCAACGAATGGCCGGACCTTTCGGATGCCGCGCTGGCGGCGAGTGCAGCGAATTGGCTCGTTCCGGCCCTTGCCGGCAAGACCGCGCTCTCCTCGCTGCAGAGCGACGCGCTCGCAGATGCTCTGCACGGTTTATTGCCGTGGCGTTTGAGCCGCCGGCTCGACGCCGAGGCTCCCACCCATTTCAGCGCGCCGTCGGGCTCGGTGGTGCCGATCGACTACGCGGCCGAGGAGGGACCCAAGCTTGCCATCCGCGTGCAGGAGCTTTTCGGCCTCGACCGCCATCCCACCATCGCAGCCGGGCGGATCGCGCTGGTGGTGGAATTGCTGTCGCCGGCGCAGCGGCCGGTGCAGGTGACGCGCGACCTGCCGGGGTTCTGGCGCGGCAGTTATGGCGCGGTCAAAGCCGAGATGAAGGGGCGCTATCCGCGTCATCCCTGGCCGGATGATCCGCTTACCGCCGCGCCGACCCGCCGCGCCAAACCGCGTTCCGCGTAGCGGCAATCCGGGCCACCGTGGCGTGCGCGCGGAGCTGATGGAAAAGCTCGCCTACACCAGATCGAGCTCGCGGATCGCAGCCCGTTACCGATGGGCCGCCGCCTGACGCGTGCGGAACCATGAGCGACGGCCTATTTGCTTTTCCCTCTGCGACGCATGGGCTATGTGGCTGGTGCGCATCGCCGCGCCGGTAGGATCCGTGATGTTCTCCAAGCCCAAACCCGCGCTCACTCCCAATACCTATGCCTACGAATCCGAGCCAATGGTGAAACCCACCGGCTTTCGCGAATACGACGCGCGTTGGCTCCTGGGGACGGAGATCAACCTCATGGGGGTGCAGGCACTCGGTATCGGCCTCGGCACCCTCATCCACCAACTCGACGTGAAGCCCGAGATTGTGACCGGCCACGATTTTCGTGCCTATTCGGCTTCGGTGAAGACCGCCTTGATTTCGGGGCTGATGGCCGCGGGGTGCAATGTGCACGACATCGGCCTTGCGGTCACGCCCATGGCCTATTTCGCCCAGTTCGACCTCGACGTGCCGTGCGTGGCGATGGTCACCGCCTCCCACAACGACAATGGCTGGACCGGTGTGAAGATGGGTGCCAATCGCCCGCTCACCTTCGGTCCGGACGAGATGACCCGGCTCAAGCAGATCGTGCTCGAAGCGCGCTTCGACATGCGCGGCGGCGGTTCCTACGCCTTTGTCGAGAACTTCCCCGCGCGCTACATCGCCGATCTCACCAATCGCCCGAAGATCAAGCGCCGCCTCAAGGTGGTCTGTGCCTGCGGCAATGGCACGGCCGGGGCGTTCGCGCCGCAAGTGCTCGAGGCGGTCGGCTGCGAGGTGGTGCGCCTGGATTGCGACCTCGATCACACCTTCCCGAAATACAATCCCAATACCGAAGACATGAAGATGCTGCACGCCATGCGCGACGAGGTGCTGCGCGTGAAGGCGGATGTGGCGCTCGGCTTCGATGGCGCGGCGACCGTTGCGGAGTGGTCGACAACGAGGGTGAGGAAATCTTTGCGGACAAAGTGGGCGTGATGCTGGCGCGCGACATTTCGGCGCGACACAAGGGCGCGAAATTCGTCGCCGATGTGAAGTCGACCGGGCTGTTCATGACCGATCCGGTGCTGCGCAACAACGGCGCCACGACCGACTATTGGAAGACAGGCCATTCCTACATGAAGCGGCGCGTCAACGAGATCGGCGCGGTGGCGGGCTTCGAGAAATCCGGTCACTTCTTCTTCAACAAGCCGCTCGGTCGCGGCTACGACGACGGCCTCATCTTCGCGCTTGCGGTCTGCGACATGCTCGACCGCAATCCGGACAAGAGCATGGCGGACCTCCGGAATGCACTGCCCAAGACATGGTCTTCACCAACCATGTCCCCGCATTGCGCCGACGAGATCAAATACCGTGTGGTCGACGATGTGGTGAAGCATTTCGAAACGGCCAAAGCCAAAGGGGAGAAGGTCGCGGGGCAACCGGTGCGCGATCTGGTGACGGTCAACGGCGTGCGCGTGACCGTCGAGGACGGCACCTGGGGTCTCGTGCGCGCTTCCTCCAACAAGCCGGAACTGGTGGTGGTGGTGGAAAGCCCGGCGTCGGAGGCGCGCATGCACGACATGTTCAAGGCGCTCGATGCCGTGCTGCGTACGCACCCCGAGGTTGGCGAATACAACCAGACGATCTGACGCGGCGCGATATCGGACTGAGGCGAGAAGCGGCCCTCGTTGTCGCGTCACCGATTTCGGCGCCGAAGCGCACAAAACGGCAATCACCGAGGTGCGGGGGAGCGCGCCTCGCGTGGCTCCGCTTTGGTTTTCGAGGCACTCGCGCGCAATCGAGGCTTGCCGGATTTGGGTCCCTTGGATCTGCCGATGGCGGGAAGCGGCGAGGTCGCCTGCGGACGGCCGCCGAAGCTTTGCATGGCGGCGTTTCCAACCTTCCGCCGCGCGACCGGGAGCGCGTTCAAGTCCGCTCCTTCCGTAAGCACCTCGATCAGGGCGGCAACCTTGGGCGAGACGGCACCCTTGCGCCTGATGAAAACCGTCGGAGCGACATTGAATTCCGATGGCAGGGTATGA
>Ga0207677_10002258_pt1 | contig 10111 bp, 8 predicted proteins | sample KBSMisM42_FD_184311 | JGI IMG/M metagenome (GOLD analysis project Ga0207677, IMG submission 184311) | Miscanthus rhizosphere microbial communities from Kellogg Biological Station, Michigan, USA - KBS Miscanthus M4-2 (SPAdes) (version 2) | ecosystem: Host-associated > Plants > Roots > Rhizosphere...
TACCAGTTGATCCCGACGTATAGATCACATAAGCAAGGTTTGACGGTCCCGTGTCCGAAGGCACCGATTCGGTGCTCTCTCCCGCGATGGCATCGAATGAGGATTCCAGACAAAGGGTGTCTGCACTGCTTTTGGGAACGAAACTCCGCAACGATTTCTGAGTAATTAAGACCTTTGCGTGGATTTCGTCGAGCACATATTGAATACGGCCTTGGCCGAAGGAGGAGTCGAGAGGAACATACGCTGCGCCTGACTTAAGGATTCCGAGCAGCGCCACCACCATCTCCAGTGAGCGCTCCATGCAAACCGCAACCAACGTTTCCCGCTGCACGCCGTGTTTGCGAAGGGCACGAGCTAACTGGTTAGCCCGTGCATGTAGTTCGGCGTAAGTGAGCGAACGCCCCTCAAATTCGACAGCGATCGATTGGGCGTGCTCTTGAGCGGCCAGGTCGAGAAGGTCGTGAACGCAGGCGTGGTGATCCGGCTCGAGGTCTCGCAGCTGCACCTGGCCGGTCGGGATTCGATGGGGGCTGGGCACTGACATGAGACCTTGAACCAGAAACTTCACTGAAACAAAAGCGCCGCAGGATTACCGTTGCTAGTTGACCATCGTGAAGATTTTTCCAGCTTGGTTTGATGTCTCCCTGCGTGGGAGTCCTAAACGTAGCAGCGGCGCATTGCGGGCTAAAATCGGGTGTTCTCTGTAAAAAGTGACTAAGGTCAGCTCACGTTGCTTTGCGTGATGGGGCTTACCGGCCTTGGACAAAGTACGAACGAAGGCGTGCCTAGCGATTGGCGGGAGAAAGGTCGAAAGCTGACGCCAGGATCAGGACTAGACCCCCAATGCCGTGGCGTATGTCGTAACCGTACTAATCACGAGCTGAACGCTTTTTCTGTTGCCGGGCAAAAGCGAGGCCTCGTTTTAGTTCTGCCGAAAGATCAGTGGTGGCGGTCGCCACTTTGATAGGCTCGCCACCCGCCTCACGCCCCAACCATTGATTCAAATCCTCCGGAGTTGCAGTCGCATATCGCCCCTGCCGGATGACCGGCATGCCCTCCTTTGCCCAGCGCTGAGCGACAGCTGTCGATTGTGAGAGGAAGCCCGCGATCTGCTTCCATCCTTTGAGTAGGGCGGGCGGAGCATCTGGCTTCGATTTGTCTTGGGGCTTCTTCCCCGGTTTTCTGGACGTTTTTGCCTTGGTTTTCATAGAACGAGCGGAATAATACAGGCTTTCGCAATGAGGCGGAAGCAAGTAGAATAGCGACCTCAGTTGGAGTCTGCCAGGCATGCAATGTGAAATCGTCGAAGTAGCCAGTGTCGAAGACGCGACTGGGTATCGCTGTGGCGATGATGCCTCAGGCCGATGCTGCGATTGCGATGCCCACCTTTGTGATAGCCACGCCGAGAGTTGTGAGTCCTGCTTCGAAGTATTCTGTTCTACCTGCTTGGCCTATCACACGAGCGTCTACCACCACAAGAAACCGGCTGGTGAGTACCGCAGGTACAGGAAATCGGCCTAGACTGATGCAGTGCCTGCAGGCGATGCTTCTTGGCCTGCGGCGGACTGGGAATTGTTTCGTGTAGTGGGGCACTGGCTCGGCTAAGCCACGCCGAATCCCTGGTGGATCGTACAGGGTTTCTAAGGTCAAATACCGAAACTTCTCTCTCCTTAAGCAACCAACTGGGGGGCCGTTCTTGCATCAGAGAAGGGTGGCAGATTGAGGGGCCAAATGGTAGGCTTTTGGCACTCACCGTCAGGGGGGCCACAACAATGACTGTCACCAAGGAAACCATTGCATTGGAAGGCGTTTTGAGGGGAGAAGGGCGAGAGCGGGCGTGTGTTGTGAAAGCCCTGCAGCATGCCACGTACTCCGATGAGTGCACCCGGCCAACCTGTCTATCGTACTCGCGATGTGTCATTGAAGATGACGACGACTTCCCAGACGGCGAATACGAGTTGGAGTTCGCCAAACGGCGGGTCCCGCTGAGCAAAACCGGGGGACAGTATGTTCCGCGGCTGACAGAGGCCCCCTGCCCGTGCACTTTGTCCGTTGCAAGCTAGGGTCTGCCTGCCGGTTTTATTCCAAATTACCTGCGAAAATCTTCTGCCACTGTCTTCCCACTAGTTTTGTTGTTCCCGCTTCTTGTTCGGCGTAACATTGTCGGTTTCTCCGTTGTCCATCCCAGTTCTTCCATTGGAGGGCCATTCATGTCTTTCACTCGCCGTGACTTGCTCCGTTCGGGAGTTGCCGTTTCCGCATCCACCCTGGCTGCTGGTTCGTTGGTCGAACAGGCTCGGGCGTTGTTGGGGGCACACCCGGGACCAGGCGCGTCGGAAGCTCTTTCTGCGGTCGCTCCCAGAGAACGCTATCTCATGGATTTTGGATGGAAGTTTCGATTTGGACATGGCAGTGATCCGGCTAGGGATCTGGGTTTCGGCAGCGGACAGGGTGATTTCGCCAAGTCAGGCGAATTCAAGTTTGCCACCGCGAAACTCGACGAGTCTGGGTGGCGAACCTTAAACCTGCCCAATGACTGGGCGGTTGAGCTGCCCTTTGTTCGTGACGAGGGTTTGCAGAGCCACGGATATAAGCCGTTGGGCCGGGCCTATCCAGAGACCAGCGTCGGTTGGTATCGGAGGACGTTCGCTGTTCCTGAGACGGATCGGGGGCGCCGGACGGTTGTGCTGTTCGATGGAGCGGTGCGCAACGTTCTGGTGTTTCTGAACGGCTACTACATCGGGCGGAACGACAATTCCTATGCGCCCTTCAGCTTTGATATCAGCGACTTTCTTGATTATGGGCAAACCAACTACCTGATGTTGCGTGTGGACGCAAGCTTCGGCGATGGATGGTTCTACGAGGGGGCGGGGATCTATCGCCATGTTTGGTTGACGAAGATGGATGCGCTGCATCTCGCGCAATGGGAGAGCTATATTCGCACCGAGGTAAAGGGAAATTCGGCCACCTTGAACCTGGGCACGATCGTCGAGAACCAGGGAACGAAAGCGGAGTCGTGCCGGGTACGGTGGCAGATTGTGGATGCCTCCGGCAAGACTGTGGCCACTGCGGACTCAACGCCGCAGCAAGTTGCTGCCGACGCCGCGACGTCCTTTACAGCCACCGCGAAGCTGACGAACCCGGCGATGTGGTCGCCGGACGGTCCCAACCTGTACTCCGCGATTGTAACCGTAGAATCAAATGCCAAGGCTCGCGATAGAGAGCGCGTAAGTTTTGGCGTACGAACACTGACGTGGGATCAAGACAAGGGCTTCTTCCTCAACGGCAAACGCGTGGAGTTGAAGGGCACGTGCAATCATCAGGACCATGCCGGCGTCGGCGCAGCCTTGCCCGACCGGCTGCAATGGTATCGTCTCGCCGTGTTGCGCGCTATGGGCGGAAACGCGGTGCGTACGTCGCACAACATGCCCACGCCGGAGTGGGTGGAAGCCTGCGATCAAATGGGCATGATGATGATGTGCGAGACGCGCATGATGAGCTCCAATCCGGAAGCGATGGCGCAGCTGGACAGCATGATTAAGCGATACCGCAACTCGCCTGCGATCGTGATCTGGTCGGTGGGGAACGAGGAGTGGACGATGATGCCGCAGCAGCAAGCGGTTCCGGTGGTCGACGCGATGATTGCGCGCTGCCACGAACTCGATCCCACCAGGCTATGCACGGCGGCTGTGAATGCATCCTTCGACAAGCCATTTGCCGAGCAATTGGACGTTATGGGCTACAACTACAACTTGCAGGTTATCGACAAATGGCGTAAGGACCATCCGACGAAGCCCGCCGTAGGCACGGAAACCGCGAGCACGGTTTCGACGCGCGGTATCTATGAAACGGACAAACTGCGCAACTGGGTGAGCGCCTATGACCTGAACCACACCTCGTGGTCTGAACTCGCCGAGCAATGGTGGACGTTCTATGCGGCGCGCGAATGGCTGGCGGGCGGCTTTGCGTGGACCGGATTCGATTACCGCGGCGAGCCGACGCCGTACGGCTGGCCTTCGATCAACTCACAGTTCGGCATTGTGGACATGTGCGGTTTTCCCAAGGACAACTTCTACTATTACAAGGCGTGGTGGGGAAATGACCCGGTACTGCATCTATTTCCTCACTGGAATTGGGAAGAACGCGACGGCGAAACGATCAAGGTTTGGGTGCACTCAAACCTGGATGAAGTTGAATTGTTCCTGAACGGGAAGAGTCAGGGCAGCAAGAAGGTCGAGCCGCTGAAGCATCTGGAGTGGGGGGTGAAATATGAGCCGGGAGTGCTGGAGGCCCGGGGGAGCAAAAGCGGCAAAGTCGTACTCAGCGACAAACGTGAAACCACCGGCAAGCCGGCTTCGATCAAGCTCGCTGCAGATCGGACGGAGATCGATGCCGATGGGGAAGATGTTGCTCTCATACGCGTGGAATCGCTCGACGAACAGGGCCGGCATATTCCAACCGCTGACTTCCCGATCAAGTTCACAGTCAAGGGCGAGGGTGCGCTCATTGGCGTGGGTAATGGCGATCCGAATTGCCAGGAGTCGGACAAGGAGCCCACGCGAAGCTTGTTCAATGGATTGGCGCAGGTCATCCTGCAGTCGACGAAAACTCCCGGCGCGATTGTGCTGGAGGCCTACAGCGAAGATTGGCCGGGGCCGAAACTTCCAGCGATCACGCTGACGATCACAACCAAGAAGGCGGAGTTAAGGCCGACACTGGGGTGAGCAAACAGGGAAGGTCCTACATGCGAAGCGAAATTGTTCTCCTGATCGCCCTCTCGAGCGCCGTGTGTCTGGCTCAGGCGGGGTCTCATAAGACGAAGTCCATAGCTCCGGCGCGTGCCGGATTCACGCTCGCTTGGTCGGACGAGTTCGATCAAGGGGACAACTCGGCGCCCGATCCTGCGAAATGGAAATTTGAGATCGGGGGGAATGGGTGGGGAAATCAGGAGCTCGAGTACTACTCGTCGCGGCGGGAGAATGCGCGCATGCGGCGGGGAAATCTAGAAATCATCGCGCGCAAGGAAAGCTACACCGGCGCCGACGGGGTACAACGCGACTACACTTCGGCACGGCTTATCACCTCTGGGAAGTTCGAGCAGGCCTATGGGAGGTTTGAAGCGCGGATCAAAATTCCATATGGGCAGGGCGTCTGGCCGGCTTTCTGGTTGCTAGGGGCTGACGACAAGCAGGTCGGTTGGCCGCAATGCGGCGAGATCGACATTATGGAAAACATTGGACGCGAACCTGGGATGGTGCATGGCACCATTCACGGACCGGGATACTCGGGTGGAAAAGGTATCGGGGGGGCGTATTCCGTGAACGCAGGCCGGTTCGCCGATGACTTTCACATTTACGCAGTGGAATGGGAGCCGGAAGAGATTCGGTTCTACGTTGACGATCATCTCTACACTGCGCGCAGGCCGTCGGATTTGCCTGCCGGTACGAAGTGGGTCTACGACCATCCCTTTTATATTCTCTTGAATTTTGCAGTGGGCGGAGAATGGCCGGGAAGCCCAGACGCGACCACGAAGTTTCCGCAAGTCATGCTGGTCGATTACGTGCGCGTCTACAAGAAATCGCCGTAAGCGCATCTCTGCGTTTCATTCAGGCAACGTCTGCCGCCGGTTCGGACTCTCAAAAGCGAGTCCCCGAAAGGATGCGCAGCTATGCAACTTACCAGTGCTGAAATCCAAGAAGGTGGAGAGATCCCCAGCAAATACACGAGTGATGGCGAGAATGCTTCCCCCGAGTTGTCGTGGAAAGATGCGCCGCCGAATGCGAAATCCTTCGTGTTGGTCTTGCATGATCCGGATGCGCCGCGCGCGGGCGGGTTCACACATTGGGTGGTGTACAACATCGGACCAGGAGTCGGGCACATCGACGAAGCCGCTCCCGAGGGGGAAGAGATCAAAGGCGTGGGCCTGCAGGCGAAGAACGAAGCACAGAAGCTTGGCTATATGGGACCCGCCCCTCCGTCAGGAGTGCACCGGTATTTTTTCAAGCTCTACGCTCTCGATTGTGTGCTGGACGTTGGGCCCGGGGCGAACTTCACGGATGTGCAGTCGGCGATCAAGGGGCATGTGCTTGCCCAAGCGGAACTGATGGGGACCTACGAGAAGACGGAGCGGGCGGCGTAGCTGAATTTCCTCCACTCAATCGGGAACTGCCGGAGAGGATCCTTGGTCTCCGCAGAGGAATTTCCTGCGGTGGTTATCTCGGGCAAGAACCCTGGTGGGGATACCAGCTACGGAGCAAGGTATCCCCACCCGAACCAACTCAATCAGAAGAAAGCCGTCATTCCTGCAGCGCTGCTGGCGGCTCCCGGGAAGCTGCTAAGTCCGAGGGCTTTCATGACGGTTTTCAAAAGGTCCTGGTGTTGATAGGTCGTGGTTGGCTTGACGCCTAGCTTTACTTTCGGCCCAATCACCAGGCACGCAATGTGGCCCCCGCCGTGAGCCGTGTCCGTATCCAGGCTCTCATCGAACACGATGATCAGGATTCCATCTTTCTGGAAAGTCGCGCTTGATAGTAAGGGCGCAATATTGGTCTTCAGCCAACTGTCGGCAGTGCTCAAGCTGCCATCGTGCGCGTCATGGATAAGATTCGGCACGATGAACGAAAAGTTTGGCAGATTGTTATTCGTCAGATCCTTGGAGAACTGCGTGAACGGCACAAGGTTGTACTTTTCACTACTGTTGGCAACGTCCGAGAAGTAGGCCAACGGGTTATGGCGCTTCACATAATAGCCCGAGCCGCATCCGGTGTATCCCGCGGAGGGCAGGCTTTCCGCATACGCCTTCCACGTTTTCCCAGCACTGAGCAGATGGCGGACGATGTTGTCGTTGGTCAGGGTGGAGCAGTAGCTGTCGTTGTTGGTGATGGTCTGTCCGGCAACCATCATGAAGTAGTTACCGATGGAGGGGTGGGTATTCGCATAGTACTGCGTGGCCAGCCCGTACTTGTTGGCAAGACTATTCAGGTATGGCATCGACGAACTGCCGATCACCTGCGAATAGCTGTGGTTCTCTTCGACCACGACGAAGACGTGGCTCGAGGAGGGAATGGTCCCTGTGCTCGCAGTGCCGCTAGTGACCGTGATTGTCGCCGTAGTCTTCGTTGACCCGCAAGCGTCCCATTCTTGGACGACGACGTTGTAGGTTCCGGTGGAGAGTGTCAGATAAGTATTCAGGCTAGATCCGGAAACTTTGTAGGCCAGAACGTAGGGGGCTGTGTAAATGCCCATGGACGACACGCCGCTTGAGCAGGTCGTGGTTGCGCTGGCCACAAAGTGCACTGGCGATGCCGACGACGAACCCGTAGTGGGGGACGTTATTTTGACGGTTGCAAATGCAGGAAGAGTGAACAGTGATATGAGTACAAGAAAATGCTTCATCAGATTGCTCCAGCTGAGCCCGATTTGCATACAAATGCGTTACCGCGAAAAGCAGCTACATTGGTTGCAAGTCGGTGCAGGGTGAGTTGCCGTCAATCTAGATGCACATCAACTTACATTCAAAATATTTAGTACATCCCGAGGGCGGGAACTAGGCGGCGGGATGACCGGAGGGCAGGTAATTTACAGGCTTTTCATGAAGTAGGAGTTCGGTCGCCATCACGCGCGGATGAGCATGGAACCACTCTTGAACCACCCCGTCGGCAAGGAAGTTCGCAATCGACAAAAGTGTCATGCCCTGATGGTGGGCCATGTAGCAACGCACCACTTCGCATTCGTGGCGCCATTTGCGATTACGACTGACCGTGTAATCGGCGGATTCGTAGAAACCGTATGCTCCGAACCAGCCTTCGCTGGAGATCCGACGGAGATTGTCAAGAGCTGCTTTGGGCGCGGTGCTTAAAGCGAGCGCGGTTGAATAGGGAGAGATGACGAGCGTGTCGATGTCGGGTTGATGCAGCGCGAGCTGGGGCACCCCGAAGGCGTGGTATTGATATGTACCCGCTTCATCGCGGGCAGCATAGGCAGACTCGGAAATTCCCCAGGGGATGCGCTTGAGGTTTGTGTATTCCTTTTGCATCTGTACCGCGGCGTGGCGAGAACGGTCAAGCAGGGTGCCGGTGTAGGTGCGCATCCAGATCGCGGGCATGAGGTATTCGAACATGGTCCCGGTCCAGGACAGTAGGACCGGGCGTCCCAGAGGCGCCACATGAGTGCGAGCTAACAGGAACCAGGTTTCTTGCGGAACCTCGTCCTTGGCTACAGCGACGAACGCGGCGGTGCGGGCTTCGGACGCGAGCAGGTCATAGCAGGCGGCGTGGATCTCGCCCTTTTCCGTCTCCATGCCGATGGAAAGCAGCTTCCGGCGTGGGTTCCAGAGGAAGGCGAACTCGGTGTCGTCGGCCATGCGCTCGATGTCTTCGGAAAGGGCTTCGAGTTCGCTGATCAGGCGAGTGGCATCATTTCTCGCCCCCAAAACCATAGGGACAAGTCGACGCAGCAGACGGGTTTGGTGGTCGTTGCCATCGCTGCGAACATCGAGTAGGGATTGCAGCCTGGCAGCCAGGGTCTCGGCAACAGCGGGAAGATCTTTGAGAAGCACGTCCGTGCCCGGAAGTCCAAGCTCTAAATCGTGTCGGAGTTCGGCGAAATCCTGCAACATCCACGGAGTAAAACGGGTGACAAGATGATGAATCGCCTGCAGCCTGTGCGCCGCTTCGTTTGCGAACCACTTCACGTCTTCTGCATGCTTGGCTTCGAGATCTTTGTCGGCGATACGTTCGAGAGCAGGCACCGGGAATTTGAGCAACGTCTTGAGCCAATCGCCGTGCTCGACTCTGCGCTGCAGCCTTACGAACAGCCCCCGAGGAAAGGCACGAACGTCAGTCAACACCCGCAAGTGATCCAGGAAGCCTTCAGCCATGGCAGTGCGCAGGACTGGGCGCTCCAGAAGTTGCTTGCAGCCGAGCTGCAAGGTCCACAACGATGCGACGAGGTTGCCGCTGTCGACGGTGGAAACGAACAGCGGTGGCAGAGGATCGAGCGTCTTGGTGTCGTACCAATTGAAGAGGTGACCGCGATGACGCTTCATGCGGCGGATGGTCGCCAGGGTTCGTGCGGTGCGGTCGGCAAATTCGGGGAGCGCTAAGTAGCCGAACTCGCAAGCCACCTGGCGGGCGTTCAAAAGCAGTCCGATATTGGTCGGGGAAACTCGCGCGGCCACGCGAAAAGGATCTTCCTGCAAGTTGTCGGGGATCAGCCAATTGTGCTCTTCGTTGCTGAACTCAGCGAAGTAGCGCCACGTGCGTAAGGCAGCGCGGCGGAGGAAGAGCCTGTCCTTCTCGGAGGCTTCGGTCCGTGAGAGTTGTGGCGGATGGTTGAGCCAAACAGAAACGGCTTTGCTGCAGGCCCACAAAACAAGAATCGGAAGGGCTGAGTCAAATCCCGCATGCCGGCCGAAAAAGACAATCGCACCGAGGAGGACGGCGATTAGCGGCATCCAGTTGAGGTAAATGTCAACGGGCGTGCGCTTGCTGCGACCGGCTTCAGCCTCGGCGGCCGTTTCCCACTCGAGTAGGCGCTGACGGGTGAACAATCGGCGAATAAGGGTGCGCACCACGGCGTCAAGCGAGACCAGAGTCTGATGCAGAAGGAAAGTCACACTGAGCAGGACGCTGAAGTTCGAGACGATCAAGGCAGCAAGCGCCTCGCGAGCCACCGCCCGCTTTTGTTCAAAGGCTGCTCGAATCAAAGTGAACAGGAACTCGAACCACACCGGCACGAAAAGAATCGCCGCGGCCGCAATCGTCCATCGCGTCGGTGAACCGGGGAGAACGAGCCAGCCGAAGACAAACAGGATCAACGTTGCCGGTTCGACCAAACTGCGACGCAGGTTATCGAAAATTTTCCATTGCGAAACCAGCGCGATAGGGTTCGGGACCAGGCGGCCGCTCTCATCTGGCACCCGGGTGAACAGCCAACTCGTGATCTGCCAGTCGCCTCGCAACCAGCGATGCTTGCGGCGATTGTAGGCGCTGTAGTGAGAAGGGTAATCCTCGACGACTTCCACATCGGTAACCAGACCGACGCGCGCGTAAGCTCCCTCAATCAGGTCGTGACTCAGCAGCGCATTCTGCGGGAAGCGCCGATCGAGTAC
>Ga0207677_10002260_pt1 | contig 10106 bp, 9 predicted proteins | sample KBSMisM42_FD_184311 | JGI IMG/M metagenome (GOLD analysis project Ga0207677, IMG submission 184311) | Miscanthus rhizosphere microbial communities from Kellogg Biological Station, Michigan, USA - KBS Miscanthus M4-2 (SPAdes) (version 2) | ecosystem: Host-associated > Plants > Roots > Rhizosphere...
CTGGGGGGATGGGTGCTGCTGCGCGGGATGGTTGCGGAAATGGAGACCGGGGAAGGCAAGACGCTCACCGCGGCCCTGCCTGCGTGCACTGCAGCCCTCGCCGGCGTGCATGTGCACGTGATTACGGTAAATGATTACCTGGTAACGCGCGACTCCAGGGTATTGGCCCCGCTATACGAGGTGCTCGGCCTGCGGGTCGGGGCGGTCACCGAAAAGCAGCAACCCGACGAACGTCAGGCTGCGTATGCCTGCCACGTAACCTATGGGACAAACAAAGTCATCGTATTCGATTACCTGCGCGATCGAATCACGCTCGGATCCCAGAATAGTTCGCTGCGGCTGCAAATGGAGAAACTTTCCGGAGACAACTCGCGCGTCCGCAAGCTCCTTCTGCGGGGACTGTGTTTTGCCATTGTGGACGAAGCCGACAGCGTATTGATCGACGAAGCCCGCACGCCGCTGATCATTTCAGCCCCTGCAGCAGCGGGCGACGAGGAGCTGGTTGCGAAGCACCTGCTTCCACATCCGCACGGTGGCCGCGACGGCCATCTCGACGGGCTTCGCGCGCTCGAAGGCGGCTCGCGTCTGCTTGTCCGAGACGTACGCGTACTCGTGGCCGGTGCTCTCGGTGAGCCCTCCGGTGGTGATGCGTTCGTTTCTTTTTCGTTCTACGAACGCTTGAAAATCGAGGCTCGGGGTTTGGGCCATGGGCAGTAACGTAACGCGCCTTCCCAGCCATACAAGGCGCGCGGCCGAAAGCTTCCTCCGGACAGGCTACCGAGGCCTTCCGTTGGTCTTCCAGACGTGGACCTCGGTCGCCGGTGTCGCGAAATAGCCGATCACGCCCGCTGCGGCGCCCGCCGCGACGATGCCCACGCCGGCGAGCGTCCAAGCTGCCCAAACGGGTAGGCCGCGATGTGTGATCGGCGGGATTTCCGGCCCGATGCGAGAGAGAGGCGCCACGACGAGCTCGGCGCCGCATGCGCTTCCTGCGCACGTTCGCACGATGAAGGTGCCCGCGAGATCGCCACGCTTGGCAAGGGTCCATGAGGGGCATCGGACGCTCGAAGGCGTCGCGAAATCGACGCGCGAGCATGGCTCGGCGGAGGGCAGGGCGACGTGCACCGTGGTTCCGGTCGTCACGTTGATCCATTGCGCGAAGACGACGTCCCCATTCGATTGGGCGACGAGCTGATGCATTCCGGGGCGCGCTTCATGAGGGCCGCTCGTGATTGGATCACCGTCCCAGCGCATGCCCTCCGTCGGTCCGGTCGCGTCGATCGAGAACGCGACCGGAGATTCGATCGCGACGGTCGGTTCGCCGACGCCCGGCGCGCGACCTCCGTCGAGCGCAGCCGCGGCGCGCCAGTGCCTTCCGGCGCGTTCGACGTCGCGCGGCTCGAGCTGGAAGAACCTCGCCGCCCATCCACGCTCGACCTCGGCGAGCAGCCACGCCGCCTGCGGGATTTCCGGATGCGCGCGAACGAGCGCCTCGGCCCGCGCGAGCGCTCGCTCCGCACGATCGGCGTCATGTTGGGTCGTCATCTCTCGCGAGACGCGGAGATCTTCTTCGACGCGCGTCGCGATCGCAGGGTCGACGGCGAGCGCCCGCTGGCCGCCTTCACTCGGCGTGACGAGCCGAAGCCCGCGCGCGCTCGCCCACGTCTGGAGAATGCTCGGCACTTGTTCGGGTGCGGCATCCATCCAGACGACGGGGGCGTCCATCACTCCTCGTCGTTTTGCACTGCGGCCAGAACAGCTTCAGCGTGCCCGTCGACCTTCACGCTGCCCCAGGCGCGCTTGACCTTGCCCTTCTCGATCAAGAACGTGCTTCGAATCACGCCCTTCACCTTCTTGCCGTACATCACTTTGTCGCCATACGCGCCGTAAGCCTTGTGGACCTCGAGCTCCGGATCGGACAGGAGCGGCACCTTGAGCTTGAGCTTGTCGCGAAAGCCGCAGTGCGAGGCAACGGAGTCTTTGGAGACGCCGAGCACATCCACACCGGCCTTCTTGAATTTCGGAAGGAGCTTGGTGAACGCCTGAGCCTCGCGCGTGCAGCCCGGCGTGTTGTCCTTCGGGTAGAAGTAGAGGACGAACGTCTTGCCCGCGTAATCGCCGAGCTTCACGTTGTCTCCCGAGTCCGACGGCAGATCGAAGGAGGGTGCTTTGTCACCCACTGAGAGTCGCTTGCCCATGGCTTGGTTAGTCTGTATCGCTTGTTTTGGGGGTAGAGGAACGGCGCGTGCAGCTCAACTTCGCAGGTCGAGAGATTACGATCAAGCTCGTCTACTACGGGCCTGCGCTCTCTGGAAAAACGACGAACCTCAAGGCGCTCCACGAGCTGACGTCGGACGACAGCCACGGTCGCCTGATGACGCTCGAAACGCGCGACGACCGCACGCTCTTCTTCGACATGCTGCCGCTCCTCTTTCGCGCGGGCGACGCGCCGCGAAAGCCCGGTGATCGCAGCTACACGCCCGTTGATCCGACGATGGGGATGTCGCTCCGGATCAAGGTGTTCACCGTTCCGGGACAGGTCCTTCACGGAGCCACGCGACGCTTGGTCCTCCAAGGCGCGGACGGCGTCGCGTTCATCGCCGACTCGCAGGTCGCCGAGACGGAGAACAACGCCGCGTCGTTCCTCGATCTGCGTTCGAATTTGAAAGAGCTGAACGTGTCGGTGAAGGACATGCCGATCGTCATCCAGTTCAACAAGCGCGACTTGCCGAACATCCGCACCGACGAGGAGATCAAGCAGCTCGCGCAGCAAGGCCGCGAGCCGGTGTTCCGTGCTTCCGCGCTCTCGGGCGAAGGCGTGGTGGAGACGTTCTTTGGTCTCTTGTCGCTCACGTGGAGCAAGCTCGAGGCCGAGCATCAGCTCTCCCGCATCATCGGCATCGAACCGCGCGAGTTCGTCCCCGTCGCCGCGCGCAAGATGGGCATCAAGCGCGACGTGTCGGCGATCCTCGCGAGCTGCCTCGGTGGGAATCTCGACTTCCGAGGGACCGAGAAGGCGCCGTGATGGTGGAGAAGGCGGAAATTTCGCCGCTCGAGATCGACGCGACGCTCCGGCTCGAAGATCTCGTCGACCGTGACGCGCTCGTCGAGCTCTGCGAGAGCTTCTTCACGCTGTTCGGCATCCCCGTGCGCGTGCTCTCGAAGGACGGCGTGCTCCTCGCGGACGCGACGCGCGAGCACGACGTCTGCGGCTACATCAACACGTTCGCGTCGGGCCGTGCCGCGTGCGGCGCCACCGTCGGTGCGGTGAAGATCGCCGACCCGGGCGACGACGAGTCGATCGTGCATCCATGCTTCTCGGGCCTGCACTACCGCGTCGTCGCGATCGACTACGAGGCGCGACGCATCGGCCGCTTCATCCTCGGGCCGTATCTCCCCGCGGAGGCGAACGACGTCCCGAGCTCGCTCCTCGAGATCGACGAAGGCGTCGACGCAGCGAAGGCGAAGAGCCTGCTCGTGAAGGTCCCGCGCGCGAAGCCCGAGACGGTGCAGCGCGTCGCGCGCCATCTGAAGGCCGCGCTCGATCTCATCATGTTCTCGGGCCACAAGACGCTCCTCACGAGCCAGATGCACCTCGTGAGCGTGAAGGAGAGCTTCCGCGAGCTCACCGAGAAGCAATCGCGCCTCCAAGAAGCGTACGACCGCCTCCGCGAGCTCGATCGTCTGAAGTCGAACTTCCTCGCGACGGTGAGCCACGAGCTTCGCACGCCGCTCACGTCGATCATCGGCTACGGCGAGATGCTCCACGAAGGCATCGCCGGCCCGCTCAACAACGAGCAGAAGGAGTTCGTCGGGACGATCCGCGAGAAGGGCGAGCAGCTCCTGCAGCTCATTCAGAGCCTCCTCGACATGAGCAAGCTCGAGAGCGGCACGATGAGCGTGCGCAAGGAGAAGGTCCGCATCGAGGACGTGCTGGCGGAGGTCGTGAAGACGCTCACGCCGAACGCGCGCAAGAAGGGCGTGCAGCTGCGGCTCGAGGCCTCCGCTCCGCTGCCCGAGCTGCGCGCGGATCCCGAGCGCTTGCGTCAGGTGTTCATCAACCTCGGCGACAACGCCGTGAAGTTCACGCCGAGCGGCGGCTCCGTCACGTACAAAGCAAGCGCGCTCGATCAGCGCAGCGAAAGCGCGGACGTCGGGTTCGCGCTCCTCGCGCCCGTGCGCGGGGCGATCGAGGTGCGCGTCATCGACACGGGCATCGGCATCCCGCCGAACGAGCGCCAGAAGGTCTTCGACCCGTTCTACCAGGTCGACTCGTCTTCGACGCGCGAGTACGGCGGCACGGGCCTGGGCCTGTCGATCGTGAAGCGGCTCGTCGAGTCGCACGACGGCACGATCCGCGTGGATGAAAATTCGCCGCGCGGCGCGGTGTTCGTCGTTACGCTTCCCGTGTCTTGAACGAAGACCGCGTAGCAAAGCGTAGCGGGCTGAGCCTCTTCGGGGGTTTGGGGGCGGAGCCCCCATCGTGACTGAACGCGAGAAGATCGATCGGATCGCGGCGCTGCTCGGCCAGAGCAACGTGAAGCTCGGCATCGGCGACGACGCAGCGGTCCTCGAGCACGTAGGGGGCCCGCTCGTGCTCACGGTGGACGAGCAAGTCGAAGGCACGCACTTCGAGCGCGCGCTCTTGTCGTTCGAGGACGTCGGATATCGCGCGACGATGGCTGCCGCGAGCGATCTCGCCGCGATGGGCGCGCGTCCGCTCGCCGCGCTCGCGTCCTGGGTCCTCCCGAAAGATTTCGCCGACGCCGACGTGGAGGCGATCGCGCGCGGGCAGCGAGCGGCGTGCGACGAGCTAGGCGCGAACGTCGTCGGCGGCAACCTCGCGCGCGGACCGGTCGTGTCGATCTCGACGACGTGGATCGGAACGTGCGCGTCACCGATCACGCGCGCGGGCGCGAAACCCGGCGAAGGCGTCTGGCTTTGCGGCGCGCTCGGGCTCGCCGCCAAAGGCTTTCGCGCGCTATCCGAAAAACGCAACGCTCCCGAAGATGCGATTCGCGCGTGGCGACGTCCGCGCGCGCTCATCACGGAAGGTCTTCGCATGGCGCGCGTCTCCCGCGCGTGCATCGACGTCTCGGACGGGCTCGCGAGCGATGCCGCTCACGTCGCGCGGGCGAGCAAGGTGCGAATCCGTCTCGAAGGCGCTTGGGATGACGACGCGCTCTTCGGCGGCGAGGACTACGCGCTCCTCTGCACGAGCTCCGCCGAGGTCGAAGGCTTCACCCGCATCGGCGTCGTGGAGGCCGGCGAAGGTGTCTTCGTCGGTGACCGCCGCATCGAAGGCGGCTTCGATCACTTCGCCTGAAGAATCTCAGAGGCCCTGACAAACCGGCGGGAGCTGCACGCCGGCGAGGAGCATCTTCACCTGATCTAGTTGCGGGACGGTTGGTGCGGTCGTCATCGTCGCGACGAGGCCGTCGCAGATGCCCGCGGCTTGCGCGAGCTGCGCGGCTTGCGGTGATTGCTGCTGCGACTGCTTGTGGAGCGCCGCGCAGCACTGCTTGAACTGCGCTTGCGTCGACGGGGAAGCGGTCGTCGCGCCCGATCCGGTCGTCACGGGTTTGGCCGCTGCGTCGCCCAGCGCGACTGCCGTCGGCGCTGCGGTCGCGGTCATCATGGCCGTCACCGTCGCCGTTGCCGTCGCCACGGAAGCGGTCGGCGTGTCGAGCGGCGCGAGGGTCGCCTGCGAGAGCGAAGCGGCCGGCGCGGAAGAGGCCGCCGCCGAGTCCGTCGATGTCGCGGCGCTTTCGCTCTTCGGACAACCAACGAGAACGACGGAGAGGCTCACCAGGATCAGGACGGCGGTAGCGCGCATGAGGTCTCTTTGTATTGCGTCCTCAACTGCTTGTGAAGGGCTCCAGGCCGGCGCGAAGGCGCGCGTCGTGATCTTCGAGCGTGCCGCGCGTCTTCGCGAGGTTCGCGAGCGTGGCGCGCTCGCCTTCGATGGCGTTCTTCTCGACGGTCATGAGGCGCGTGATCGCGTCGTTGATGCGGCGCAGGGCTTCACCGAGCGCTTCGTCGAGCGACGCGCGAAGGCCCGTCGTCACGTCCTCGCGCTTGGCGCGCAGGTTCGACTCCGACTTGCGCGCGAGCTCGGCGATGTACGTGCGCGTGCACGAGAGCGCGTCGCGGCGGAGCACCCTCGTCGGGCTCGCGAGGAAGGTGAGAGCGCCGAGCACCGCGCCGATCGCGACGACGAACCAATGGTGAACCGCCACCGCCGTGCCCACACCGAGGGCGGTGCCGAGGGCGATCCCGCCCGTCGTGATTCGCCGTCGCCTTCGCTGGAAGTCGCTCCGCGCGTGCGGAATCGGAACCAGCGTCGCGATGCCTTCGGCGAGATCTTCGCCCGTGACCTCGCTCGCGACCGGCGCGAGCGACTCGGCGCGCATGCGCTTCTGCGTGCGGTAGCTCGACTGGATCTCGTCGAGCGCGAAGCGTTCGATCGTCTCGCCGTGCGACTGCATCTCGCGGGCGACGAGCTCGCTGACGGACTCGAGCATCTCGAGCACGCGGATCTTGCCGCGCTGGTTCACGTCGTCGATCGTGGCCTCGATCTCCCGTCGTCCGGGCGCGCTCTCGAGCCGCGAGATCCAGTCCTTCTCGATCGTCGCGATTTCCGTCGCGAGCTTCTCGCGCGCCGCCGCGATGATCTCGTCGGCGCTCTTGCCGATCGTCGGCTCGCTCTTCTTGATCTGCTTCGCGCGAAACTCGTCGGGGTGGGGGATGCGCTGGCTCTCGAGCGACGCGAGCCTCTTTTCGTGCGCGGCCTCCGCGTTCTTCCTCGCCGTCGCGATCTGATGAATGCACGCGCGCAGTCGAAACGCGCACGCGGCGGCCAAGAGCCCAGCTTTGTCGTGCGCGATCTCCTCCATCGCCGCGACGCACGGCATCCCCGGCGGCCGATCGCCCTTCAACCCGGCGCGCAGGCACGCGTCCGCGTCCTTCGGCATCTCCGGGCCGATGACGAGCACGACGCCCGGCGGCGGCCCGTTCGGATGATCGGGCGGCAGCTCGACGTCGATGTCGTCGATGTCGTCGCCGCGCGCCGTCTCGTCGAAATCGTGCAGGTCCGCGAGGAACTCGCCCTTGCGCTCGCCCGCGTATTTCGCCTGATCGCGCAAGAGCGTGTCGATGTGCTTCTCGGCTTCTGCGACCCCGCGCTCCTCGGAGAGCGCGACCTCCACGGCCGCCAGCGCCGCGTGCGCGCGCTCGAGGCTCTCCGCCTCCGCCACGCCACGTCGCTTCAAATCTTCGCGCGCGTTCTCCGTGCCCTTCGCAGCGTCCTCGAGCTCCTTCGCGCGTACCTTTGCAGCGGTCGCCTCCGCCCGGTTCTGTCGATAATGAGCGACCGGCTCGCGCCATTTGCTCTGCATCATCCAGCGCATCATCCAGAGCCAGACCGCCCACCATGCGGGCTGCGTCCGAAAGAGCTCCGGCACGTCCGGCACGACCTTCTCGATCGCCGCGAGCCGCATTTCGGCGGCTTTGTGCGCGCGCCAAGCGCTCGCGAACATCTCGCCCATCGCCTCCGTGTCGTTCTCGTACGCGACGATGCGCGCCTCGACGTCGCGAACCTCCTGGCGCATTCGCTCGACCTGGGCGACGAGCGCCTCGCGCGAGGCCTTCGCGACGCGCACCCGCTCCTCCGCCTGCTCGATCGATTTGCGATACAGCGGATCGCGGTCCGGCACGTTGCGCGCGAACCGGATCGCGTGCCCATCGCTCTTCTTCGCCGTGTAATCGTACGGCCCGCGCGTCCGAATCCGGATCGTCCGCTCCTTGCGCGCCTTCGGCCCGACGATCGCGTCCGCCCCGAGCACGTTGCGCAAGAGCACCCGCTTCGCGCTCGCGTCTCCAACGACCGCGATGATGACCTCGTCTTTCGCGAGCGTCGGCTCCACGGCGTCGCACGCAGCCTTGATCGAATCCACCACAGGCTGCCCGAAGCTGACCGCGTGCGGCACCAGCGCCGCCAGCGCCCCCGCCGCATCACGAACGTCCTGGGTAAGGTCCCCCATCGCCGTACCGCGACGTTACCGCATTAAAGGCAAAGAGCGCTCTTCACGTTCGAGGGCTCAGCCCTCGAGCTCCCGTCGCGGCGTTCTTCTTCGATCTCGCGTCCACGACGAAGTGCGCGTACTGCGAAGCGCGGCGAAGTCGTCAGGCAGATTTGCGAACAGCGATCTGCGAGGAGTGTTCGGGCTTGCCGGTCACATTAACGCGCGCGATGGGTGGGGAGCGCAGGGGTCGCACAAGCGAGACGGCTGGCACGTCCGCACTTCGATCTCCGTCACAAGCACAGTCGCTCTGCATTGGTGGGTCCATTGCGTCGACCGCTCGATTCCGGAGCTGACCAACGTGCTCCCAAATGTCTCGCTCCTCGACGACGTTGCAGAGACCCATCATCGATCGCATCTCGCTGCCCGAGAGGATGTGCCGCTCGCCATCCTCGTTGTAGAAAGGCATGATCAACTCGCCCGTTTCACTGTCGACCCACCAAGCGCCCTTCGAAACGGCGCGCACGTCTTCCGGGCGATTTCTGTATCGGCGCATCAGAATCGCGAACGCCTCGTCATGAGTGTCTTCGAACATCAACCCACCTCTCGCTTGATGCGTGTCGGCCCACGCAGCGAGCCGGGCCAATAGCGGGCGCGGCGCGTCTCACGCATGATCCGTCCCTCGTATCCAAGACGCGGCGCCATGTCGTTGGCGACATTGCAGAAGATCGTCCCGTGATCGCCGTCGTCGGGTCGACAGATCTCGGCTACGGCGTGGTGAGCAACCTCGTGTACAAGCGTGTCCCAAACTGCTTCCTCACCATCACGACACCGCGTGAGGGCGATGAGTATTTTCGCGCGCCCGCGTGTCTCTCGACGGTTTAAGTATCGGCCGTGCACGCCGAACTCAAGCGGCGCGAAGCAAAGCCCCGGTTCAGAGAGATGTTGTCGGATGCCGTGCTCCACGATGGCCTCGAACCAGTCGCGCAGCGGAAAATCACATAGACGTGTACTTGGATTGATCATTCTCCGCCTTGTGAGTGGATGCTCAAAGGAAACGCGTTGCACGGCACAAGCGCACCATGCAACGCGGTTTTCCTGGGCGCTGCAGGCGCCCTACCTTGTCGCCAAACATCGCTCGCGATGTTCAAGACGCGAGCTCGAGGGCGGAGGCCCTCGAACGTTAACTACAGCCCATCGAGTTGCCGCAGTTGAGGCACTTGTAGCAAGCGCCGTTGCGGACGGTGATGTGGCCGCACACGTCGCAGACAGGGGCGTCGCCCATCATCGCGTCGAGGTGCGCGTCGAGGCCGTGTGCCGGCGCTTCGTGCGTGCCGAGGCCTTCGTTCATGACCGCGGAGCGCGCGAGCGCTTGCGGCGTGTACGAGAGCGTCGCGTTGATCTCGGGAGCGCTGTCCGACGGAGCCGCTTGCAGGGCGTGAGAAGGCAGCGACGGCGGCTCCTCCGGCATGTTGCTCTCTTGCTTGTGCGACGGCGCCTGCAGCACCTCGGGCTTCACGTGCGCCAGGTCGTAGCGGTGCAGGTACTCGATGCCGAGCACGCGGAAGAGATAATCCACGATGCTCGTTGCGAGCTTCACGTTCGGGTGGCCTTCGACGGTGCCTTGCGGCTCGAAGCGCGTGAACGTGAACTGTTCGACGTACGTCTCGAGCGGCACGCCGTACTGCAGGCCGACCGAGACGCTCATCGCGAAGCAGTTCATGAGCGAGCGGAAGGCGGCGCCCTCCTTGTGCATGTCGATGAAGATCTCGCCGAGCGTCCCGTCGTCGTACTCGCCGGTGCGGAGGAAGATCTTGTGGCCGCCGACGCGCGCCTCCTGGGTGAACCCGCGGCGCTTCTTCGGCAAACGCACCCGCAACCCGTGAGGCCGTGAAGGCGTCGGGAGCGTGAGCTGGACGGTGTCCTGCGGCTCCGCCGACTTCGGGATCGGCGCGAGCGGCGGCGACGACTCCGTCTTCTGCGCGTCGTCCTTGGAGGCGTCCGACTTCGTCGAGAGCGGCTGCGAGGCCTTGCACCCGTCGCGATAGAGGGCGACCGCCTTGAGACCGAGGCGCCAGCCCTCCT
>Ga0207677_10002270_pt1 | contig 10097 bp, 14 predicted proteins | sample KBSMisM42_FD_184311 | JGI IMG/M metagenome (GOLD analysis project Ga0207677, IMG submission 184311) | Miscanthus rhizosphere microbial communities from Kellogg Biological Station, Michigan, USA - KBS Miscanthus M4-2 (SPAdes) (version 2) | ecosystem: Host-associated > Plants > Roots >...
GCGCACCATTGCCCGCGGGCGCAGACCGACGAAGGAGTAGCGGCCAACCTGCCCCTGCTCGGCCGACTCGAGGAGGAAGCACGGCGCCCCCTCCGGCTCCCCCGCGCGCAGCTTGAGGAAGGCGGAGACGGGCGTCTCGCAGTCGTCGACGAGCCGCGCCCGCACCGGCACGACGTTGCCCTTGCGGGCCAGCTCCCGCGCCTCGGAGAGGCCCGGCTCCAGCTGTAGCTCGAAATCAGCCGCTACGTGCATTCAGCACTTCCATCACCTTCGCCTGCGAGACGCCGCGGGAGGCCAGCAGCACGCTCAGGTGGTAGAGCACGTCGGCAGCCTCTTCGGCCACCCGCTCGTCGGTCTCTTCGCGGGCGGCGCGGACGACCTCCTCGGCCTCCTCCTCGACCTTCTCGCCGATCAGCTCGCGGTCGTCGAGGAGTTTCACGGTGTAGCTGCCGTCGGGGCGCTGCAGGGCGCGGTGGCGGACCGTCCGCTCCAGCGCCGGCAGCGCTTCGAAGGTGACGGGGAAGGGCTCGCCCGGCGCCGGCGGCGCGTCCTTGCGCGGCGAGGCCGACCCCAGTACCTCGCGGTAAAAGCAGCTGCGCTGGCCGGTGTGGCAGGACGGCCCCGCCGGGTCGACCAGGGCCACCAGGGCGTCGCCGTCGCAGTCGTAGCGGAGCTGGCGCAGGTGCATGAAGTTGCCCGAGGTTTCGCCTTTTTTCCAGAGTTCGTCGCGCGAGCGGCTGTGGAAATGGAGGTCGCCCGACTCGAGCGTCGCTTCCAGGGATTGACCGCTCATGTAGGCGAGCATCAGCACCTCGCCCGAGGCGAAGTCCTGGACGACGCACGGCACCAGGCCCTGCTGGTCGAATTCGATTTCAGCGAACATCCGAGCAATCGTAAACGCCGCGTCGCTACTCAATGCCGAGGCGGTCGAGCAGATCCTCGTCGCGGCGCCAGTGGCGGCGGACGCGGACGGTGAGGTCGAGGTGGACCTGGGAGTCCAGCTCGCGCTCCAGCGAGCGGCGGGCGCCGGCGCCGATCTCGCCGATCTTCACCCCCGCCCGGCCGATCAGGATGCCCTTCTGGGACTCGGTCTCGGCCCAGATCTCGGCCCGCACGGTGACGAGGCCGTCATCGCGCGGCTCGACCTCGAGCACCGAGACCTCGACCGAGTGCGGGATCTCCTGGCGGGTCCGGTTGAGGACCTGCTCGCGGATCAGCTCCGCCAGCAGCAGCTCGCTCGACTGGTCGCTGCTGTCCTCCGGCGGGTACAGGTACGGCCCCTCGGGGACCAGCTCGCCGAGCCGCTCCAGCAGCGGCGGAAGCCCCTCCCCGGTGCGGGCGCTGATCGGGAAGACCTCGTCGACGCCCTCCATCTCCGCCGCCGCGGCGAGGACCGGGACCAACTCGTTGGGGCCGAGGCGGTCGGCCTTGTTGACGGCGCAGATGACCGTCAGCCCGACGCCCGCCTTGAGCAGCGCCCGGACGATGAAGCGGTCGCCCGGCCCCACCCCCTCCTCGCCGTTGAGGACGAAGAGGACGACGTCGGAGTCGGCGAGCTCGCGCTCGACCCGCCCCTGCATCCGCTCGGTGAGGACGTCACGGGGCCGCTGCACGCCCGGCAGGTCGACGAGGATCAGCTGCAGCTCTTTCCCGGTGTCGGTGACGACGCCGCGGATCGCCCGGCGGGTCGTCTGCGGCCGGCTGGAGACGATCGCGACGTGGGAGCCGACGAGGGCGTTGACCAGGGTCGACTTGCCGACGTTGGGGCGACCGGCGAGGCCGACGAAGCCGGAGCGGCTCATCGCAGCCCCGCCAGCACGCGCGCCTGCAGCGCGAGCATCTCGCCGTCGTCGCTCTCGTGGTCGTAGCCGCAGAGGTGAAGGGCGCCGTGGATCGCGGCCTCGGTGACGTCCGAGCAGTGCTCGGGGCAGATCGCGACGTCGCCGAGCTCGCGCGGGCCCGCCACCGGCGCCAGTTCATCGATCGGGAAGGCGAGGACGTCGGTCGGAGCGTCCTTGCCCCGGTGCTCGCGGTTCAGCTCGCGGATCCGCTCGGCGTCGACGATCTCGACCGCGAGGTGGCCGTCGCCGACTCCGGCGGCAGCCAGCGCGGCGGCGACGGCGCTGCGCAGATCGGCGGGGACGTCGGTCAGGTCGACGCTCACGAACGCGGGGTCGGCCCGTGTTCGGCGCGGGCCGCACGAGCGCCGTGCTCGTCGTAGGCGGCGACGATCCGCTGCACCAGCTTGTGGCGGACGACGTCCTCGCCGCCGAAGCGGACGAAGGAGATGTCCTGGACGTCCTCGAGGATCTCGCTGACGGCGATCAGGCCCGAGCGCTGGTCGGTCGGCAGGTCGATCTGGGTGACGTCGCCGGTCACCACCATCCGCGAGTTGAAGCCGAGCCGGGTGAGGAACATCTTCATCTGCTCGGGGCTGGTGTTCTGGGCCTCGTCGAGGATCACGAAGGAGTCGTTCAAAGTGCGGCCCCTCATGAAGGCGAGCGGCGCGACCTCGATCACGTTGCGCTCGAAGTAGCCGTTGACGCGGTCGGGATCGAGCATGTCGAAGAGAGCGTCGAAGAGCGGCCGCAGGTAGGGGTCGACCTTGGCCTGGATGTCGCCCGGCAGGAAGCCGAGCCGCTCGCCGGCCTCGACCGCGGGCCGGGTGAGGATGATCCGCTGCACCTTGCGTTCGGTCAGCGCCGCGGCGGCCATCGCCACCGCGAGGAAAGTCTTGCCGGTGCCGGCGGGGCCGATCCCGAAGGTGATCGTGTGGCGGCGGATCGAGTCGACGTAGCGTTTCTGGTTCAGCGTCTTCGGCGCCACCTTGGTGTTGCGATGGCGCCAGACGACGTCGTCGAGGATCTCCGCCGGGCTCTCTTCGGCCTCCAGCGCGCCGGTCACGGCTTCGATCGTCCCCGGGGCGACGTCGTGCCCCTGCTCGATCAGCTCGACCATCTCGTCGACCACCGTCGCCGCCGCGGCGACATCATCGGGCTCGCCCTCAAGGGTGAGGACGTTCCCCCGCAGGTGCAGATCGGCGTCGAGGCGCCCGCGCAGGGCTCGGAGCACGCTGTCCTCCGAGCCGGCGAGCTCGGCCGCGACGTTGTTGTCGAGGGTCAGCTGCCTGCGCGCCAAAACTCAGGCACCCAGCTTCTCTCGCACCGCGGCGCTGACCCGCTTGCCGTCAGCGCGGCCGCCGACCTTCGGCATCAGCGCCGACATCACCTGGCCCATCTGTCGCTGCTCGCTGGCGCCGGTCTCCTCGACCGCCGCGGCGACCAGCTGCGCCAGCTCCTCGTCGGAGAGCTGCTGGGGCAGGTAGCCCTCGATCAGCTCCGCCTCGAAGCGCTCGGCCGCGGCCTGCTCGGCGCGCCCGGCCTTCTCGTAGGCCTCGGCCGCCTCGACCCGTTTCTTGCGCTCCCGCTGCAGCACGGCGACCTCGTCGCCTTTGCCGAGCTTCGCGTCCTGCTGCAGGACGTCGACGATCAGCCGCAGAGCGCCGGCGCGCTCGCGATCGCGCGCTTTCATCGCCGTGCGGACGTCGTCTTGGACCTGTTCGAGAACTGCCATCGCCTTAAGGGTAATCGGCGGCGTCCGGGGTCACTGCGAGCCCCTTGGAGACGAGGTCGCGAATGTCGAGGCTGACCAGCTGCCAGCCGTTATGGCGGGCGGCGGCGACATAGGCGGCGTCGTAGGCCGTGAGGCCGTGCTCACTCATCAGTTCCAGCCCATCTTCGAACAGGGTCACGTCCGCCTGGAGCGGCGGGCGGGCGGACCCGTGGAAGAGGCCCTGCACCAGCTTCCGGGCAACCTCGAGCTCCCCGTACTTCCTGGCGACCACGTTGGCCACCTCGTAGAGGGTGAGGTCGAGCACCATCAATGGCGGTCCCACCCGCAGAAAGCGCTCTGCCTGCATGTGATGAGGGTGCTGCGGCGTTACGGCGGCCACCCAGACGCTGGCATCGACGAGGAACAAGTCAGTGAGATTCCCGGTCTTCCCGGATCAGTTGGGCCACGTCCAAAAGCTCGGGCCTATCGGCCGGAACCTCGATCCGGACCTCATCCAGGAGCCGGTTGATCTCCTCCCGCCGGCGCCGCTCGCCAGCCTCCAACTCACGCTCGACCAGGCGCTGGAGGAAGCCGCTGCGGGTCTCGCCCGTCTCCTTCGCACGCAGGTCGAGTCGCTCCAGGAGCTTGTCGGGAATGGAGATCATCACCTTGGCCACGGGATGAGTATATACGGTATTGCCAGCGGTTAGAACGGGCATGGACGGGATCGTGAGGGGTCGGGACGCAAATGTGGCGCGCAGATCCAGCCGTGTTGGCACCGACTTCTGCGCGAAACTCAGATTTCGACCTGCTCGACGTCCCCCAGCGGCATCTGCAGGAAGCGGGTGCCGATCGCGTGGAAGGCGTCGCAGTCGCCGGTGCAGAGGAAGTCGTAGGTGCCCTCGCCGCGGGACTCGCGGGCGAGGCCGGAGTTCTCGAGCGTCCGCTGGACCGCGGCGGCGACGGCATGGCCGCCGCTGACCAGGCGGACATCGCGGCCGAGGATCCGCTGCAGCATCGGCGCCACCAGCGGATAGTGCGTGCAGCCGAGGATCAGGGTGTCGACCTCGGCCTCCCGCAGGGGGCGGCAGTATGAGCGGGCCATCGCCATCGTCTCCTCGTCGAAGAGCGAGCCGTCCTGGATAAAGGGCGCGAGGTCGGGCGCGGCGACCTCGATCACGTCGAGACCGCGGCCGACCGCTTCCAGGGCCCGCCGGTAGGCGCCGCTCTCAACCGTGTTCGGCGTCGCCAGCACCCCGACCCGGGCGTTGACGGTGATGGCGGCGGCGATCTCCGCCTGCGGCTCGACCACCGGCACCACCTCCACCCCGCGCGCGGCGGCGACTTCACGCGTCACCTCCTCCCCCACCGAGGTCGCCGTGTTGCAGGCGATCACCAGCAGCTTGGCGCCGCGGCCCAGCAGCATCTCGGCAATCCGCCTGATGCGCCTCCGCAGCTCATCCGGATCCTTGTCCCCGTAGGGAAACATCGCCGTGTCGCCGAGGTAGACGAAGTCCTCCTGCGGCAGGGAAACCAGGCACTCATGGAGGACGGTGAGGCCGCCGACGCCGGAGTCGAACATCCCCACCGGCTGCTCAGCGGAGATCACATGAACGGCTTGTACGACATGAAGAAGATCGTGATGACCACGATCAGACCGGCAATCGGTCCGACTTTGGCCAGCCGCTGCGAAACCTCTTCAAACTCGTCGCTGAACGTGTCTCCCACTTTCAAGTCCCGTTCCGCAAGCGCCCTGGCCTTCGCCGTCTGCGGCCGGAAGAACCCATGCTGGAGGCCGAAGAGGGCGAGGATCGCGATGAAGCCGACCGTGATGAACGCCTCGCTGCCGTCCCAGGCATCGTCGCTGGCGATCATCAGGTAGACGCCGGCCAGCAAGACCACGACCAGCCCGGGGCTGACCAGGTAGCGGTCGATCTTCTGGATCCCGGCGATCACAGTCGGCGTCGCCCGCGGATGGTCCGGCAGGACAGAGAAGAGGATCCCGTAGCCGAAGGTCGGCCCGAAGGCAAGAACGACCGCGAGGATGTGGAGGAACAGCGCGATCTTGTAGTCGGCGCTGACGATCGAGGCAAATGGCATGCGCGGAACCCTATATCTCAGGCCTGACGCAGCAGCAGAGCCGACCAATCGCCGTCCTGGCGGCGGTCTTCCTCCTGGAGTCCGACTCGGGCGTATGCGGCGGAAACCTGGTCGAGCTCTGAAGGGAGCAGGCCTGAGCAGACGAGGGTTTGAGGGACATCCCTGAGCAGTTCGGCCACGGCCAGAAGGATCGGCGCGGTCATATTCGCCACCACGGTGGGTGCCAAATCGGGCAGCTGTTCCCGCAGGTTGGCGCGCTCCAGCGAGAGATCAACGCCGTTAGCTGTTGCATTGGCCGCTGCCGCTTCGATTGCTGCCGGCGCGTGGTCATAAGCCCGAATCGGGGTCCAACCGAGCTTCGATGCGGCAATGGCGAGGACTCCCGAGCCGGTACCGAGGTCGACCAGCTCTCCCCCGGCCTCCAGCTCGCAGAGAAACTGGAGGCAGAGGCGAGTGGTCGGGTGGGCGCCCGTGCCGAAGGCCTGGCCGGGGTCGACGACGACGTCGATCGCACCGTGGCGCGGAGCCTCCCAGGAGGGGCGCAGCCAGAGGCGGTCGGCGACCAGGAGCGGTTTGTGGAAGTCGCGCCAGCGGTCGGCCCAGTCGTCGGGGATCTCGGTGGCACTGACCTCGACCCGGCCGCCGGCGATCGCGGCGTCGAGGTCGCCCAGCTCCGGCAGCTCCCCCTCACCGCCGTAGATCGCGTACTCGACATAGCCCGGCCCGCGCTCCTCCTCGACCCCGTTCGGCGCCAGCACCGTCAGCTCGGCGAGGACGAGATCGGCCTGCTCGGGGTTGCAGCGGACCGCGAGGCGGATCAAGTTGACCTCAGCCGAAGGCCCGGCGCAGGCGGCTGAAAAGTCCCTCGCCGTGCTGGGAGGCGAGGTTCTCGTCCTCAAGGGTCTCGTCGAGGCGCTCGGTGATCTCGCGCTGCTCCTCGCTGAGGTTGGTCGGGACGAAGACCTCGATGATCACCCGCTGGGCGCCCCGGCGACCGCCGCCCAGGCGCGGGAGGCCGATGCCGCGCAGGACCTTTTCGGTTCCCGGCTGCGTCCCCGCCTCGACCTCGATCTCCTCCGAGCCCTCCAGCGTCGGCACCGTCACCGTCGTCCCCAGCATCGCCTCGGTCGCCGGGATCGAGACCATGCTGATCAGGTTCGAGCCGTCGCGCTCGAAGCGCTCATCCTCCGACACCCGGACCTCGACGTAGAGGTCGCCGGCGGGTGCGCCCGCCTCCCCCGCGTGCCCGGCGCCGGAGATCCGCATCCGCTGCCCGTTCTCGATCCCGGCCGGGACCTCGATCGCGCTGGTCCGACTCTGGCGGGTGCGGCCGCCGCCGCCGCAGGTCCCGCAGGGGGTCTCCGGGATCTTGCCGGCACCGCCGCAGCGCTCGCAGGCGGTGCTGCGGACCATCTGCCCGAACGGCGTCCGCGTCACCTGGCGCAGCTCGCCGGCGCCGCCGCAGCGCTCGCAGGTCGTGATCGGCGTCCCCGGCTCGGCGCCGTTGCCGTGGCAGTGCTCGCAGGCTCCGACGACGTCGAAGGTGACCTCGCGGCGGACGCCGGTCGCCACCTCGGCCAGCTCGACCTCGACCGCGACCGCGATGTCGCCTCCGGCCGCAGAGCGGCGCCCGCCGCCGAAGCCGAAACCGCCGCTCCCGCCACCGAAGAACGCCTGCAGGATGTCGTCGATCGAGCCGAAGCCGGCGCCGGGGTCGAAGCCGCCGGAGCGCAGGCCCTCGTGGCCGTAGGAGTCGTAGGTGCGCCGGCGCTCGGCGTCGGAGAGGACCTCATAGGCGGCGGCGGCCTCCTTGAACTTCTCCTCCGCCTCGGGGTCGTGGTCGTTGACGTCAGGGTGCAGCTCCCGTGCCAGGCCCCGGAAGGCTTTCTTGATCTCGGTCTCGCTCGCCTCCCGGGAGACCCCGAGGACCTCGTAATAGTCGCGGGGCATCGCTTACTGACCGTAGACGGACTCGAAGTAGCTGGAGAGCTCGCGGGCGGCGTGGCGGACCGAGGCGATCGCCAGCGCGTAATCCATCCGCAGCGGGCCGACCACCCCGACGGTGCCGAGGTTGCGGTGGCCGAGCCCGTAGTTGGCGCCGACCACGCTGACCGAGCGCAGCCCCGGCTGTGGGTTCTCGCCGCCGATCCAGAAGAAGACCGAGCGCTCCTCGAGCGAGGAGCGCAGCATCTGCAGGACGTCGGCGCGGCGCTCCAGCGCCGTCATCAGCTCGTCGGCCCGGGGTAGGTCCGGCAGGTGGGCGTCGGAGAGCAGGCGCGAGGTCCCGTCGAGGTAGAGCTGGCCGCCCTGGTCGGCGACGAAGTCGGTGAAAGTGACGCCGAGGGTGGCGATGAAATCGGCCTCAATCCCACTCAGCTCGGGGTCGCGAAGGCGGGTCGCGATCATCCGCGCCCCGACGCCGAGGCCGGAGAGCTTCTCGTTCAGGTAGCTGGAGGCCCACGCGACCAGGCCGCTGTCGACCGGACGGTCGAAGGCGAAGACGCGGCGGGTGACGTCGCCGGTCGAGGCGATCGCGATCACCACCACCTCGTTCGGGCGCAGCCGCAGCACCTCGACCCGGTGGATCGTCGCCGTCAGGCTCTGCTGCGGCGCCGTCGCCATCGCCACCAGGTCGGTGACCTGGGCAAGCGCGGCGGTCGTCTCCCGCATCGCCTCATCGACCTCCCGGCGCAGGCGCGAGAGCTCCAGCTCGACCCCGGGCCCGGCCGGCACCTGCCCGGACGCCACCATCGAGTCGACGTAGAGGCGGTAGCCGGCGTCGGTAGGCACCCGCCCGGCGGAGGTGTGCGGATGAGTCAGGTAACCGGCCGCCTCCAGGGCAGCCAGCTCGGCCCGAACCGTCGACGGCCCCCACTCAACTCCCGGCCGATCCGCAACCTCCTTCGAGGGCACAGGCCGGGCCGAGTCGAGATAGGCCTCGACGACCCGCCGCAGGATCAACTCTTGGCGCGCGGAAAGCATCCTCACATCTTAGGAATCAACAGAGCGTGTCGTGGAGGGGTCGGGGGGACCTCCTCCAGACACTCAACATCGAGCCATAGCGAGATGTGTCTGGAGGGGGTCCCCCCGACCCCTCCCTACCGCTAAACCTCGAGCTCGGCCTCAGCGTTCTTGATCAAGGCAGTCTCGCCCTGGGCAGCGACGGTGTCGACGACGACGCGGCCGCCGTCGCTGGACTTGACCGTGCCGGTGACGACGATCTCCTGCTCGGGCACGCCCATCCCGCGCATCTGCACCGAGAGGCGCTTCAGAGCCCGGGGGTCGCCGTCGGCGATGGCGGCGTTGGCTTTCGCCACCAGGCCCATCGAGTAGAGGCCGTGGAGGATGTTGCGCGGCAGCCCGACCATTTTCGCGAACTCGTCGTCGATGTGGATCGGGTTGAAGTCGCCCGAGGCACCGGCGTAGCGGTGCGGCAGGTACTTGTCCGGCGTGACCCGCAGCTCCGGGATCTGCTCGCCCTCGTTCAAAGCCATTCTCATACCCCCCTGACGATCAGCGTCCAGGTGCCGCGAGCGACCTGGGCGCCGTCCTGGTTGACGCTGTTGGTCTCGAACACGTAGAAGCCCTTGCCGTCTTTCTCCTCGATCGAGAGGCACCTGGTGGACGTCGTGATCTCGTCGCCCGAGCAGGCGGGCTCGTCCCACGCGAACTCCTGGCCGCCGTGGACCATCGCCGCGAAGTTCAGCTCCACCTCGGGGTCGAGGATCGCCGGCGCCATCGCCGGGCTGCTGTAGACGACGGCGAACATCGGCGGTGCGACGACGTCGCGGAAACCGGCCGCGCGGGCCGCCTCGACGTCGTGGTGCACCGGGTTGTCGATGCCCAGCGCGTTCGCGTACTCCTTGATCTTCTCCCGGCCCACCTGATAGGTGCTCCCGGCCATTCCTTCCCAAACTGCATCCGTTTTCAAAGGCATGGCGCAGCACTCTAACTGGCTAAGCGGCCAGCAGGCGACAGAGGGGCAACCCGGAGGAGCCTCCCCAATCTGCGACGGAGGGTTGCCCCTCTGTCGCCCCCTCTACTCGTCGATCTCCAGCACCGCCAGGAACGCCTCCTGCGGCACTTCCACCCGGCCCACCGCCTTCATCCGCTTCTTGCCCGCTTTCTGCTTCTTCAGCAGCTTGTTCTTGCGGGTGACGTCGCCGCCGTAGAGCTTCGCGGTGACGTCCTTGCGCAGGGCCTTGACGGTCTCGCGGGCGAGAATGTTGGAGCCGACCGCCGCCTGGACCGGGACGTCGAAGAGCTGGCGCGGGATCGTCTTCCGCAGCCGGCCGACCAGGCGCTTGCCCTGGTCGTAGGCGAAGTCGCGGAAGACGATGATCGAGAGCGCGTCGACCTTCTCGCCGGCGAGGAGGATGTCGACTTTGACCAGGTCGGAGGCGCGGTTGCCGATCGGCTCGTAGTCGAGCGAGGCATAGCCGCGG
>Ga0207677_10002271_pt1 | contig 10097 bp, 12 predicted proteins | sample KBSMisM42_FD_184311 | JGI IMG/M metagenome (GOLD analysis project Ga0207677, IMG submission 184311) | Miscanthus rhizosphere microbial communities from Kellogg Biological Station, Michigan, USA - KBS Miscanthus M4-2 (SPAdes) (version 2) | ecosystem: Host-associated > Plants > Roots >...
CAGCGAGAAGAACGTAGAGCGTGGGCATCGGGCAACGTTCGTCTATCATGGCGACCCATGCGTCGACTCGTCGCTTCTGCTTCCGTCGCTCTCGTTCTCGTCGCGGGGACCGCTTTCGGCCTGGACGCCGGATTGGATGCTTCCGTCTCGGATGGCGGCTTCATCGACGGCGGCGCGCCCGACGTCGTGATCGTCCTCGACGGCGGGAGCGACGCGACCGCGGACGCGAGCTCCGACGCAGCGACGGACGCGACCGTGGACGCGACCGCGGACGCGAGCGACGGCTCCGCGATCAAGGACGCGAAGTCCGACGTCTGCAACCCGAACATCGAGCCGTGCACCGTTCGTGCGGACACGGGCACGAGCGACGACGCCGGCGACTCCGAAGAGCCGGGCGAAAACGGCGGGTGCAGCTGCAACAGCGCGCCGGCCGCCGCGAGCACCGCGCCGATCGTCTTCTTGCTCGCCGCGCTCGCGCTCGCGTCGCGCCGTCGCAAGCGATGAGCCCTCGCGGCTCCGAAGCGATGAGAAGCGCCGCCGCCGTCGTCGCGTGCTTGATCGTCGCGCTCGCGTCCTGCCGGCGCGCGCACGCGTGCGGCGTCAGCGCGTCCGGTGCGCCCGCCGGCATCTGCGACGCGTCGGAGGTGCTCGATGAAAAAGCGGGCGCCGCGAAGAACCGCATCGGCGTCAGCTACGGCTGGACGAGCACGGTCCTCTTCCTCGACAAGCTCCGCGCGCCGACGCAGCGACAAGCCGCGATGGTCTCGTTCGAGCATCCGCTGCCGAAGCACTGGACGCTCGAATTCGGCGCGGGCTCGCTCCTCGCAGGCTTCCTCGACACGGACATCGGCCGCGCGAATTTCCAGCCCGGCGTCCTCGCGGACGTCTCACTCTCGCACCTCGTGCTCGCTTCGACGGGTTACGCGAAGCCGTTCATCCTCACGTCGTTCGCGCTCGCCGGCGTGTGGTCACGCACGACGGGCGCCGTGAGCGCCGACTATTTCGCGTTCGACTTCAGCTTCGACGTCGCCACCGGCATCGTGCTCAAGGTCGGCCGCCAATCGATCTCGCCGTTCCTCGCCGGTCGCATCTTCGGCGGCCCCGTCTTCTGGCACTACCAAGGGCAAGACGTCACCGGCGGCGACGCGTACCACTACTCGCTCGGCCCCGGCCTCGCGTTCTCGTTCGAGCACTCGCGCGTCGGCCTCTCGTTCGGCGGCAGCGTCTTCGGTGAAAAGAACGCCAAAGCCGGCGTCAGCCTCGCCTTCTAACCATTGGCCTCGGACCACCCCAACTGGGCCAAATTCTCCGACCCGGCCACCGTACAAAATTCGTACAAATCGTTCGGATCCGACCGATTTCCCGCTTTTTTGTACGGTGAAATGAGGATTCTGGGGAATGGCATGCCCGCTGCTTAGGGGCGCGGCATGGATGCAATTGTCTTTGAAATGAAGAAGGCCCACTTGGCCGGGGCCAGGTTTGGGCGGTTTTTGCTGAAGCCGTTTGGGGGCAAGCTCACGCCGGCGCGGTTCAATTTGATGCTCGCGCTTCGAGGGCAGCATATGCGGCAGAGCGATTTGTGGAAGTTGCTCGGCGTCGTGCGCTCGGTGGTTTCGGAGATGCTCGATTCGCTTCACGAGCTGAAGTGGGTGAAGGCGATTCGGGCGGCGGATGGCAGGACGCGGCTGATTTCGCTGACGCGACTCGGGAGGGCGCTCATCGACGCGGCGTTCGATCAGTGCATTCGCAATGGGAACTTTCCGTGTGAAGTGAACCGGGCGCTCGAAGGACCGAAGGCGGAGAAAGATCCGAACACGGAGAGGTTCAAGGCGTCGAGGATTGCGGTGAAGCTCGTGAAGTACTTCGGGTGGCCATGGAACGAGGAGCACGACATTTACATCTGGGATCTCCAGAGGCTTCACGATCTGTTCGAGTATCCGATCGGTGCGAAGGCCTATTACAAGTTCGTGATGGCCGACGAGGGGACGATCGACGCGCCGACGTTCACGGCAGATGACGAGCTGATGGAGTTCGAAGACTGACGAGCTGGAGTGGCACGTGGCGTGCTCTTTCTTCGGGCATGGCCACTGAAGTCATCCGTGAAGAGACGTACGTCGAACGACCGCATCGCCGCATCGTCGGTGTGGTCGCGCGCGTCATCGATCTCGCGTTCGGGTTGCTCTACACGCTCCTGCTCATTCGGTTCGCGCTCGTGTTTTTCAGAGCTCGACCCGGCGCCAGCTTCTTCGAGCTGATCCACGACGTGACCGAGCCGTTCTATCGATTCTTCGAAGGGCTGTTCGCGAACACGACCTTCGCCGGCTTCGTCGTCGAGTGGACGCTGCTCGTCGCGATCGTGGCGTACTCGCTGCTGCATGGCGGCATTCGCGCCCTGCTCGGGCTGCTCGACCGCTAGTAGCGCAGCGAAATTCGCGTCGTGACGGTCGACTGAGCCGCGACGACGAACTTCGACTCGTCCCACGTCGGCCTTCGGAGCGCGTGCGTGTGGTTCTGCGAGATGCCGTAGCCCTCGGTCGGCACGCCGAGGAAATTCTTGTCGAGCTTGTTGTTCGAATTCTCGTCGTGAATGACCGCGGCCGCGTAGGTGCCGGGCGGCATGTTCGGAAACGTGCAGGTCGTCGTCGAGCCCGTCACCGCCACACGCTGTTGCATGTTGGCCGCCGACGGCCACTTGTCCGGGAAGCCATTTTGCGTGTCGTAGAGCTGGCAACCGAGCATGCCGCTGCGGTTTCGGAACGTCGAGACCTCGAGGACGATCGTCGACGGCGCGTCCGCGATCGCGGGGCGCGCATCTGCGACGAAGGCGGCGGTGATCACGAGGAGACGAGCGATGCGCACCAGCGCTACTTGAGTAGCACGTCGAGCTCGTCTCGCATCTCGCGGGCGGACGCAAAACGCGCGTCCGGATTCTTCGCCATCGCCCGAGCGATCAGCGCCACCATCGCGCGAGAGACATCGGGTCGAAGCTTCCGCAGATCTTCGGGCTCGTCGTTCTGGATGGCGTGGAGGAGCGCGTTGAAGTTCGCTGCGACGAAGGGCTGCTTTCGCGCGAGCATCTCGTACATCACGCAGCCGACGGCGTAGACGTCGCTCCGCGCGTCGAAGCGCTCGCCCCGGGCGTGCTCGGGCGCCATGTACGCGGGGGTGCCCACGACGAAGCCCGCCTGCGTCAGCGACGCGCTCGGTTCGTCGCCCAGCGACTTCGCGACGCCGAAATCGAGGAGCTTCACGACGTCGTCGATGCCGGACATCTTCGTGAGGAACACGTTGTCCGGCTTGAGATCGCGGTGGACGATCCGCGCCGCGTGCGCCGCCTCGAGCGCGTCGAGCACTTGCGAGGCGATGAACGCGCATCGCCGCTCCGAGATCCGTTTTGCGGCGATCGCCTCGGTGAGCGGAGCGCCTTCGAGGAGCTCCATCACGAAGAAGAGCGGCGGGTCGTCGAACACCACGTCGTGGATCGCCACGACGTTCGGATGGCGCAGCGCCGCGATGAGCCGTGCCTCGCGCCGAAAGCGCGAAACGAGATCGGGCCGCGTCGCGAGGCGGCTGTCGATCACCTTCACGGCGACGCGCATCCCCGCGACGTCCTCGCGCTCGGCCTCGTAGACGGTGCCCATGCCGCCCGAGCCGATCTCGCGCACCACCCGATATCGCCCGAGCAACGTCCCCGTCGTGATCTCATCATCGGCGCTCGAACGAGCCGGCGGGCTCGATCGCGAACGCACCGCGGAGAACGCGGCCTGCCTGCGCGCGACGGCGTTTCGGTGCTCCTTCACCGCGCGCGCCACGCTCGTCGCGAGCTTCTCGAGCGTGAACGGCTTCACGAGGTACGCGAACGCGCCGTGCTCCACGGCTTGCACTGCGCTGTCGAGCTGCGGGGCGCCCGTCATCAGCAAGACGGGCACGTCGGGCTTCTGCTGCCGCACGAGCTGCAAGAGCTCCACGCCGCCAAGATTGGGCATCGCGATGTCGCTCACGACGACGTCGATCGGCTGAGTCTCGAGGAGCGCCGCCGCGTCCGCCCCGTTTTGCGCCTCCACGATGCTGTAGCCCTCGGCCCGCAGCTTTCGCACGAGCACGCGACGAAGCGCGTCTTCGTCATCGACGACGAGGATGCACCCGTGCTGGTTGTTCGCGAGATCTTCTGCAGCCATCGGCTATTCCGATACGGCTAGCGTAGCAGCGATGGGCGCAATGCAAAGTCACGCGTCGCGAAGGCGTGTCACGAGCGCCACGGCCACGACCATGAGCGCCATCGCGAGGACGAGCGAAGGCGTGAACGCGCCGGATTTCGTGCGCATCGCGCCCATCAGATAGACGAAGACGACGGCGCCTTGCCCGAAGAGCTGGATCAAGCCGGCCGATGTTCCTTCGGGCGTGGGCCGCGTGATTTCGGCGGCGTACTGCATCCCGACGGGCAGCGTGCTCACGAGGAAGAAGCCGAGCCCTGCCGACGACACGACGAGCATCGCGAAGCCTTGCGCGAACGCGAGGCCTGCGATCCCGGGGATCGCGAGCGCGTTTCCGAGGAGCAGGTAGCGCTGGCGCTTTCGCTGTTTGTCGGAGAGCTGCGGGATGACGATCGCGCCGAAGAGGCCGCCGACGAGCATCGCCGCGCCGAGGACGCCGGCCTGCTCGGACGTGAAGCCGCGCGGATGGACGATGGCCTCGATCCACGTCGAGACGCCGTTGAAGATGCCCATCCCGATGAAGGCGACGGCGAGATACAGCCAGAACGCCTTGATGCGGAGCGCGTGCTTCAGACCGTCGCGCATGAGCGCGCGCACCTCTTCGCCGGGAGCGCACGCGGGCGTCGGCGGGCGTTCTCGTGCGAGCGCGAAGAACACGAGCGACGAGACCGCCGCGATCGCCCCGTAGACGATCTGCACCCACGCGATCGCGTGCGTCTCCGTGAGCATCGGCGTCGCGACCATCCCGACGGCGGTGCCGATCAAGCTGCAGAGCGTGATGACGCCGACCGCGGTGGCGCGCTCCGAGACGGCGAACCACTGCGCGGGGACCTTCGTCCACGCGTTGAGGAGGAACGGCTGCGCGATCGCGAGCCCGATCGTCGAGACGAGCGCGAGCGTGTAACTCTTTCCGGCGAGCCCTCGAAGAGGGCCGCACACGAGCATCAGCGCGGCGCCCACGTTCACCGCGCGCCGAAAGCCGAGCGCGTCGATCGCCCACGACGCGGGCATCGAGAGTGGGACGAACGCGATCATGAAGCTCATCGCGAGCATCCCGATCGCGAGCTCTGAGACGCCGTAATATTTCGCGGCGTCGTTGGTGATCGGCGCGTACGAGATCCACAGGATCTGGATCGTGAGGTTCAAGAGCCCGAATGCGCCGAGGACGACCCAGCGATACGGATAGACGCGCATGCTATCGCCCTACGGGGCGATGGCAGGGGAGCGAAGCGACTGAGGAGGGCACCTGGTGATCAGTAGCGCGAAGCTCAGTCGTCGAACATCGCCTTCGACTCCTTCAGCTCCTCGGTCACGCCGATCTCGTCCTCCGGCAAGTCGATCGCTCGCGCGGCATCCACGCGAAGCTGGAGCGGCATCCCTTTCGCGCGCGCGATGGCTTCGAGCGCAGAAGCCGGGGCAGCGGCGTGGCGATAATCCGGCGCTGTGTCCGCGCGCACGAGAAAGTCGGACGCCGTGCGCCTCTCGTCGGCAAGCGCATGCGCGGCTCGAACGTGCGCGTCGAGATAACGATGGAGCGTGGAGGGCTCGGCCGACTGCAGCGTGAGCGTTCGTGCGCCGGCGCGAATGACGACGACGTCGTTCACGCACGTCACTTCGTCGATGTCTGCGTACGACAAGAGCGTGACCTTGTCGGGACGGGTGACGTCCGAAATGCCTTCGGGTTGGAGACGAAGGTCGTGCGCCGGCGCGATGCTCTTTCGCGCGCTGACGACGAACATCGAGCCGAACAGTGTCGCGAGGGCCCCGCCCTGCGCTCCGAAGATCGCGGTCATGAGCACGATGCTCGCGACGAAGCCCCCGATCGCCAAGAGCGCGTGCCCCATCGGCAGCTTCGGCTTGGTGCGCACGCGCGCGTCGTTGAGCATTCGCTCCGCGTCCGCGAGCTCGCGCTCGTTCATCTAGCGATCAGTAACGCGGGACGGTCGAATCCACGCCCGAGTACGCGTCGACGCCGCCTTCGAGGTTGAAGACGTTCTTCACGCCGCGCGCGACGAGCTGCTCGGCAGCGGCGCGGCTACGACTACCGCTATGGCAGTAGACGACGACGCGCACGTCGCTCGGGAGCGAGGCCATCTCTTCGATCATGTTGGGATCGAGCGGCTTGTGCCCCGGAATGGCGGCGAGCTTGCGCTCCATCTCCGGACGAACGTCGACGAGGTAGACGTGCTTGCTGTCCGTATCGAGCGACTTCTTCAGCTCGGCTGCGCTCATCGACTTCGGACGCGGCGGCGCCTTCGAGCTGTCGATGCGGAAGCCGGTGCCCTCGACCATCGAGATCGAGAGCTCGCCCGCGCGCGCCGCGCTCTCGGGGTCGAACACGAACGTGATGCCAGAGACTTCGACGGCGATGTCGTTCGCTTCCTTCGCCTCGAAGAACAAATCGTAGTCGTGGCGCGGGCCAATCGCGACGCGCAGCGGATCGCCGCCGGCTTCTTTCTGCGCGGCCAAGATCGCCGCCTTCGCGTCGTCCGTCACCTTCACGGTCGGCGGCTCCACTTTCGGAGGCGGAGCCTTCTCCGAGCCGAGGAGCTTGCCGAGCTCGCCCGACGAGTCGAGCTCCTTCACGATGTCGCAGCCGCCGACGAACTTCCCGTCGATGTACAGCTGCGGGATGGTCGGCCAGCTCGAGTACTCCTTGATGCCGTCGCGGATCTCCGCCGACGAGAGGACGTTCACCGTCTCGTATTTCGGCAAGTAGCCGTCGAGGATCTTCGCGACCGTGGCCGAGAAGCCGCATTGCGGAAAGTGCCGGCTGCCCTTCATGAAGAGGACCACGCGGTTGCTCTTCACGAGCCCATCGATTTGCGAGCGCGTTGCTTCGTTCACGGAATCACCTCTCGAACTTGACGCGGAATTTCTTGGACGACGCGACTGGATTACCAGCCTTGTCGAGCGCAGGCACGTACGACTCGCGCATCGCGCAGGCGCGCGCTTCGCGGCCGAAGCCGTGACCGGGATCTTGCAGGATGCTGGCGGTTTGCGCCTTGCCCGTCGCGCCGACGATGACCTCGATGATCGCGGAGGCTTCGTCGACGGAGTCGGAGTCGGCCTCGGGCGGGAACGGGCAGCGCCACTCGCCCGAGCCGGCGAGCGTCGCCGTGCGCGAGAGATCGACCGAGACGATTTGCGGAGGCGGCGCCTGCTGCAGGCCCTTCTCCTCGACCTTCGGCGTGTCCGGCGGCTTGTCGTTCGTGCCCTTCGCGAGCGTGGCGCCGCCCGAGAAGCGCTCGGAGTTACCGACCGTGAAGACGTTGTCGCTGAAGTCGAGCACGTCGTCGTTCTTCGCGAGGATCTGCGCGGCCTTCGCCGCGGCGACCGGCTGCTGCTCCATGTGCGTGACGGGCACCGGCTCGACGCGCTTCTCTTCCTCGACGATTTTCTTCGAAGGCGGCGTGAGCGTCTCGATGTCGACTTCTTGGCGGAGCTTGTGATCGATCACCGCGTCGAGGTGCTGCGTCCACGTGATGACCTCGGCGTGGATGAGCGCGGTGCGCGCCGCCGCGGCGCCATGGAAGAAGAGCGTCAGCGCGATCGCGCCGCCCATGATGCGCATCGCCTTCTTGCCGCCGATGTCGAAGATCCGATCGAGCGGATCCTTCGGCTGCGTGAGCCAAGGCCGCGCGCGCGAAGAGGGCGGCTGTTGGGATCGGGGCGGTGAGACGTGCCAACCGTTCATGGGTTACTTCGAAGAAGACACCGGCGGCGCGAGGGCCGTCGCGAAAGCAATTTTGGCCACGCCGGCCTGTTTGAGCAAGTCGAGGACGTGGATGACGCGGCCGTGCTGGACGGCCTGATCGGCCCGGATGACGACGCGGATCTCGGGGTTCTTCGTGCGAGCGGCCTTCGCGAGCTCGAAGATCGCCTCGTCGTTCGACTGGCCTTTGCTGTCGACCACGGTCGCCCCGTTGGCGGCGAGCTCGATGCTCATCATCGTCTGCACGTCCGTGCTGCCTGAATTGGCGCGCGGGAGCTCGAGCGGAATGGACGTCGGCTGCGCGACCATCTTCGCCGTGACCATCAGGATGATGCAGAGCACGAGCGTGACGTCGACGAGCGGCGTCACGTTGATGCCGACGATGGCGTCATCCGCGTCTTGCGAGCCACCTGCCATGATTAGGACTCCGCCTCTTTGGCGTCCTCGTCCTTGTCTTTCTCTTTGTTCGTCCGCTTCGAAGGGGCCTTCGAGTCGCGCGGCGCGGGCTCGGGCGCGACAGGCGCCGCCTGCGTGTCCTCCGGCGACTTCAAATGCGCGAGGAGCAGGTGACCGACGGCTTCGGTGTTCGCGAGCGTGGACTTCACCATGCGCTGGAACAAGTTGTAGGCAGCGACGGCGGGAATGGCGACGAAGAGGCCGACGGCCGTCGCGACGAGCGCTTCGGAGATGTGCGCCTGCAGCGTGGCCGAGACACTCGCGGCGTTGGTCGCCGCTTGGCTGCCCGGCGCAGAGCCGGCGGCCGCGGCTTCACGCGCGAGCTCGTCGAACGCGGCCACAATTCCAATGACCGTACCTAGGAGACCGATGAAGGGCGCGTTGTTGCCGACCGTTCCGAGGAACGCGAGACGCCTTTCGAGACGCGTGCGTTGGAGCGCGCTCGCGCCCGCCATCGCCTCTTCGGCGGCTTGGGCACCGCGCGGCGCTTCGACCAGACCCGCGACGACGACGGCGGCCTCCGCGCTCGGCGAGGCTTCGAGACGGCGACGCGCGCCTTCCCAATCCCCAGCCCTCAGCAACGCTGCGAGATCTCGCATCAGCTTCGGGATGTCGTCACGCAGCGAGATGAACAGCCACCCGCGCTCGAGCATGATGGCGACCGAAATCACGCTCAGTGCGAACATGAGGATGAGCACCCAACCGGCGCCCAACCCGACCAGAGCACTTTTGACTCGTTCCAGCATTCCTAACCCATCAGATGACCGAGGACGGTCGTCGCGAAGGCCCCTTTCGGTAGCACGAATTCGACAGTGCAGCTTGTCTCTTCGATTCCGGATGCATTTGCAACCGAGTTGCAAGAGACACGCATCTCTTTCACGAACAGCCGAAGGGCCCTCCGTGTTCCCTCACCGAGCACGCCTTCGAAAGCTCGGTCGTACGCCTCACCCAGACGGGCCCGCGCGACCTCGTCTTCGAGGGCTCCGACGTCGCCTTCCGCGCGCATCATTTTGGGACCCGGGAGCGGTCCGGTGGCGGACACTTCGCCACGCTCGGCTCGCGCCGCGTCTTGCTGCTCATCCGTGCAGACGAACAAACCGCCGGTATCCGTCTTCTTCAACACGTCGCCTCGCAAAGCCGTCGCCCAGGTGCCTCGGCGAACGCGCTCTTCCAATACGGAGTTGAACACGTCGGATTGGAGCGACGAGTAAAGAAGCCGTAAAAGACGCGCGTCGCGCGGCGGCTTCTCCTTGCCTGCCACGATGTCCAGCGCGCGCTTTGCGTTGTCGGCTTCTTTGCCGAAGCGCTGCTCGCCGAATGCGTTGGGCACGCCCGTCACGGCGACCTTCTCGGCTTTGTCGATGAACGCTTTCGAATCAGGCACGGCTCGGACGACGATGCGAAATCGGTTCCCGTGCAGGTGGCCGGTCTTGAGCTTGTTGCCGTGGCGCTGCACGTCGAGGATCTCCATTCCATCGAGCGACAACTTCGCCGCGCGTGACATGAAATCGTCCACGGTCGTGCCGCGCGGTGGCTCGAGCGAAATCCACTGCGTCGTGACGGCGCGCTTGTCTTTCATTCCCGCGACGCCGACGTCCTTGGGATGGACGCCGAGCTCCTTCGCGATCGCACGTACGGCTGCGTCCGTCGGCAGGTCGCGCTTTTTGAGGCGCAAATAGACGTGATTCCCCTCGCCGCTCGGCTCGTAGGCG
>Ga0207677_10002276_pt1 | contig 10084 bp, 10 predicted proteins | sample KBSMisM42_FD_184311 | JGI IMG/M metagenome (GOLD analysis project Ga0207677, IMG submission 184311) | Miscanthus rhizosphere microbial communities from Kellogg Biological Station, Michigan, USA - KBS Miscanthus M4-2 (SPAdes) (version 2) | ecosystem: Host-associated > Plants > Roots >...
CCTCAGCGCAAAAATATTCCACTTTCCCCGTCGGGCAAATCAGCGCTACCAGCTCGCGCCGTCTCACCCGATGAGAGGGGCGGCTCGCGATCGTCACGAACGTGCGGTGGGATGCGGTGGACGCGGATAGCGGCGAAAGACGAACGCCGGTATCTCGTACGGCGAAGTCGTGTGGTCCTGACACCCCGACGCTGGTGTCAAGTTCGTGAGAGGCTAACGCTTCTCGGGAGCGACGGTGACAACAAAGCCCGGTCACCGAGGAGAGCACGAAGGAAACCGTTAAAACCATTGCGCAGGGAAGGCCGGAGTGTTTCCGCTGAACCTGTATGCTCGTGTGCGTTTTCTAATGCACAGTTTGCACACGAGACCGCGGGTGCAGCGCGCACCCGGTCTTCCCTGCGCCCTCTTGCTTGGGAGGGACAGAATTCATGCAAACCTCGGGCGCAATCGCGCCGCGAGATCGCGAACCCATATTCAACGCTGTCGGGCGGGTGACTTGTCCGCCGTAGCTCAACGAGCGAAGGCGGATCCAGTATTCGAGAGACATCAATGATTAAATCGATAAGCCGAGGCGTACTGGATACCCCGCCTTCGCGGCGTACGACAGTTCCTGAAGGATCAGCGTGCGTCGCGCGAAACGAGCCTTGCAGGCGACTTCTTGGCCAAGGCTTCACCGCCCGTCAGCGCCATCGCCGACACCGCGACGACGCGGTCGACGATCGCCTGGACGTCGTTGAGGTCGCATTGTCCTTCCGACAGTTTTGCCAGCCGTTCTTTTTCCCGGATAGTGTGGTGGGACATCGCGAGCGCGAAGTGCAGGCCCCAATAGAGTTCGGCGTCGTCCCGCCCGGGCATCGCGCGGCGCATCGCCGCGGCAAATTTTCGCAGATGGTCGATCTCGCGATTCTTGATGCGGCGGATCGGCGGCACCGATTCAATGGAGGCACGGATCATGAAGCGCGCCGCGGTCGAGCCCTCGCGGTCGGGGCCGAGGCAGCCGCGCAAGGTCGGTCCGACCAGTGCGTGCAGGATCGCTTCGATCGAGGCGCGTCCGCCGCCTTTTTCCTCGGCCGCCTTCAACTCATTGAGCCGCTCGCGATTGGTGGCGAGGCTGCGGGTGACGAACAGCTCCGCGATCAATTCGTCCTTGGAGCCGAAATGGTAATTCACCGCGGCCAGATTCACATTCGCTTCCGCGACGATGTCGCGCAGCGTCACGTCGCCAAAGCCGCGATCGGCATAAAGCCGTTCGGCGGCAGCGAGGATGGCAGAGCGGGTCTGGTCGGTCGGCATATCAGGTCCCCGTTTGGGGAGTTGCATTTCAAACACTTGTATGAAACTATCGTTTGAAGAGCCGAAAATGTCAATGCACGTTTACTGCTGTCACATTTCCGGCCCGGTTCGTTGCCGTCGCTGCGACTATTGCGAAAGCGCAAAATGGCTTGCGGTGAAACAGCGGCGGGCAGACAGTGCGGCCCAAAGATTTCAGAGGTGAGGGAGCGTCCCATGGACTTCAATATGTCAGATCGCCAGAAAGAATGGCTCAACCGCGTGCAGTCGTTCATGAATACGCATGTTCGCCCCGCCGTGCCGATCTACAGGAAGCAGGACGAAGAAGGCCCGCGCTGGAAGGTGATTCCGGTTCTGGAAGAGCTGAAGAAGAAGGCGAAAGCCGAAGGTCTCTGGAACATGTTCATGCCGCCGTCGTCGCATGAGGACGATGAATTCCGCGGCGCGGGATTGAGCAACCTCGAATACGCGCCGCTCGCCGAAGAGATGGGCCACATCGGCTGGGCCTCTGAAGTCTTCAATTGCTCCGCACCCGATACCGGCAACATGGAAGTGTTCATGCGGTATGCAAGCAAGGAGCAGAAGCGCAAATGGCTGCGCCCGCTGATGGACGGCGAAATCCGCTCCGCCTTCCTGATGACCGAACCGGCGGTTGCATCCTCCGACGCGACCAATATCGAAACGAGCATCGAAAAGGATGGCGATCACTACGTCATCAACGGCCGCAAATGGTGGTCGTCAGGCGTCGGCGATCCCCGCTGCAAGGTCGCGATCCTGATGGGTAAGACCGATCCGAGCGCCGCGCGTCACCAAGCGCAGTCGCAGATCATTGTTCCGCTCGACACGCCGGGCATCAAGGTCGAGAAAATGCTGCCGGTGTTCGGCTACGACGATGCGCCGCATGGCCACGCACAGGTGCTTCTGGAAAACGTTCGCGTTCCCAAGGAGAACATCCTGCTCGGCGAGGGCCGGGGCTTTGAGATCGCGCAGGGTCGTCTCGGTCCGGGCCGCATCCATCACTGCATGCGCACCATCGGCAAGGCCGAAGAGGCGCTGGAGAAGATGGTGCGGCGGCTGTCGTCGCGCACCGCGTTCGGCAAGAAGATCATCGAACATTCGATCTGGGAACAGCGCATCGCCGAAGCCCGCACCGATATCGAGATGAATCGCCTGCTGTGCCTCAAAGCCGCCGACATGATGGACAAGGTCGGCAACAAGACTGCGCAGCTCGAGATCGCCATGATCAAGGTGGCGGCGCCGAACATGGCGCTCAAGATCATCGACAACGCGATCCAGGCATTCGGCGGTGCCGGCGTGTCCGACGATGCGGGTCTGGCGCGGGACTATGCTTCCATGCGCACCATGCGTCTGGCGGACGGCCCTGATGAGGTCCATAACCGCGCCATTGCAAGACTTGAGCTTCGGAAGTATGCAAACACTGCGCATTAACGGGACTGCCAAGATGGCGCTCCCCAAGAGACATTAAGAAGAATTCCAAGGGAGCGTCATCGTGGCGGACGGCGTCAGGAAAGACGAAGAGTTTTCGGGCACCAGACCGGTCGAGGAGCGGCATCGCATCGATGAAATCCGCCTCGACGGCTGGTTGAAGCAAAACATCGAAGGCTATGCGGGACCGCTGGTCGTCCTGCAATTCAAGGGCGGCCAGTCGAACCCGACTTACCGGCTCGATACGCCGGGGCGATCCTATGTGATGCGCCGCAGGCCGTTCGGCAAATTGTTGCCATCGGCGCATGCGGTCGATCGCGAATTCCGCGTCATCGCAGCGCTCAGCAAGCAAGGCTTCACGGTCGCGAAGGCCTACGCGCTGTGCACCGACGATAGCGTGATCGGCTCCGCGTTCTACATCATGTCGATGGAAGAGGGCCGGGTGTTCTGGGATCCGTCGCTGCCGAGCCAGACGCCGGCGGATCGCCGAAAAATCTTCATCAGCAAGATCGAGACGCTGGCTAGACTGCACATGTACGATCCACAGGCGATCGGACTCGGCGATTTCGGCAAGCCCGGCAATTATTTTGCGCGCCAGGTCGATCGCTGGACCAAGCAATACCGCGCGTCCGAGACCCAGCACATTCCCGAATTCGAAAAGCTCGCCGAGTGGCTGCCGAAAACCGTGCCGCCGCAGGACCGCGTTTCGATCGTCCATGGCGACTATCGCCTCGACAATATGATCTTCCATCCAACGGAACCGCGGGTGCAGGCGGTGTTGGATTGGGAATTGTCGACGCTCGGCGATCCCATGGCCGACTTCACCTATCTCTTGATGCAGTGGACTATGCCGGGTCTCGCCAATGCCGATCTCAAGGCGCTCAACATTCCGAGCATGGAAGAGGCCGCGCAGATCTATTGCAACGTCACCGGCATGGCGGTGCCCGACCTCAACTGGTATTTTTCCTACAATCTGTTCCGCCTTGCCGGCATCACGCAGGGTATCGCGGGCCGAATTCGCGACGGTACCGCGGCCAATGCCAAGGCCATCGAGTCGGCGAAGCGCACCGTGCCGCTGTCGCAGGCTTCCTGGGAATACGCGCAAAAGGCCGGCGCGACTTAAGAAAGCAAATGTCTCCCAATATTCGCGGAAGCCTGCTCATGGCCGTCGCCATGGCGGCCTTCACGATGAACGACACGATCACCAAGGCCGTGTCGTCGGAGATGAATTTCGGCCAGACGATGCTGGTGCGGGGGTTATTTGCGATCGTGTTGATCGCAGCCCTCGCAGTCCATCAGCGCGCGTTGCGGCCGCTGCGCACGCTGATGCAAAAGCCGGTCGCGTTGCGGATCGCCGGTGAGGTCGGCGGCACCGTGTCGTTCCTGGCGGCGATCGTGCATCTGCCGCTCGCCAACACCGCTGCGATTTTTCAGGCGCTTCCGTTGGCCATCACGCTCGGCGCCGCGCTGATATTCGCCGAACCGGTCGGGTGGCGGCGCTGGTCGGCGATCATGGCCGGCTTCATCGGCGTTCTCATCATCGTGCGGCCGGGGCTCGAGGGGTTCAGCCAGTTCTCGTTGTTCGCGCTGGTCGCGGTGGTGTTCTGCGCGTTACGCGATCTCGCGACCAAGCGAATACCCGCGCAGATCCCGTCGCTGTTCATCACCTTGCTGACGACGGTGACGGTAACGGCGGCCGGCGCTGCCATCCTGTTTCCGCTCGGTGGCTGGAAGCCGCTCACCGGCCGCGGCATCGGCCTGCTGGCGCTTGCCGCGGTTCTGCTGCTGATCGGCTATCAGACCGTCATCATGGCGCTGCGGTCAGGCGATATCTCGGCGGTGGCGCCCTTCCGTTATTCGGCGCTGCTATGGGCGATGGTGCTGGGCTATCTCGTGTTCGGCGACGTGCCCGACGCCATGATGATGACGGGCGCGTCGATCATCGTGCTGTCCGGTCTCTACGCCTTCTATCGCGAGCGCATACGTGACCGCGAGCGGCTGGTGGCAGCAAGCACATCCGGCTTGCCGCCCGACGGGTTGTAATCGTATGCGCGAAAACTCAGACCGGCCTGCCCGTGTACGGCATCGACGCGGTGAGGCCGCCATCGACCGGGATCGCCTGTCCGTTGACATAGGATGCGTCGTCGCTGGCAAGGAACAATCCCATCGCCGCGAGTTCATGCGGCTGGCCGGCGCGCTTCAGCGGATTGAGCTGGCCGATCTTGTCCTCCGTGCCGCGCTCCTTGGCGCGGTCGAACACAGGCTTGGTCATGCCGGTCTCGATCAGGCCCGGGCAGACCGCGTTGATGCGCACGCCGGTGCCGGACAGCGAATAGGCGGTCGTCTGCACGAGGCTGATGACGCCCGCCTTGCTTGCGCCATAGGGGTGCCCACTGGCGCCGGCCTTGAGGCCCGCAACGGAAGCGGTGCAGACGATCGAGCCGGACTTCTGTTTGATCATATGCGGCATCGAATGCTTGATCGCGAGGAATGGTCCGATCAGATTGACGCGCAAAACTTCCTGCCAATGTTCCACGGTCTGCTCCGCAAGCGGCACCAGTCCGCCGCTGACGCCGGCATTGGCCCAGATCGCATCGAGCTTGCCGTATTTCGACACCGCCTTGTCGATGAAGGCCTTCACGTCGCTTTCGGAACCCGCATCCGCCATCACAGCTTCGACGGTGCCTCCGGCATCGCTGACCAGCTTGGCGGTATCCTTCACGCCTTCGCTGCGGTCGACGATCACAAGTTTTGCGCCTTCCTTGGAGAACAGCAGGGATGCCGCGCGCCCGATGCCGCTTCCCGCGCCGGTGATGATGACGGATTTGCCTTCGAGGCGGCCCATGAGTTTCTCCCTTGTGGTGTTACGCGCGCCAGCGCCTGCCGTCTTGCGGAATTTCAAACAAGATTTCAAACGTCGAAGTCACTTGAGGCGACCTGCGCTCTGACGTACAGCGACGACGAACAGTATTGAAGGGCTTTGGCGATGTCCAATACAGACAAATCAGTTGCTACACCGAAAGGTGTTGTCACTACTCGATGGTGGTGGGTGCGCCATGCGCCGGTTCGCGAGGATGGCGGCTGCATCTATGGGCAGAAGGATCTGGGTTGCGACACCAGCGACCGTGTGGTGTTCGATGCGGTCGGCAAAATCCTGCCGCGTAATGCAGTCTGGTATTCGAGCAATCTGAAGCGCACGCATCAAACCGCGGATGCGATCTGGGCCGCAGGTTTTCCGAAGCCGGCTGTCATGACGCAGGAGAAGGCTCTCGCCGAACAGCATCTTGGCGAATGGCAAGGGATGAATCGCGCGGCGTTTTTGGCGAGCCGACCGGTCGGTAGCCACTGGTTTGCAGCGATCGACGAGCCCGCGCCGGGAGGCGAGAGCTTCATGGATCTCTACAACCGCGTGAAGGGCGCGATTGATCGCATCAATGCCGATCACGCCGGTAAGGACGTGATCGCCGTTGCACATGGCGGAACGATCAAGGCGGCCGTCGGACTTGCGCTCGGCGGTCTGGTCGAAAAAGGTCTGGCCTTCGACATCGACAATTGTTCGGTAACGCGGCTCGACCATCTCGCAAGCGCAGGCCGCAGCAATTGGCGGCTTCCGATGGTCAACCAGCAGCCATGGATCGCCGACCCCTCGCACGCCGCCATGCATCAGCCGGCGGGGCCGGAAGTCGTGCCGGAGACAAAGCTCGCCTGACTCTTGCCGCTCTGGTTGTCGAAAACGGCAAAGGCTGCTTAGTTCGAATTTGAAAACGAAAACCGGCGTATCGCTGGATCAACATCTGGGAGAGAGACATGGGCTTGTTCGATATGTCGGGAAAAGTCGCCGTCATTACCGGCTCCACGCGCGGAATCGGCCGCGCCATCGCCGAGCGGATGGCCGAGCACGGCGCCAAGGTCGTGATCTCCTCGCGCAAGCAGGATGTCTGCGACCAGGTGACCAAGGAGGTCAACGACAAGTTCGGGAAGGGTACTGCTGCTTCGATCGCAGCCAACATTTCGAGCAAGGAAAACCTTCAGCATCTCGTCGATGAAAGCAACCGCACCTTCGGCAAGATCGACGTGTTGGTCTGCAATGCCGCATCGAATCCCTATTACGGACCGCTCGGCGGCATCTCCGATGATCAGTTCCGCAAGATTTTGGACAATAACATCGTCGCCAACAACTGGCTGATCAGCATGGTCGTGCCGCAGATGATCGAGCGCAAGGATGGCTCGATCGTGATAGTGTCCTCGATCGGCGGCCTGAAGGGCTCGACTGTGCTCGGCGCCTATGCGATTTCGAAGGCCGCCGACATGCAACTCGCGCGCAACCTCGCTTGCGAATACGGCAAGCACAATATCCGCGTGAACTGTATCGCGCCCGGCCTGATCAAGACCGACTTCGCCAAGGCGCTGTGGGACAATCCGGAGACGCTGAAGGCATCGACCGCGCGCTCGCCGCTGCTGCGCATTGGCATTCCCGACGAGATCGCGGGCGCCGCGGTATTGATGGGATCGTCGGCCGGCGACTTTATGACTGGCCAGACGATCGTTATCGACGGTGGCGCGACGATTAGCTGAGGTGTTGGCGTCACTCCACCGCCGCATAGACCAGGTTTCGCAGCATCGAACGGATATATTCGCGCTGGCCGGGACCCTGCATCATGAACACGGTGAACATGTCTTCCACCGGGTCGATCCAGAAGAATGTTCCGGCCATTCCGCTCCAGAAGAACTGGCCTGCCGATCCCGTGAACGGCGCCATGCCCTGATGGGTGCGGACCGCGAAGCCGAGGCCGAAGCCGTGACCGGCCGGCATCAAAGGAGAGGCGATCTTGACTTCGGGGGCGAGGTGATTGGACGCCATCAGCTCCAGCGTCTTGCGGCCGATGATCCTGTTGCCGTCGAGCGTACCGCCGTTGAGCAGCATCTGGCTGAACCGCGCATAGTCCATCGTGGTCGAAACCAGTCCGCCGCCGCCGGATTCCATTGCCGGCTTCTCGAGCATGTTGAAGAGCTGCACCTTGTCGCCATTCCAGGGATCGGTTGCGAATGGTTCGGCGAGGCGGCCGGCATTCGCTTCGCCGGTATGGAATGCGGTTTCCGTCATTTGCAGCGGCGCCAGGATCCGTTCGGTCAGGAACGTGCCGAGCGACTTGCCGGAGATGACTTCGATGATGCGTCCCAGGATGTCGGTGGAGCGGCTGTAGTTCCATTCGGCGCCGGGCTGGCAGATCAGCGGCATGCCGGCCAGCATGGTCGCGTGTTCGGCGTTGGTGATCTTGCGGCTGCGCAGCCGTGACTGCTGGTAGAGCTGTTGCACGAGGCCGTTGCCGGTGTGGTCGTAGGTCAGCCCCGACGTGTGCCGCAGCAAGTCCTGCACCGTCATCTGCCGCTTCACCGGCACGAGCTCGAGCTTGCCATTGTTTTCGACGCCGACCTTGGAGTCGGCAAATTCCGGGATGAATTTTGCAACGGGGTCGCTAAGGATGAAGCGCCCTTCCTCGGCCAGCATCATGATGCCGATCGAGACGATCGGCTTGGTCATCGAAAAGATACGGAAGATCGTGTCGTGCGCCATCGGGGCGGCGGCAGTCGGGCTCTGCTTGCCCAGCGCCTCGAACCAGCCGATCTGGCCGCGGCGTGCCACCAGCACGGTCACGCCGGGGACGGTTCCCTTGTCGATCTCGCGCTTGAAGGCGTCCGACATCCGCTGGAGGCCGGCTGTCGAGAGCCCGAGCGCTTCCGGCTTGGCGTGTGGGAGGGAAGGGGTCTGCGGGGCGGACGTCTGCCTGGCGGCGGTTTGCGCGTTCATGGTTTCTCCCGTTGCTCTTGTTATTTGTGGTGAAGCCGAAGTTTGGCGCAGAAGCCCCGGATTGAACAGAGCGTTTCTGATCAGACGAGCGGCGCGCAGCACGCATGAAGGGGCGTTGCCTTTTACCGCGAACCAATTAAGGGTGGTGTCATCGATTATTGCTACTTCTCGATTTCCGGGACGGCGGGGGCGTTGCTTGAGGACAATGATGGGACTGGCGCGGCTGGCCGCGCTTGGGGTGGCGTTTGCGCTCGCGGGATGCGTGACGACCGAAAACTCACTTTCGCAAAACGATATCGCGAGCATGAAGCTGACCGGTGTAACCGTCAGCTTCGCTCCGGAGCCTAATATCCAGTTTGAGGACGGCATCCGCGCTTACGCGACGGCGAAGGCCATCACAGATGACGAGATCACGGCCGCGGCCAACACGCCCGAAGGCAAGGCCTTTGTGCGAAACATGCTGGCGCCCCGGATCAAGGCAGGAATCGAGCAGGGGATGGCGGGCCAACTGATCGGCTCGCGGCCGGTACGGATTGACGTCGTCGTCAAAAGTTTTGCGATTCCTTCGGCGGTCCAACGCATCCTGATCGGAGGCCAGCGTGGCATGGTCGCCGATGCCAATCTGGTCGACGCACGGACCGGCGCGCTTATCATCGCCTACCCTAATCTGGCGGTGGTACTGGCGGTCGGGCAGGGACTTGCCGGGATCGCGGTTCAGGCTGTGATCGACAACGCGTCCCAGCAGAGCCCAGCCGAAAAGGTGGTCGGAACCTACGGCCAAAACTATCGCGACTGGCTGTTGCGGAGAGCCTAGCCAACTTGTTGGCCGGCTCATCCGCTTCGCCCTTGCAATCGGGGCATGCCCTATGCTTGAAACGGCCCGAACCGGCCGCACACGCCGGTTCCCTGCAGGAGTGTAGCTCAATTGGTAGAGCACCGGTCTCCAAAACCGGGGGTCGCAGGTTCGAGCCCTGCCACTCCTGCCAGCTAAATCAATAACTTATCGATCAAGGCCCTGGCAGGATTTCTTGCTGCCGGCTGGCAGCTAGTTGAAGAACGCAGCAATCACCGACATGTCCGATTCTGCGGGAGCATCACCGCGCAGACTGGCATCGATCACCCGCCGGCAGGCATCGACCGTGATTGTATCGCCGAGCTCGTTGGCCGCATCGAGAACGCTCCAGGCGATCTCGCCCGCGGCGTTCTCCCCGCCTGTCTGGTCCTGACTCAGCGAAGCCGTGGCCATCTCATTGCCCCTTAAAGGAACGGCAGGATGCGCACCAATTTTTAAGAACCAGAGCGCGGCCTTGTTCGGATTTGAGCTGAGAAGGTACCTTCAATTAACCAATCCTGTTCCGTGCGAATTAGGCCGCGAGGGAAGCCGGATCAAGCGGTTCATTCTCACCCCAGGGGCCGGGCCGATGGGCCCCCGCGGCACCCCGTACCTTGACCTTTTGCCCGACTGGCAGTAGATAGCCGCCACCTGCTGCCGGCCCGTTGAAATGCGGATATCCGGCGCGGCTTTGAATTCCCCCGAAC